>OHXC01000778.1_pt1 | contig 12906 bp, 8 predicted proteins | sample 1579891 | NCBI WGS metagenome assembly OHXC01 (sample SAMEA3882531, study PRJEB24775) | human gut metagenome | biome: human-associated habitat; feature: intestine environment; material: feces | place: Netherlands | collected 2009/2010
ATATTCAAAAACCCGTACACAGCATTCGTATGCAGACCTTCCGGAGTTGTCAGATCGGGAACTCCATAAAATGCACGATTCAAAATACTATGTCCATCTATCAATACGATTTTCTTTCGCATGGCAGCAATTACCTCCGTTTCACAATCATACTCAAGTATACACTAAAAAGCCTCTTTTTAAAAGGTTGATTTTATGCTATGGTTATCATATGATCATACAAATGAAAGGAATTATATACATGGACAGCATAATTTTTGACGTAGACGGCACACTATGGGATTCTGCCGATTCTGTTGCCGCCGCATGGAATTTGGCAATCAAAAAGTTCTCTTCCCTCGACATTACACTTGACAGGGAAATTCTCGGAAGTGTTTTCGGGAAAACAATGACCGACATCGGAGATATTCTTTTCCCCTCACTTTCCGAAACGGAAAAAGATTCTCTGCTTTCCGCCTGCTGTGAGCTCGAAAACAATTATTTAAAAAATCATCCCGGAATCATTTATGAAGGAGTCGCTGACACTATTGAAAAGCTTTCTAAAAAATACCCTCTTTTTATTGTCAGCAACTGTCAATGCGGATATATCGAAGCAACAATGCAGGCAATCGGTATCGAACATTTCATAAAAGATCATCTTTGTTTCGGAGAAACGGGCGTTTCTAAAGGACAAACGCTTCGCATGCTGATCGATCGAAATCACCTGTCATCTCCTGTTTATGTCGGAGATACACAAGGCGATGCAGACGCCTGCCACGCTGCAGGTATTCCGTTTATTTTTGCCGAATACGGATTCGGAAATGTTCCTGATGCAAAAATGACCATTCACAAATTTTCCGATCTGCTTAATTTGTAATTACCAAATATTTTTCATAAATCGAGTAGGAGGGGATTTTAATAAATCCCCGACCTCTCACACCACCGTGCGTACCATCCGGTACACGGCGGTTCAATCAACTTAACAAGTAACACACCTTTCGGTGTAGTAATCTAACATTGAGACTAATCCAAATGCAGTTAGTCTCTTCGACAAGTAAGTACTTTCATTCTTCTCTTAAACTTCACAACTGATTTTGCATGTGACTTAGCCTTAAACTGGTGTGCTCTTGTGTCAAAGCAGAATCCAAACCCAAGGTATTTCAGTCCGCTTGGTCTGAATTGTTCCTCATAGATTGGTGTTAATACCTGCGCTATAGCTTGTTGTATAAATCTGTCTGTTACTGTTGGTACTCCCAGGTTTCTGACGCCACCCTCCGGCTTTGGGATCTCCACTCTCCGTACCGGCTGAGGTTTATATTTTCTTGACCTCAACTGGTCCTTGATGTTTTCTCCGTTCTTTTCAAGATGTTCTTGAAGTTCTGTGTACTTCATTCCGTCCACTCCCTCTGCACCTTTGTTTCGTACGACTTGCAGATATGTTTTATTGAGGTTATCACCAGAAAGTATCTGCTCCATTAGACTACTTGTGTCCATGTGTTCTTTCCTTTCCGCCTCGCTTGATTTGACCACCCTTTTCCCGATTGGTTACGGCAGATGTTGCCATTTCTGCAATACGAGACATACTCAAACTTATTGATTGTTCGCCCCTTTGCTCCATCTCCATTACAGAGACTTCTTCACTACTATGGGCTCGGCTGACTTCTCACAGTTCGTTGTTACTAGGCTAATGGAACCTCTGTGAGACCTCCACGCTTAAGGTGCACGCTCTTTCTCTCCATATATCCGCCACATCTACTCTGCTGCTACAAAAGTGATAGTTATTAGACTTCGTTGCTTTTGGCCAACTTATCTCTCACAGCCTAGCCTTATATGTGATTTCTGTCCGTCGGACCAGAGATTTGCTTACAACTTTCTTCAGATTCCACCTCACGATGGACTTGCTGTTCAGCTATACACTTCCCACTATCTGGGCGTGTTCGGGACTTACACCCGTTAGAGCGCGCCCATGGCGCGCAAACCAAAAAGCGAAAAGTGCACTCATTCACTTTTCGCTTTTATTATTTTATACTTATCTATTTATCTATATAAGGACTTTTTCTTTCCGATAACAACTACACCCGCTGTCAGCGATACTCCAAGAAGAACAATCCACACTGCCAACTGCCCTTCATCCCCTGTTTTAGGAGATGGAACCGTTGCGCTGACTGGATTTACCGTAGGAGTTGTTTCTACTGTTGTTTCTACTGTTGTTTCTTCTTTTGTCCCTGTCTGACTTCCTGATACAGAAGTTCCGCCCGGTGTCGTTTCCGTTCCTGCATTCCCGCTGTTTTGCACATTTCCCGTTCCCGGCGTTTCAATTCTGTTTGCATCCGGTATTTCTGATGCATCTGTCTCAGGTTGACTCGGCACGTCAGGTACATCCGGCGTTTCCGGTACATCTGTTTCAGGTTCACCCGGTACATTCGGCGTTTCCGGTGCATTTGTTTCAGGTTCACCCGGTACATTCGGTGTTTCCGGTGCATTTGTTTCAGGTTCGCTTGGTACATCCGGCGTTTCAGGTTCGCTTGGTACATCCGGCGTTTCCGGTGCATTTATTTCAGGTTCACTCGGTACATCCGGCGTTTCCGGTACGTTTGTTTCAGGTTCACTCGGTACATCCGGTGTTTCAGGTACGTCTGTCTCAGGTTCGTTCGGTACATTTGGCGTTTCTTCCTGAATCTGACAATCTTTATTTCCACCTATAAAATCCAGATTCCATGCATGGGCAGCCGCCTTTTCTCCCCAGTAAGGGTCCGATGCATAACTTACATTAATTCCGCTGCTCTTATCCCCAAGATAAGTTCCATGGTTTCTCCAATCCGAGCTGTCTAAATAACCTTCATCCATCCACTCTTTCATAAAACTGCGAATACAATCATCAATGCTCGCATATGTATCGGCGCTTATTCCGGGAGCGCTGTCCACCGCATTCAAGCCAAAAATATTATTTTTATTCCGGCAGATCCAACTTGTCCCCCAACCGCTTTCATTAATTGCTATTCCCATAGAGAGAAGCGCATTAACACTATAAACATTTTGGTATTTTACAAATGAAAGTCCTGTTCCCGATAATTTTGAAGAAGCTGTGTCAACTCCTGCAGCGCTCATTGCCGATTGGAGCATTACGTTCAATTCCTCGCCACTGTATTTTGTAGCTTCTCTCATGTTTTTAAACTGGAAAAAGTTATAAAACGCATTCCCTGCATTCACTGCGTTTTGACCGTTTGTATTATTTTGATAATCCGAAAGCATCACTGCATAATCGGTATAAAAATAATGTCCATCATAGCTGTAATACTTTACACCTTCATTTAAATAAGAAGGTGCTGTTCCGTTATTTATAAAAGAAACCGGAAGTTTATTTAAATCTTGTGAAATATAATGGATCAGTTTTCCACCGGATACCGCATAATAACTTACATGATCCGAAACCGCCGCATACTCCACAACCTGAACTTCTGAAGCATTTACCGTTCCTGTCACTCCTGACAGCATAAATCGAACTTTCCCATCATCAGTCATACCTAAATATGCCGCGTCTGCACCATAAGCTCCGTTTGTATATCCGCTTCCGCCGCCATATGTAAAAGAAGTTACAGCGCTGCCTTTTGTATTAAAATTGACTACTTTACTCTGCCCGGATGTTTTTGCCAAAAACATTGCATTTTGTGATGGCGTTCCTTCCGCAACAATACCTTTTTCCTCATGAATTTCATAAATTGCTCCATCTTCATCCATAGCCGTTGTCTCCTCAAGACGCTGACTATTTTCATCCTGAAGTGTCGCTGTGACCTGATCCTCCCCCGATAGCTCTGCAGCATTACTTTCCATGCCCGGCATAAAACTTACTACCATCGACATCAAAAGTGCGCATATCAGTAGTTTCTTTTTCTTTATCACTTGTGTATGGCCCTCCTTAACCCTGCTATTAATTATTTATACTAATCTACACTGATACATAACTACCATAACATTTTATTCCATCATTGGCAAGCATTACTTTTTAATATTGTATACAAGTATACAATGAGTATTATCACTATTCAGTCCGATTTTCAAGCTTTTAACAAAACAAATTCCAAGTAACCTCGTACGAAAATAAAATTTCCCATATGACAAAAAGGATTCTGTATAACACCGTCATACAGAATCCTTTTTTAATGCGGATGGTGGGACTTGAACCCACACGTAGTCACCTACGCAAGATTTTGAGTCTTGTGCGTCTGCCATTCCGCCACATCCGCATAATGGCTTCTTTTTGAAGCCAAGAATTATTATATCACTTGTTTTTTTATATTGCAAGCTTTTTTTACTGTTTTACAAATTATTTTAAACATTTTAAAAGAGTATGCCATACGGAAATAAAATATCACAATTTTCTTATTGAGTTTTCCCTTTCTCTCTATATATTAAAGTTATTGAAGGCACAAATACTGCAAGGTTACAAAATATAGCCATGCGATATAAAATAATCATTGTGTTCTCCGAACTCCATAAAGGAATTATGATAGCTACTAAATTAATAATAAATAATACACACATCATAATAAGTAATTTTTTCATAATTTCCCCTTTCCACTATTTAAAAAGAAAGTCTAAACAATTCTTTTATTTAAAACTATTTCCGTTAATAATAAAATATATTCTAAAAAATTATACATTCATAAGTTTCTTTCCAATTTCAAAACAATCAAATGTTGAAAAGTAATCAGCAGGAGTTTCTGCCCTTCTGATAAGTTTTACTTCTCCGTTCTCTTTAAGAAGAAGTTCGGCTGATTTTAATTTACCATTATAATTGTAACCCATTGCAAATCCATGTGCCCCTGTATCATGAATCACAAGATAATCTCCCCGCTCAATCAGAGGAAGCATCCTGTCAACAGCGAACTTATCGTTATTCTCACAAAGCGAACCTGTCACATCATATTTATGATCACACGGTTCATCCTCTTTTCCAAGTACGGTAATATGGTGATACGCTCCATACATTGCCGGACGCATAAGATTTACCGCACATGCATCCACACCGATATAGTTTTTATAAGTATTTTTCTCGTGGATCGCTTTTGTCACAAGACAGCCATACGGTCCCATCATATAGCGTCCTAACTCTGTATAAATAGCAACATCTCCCATTCCTGCCGGAACAAGAACTTCTTCATACACTTTCCGAACTCCCTCTCCGATCGCATATATATCGTTCGGTTCTTGATCCGGTTTATACGGAATCCCGATTCCACCTGAGAGATTAATAAACTTAATATGAACTCCCGCCTCTTTTGAAAGTTTTACAGCTTGTTCAAATAAAACTTTTGCAAGCATCGGATAATAATCATTCGTAACAGTATTGCTTGCCAGAAATGCATGAAGACCAAACTCTTTCGCGCCTTTACTTTTTAATATTTTATATGCTTCCAAAATCTGTTCCGGTGTCATACCGTATTTTGCATCTCCCGGATTATCCATAATATCGTTACTGATTTTAAATAATCCTCCGGGATTAAACCGGCAGCTTATTGTCTCCGGAACATGACCGATTGCCTGCTCCAAAAAATCAATATGCGTAATATCGTCAAGATTTATGATAGCCCCAAGCTTATCTGCATAAATAAATTCTTCCGCCGGAGTATCGTTCGAAGAAAACATAATGTCTTCTCCCGTAATTTCAAGAGCTTCCGACATCATAAGTTCTGTATAGGAAGAGCAGTCGCAGCCGCAGCCATACTCTTTCAAAATATCGATCAAAAACGGGTTTGGCGTAGCTTTTACCGCAAAGTATTCTTTGTAACCCTTGTTCCATGAAAACGCCTCTTTAAGCGCTTTTACATTTTCTCTGATTCCTTTTTCATCATAAAGATGAAACGGAGTCGGATATATTTTTGTTATTTTCTCGACCTTCTCTTTTGTCACAAACGGTCTTTTATCCATCTTCTCTCACTCCTCATATTTTTATCTTCAGCCTGATTCCTATTTTTTGCTTTTACATATTATTCCACAGTTGCAATTCTCATCATATTACTTGTGGCGCTTCTCTCTTTTTTTACATTCGGCGAAGGAATTCCCGCTGTGATTACGACAATCTCTCCTGTTTCTACAAACTGCTTCACTTTTGCCAGCTCAATCGCGCCGTCGCAAATGTCATCCGTCGTATTAAATGCCTGTGATTTAATCGGTTTTACTCCCCAGTAAATCGACATTCTGCGCAATGTTCTCTCATTCGGAGTCACACCTAAAATCACCTGACGCGGACGCAGATTGGATACAACTCTTGCCGTTGCTCCCGATACAGAAGGTGTAATAATGCATTTGGCATTCAGATTTGATGCTGCCAGCACAGATGAATATCCGATTGCGCTTGATACACCGCTTTTTAAATGTCCTCCTGTTTTTTCCAACATTCCTTCATAATCGAGATGCTGTTCTGTATTCTGAATAATATGAACCATCATCTGAAGCGCTTCCAGAGGATATTTCCCCTGCGCCGTCTCTCCTGACAGCATTACCGCATCTGTTCCGTCATATACAGCATTGGCAACATCTGTAACTTCCGCTCTTGTCGGACGCGGATTACGCATCATAGAGTCCAGCATCTGGGTTGCCGTAATAACTGTTTTAAAGTTCATATTACATTTCTGAATAATCATTTTCTGAAGATACGGAACTTCTTCTGCCGGAATTTCTACTCCAAGATCTCCTCTCGCAACCATAACCCCGTCTGCAGCACGGATAATTTCATCAATATTTTTAATTCCTTCTGCATTCTCTACTTTTGCAATAATCGGAACATATGGCGCACCGAGTTCTTTAAGGTATGCTTTTATTTCAAGTACACATTCTGCATTTCTCACAAAAGATGCAGCGATAAAATCAATTCCCTGCTCTACTCCAAAACGGATATCATCCTTATCTTTTTCTGTGATTGCCGGAAGTCTAACCGCTACATTCGGCACATTTACTCCCTTTCTCTCACCGAGTTCTCCTCCGTTTATGACTTCGCAGAAAATTTCCTTTTCACTTTTTCCAACAACTTTTAATTCAATCAATCCGTCATCAATAAGAATCACTCTACCGGCATCAACATCCTGCACAAGACCTTCGTAAGTGATCGAAACTTTTGATTCATCCCCTTCGATCTCCTCTGTTGTCAGAGTAAACTGCTCTCCGGCCTTGAGCATTATTCTTTTTCCGCCTTTCAATACTCCCGTACGGATCTCCGGTCCCTTTGTATCAAGAAGAATTGCAGTGTTTGTATTCAATTCCTGACGCAGTTCTTTCAGCAGATCCATTCTGCTTTTTTGTTCTTCATGATCTCCGTGCGAAAAATTGAAGCGGGCAACATCCATTCCGTTTTCAATCAACTTTTTCAGCAGTTCCCTGTCATTCGTGTTCGGTCCCATTGTACAAACTACTTTTGTCTTTTTCATCAATCAATTCTCTCCTTTATAATCTATCTGATATAAGTTTTCTCAACACCCGCATAAGCAATTTACAAACTGCTATTTTACATGCTCATGGGTAAATAAATGATCCTGGCAATATTCATAATTACCGTTACATTTTGAGCAAAACCGAAATTCAAGACACGGATCATCCAGTTCCGTCCGTCCGCATACCGCACAGCGATGTCTTGCTCCGTTGGCATATGTCATATGAGGCGCCGACTGCTGTTTGAACTTTGCCTTGCGGGCCCGTTCTTTCGGTGAATACCTGCTCAAATTGCGCGTTGATAAAAAGAATATAATAAAGTTTAAAATCGATGCAATGATCGCGATTCTCGTTACCATGCTGCCTGAAATAATTCCATACAAGATCATCACCCCGTATACAAGCCCCATCCATTTCATTTTGATCGGAATAATAAAATACAATAACACTTCCATATCCGGATAAGTTACCGCGAATGCCAAAAAGATCGACATATAGATATAAGAAACACTAAATAATCCGCTTCCTGTTAAGAGCAGCGTCTGACCGCCTATAAAAGCAGCATCATATGTCGCGCACAACACCCCGTACAGCACAAATGCCCCGATCACAGTAAACAACATTCCCGAAATAATATATACATTATACCGAAATGTTCCCCACGTACGTTCGAGAGTCGTTCCCAAAGAATAATACAGCCAGACCATAAGCAGAAAATAAATCGGTTTCTCAGCCGGAGCTACAAAAATCCACGAAACAATTCTCCAAATCTGCCCTTTCAGTATTAATCCCGGTTCCAGTGTCAGCCACTGAAGAAGTTCCGGCATAAGAAATCTGGTCATATAACCGATTCCATATGCAATAAGCAAGTACAAAGTCAAATTACTTATGGCATAACGCCCAACCTTTTTTTCCATTTTGTCAAACCAGCTCAACAATCATTACCTCACCTTTTAACATTTTTATCTAATTGTAACTTTCACATATCTGTTTGTCAAACATATGTTGTTTCTTTTCACACGTTTAACACAATCTTTATGTAAAATAGCTATATAAATCGACATTATTAGCGAAAACCCGCATAATAATCACGATTGTATTTCCAAAAATGATGTCGTATAATGGAAAACGTCGTATAATAGTATTATACATTTAATAGGTAGGAACTCTTTTCTTTTTCAGAGTTCTCTTTTCATTATAGTAATATTTCGAAAAATCATTATTTTTTTAAAGTTTGGAGATAATGCAATGAACTTAAACAAATTACATACTCTCGGTATTGATATCGGTTCTACCACAGTCAAAATTGCAATTTTAGACAGTGAAAACGAAGTCCTTTTTTCAGACTACGAACGTCATTTTGCAAACATTCAGGAAACATTATCCGACTTGCTCGGACGGGCACTTTACAAACTCGGTTCAATTCAGGTTTCTCCTGTCATTACAGGAAGCGGAGGTCTTACTCTCGCAAAACATCTAGGAGTTCCTTTTGTACAGGAGGTCATTGCCGTATCAACAGCTCTGCAAGACTATGCACCGCAGACTGATGTGGCGATTGAGCTCGGAGGTGAGGATGCGAAAATCATCTATTTTGAAGGTGGAAATGTAGAACAGCGTATGAACGGAGTCTGTGCAGGGGGCACAGGTTCTTTTATTGACCAAATGGCTTCCCTTCTTCAGACAGACGCTTCGGGATTGAACGAATATGCAAAGAACTATAAAGCGCTATACTCCATCGCGGCTCGCTGCGGTGTATTTGCCAAATCCGACATTCAGCCTCTCATCAATGAAGGAGCGTCCAAAGAAGATCTTGCCGCTTCTATTTTTCAGGCTGTCGTAAACCAGACAATCAGCGGACTTGCATGTGGAAAACCAATTCGCGGACATGTTGCATTTCTCGGCGGACCTCTTCACTTTTTATCAGAACTACGCGAAACCTTTATCCGTACTTTAAAATTAGATGACGAACACATTATCGCTCCGCACCACTCACACTTGTTCGCCGCGATCGGATCTGCTTTAAATTCAAAAAAGGATACGCCGACAGCTCTTTGCGAGCTTCAGAAACGCCTTGAAAATAAAATTCAATTAGACTTTGAAGTAGAGCGTCTTGATCCATTATTTGAAACATCTGCAGACTATGATAAATTCATTTCCCGTCATAGCAAACACCAAGTTCCGATCAAAGATCTGGCAACTTATACAGGCAAAGCTTTTTTAGGAATTGATGCGGGATCTACAACAACAAAAGCTGCTCTTGTCGGAGAAGACGGAACACTCCTTTACTCTTTTTACCACAATAATGACGGAGATCCTCTCGGAACAACAATTTCCGCGATCAAGGATATTTACCGCCAGCTTCCCGAAGACGTTGAAATCGTCCACTCCTGCTCTACCGGATACGGAGAAGCGCTGATCAAGTCTGCCCTTATGCTAGATGAAGGCGAAGTGGAAACCGTTGCCCATTATTATGCAGCCGCGTTTTTTGAACCTGATGTAGACTGTATCCTCGATATCGGCGGTCAGGACATGAAATGCATCAAAATCAAAAATCAAACAGTTGATAGTGTGCAGCTTAACGAAGCATGTTCTTCCGGATGCGGTTCTTTCATTGAAACATTCGCAAAGTCTTTAAATTACACGGTAGAAGATTTTGCCCATGAAGCTCTTTATGCTCAAAATCCGATTGATTTAGGGACACGCTGTACTGTTTTTATGAACTCTAAAGTAAAGCAAGCTCAAAAAGAAGGCGCTTCCGTAGCGGACATCTCTGCCGGACTTGCTTACTCCGTCATAAAAAACGCACTTTTCAAAGTCATCAAAGTATCAGACGCTTCCGAACTCGGGAAACATATTGTTGTTCAAGGCGGAACATTTTACAACAATGCCGTCCTTAGAAGCTTTGAAAAAATCGCAGACTGCGAAGCAATCCGTCCCGATATTGCCGGAATCATGGGCGCATTCGGCGCTGCATTGATTGCCAGAGAACGTTACGGAGAATGTAAAGGAACAACTATGCTTTCTATTGAAGACATCCGTTCCCTTGAATATTCAACTACTATGACAAAATGCCGCGGATGTACAAACACTTGTCGTCTTACGATCAATCACTTCAGCGGCGGCCGAAAATTTATAACCGGAAACCGATGTGAACGAGGTCTCGGAAAAGAAAAAAATACAAATACGCTGCCAAACTTGTTTGACTATAAATTTCATCGGTATTTTGATTATGAACCTCTTTCCGAAGAAGATGCCACGCGAGGAATAATCGGAATTCCCCGTGTACTTAACATGTACGAAAATTATCCATTCTGGTTTACATTTTTCACCAAACTCGGATTCCGTGTCGTACTCTCTCCTGCTTCTACGAGAAAAATTTACGAACTCGGTATCGAATCCATTCCAAGTGAATCCGAGTGTTATCCGGCGAAGCTGGCACACGGACATGTACAGTGGCTTATCAACGAAGGGATCAAACATATTTTTTATCCTTGTATCCCTTACGAACGAAATGAATTTGAAAAAGCCAACAACCACTACAACTGTCCGATCGTAACTTCTTATGCTGAGAATATTAAGAACAACGTCGATGAGATCACAGGCGGCAGTGTACGCTTTTTAAATCCGTTTATGTCCTTTGGAAGCAAAGAGGCTTTAACAAAACGTCTGGTAGAAGAATTTCAGGCAGAGTTCCAGATCCCGGCAGCGGAAATCCGTGCTGCCGCAGATGCAGCATGGGAAGAGCTTGCAAATGCCCGTGGCGATATGCGGAAAAAAGGTGAAGAAACCCTGCAATATCTGAAAGAAACCGGAAAACGCGGCATTGTCCTTGCCGGCCGTCCTTACCACTTAGATGCAGAGATCAATCACGGTATCCCGGAGCTTATCAACTCCTATGGAATTGCCGTACTGACCGAAGATTCTGTCTCTCATTTAAATCCGGTAGAGCGTCCGTTAATCGTATTAGATCAATGGATGTACCACTCCAGACTCTATGCAGCGGCAAATTATGTCAAGACTCAGGAAAATCTGGATCTGATCCAGCTCAACTCCTTTGGCTGTGGTCTGGATGCCGTAACCACGGACTGCGTCAGTGATATTCTGACAAATTCCGGCAAGATCTATACTTGCTTAAAGATTGACGAAGTCAACAACTTAGGTGCTGCAAGGATCCGTATCCGCTCTCTCTTAGCTGCGATCCGCGTCAGAGAGAAGAATCCGAAGGAACGCACAATCCGTCCTGCTAACTACAACCGCACCGTATTTACCGAGGAGATGCGTAAAAACTACACGATCATCTGCCCACAGATGTCTAAGATTCACTTTGACATCATTGAACCGGCATTCCGCTCCTCCGGTTACAATCTGGTGGTTTTAGAGAACGATAACCGTGATGCGATCAACACCGGACTTCGTTTTGTAAACAACGATGCCTGCTATCCGTCCCTGATGGTAGTCGGACAGATCATGGATGCCGTACTTTCCGGCAAATATGATATGACAAAGACGGCTGTTCTGATGTCGCAGACCGGTGGCGGATGTCGTGCATCGAACTATATGGGCTTTATCCGACGTGCACTTGCAAAAGCAGGATATCCGGATGTTCCGGTCATTTCGATCAACCTTGCATCGTTAGAGAAGAATCCGGGCTTTAAATTCACGCCTGCTTTAGTGCAAAAAGGTATGTACGGACTTGTTTTCGGCGACATTTTCTTACGCTGTCTTTACCATGTCCGCCCATACGAGGCAGAGCCGGGTTCAGCCAATGCCCTGCATGAAAAATGGAAAGAAAAATGTATTGCTTTCCTTTCACAGGATAAACTCCTTTCCCACCGCACCTATAAAAAGATGTGCCGTGAGATGATCCGTGACTTTGACAAACTTCCGATCCTCGATATCCAAAAACCAAGAGTCGGTATCGTCGGCGAGATCTTAGTCAAATTTGCACCTGCCGCAAATAACCATTTAGTAGAATTATTAGAATCAGAGGGAGCCGAAGCGGTCGTTCCTGACTTATTAGACTTCTTCCTCTACTGCTTCTATAATGCGAACTTTAAGGCAGAAAAATTAGGTATGAGCAAGTCCTCTGCAAGAAAATGCAACCTTGGCATCAAAGCGTTAGAATGGCTTCGCTCTGCTGCAAGGGATGAATTTGAAAAGAGCAGCCGTTTCACACCGCCTGCCCACATTGAAGAACTTGCCCGCTATGCCCGTCCGATCGTTTCCGAAGGAAACCAGACCGGAGAAGGCTGGTTCTTAACCGGAGAAATGTTAGAACTGATCCACACCGGAACCCCAAATATTGTCTGCACACAGCCATTTGCCTGTCTGCCAAACCATATCGTTGGAAAGGGTGTTATCAAAGAGCTGCGCCACCAGCATCCGGAAGCAAATATCGTTGCGATCGACTACGATCCGGGTGCATCCGAGGTAAACCAGCTCAACCGTATTAAACTGATGCTGTCTACCGCACAGAAAAATCTTAAGAATGCTTAAAACGAG
>OHXC01000784.1_pt1 | contig 12761 bp, 9 predicted proteins | sample 1579891 | NCBI WGS metagenome assembly OHXC01 (sample SAMEA3882531, study PRJEB24775) | human gut metagenome | biome: human-associated habitat; feature: intestine environment; material: feces | place: Netherlands | collected 2009/2010
AGATGAAATCCCAGAATGGCGAACGTTTTTCTATTAAACAGATGGAAAAGACCCGAAAAGGATTGGAGGCGAGATTAGAGAAACTCCGGGCAACCGACCGTAAGGACGATGTGATTACCTTTGAGCAGCTGGGCGTAGATCGACTGTTCGTAGACGAGGCACACGCGTTCAAGAACCTGTTCCTCTACACAAAAATGCGCAATGTCGCAGGCTTGTCCACTTCGGAAGCGCAGAAATCTTCGGATATGTTTATGAAGTGCCAGTATATGGACGAGTTGACAGGCGGGCGCGGCATCATTTTCGCGACCGGCACCCCGGTCAGCAACAGCATGACGGAGCTTTACACCATGATGCGGTATCTCCAGTACGGCACGTTGCAGCAGAAAGGGCTGACCCATTTCGACAGCTGGGCTTCAACCTTTGGTGAGACCACCACAGCCATTGAACTGGCACCGGAGGGCTATAATTTAGTAGGACGATAAATAATGCGTTTCTAAATTGAAAATAGGCTATCAAAATCGGTCTTGGAACTTCAAAAAAATATTTTGATTTTCTTGAAAAACAGTTCCGCTTTGTACCCCTATTTTCTCCTATTAGCAGAGGGAGTAATCCCTGTAATGCTAAATCGGATTACATAAGGAAAGGAGGATAAGAGAATGTCAAGGAGTTCAAAGATTACAGCACTCTATGAGCGTTTGTCGAGAGATGATGATCTTAATGGTGAGTCAAATTCAATCACCAATCAAAAGCAATACTTGGAAGATTACGCCCGAAGAAATGGTTTTACGAATATCCGTCATTTTACTGACGATGGTTTTTCGGGTGTAAATTTCAATCGTCCGAGTTTTCAGGAGTTGATTAAGGAAGTAGAAGCAGGAAATGTCGCAACGATTATTGTTAAGGATATGAGCCGATTAGGGCGAAACTATCTGCAAGTCGGTTTTTATACGGAAGTTCTGTTCCCACAGAAAGATGTCCGTTTCCTTGCGATAAATAACAGTATCGACAGCAATAATGCTTCTGACAATGACTTTGCCCCATTTTTGAATATAATGAACGAATGGTACGCAAAAGACACAAGCAATAAAATCAAGGCTGTGTTTGACGCCCGTATGAAAGACGGAAAGCGTTGTAGCGGTTCAATTCCCTATGGATATAACCGATTAGCAACCGACAAACAAACGCTTGTCGTTGACCCTGTGGCTTCTGCGGTGGTAAAGCGTATCTTTTTGCTTGCCAACGAGGGCAAAAGTCCGAGAGCAATCGCTGAATTGCTTACCGAAGAAAAGGTTTTAATTCCGGCTGCACACGCAAAGGAATATCACCCCGAACAGTATAACGGAACAAAGTTTTCAGACCCGTATCTTTGGGGAATGTCAACCATAAGAGCGATTTTAAGCAGACAGGAATATCTCGGTCATACTGTTTTGCGTAAATCGGTCAGCACCAATTTCAAACTGCACAAAAGAAAGAATACCGATGAAGATGAACAGTATGTATTTTATAATACGCACGAGCCTATCATCTCGCAGGAACTTTGGGACAGCGTTCAGAAGCGAAAGAAACGAGCGAACAGGACAGCGGCAAGAGGAACGCATAGCAACCGTTTAAGCGGTTATCTGTACTGTGCGGATTGTGGCAGAAGAATGACCCTGCAAACGCATTACAGTAAAAAAGACCGTTCGGTGCAGTATTCTTACCGTTGCGGCGGATATGCAAGCAAAGTAAACTCCTGCTCTGCCCATTCAATTAGTGCTGATAATGTTGAAGCCTTGATATTATCGGCTGTCAAACGATTATCAAGATTTGTTCTGAATGACGAAGAAGCCTTTGCAAAGGAACTTCAAGCACTTTGGAATGAAAAGCAGACAGAAAAGCCAAAGCACAATAAATCGGAATTGCACCGTTTTCAGAAGCGATACGATGAATTGTCTAAACTTATTCGTGGCTTGTATGAAAATCTTGTTTCGGGATTACTGCCCGAAAGACAGTATAAGCAACTGATGAAGCAGTACGATGACGAACAGGCTGAGCTGGAAACGAAGATTGAGGAAATGGAAAAGGAACTTACCGAAGAAAAAGTAAATGCTGTTGATATTAAGCATTTCATTTCTTTAATTCGCAAGTGCAAAGAGCCGACAGAAATTTCCGATTTGATGTTTGCTGAACTCATTGACAAGATTGTGGTTTATGAAGCAGAGGGTGTGGGAAAAGCAAGGACACAAAAGGTTGATATTTACTTCAACTATGTCGGGCAGGTCGATATTGCCTATACAGAAGAAGAACTTGCTGAAATAAAGGCACAGGAAGAACAGATTGAGATGGAACGCTTGGCAAAACAGCGTGAGCGTGAAAAAGCCTACCGAGAGAAGCGAAAGGCGAAAAAACTCGCTGAAAACGGTGGAGAAATCGTCAAGACAAAGATATGTCCTCACTGTCAAAAAGAGTTTGTGCCTACAAGTAACCGACAGATATTCTGTTCAAAAGATTGTTGCTATCAGGCAAGGCAGGACAAGACAAAAGCCGACAGAGAAGCTGAAAAAGGAAATCATTATTATCGTCAGCGTGTCTGTGCTGTGTGTGGCAGTACCTACTGGCCTACACACAGTCAGCAGAAATTCTGTTCCGAAGAATGTCAAAAGATAAACCATAACGAGAAGTCTTTGGAATTTTATCACAAGAAGCAGAAGGAGAAATCAGAATGCAAAGATTTATTACAGACGAAAGAACTGGTATCCAGTACGAACTCATCGGAGATTATTACTATCCCTGCTTGACGATAGAAAACGAAGAACCGCCTACGCTCACAAAATACGGAAGAATGAGGGAAAGATATTTGAGGGAGCATAGGAAAGTCTTATATTGCAATCTGCTTACAAGCGGAAAGTTATATGAACACCTTGCTGAAATTGATACTTCGGCGTGTAATATGGCGGAGTATCTGATAAAGGAAATGGCAAGAAAACAAGGTGTGACGGAACAACTGAAAGCGGAGGATATGATGAGATGGGTCGGATTGATGAATAATATCCGAGCCTGTGCAGATGAGATTGTATTGAACGATATTGTGTATTCCTAATAGCATACCAGCCGAAAAGGAACTGCTGTCTTTACTGATGGCAGTTTTCTTTTTCGGGAAGTATTCAAGAAGTCATTAAGTCGTGAGTGTAATGGAAGTGGTTAAATTGAAAGTTCATAAAGATGGTATGATGTGTTAAAATGAGAGTGATGAATTGTAATTTTCCGCATTGAATATTAAGAGACTTGTAGGTGTAAGCCTTTTGCTGTTTTATTATATTCTTTCAAAAAATGAAAGCTAATCTTTGAATAAATATTTTTTGAATTTAAGTGACGCTTGACACATTTTTCCCGTTTATTAGGGTGAAAGGCCTTAATACAAGGGAAAGGAGGAGAAGCCTATGGATGATAAGCAGATATTAGATTTATATTGGGAGCGCTCCGAAGCTGCTATATCCGAAACTTCAAAAAAATACGGAAAGTATTGCAGATACATAGCCTTTAATATTCTTCACAATGACGAAGATAGCGAGGAATGTGTAAATGATACTTATTTAAGAGCTTGGAACAGCATACCGCCTAACCGTCCATCTGTCCTAAAAACTTTTTTAGGGAAGATTACTCGCAACCTATCTTTGGACAGGTACGAACTGCTTAATGCAAAGAAACGTAATGGTGGGCAAATGCCATTGGTTTTTGATGAAATACAAGAGTGCATACCATCGTTGGATAGTACAGAAAACATTGTTGAAGAAATCGCTCTAACGGATATTCTCAACCGCTTTCTTTCTTCCCTGTCATTAGAACAGCGAAAAATCTTTATGAGAAGATATTGGTATTTATCGCCCATTAAAGAAATTGCAACGGAATATGGTATGAGCGAGAGCAAAATCAAGATGTCATTATTTCGTTCAAGGAACGAACTCAAAAAATTGTTAGAGAAAGAAGGTATCTCTGTATGAAAGAAAAGAAACTTTTAAGGGCATTGGGAAATGTCGATAATCAGTATATTAAGGAGGCTGAACCTATGAAAAAAACAAGTAAAATAACTAATCGGCAAAAATGGGTGTCTGTTGCAGCTTGCTTCGTACTCGTTGCTGTGATTGGAGTGGGAGTTTTTCAAAGCAATCTGTTTGGTACAAAAAACGATATTGCCACGCTGAATGATGGAGAAACAATTACTTTTGTTAAAAATGACTTATCACAATCTTCAATTAACTTAAATGTAACAACAAGACCTTTGAGCGATGCTGAAATTGAAATGCTTTTTGCAGACTTGCCTGTTACCGCAGATGCTTATTTTGATGCTGACAATCATAATATTCTGGGTTTTGAGGGAAAAATTGATGATACAAGAATGGTAGTTTCTAAACAGGGTGTAAATCTATTAGATACTATCATTGATGGAAATACAATCACTTCAAGTGTAGACGGCGTTGATATCAACGCAGGATATTTCGTAACAAAGTCAAATAGTCAAGGTGTCAAAACCGTAATATATTATGCAACCTTTGATATGGGAGAGAACACTATTTATGTAGAGTATTCTGGCGTTGAAAATGAAAGTGAAACTGTAAAAAACAACTTGGCAGACACAATTTTGAAGTTGATTGAGAACGGTGCATTTGATTTGAGCCAAATCCAAGAATAATCTGCAAATTTCATATACTAAGAACTTGATGTAACACCCTATACCCTTAAAAAATAGGGAAAGTAATATAAAGCCCCAAAAAACAAGTCTAAAAAGCTCTATTAGAACGGTATCTTCGCTTTTTGCCTGTTCTTATGATTATAATTTTAGTGGTCACGTTTTTTGCTACTTGAATGACAGAAAACATCGTAGAAATACGGTGTTTTTTGTTGCCCCAAACCCTACAATTTCATACATAACCACAGGTTAGTACAAATACCTTGCGTGATTTTTTTGAAAGGCTTAGAAAGGCAATTTTGCCCGATTTTCGCCCCGAAAAATGACAGAAACAAGGCTCTGAGTATCTTTCCTGTGGTTTTTTTATTTTCAGACGGAAAGGAGGATTGATATGCCGAGAATGAGTAAGAAACGGAAACAAGATTGGGCATTGTTTCTGAACGAAAGAAATCGCATTACCTACAACGAACTTTGCAGAAAATGCAGTAATGACTGCAAGCAGAGTTTCCGTTGTATCGTGGTGCTTTGCCCTAAGTATTTATCGAAAAGGAGAACGAAGAAAAATGAAGCAAATGGAAAATGAAATGAATGTAAATGTCCCTCTCGAAGTTATTAAGGCAAGTGAGATTGAGCCGAAGGAAGTGAAATGGCTGTGGTATCCGTATATTCCGTACGGCAAGGTTACGCTGTTGCAGGGCGATCCGGGCGATGGAAAAAGCAAGTTAATGCTGTCAATCGCCGCACTGCTCTCTAAGGGCGAACCTCTGCCTTTTACTGAAACGGAAGAAAATGAGCCTATGACTATCATCTATCAGACAACGGAAGATGATGCAGACGATACGGTAGTACCCCGATTTAACTCTGCCGGTGGGAACGGAGAAAACCTTATCTTCATCAAGGAAGATGAAAAGTCTTTATCCTTTGGAGATAACCGTATTGCTGAAGCAATCGAAAAGTATCACGCAAAACTTTTAATTCTTGACCCGATGAGTTCCTATATCGGAGAGAACTGTTCAATGAACAATGCCAACGAAACAAGGGCAGAGTTTAATCACTTGATTGCAGTTGCAAAAAATACTGGCTGTGCCATCGTGATTATCGCCCATATGAACAAGATGAGAGATATAAATCCTCTTTATCGCACCAACGGTTCGATTGATATTGCGGGTGCTGCAAGAAGTATTCTTGCAATCACACGCACACCGAACAAAGAAGCACCAGCGGAACGATATATGGTGCAAGTGAAATCTAACCTTGCCCCGACAGGCTCGGCAATTCTTTTTGAGGTGGCAGAAAAGGGAGTGGACTTTATCTCTGAAATGGAAATGACAGCAGAAGAAGCGTTCCAGTCCCTTGCCCCTAAAATGGGCAGACCGAACGAAAAGGAAATCAAGGCGAAAGAATTTCTTTTGGAAATGCTGAAAGACGGAGAAATGCTTTCTTCGGATTGCGAAGAAAGACTTGAAGCCGCTGGGTTCAAAAAATCGACCATCAAAAAGGCAAAGAAGAAAGCAGGAGTTATCTCCCGAAAACAAGGCTTTCTGTGGTACTGGTCTTTGCCGATGGGCGATATACCGAGAGAATAAAAGCAGGCTGTCTGATGGCGGGACAGTCTGTTTTTATGATTGAGGTATCAAAGGAGGTCAAGGGGGAACACCCTTGCCCACGACATCTTTGCAGACGAAGTCTGAAAGTGTCATAGTGGGTTACACACATTCAGAGAATGTTGTGTAATGGCTTCGCCCTGTCTGGAAAGGAGAGAAAAATGGCAAAAACCAATAAGGCGGATATGAGTTGTGCAAGGGTAAAACAGTACACCGCTTTTGATGTGAGCAAGGCGGAAAGGCACAATGAACGCAAGAATGAAACCTATGAAAATATGAATGTGATTACGGAACGCATAGCCCTTAATGTGCATTTCAAAAAACCGACTGTCCCAACCTATATGGAGCAGTTAAAGCAGATGGAAACAGACGGGTTAGTATCGCTTCGTGGACTGAGGAAAGACGCTACCCTTTTCAATGAGATTGTGATTGATGTGAATACGATGTACTTCGAGCGTAACGGTGGTTATGAATATGCAAAGCAGTTTTATGAAGAAGCCTATCATTTCATCGAAGAAAAATTCGGTGCTGATAATGTTATATCGGCAGTAATGCACGCTGATGAAATCAATGTAGCCGCAACCGAGGAACTGGGAAAAGAGGTTTACCATTATCATCTTCACGCAATGGTTCTGCCTGTTGTGGAGAAAGAAATCTTATGGAGTAAGCGTTGTAAAAACCCCGAACTGCGAGGAACGGTCAAGGAAGTGGTTAATCAGATAAGCCATTCAAAGAAATGGAAATCGGATATTCCGCTGACCGACGAAAAAGGCAATCCGCTTCTCAGAAAGAACGGAAAACCGATGTTCCGAGCTTCATACAGTATTCTGCAAGATGAATTGTTTAACCATATGACGGAGCAAGGCTTCAAAGGCTTTCAGCGTGGCGAATACGGAAGTACAGCAGAGCATTTAACTTCCCTGCAATATCAAATCAAGCAGGACAAGGAACGCTTGGAGAAGTTGCAGAAGCGTATTCAAAAGGAACAGGTTAAATATGAGCCTGCCCGTCATATCTCAAAGACCTTAAACGAGATTGACGGTATGGGACAGAAAACCTTTACGGGCAAGATGGCAATATCCAAAGAGGACTACTCACAACTGACTGCCCTTGCAAAAGAGGGAATTACCAGTCGTGCGGAAATCAATAAGTTGGAGCAGAGTGCAAATTATTACCGACAGAAATATTTTGACAGTGCAAACGCATTGGAGAGAATGAAAACCAAATACAACGAACTGAAAGAAAAGTGCAGACCTTTTCTTCAAGCGTTGGAGCATTTCCCCGAAGTTGCTAAACTTTTTACCGAAAAAGTGAAGCAACTTTTTTCTTTTAAGGAAGCACAGGAACGAGCCGAAAAAGAAGCAAGGGAAAAAGCAAGACAGGAGCGTATCAAGGAACGCAGAAACAAGCGTGGTATGGAAAGATAACCATTTCCATTATACTCACGACTTAATGACTTCTTGATATGTTCCGATGAAACAGGCTGTATTTGTGGGGTGTTCCAAACGGAATGCCCCACAGTCAATTTATGAAAAGGAGAAACGGACTATATGAAAGAAAACACTTTATCTTATACAACGCGAATAGGCAAAACAACTTTTATTGTCAATGTGAAGCAATCGGAAAGTGCGAAGAAGCCTTTGAATACGGTGTTTCAAGAAATATGCCGACACGAGATGTTAGGCGTTTTTTCAGCAGATAAATATTTGAATTTAGAAAACTTACAAAAATCATCTTGACAAACTCGTTCCCGAGGGAACCGGCTATCGTGCCAGAACCCGATTTGCGAAGTTCTTCAACCTGCCTGAACTGATGAATATGTTCAAGGAGGTTGCCGACATCAAGACCTCTGACCAGTTGCATCTCCCTGTTCCCGAAGCAAAGTTTGAAACGGTTGTGGTTCAGCCATCTGAGTATCAGAAGGATATGGTGGCTTCCCTTTCAGAGAGAGCAGCAGATGTTCATGCCGGTATTGTAGACCCGTCCGTCGATAATATGCTCAAGATTACCAGCGACGGACGAAAATTGGGACTGGATCAGCGGCTAATGAACACCCTGTTACCCGATGACCCTGACAGCAAGCTCAATGCCTGCGTGGGAAATATCCTGCGTATCTGGCAGGACGGTCAGGCTGACAAATTGACCCAGTTGGTGTTCTGCGACCTTAGCACACCGAAAAATGATGGAACCTTCAATGTCTATGATGATGTCAAAACCAAGCTGATTGCAAACGGTGTGCCTGCGGAAGAAGTTGCCTTTATCCATGATGCAGATACCGAGGCAAAGAAAAAAGACCTCTTTGCCAAGGTTCGTACCGGGCAGGTGCGAGTGCTTCTTGGCAGTACGCAAAAGATGGGTGCAGGAACCAACGTCCAGGACAAATTGGTGGCAGTTCACCACTTGGATGTGGGTTGGCGTCCGTCTGATATGACCCAGAGAAACGGTCGTATCATCCGTCAGGGCAACCGGAACAAAGAGGTTCAGGTGTATCAGTATGTGACCGAGGGAACCTTCGATGCCTACCTGTATCAGACCTTGGAAAACAAGCAGAAGTTTATTTCACAGATCATGACCAGTAAATCCCCGGTGCGTGCCTGTGAAGATGTAGATGATACAGCTCTATCTTATGCAGAGATCAAGGCACTGGCAACAGGAAACGAATACATCAAAGAAAAGATGGATCTGGATGTGCAGGTAAGTAAACTGAAACTTCTGAAAGCAAACCACACCAGTCAGATCTATCGTCTGGAATCGGATATTGCAAAGCGGTATCCGGTACAGATTACCGCATTAAAAGAAAAGATTGCCGGTATGCGTGTGGATGCAGATGTGGTTAAAGGAATAGATTTACAGGATAATGACCACTTTGCAATGACAGTCGGTGGAAAGCTGTATACCGATAAAAAAGAAGCGGGAGTTGCACTACTTTCAGCAGCATCCGGCTTGAAGTCCGTGAAATCAGCAGGGCAGATCGGGGAATATCATGGTTTTGCACTTTCTTCAGAATATAATTTCCTGTCGAATACTTATACCATGACGATCAAGGGAAAATGTTCTTATAAGATTGAGTTCGGAAAGGATACTCTGGGCAATATCCAGAGAATTCATAATGCACTCTCTGCAATCGGGAAAAAGCTGGCAGATACCGAGCAGAATCTGGAAACGGTACAACAGCAGTTAAAGACCGCACAGGAAGAGGTGCAGAAGCCATTCCCGAAAGAAGCGGAACTGAGTGAAAAAATGGAACGTCTGGCAGAATTAAATGCCATGCTCAACATGGATGAGAAAGGGGGAGAAAATCTTCTGGCAGATGAGGGAATCGGGGAAAACCCGGAAGTAAACATGCCGGAGGAACGACAGGACAGAATTGCTGACAGTGTTCATAAAACGTCTGTTCTGGAAAGACTGAAAGAACAGAAACAGCAGGAGCAGACAAGAGAAACACAGCAGAAACCTAAAAAGAAACATGAACAGGAGTTATAAAGGGTATCCCGTCAGAGTGACCAGAGCTTTGGCGGGATTTTTCTATGGAGGATTTGATTATGGCAAACAGAGAAGAACAATTAAAGCAGATTACAGAGCAGTTGGAACAGGGTGTTGCAGAAATATTCACATCAGAAAAGTATAGCGAATATCTGAATACAATGGCAAAGTTCCATAATTACAGTTTCAATAATACCCTGTTGATCGCCATGCAGAAACCGGAAGCAACACTGGTGGCAGGGTATCAGGCATGGCAGAAGAAGTTTAACCGCCATGTAAAACGTGGAGAGAAAGGAATCCAGATCATTGCACCAGCACCGATCCGGGAGAAACAGGAGATTGAAAAGATCGACCCGGTAACAAAAGAGCCTGTGATCGGGGATGATGGACAGCCGGAAACAGAGATTGTGGAGATGGTGATACCGAGATTCCGCATAACGACAGTGTTTGATGTCAGCCAGACAGAGGGAGAACCGATCGCAGAACTGGAGGTGCCGGAGCTTACCGGAAGTGTACAGTTTTATGATACGTTCATGCAGGCATTGCAGAATATTTCTCCTGTACCGATCCGCATGATGAATGTGGAAGGGGAAGCAAAAGGCTATTATCACCAGACAGAAAAATATATTGCGATAAAGGAAGATATGAGTAATGTCCAGACGATGAAAACTGGAGTCCATGAAGTGAGCCACGCATTGCTGCATGACCGGGAAGTAATGGATGCGGAAGGCGTCTTAAAAGACCAGACAACAAAGGAAGTGGAAGCAGAAAGTATCGCTTACATAGTCTGCAACCATTTTGGTCTGGATACTTCAGAATATTCGTTTACCTATATCGCCAGCTGGTGCGAGAGCAGGGATATGAAGGCGTTGAAAGCATCTATGGATACCATCCGAAAAACATCGGCAGAGATCATTGAGAATATCGAGGCACAGATGTACGAGTTGGAAATGGAAAGACCAATCCGGGATACTTTTCATAAGGAAGATTTAATTCTGCATCTTTCAGGCAGTATGGGTTCCGAGTTTACCTATGATCTGATTGAAAACATGAGCAGGGAACAGTTAGAGCAGAATGTGGGGGAATACGTCCGCCTTCTGGAAAGTGGTGAGATAGAGGAAAATGAGAAACCTCTGGAAAGTTTTCTGGAAGAAAAAGGTGCTGCTGTCACACCACTCTATGACAGCAGTGGGCACGGAGAGAACTATCCGATTGATTTTTATGATGTGGAATATGATGCTGACACAGGCGTTACTTATTTTTCTGACCTTTCTCCGAAAGATCAGGCAGAGATGCTGGTGCAAAAAGCAGAGTTTCCAAGAAATATTTTTTCAGAAGAAGAAAAGACATTTGTAAATGAATATGCAGAAACCTTCCCCGGACAGGTGGAAAGACTGAATGACCTGGTATGGGATATGAGGGAATCTTACGATGAAGCCGGTTCAATGCTAGTGTATGAAGTAATCCAGGCAGCAAGGGCAAACTTCCCAGTGAAAGAACCGGAGATTGTAGAAGAAACAGCCATGCAGTATGCCCACCGTCTGATTGAAACGGCAGAAGCTGCCAATACGGGAGATTTCACAGATTCCCAGAGAAATCTTATTGTGAATTTTGCATATAAGATGGATGACAAAGACGAAGTGCTTGGACTGGTGAACCGTATGATGACCGCAATCCGCAGACCGGAAAGTGAATATACGAGAAACCTTATGAATGAAACACAGGCACAGATTGACAATTTCCCAGATGGCATGATCGGTTTTACGGAAATGCACGAGGCAGGAATCCAGTTAGACCATATGCTACCGCTTATGAAAGACCGGGCATATGAATTATACCGTGGAGGGGCAGAAATTTATATCTTATATGGAAATCCAGAGAATCCACAACGGGCAGAACAGGTGCTTGTGGAGACGGAAAATGAGATTTTTGGATATGACGGTATCTTTGGAATCACAGAAACAGAATGGGAAGTGCAGAAAGAGAGAGAAATATCTGCTACAAAACAGGAAGCACTGGAACAGCAGAGTGCAGAAAAGATTGATGAGACACTTCTTCTGCATGGAGAAAGCAGAAGGTTTGCCATTTATCAGATGGATAGTGGAGATGAGCATACCTATCAGTTTATGGGAATGGAATCCGCAGAGAGTCTGGGCTATACCATTGACGGAAAGGATTACCGGATGGTTTATGCAGCACCGTGGATGCCAACAATCACGTTAGACAATATATTTGAACGCTTTAACATTGACCGACCGGAAGATTTCCGTGGCCATTCCTTATCGGTAAGTGATGTGATCGTGATAAACAGGGGGGCAGAGATCACAGCCTATTATGTAGATTCTTTTGGATTTCAGGAACTTCCGGAGTTTGTCCAGCAGAGAATGAACATGCTGGAACATAATTCTGTCAGGGCATATCCGCCAGTTTATAAAGAAACATTGGAACAGGCAATGGGAGAACGGGATGTAGATGCCTATCTGGATTCCAGAAAGTTAAATCTGGACTGCAAGAAAGCAATCGAGGATGTTATCCGGGAGAATTTTGACGGACTGCACTTAAAGCAGGGTGCGGCAAAAGAAGTCGTGGAACGCTTTGGGGAAGAACGTATGAATTTTGTTATGGCAAACACCATCCGTGAACTTTCTCATGATGGAAGATTTTCCAGACAGAACAAAGACTGGGCGGAGCATATCGAAGTCCCGGAAAATATCAGCCGGGGCAGAAATCTGAACCTGGATTATGTGATTGAAAGCCACCCGGCAGTTTTAGATGGGTTTATCGACATGGCAAGAGCTGAGATTCGGATGCAGAGGATAGAACAGGCGATAGGAGAAAACGAAGTGACGATCACAGCAGAGACAAGAGGATATGAAGCAGAAGGACATGACGGGACATGGCATACGGTTGATAAAAAGGAATATGCTGGGGAAAAGTTTTTCTTAATGGAACATGATGAATTTGGCTCCGATGTGGCAGGCATTATCGTAGCAGAAAATGGACAGCTT
>OHXC01000797.1_pt1 | contig 12581 bp, 10 predicted proteins | sample 1579891 | NCBI WGS metagenome assembly OHXC01 (sample SAMEA3882531, study PRJEB24775) | human gut metagenome | biome: human-associated habitat; feature: intestine environment; material: feces | place: Netherlands | collected 2009/2010
AAGATAAACCTCTCTGTTCCTAGAATGTGGTTGGCAAACCCACACTCTATTCTACAGAGAGGTTTCTCTTTGTCTAGGGCTAAAGCCGTTTTTATTCCACCAGCTTAGCTGGTGGTTTTTCCTTCACTCAAGTTCTTAATAAAAAAGAGGGCCATCGCTTGCGGCGCGGTGGTCCTCTTTTTTGCTTGCTTTTTGTTCGGTCTCGTGGTAAAATAATGCTGAAAGTTATTTCAGTGAAAATGCATTCAGTATTATTGGAGGTGCAATATGTTTATAGGCCGTGAGAAAGAACTGGTGCTCTTGCAGCAAGACTACATCGGCAAAGCTGTGATGGTCTACGGCAAGCGGCGAGTTGGAAAGACCACGCTCATTCAGAAAGCCCTTGATAACTGCCCTTATCAGACCGTTTATTTCGAGTGTTTGAAAGGCACAGTACAAGAAAATATTGATAGCCTCGTTGATGAGCTGGTTCGAGCCAAGATATTGCCAGTAGCTCTGAGCTTCAGTACACTACAAGATGTTTTTACCTATCTTAACACGCTGCCTCAGAAAATGGTTGTCGTCATTGACGAATACCCCTATCTGAAGGTGATGAATGAGCCCACAACAGTTGATTCCGTTTTTCAGAGCATCATTGATAACCGGCTTGGAAACATTGAGCTTATCCTCTCCGGCTCTCACATCGGAATGATGAAGGACCTCTTGCAGGAGAAAAATGCTCTGTATGGACGCTTTGCTGTCACTATCAAACTCAACGAATTGAACTATCTGGATACCGCCAAGTTCTATCCTGACAAAACTCCCTACGACAAGGTGGCGCACTATGCTGTATTCGGCGGTTCTCCTTTTGTGAATCAGGCGTTGCGTCCTACTGCCACGCTGCGAGAAAACATCGTCAGTACAATTCTAAATCCTGTGAGTGCGGTGTACCTGTATGCCAGTCAGTTGCTGTTGTCGGACTATTCCGTCAAAATCAACGCAGAGCGTATCTTTGCAGTCATTGGTAACGGCAAGAAGCGCTATTCTGAAATTGAAGACAAGCTGGATGTGAAGAAGACCGGCAATCTTGCAAAACAGATGAAACCTCTGCGTGACCTCGAAATCATCTCCCGCAATTACCCCATCAACAAGCTCAACGACAGCAAGAAATCTACCTTTGAAATCAACGACAACTTGTTACGGTTCTACTTTACCTTTATCTATAAAAACGCCAGCGCATTGCAAGTGCTAGGCGCAGAGGCTTTCTATGATGAGTATGTAGCCCCTACTCTGACAGACTTCATCTCTCGCCGATTTGAGGGCATTTGCCGTGACTATTTCAGTTTACAGGTTCGTTCTGGGAAACTGAAGGGTGTTCGCAACATCGGCAGCTATTACTATGACGACCCCGTCCACCGCAAGAACGGTGAGTTCGATGTTGCTCTGGAGTTGGCAGACGGCTATGCAATTTATGAGGCAAAGTATTATGCCCAACCTATGACCCTCGATGAAATTCACCGTGAGGCTCAGCAGGTGGCGAACATCAAGGAACTGGCCGTTAAGCAGCTCGGATTCATCGCCATCAATGGCTTTGTGGAGCAGGAAAAGCCTTATACCTATCTTGATGGCAATGACATTTTTGCGGGAATGTAGCCCGAAGCAAGCGGTTGACGCATCACCGCTGCAATTCAACCTGTTTTCGCACAAATCAAGGTCTTTCTCAAAGAGGTTCACCCATGGAAAAAGCCACATACAGTCTGTCTGCTCTAAAGCAGTGCAAGGAACTCATCCGAAAAAACCGGTGGAGCACACGGTTAAAGGCCGAGCATAATTCCCGGTGTGCGGAGGTCAATGTTCTGTTCGCATCCTGCCAGAAGCTGCTCAACTATGTCATGTTCCAGCCGGACCTTTCCCCTGCCTACGACTATCAGCAGATGGTCCTTTCGAAGAGCTGTACAAAAAAACAACTCGACAATCAGTTTCGTGTTTGCCACGCGTCCAGTCCGCGTCAAAGTTGTAGGCTTCCGTTTCCTTGATGACAAATGAAGAGTGCACACCCCGTCTATAGCTTCAAAGTTTAGGCGGGGTTAGCTCGCTTACTGGGAGTCAATATAGGATTTTACAGCCGATTCTGTTCTGTCCGAAACGCTACACACAAAGTAACTATCGCTCCAAAAATATGGCTTCCAATAATACGGTTTGAGTTGCTCACTAAAGTTTTTACGAATAAGTCGAGAAGTAACAGTTTTATAATTGTTAGCCAATTTGGATAGTTGTACTTGTGGTGGGGCCTCAAACAAAATGTGGATATGGTCCAAGTCGGTATTGACAGCTTTAATAGTGCAATGCCATGAATCAAAGATTGTTTTTGTTTGGTCAAGCAGGTAGACTTTTATCGCACCTTTAAGCACAGGATGACGATATTTTGTTACTACAACTAAATGGTATTCTAGTAGGTAGCAGGAGTGTCTATTTGTCCTATATATGTTATTTTTGCACATAGTATATCCTTTACAACTAAATATTTTTGTGGTATAATTATACTATAAAGCAACGCTATTGTAAAGGAGGTGAGTGCTTTGAATATTACATCCAGCTATCAAGTCAGAATCGTCAACTGCAGTGTCAACCTTATCGATACGGTTCGTATATATCAGGAAGCGCTCTCCTACCTGATTGGTGTTGTCAGTGAGAACTGGGATGCCGTAAAAAGCATAACTACCGGAGCCTTGGAACAGCAGCGCTATATCGAAAAGCTGGTTCATGGCAATAAAACCGTGAAGCCAAATATCAGGAATTCGATAAAATGTTCCATAAGTATCCTTCGTACTTGCGCCGTGCAACAATTACAGCTGCTATCGGTGCAGTGAGCAGCTACCGCAGTAATCTTGCTAATTGGGAAAACACCGACAAGCATACGCTACACCTATGTTTCATGTGGAGGCAGTCGTTTGCCTGACACGCGAGGCGTGACAGGCAAAAATATATAGCCCAAAAACCATGATGAACAGGAGGTACCCAGATGAGTGAAATCACGTTGAACAGCCTTCCCAAGACCTTGGACGAGCTGAAGGCTATGCCCCAGGCTGCGCTGACTGTGCCGGAGGAAGTGGCCGCTCTGACAGTGGCGGCGCTGGCGCTGTACCCGGAAAACCCTGCCGAGACCGAGAAAATGCTGGATTTCCTGCGCGGCCCGCGCCCCTTGAACGGCATCGACAAACAGTTTATCCGCGACCGTTTTCGCGGCAAGGAATACCTGATGCGTTCCTACCTTGTCGGTTCCACACCGGAAAACAACTACACACCTGTGCAGCCGTACCGAGTCACCGTTTCGGAAAACACTTACAGCCGGACGCAGTTTGTCGACGGGTACCTGACCTTATATGTGGCTTGCAGCGGCGCTGACAGCCCGCGCCCGCTAAAGCTGCGCAACAAACCATCCACAGGGCAGTGGTTTTTGTGGGAGCAGCAGCTTTTGACCGGCATCCGTATTCCGCAGGTGGCTGACCCCTGGGCATAACTCCCCGCCCTGCGACCTTACAGTTTTCCTGACAGTTAAATCGCTCTCGACCCATGGACAGGTCGAGGGCGATTTTTAGTTGTGCATTGCGGCGCATAAAAAAGGAATCTCACTTGAATCAAAGCGAAAAAGACATCCCGGAAAAGGACGGAAAAATCACCACGGCATCGGCCGCTGCTTTGATGCCTGCCTTGACATGCCCAAGGCCATTGCCAAGGGCGACGATATCTGCGCTTTGCGGCACATTAAATCCGACGATAAGCAGGGTGACCAATGAAAAATGTAGACACATCCCTCGGAGAAGCCCCATCTATAGCCGAAAGGCTTAGGTGGGGAGGTTCACATGGGACCGCGCTATACTTTCTGCTAACGGTCTCGACTTTTCCAAGGCATCGATGCGGCGGTCGATGCTCTTCTTGTCGAGGTCAAAGGATGCCACTATCTCTTCGAGATTGCCGTTCTGCGCACCATCAAAACATTTTAAGCTGTGCTGGAATGCTCTCCTGCACTTTTCCCGAAATCCAGCATTGCTCCCTGCACAAACCCAGTAAAGAGAATCCGATCGTCACCCTTCGCCAGTTCTTTCAATTCCTCCATAAAGGAATCCGTATCACTAGAGCCGGCCGATGTCAAGTCTTGGACAACATTTTTCACAAATAAATTTGAAAAAAGCAAAAAATAAGCCCTACAAGGCTTTCAGTCGGTATCGAACCGATCTGAGCCTTGTAGAGCTTAACAGTTTACTCTATATGTTTTTTCTTAGACCGCCTGCAGAGAGGTGTTTTCCATCACTTTCTTGAATTCCTCTACTGTCATTCCAGCATCTTCCGCTGCTTCTTCAATTGTCACACGGCCTTTCCTCACCTGTTTAACCAGCATCCGCATCTCACCAATGTTTATGCCTTTGGCCTTTACGCCCTGACTAAGGTTGCACATTGGTTTTGGCATATATCATCCTCGGATATGCCATCGTTCCTTTTTATCATTTCTGTACTCCCATCATTTTTTCTTCGATGGGAATACTGGTGGTGAACGACAGCGACAAAGAATCTTGTCGAATTGAAAATTGACACACGCAAATTCTTCAGTATATGTCCACCTGTGTGGATCATGTACCGTCAGGATTCGCATATGGCAGTGGTAATTCCATTTCGTTTTTCGCGTGGAATTGCCAGAGTTATTCATTCGACAAACTCATAATGCGGTTCTCCGTATAGAGGAAAAGCCTATTAAGTTATAGGCAATGGCTTATAACCGCACTTTGAGAAAAGAGGCCTCAAGGTACTTTTTATCTTTTGAATTTGTTGTATACCTCCAAATGAAAAAAACAAGGAGAGGCTTCCAAGGAAACCTCTCCTTAACTGGTATTAAGGGCTATGTCAGAATCTTTCCGGCAGAATATTTACGACAGGTAACTTACCGATACAGCGGTCCGTACTGCTTGCACGCAGCATAATCCGCAGCCTGCTGATCCTGCGTGCCGAAGCTGGCCCATGCGTGGGGGCGATAGACCTTCTCGGCAGGGACATTGTGCATCGTAACAGGGATGCGCAGCATGCTGGCCAGTGTAATGAGGTCAGCACCCACATGGCCGTAAACGGTCACGCCATGGTTGGCACCCCAGTTTGCCATAACGCTGTACACATCGGTGAACGCACCCTGTCCGGTCAGGCGCGGGCAGAACCACGTAGTCGGCCAGGTCGGGTCGGTGCGTTTGTCGATAGTGTTGTGAATCTCGTCGGGCAGATCAGCCGTCCAACCCTCGGCAATTTGCAGGACGGGGCCAATCCCCTCCACAATGTTGAAGCGCAGCATCGTAACAGGCATCTCTGCCTTGCAGCGGAAATGGCTGGAATATCCACCGCCGCGGAAGTACTCATAGTCCGCACGGCACCAATCGGTGGCGTTCAGGCATGCCTTGATGTCCGCATCGGTCATCTCCCAGAACGGCTTCATCACGTGGTTGCCCTCGGCATCCACGCAGGCACCGGAACCATCCAGAGCTGTCGCGCCGGAATTGATGAGATGAATAAAGCCGTTGGCGGCAACGCCGTCAGGCTTCTGCCCGGTCACACGCTCGCAGGCTTCGGGGCTCCAGTAGGTGCGCACATCATGGAAGCACGGTGCAGAACCGGAAACAAGGCTGCCCAGCATCATGGCAATACCGTTGCAGGTGTCGTTCTCAGTGGCGAACGGAGTCGGAGCCTTTGGGCCGTTCCAGTCAAAGGTAGAAGCCATGATGGCCTCGGTGAAGTCAGCATTCGGCAGCCAGTCCGTCCACTGGCGCTGACCCTGGAAGCCGCCGACCACAGCGTTGCGGCCCAGCGCTTCCTCATGCCAGCCCATCTCGTCCAGACGCGGATTGCCGTATAGAATGTCACGGATGATCAGGGTCATCTTGACGATAAACTCCCAATCCTTGTCTGCCGGAACGATCTTCGACTTCGTGATGACAGGCGGCAGGTTCTTGCCGAGGTTCTTATCAAAGCCCTCTTTGCAATTCTCACGCACCCATGCCAGCGCCTTTTCATATTCGTCGTGGTCATAGATACCGATGGAAATGCGGCGCAGGATCTCGACCTCGTCCACCCATTCGGCGCGGATGCCGAAATACTTTTGCAGAACACCTGCATCGCAGAAGCTGCCGGCAATCCCCATCGTCACAGCGCCAATATTGACGTAGGCTTTGTTCTTCATCCAGCCTGCGGCAACAGCACCACGGGCAAAGCGCAGGATTTTCTCGGCCACGTCATCGGGAATCGTATCATCGTTGGCTTCCTGCACGTCATGGCCATAAATGGAGAAAGCAGGCAGACCGCGCTGGGCGTGTGCTGCCAGAACCGCAGCCAGATACACCGCGCCGGGGCGCTCGGTGCCATTGAAGCCCCAGACTGCCTTGATGGTGTTGGGATCCATATCGAACGTTTCGGTACCGTAGCACCAGCAGGGGGTCACAGACAGCGTTGCCGTAACATTCTGGGTAGAGAACTGCTCTGCCACGCGGGCCGCCTCGGCACCACCGCCAATCGTCGTACAGCCGATCACGCACTGCACCGGCGTACCATCGGGGTACTTGAGGTTCTCCGAAATCAGCTTGGCGGCATTCTCTGCCATGCGCATCGTCTGATTTTCCAGGCTTTCACGGACACCGCCCCAGCGTCCATCGATGACAGGGCGAATACCAATTTTAGGATACAGCATAGTTGCACCTTCCTTATTATAATAGGGTTTTGAAACGATCATAAGCGGCGTTCCATTCCGCATAGTTCTGTGTGCTTGGGGTATATGTTTTAATGACCTCTGTCTCCGCAATCAGCCGGCGTCCTTGTGTGATGGAGTCCAGCAACCCCAAGGCTTTCAACTGAATCATAATGTTGCCGAGCGCCGTAGCTTCCACCGGGGCTGCCTTTACTGTAAGGCCGCAGCAGTCTGCCGTCATCTGGCAAAGCAGACGGTCTTTTGTGCCGCCGCCCAAAACGTGCAGGGTCGTAAATGCTCGACCTGTTACAGCGGAGAGCTGCTCTATCGCATAGCGATATTTCAGAGCAAGGCTTTCATAAATGCAGCGCATTACGGCTCCCACCGTTTCCGGGACGGGCTGGCCGGTTTTGCGGCAAAATTCCTGTATTCTGCCCGGCAGGTCGCCGGGGGCAACAAATTCCGGGGCATCCGGGTCAATAAAACTGCGCAGCGGTTCGGCGGCAAGTGCCTGTTGCTCCAGCTCCGCGAAAGAATATGCCTGCCCGCGGCGCTTGTACTCACGGCGACTTTCCTGAATCAGCCAAAGACCGATGATATTTTTCAGATAATTGATTTTCCCGTTTGCACCGAGTTCATTGGACAGCCCGCTTTGGCAGCTGTCCGCCGTCAGAATCGGGGTGTCCAATTCCGTTCCCAGCAGGCTCCACGTGCCGCAGGAGAGAAATGCCGTATGTTCGGCATCTTCCTCGGCACACGGCATAGCAGCCGAGGCGCATTGTGTATCATGCCCTGCCACCGCAATGATTTTCGCACCGTTTGCAAGTGTACCTGTCACTGTGCCGCTGGCAACAATGGGTGCGAAGCGGTTTTCCGGCAAGCCGTAGGCGGCCAGCACTTCTCTGCTCCACTGCCCTGTGCGGGGGTCCAGCATCTGGCTGGTGGACGCAATGCTGCGTTCGCAGACCGGCTCGGCCCCCAACAGAGCCGCAAACAAATTCGGCACAAAAAGGATCTGCGCAGCCTTTTGCAGCAGTTCCGGGTCCTGCTCACGCAGAGCCAGCAGCTGGAACAAAGTATTGATTGCCATGATTTGATTGCCGGTATGGGCATACAATTCTTCTGCGGGCATACGGGCAGCGGCCTGTTCCGGTTTGCCATTCGTTCGGGCATCGCGGTAATGAACAGGGTTTGCCAGCAGATGGCCGTCCGTGTCCAGTAAGCCGAAATCCACACCCCATGTATCAAATCCTAAGCTGTCAAATGTACCCGCCTTTTGAATAGCCGTGTGAATTTCCTTCAGCAGTGTTTCCACATCCCAGCAGAGGTGACCGTCCTTTTCGATGGGAATATTTTCAAAGCGATGGATTTCCTCGTAGTTGAGGTTTTGGCCATCGTACACGGCCCGAATCGCACGTCCACTGGAAGCGCCAAAGTCGAAGGCCAGCACAGTTGCTGTGTTACTCATTGCACCACGCCCTTCTTCAAAAGTACGTTGGCATAGATTGCGCTTTCCCCGGTGGCGATAATCGCATAGGCATGATGTGCGCGCTCATAAAACGCAAAGCGCTCCACCATTTCAATTTTAGCCGGGTCATTGCCGCTCTCGTTCAACTTCTGTTTATAGCTATCCCAGATAGTCGGCTTGCACGGATCGCCATCAACCACTTTCATCAGCGCGACAGGCTTTTCCACGTATTGATCCAACGGCAGAAATTGCAGGATGGCCTCCAGCAGTTCTACGGTTCCGTGCCCGTCTGCACGAATCACAATGGCATCTTTGCCGATGCTTTCAGCCGGGAAATTTCCGTCTGCGAGAATGATTTCGTCGCCATGTCCCATCTCGCAGAGGACTTTCAGAAGTTCCGGACTAAGGATAGGCGGAATGTTCTTCAGCATACGGTGTCTCCTTATTTGTCCGTCGGCTCACCTTTTTCGCGTCGCTCAAATTTGCGATAGCCGGGGTGTTTGCCGGTAATTTTGTAGTAGGAGCGGAGATTGATGAGCTTATCAATATTCTTGCGGTCAATATCGTAGCTGCCGCCGAGAATGATTGCGTTGATTGTGATTTTTGCCCACAGTTCCAGACTCTCCATGCGGTAATAGGCGGTGATGACATCGCTGCCCACCGTCAGCGCACCGTGGTTTTCCAGCAGCATAACATCGTGGTCGTTGAGATACGGCTCGATTGCGTCCGGCACCTCCGTCGTGCTGGGGGTTCCATACGGAGTCAGCGGCACAGCACCGATGGCTGCCACATCCTCAATCATGTTGTACATATCCATCGGGCGATGTGCCACGGCAAAGCCGGTGGCTGCCGGCGGATGGGCATGGACAACAGCATTTACATCGGCGCGCTTTTCGTAGCAGCGCAGGTGCATCTTGATTTCGCTGGACGGGCGCAGGCCCTCTGCCCCTTCCAGCACATTGCCCTTTGCATCAATACGCAGCAGCTTGTCCGGCGTGATGAAGCTCTTGCTCATGCCCGTAGGCGTTGCAAGGAAAGTTCCGTCCTCCAACCGAACCGAGACATTACCATCATTGGCAGCGACCCAGCCAAGCTGCCACATTTTATGGCAGACATCGCAGATTTGGTCTTTGATTTCTTCGATTTGCACAGTTTGTACCTCCTAAAGTGGATTTTGTCCTTTACTTGTATTATACTGTTGCAATTTGCCCTCGTCTTTGCGTATAATGATATTATATTGGACGATATTGATATTTTAGGAGATGCCTGCCATGAAGTTTCTGGCTTCCCATGAAAGCAGTACGCGCGGCACTTTTGACTTTCCCATTGAGCTTTATTATGTAGATAAAATGCACCCACGCTATGAAATGCCGTTTCACTGGCACATGGAATTTGAACTTATGCTGGTTCTAAGCGGGGAGTTTTCTCTGCTGATTGATGGACGCTCTTACCTTTTACACAAGGGGGATGCCGCCATCATTTCAGCCGGGGCCGTTCACGGCGGAACCCCCAGCGACTGCGTTTACGAGTGTGTTGTCTTTGATATGAACCGCTTTCTCGGCAGCGGCTCCGTATGTCAGGCAAAATACAATGCGCTTTTTGAACGCGGCGCACAAATCGAGCCGTATCAACCGGCTGGCTCCGTAACCTGCCAACTGATTGACAGACTCTTTGAGGCAATGGAAAAAGAGCCGGAGGGATATGAATTTGTGACGATTGGTCTGATGTGGCAGTTGTTCGGTCAAATCCTTTTGCAGCATTCGTACACAGTATCCTCTCCCGGAAATAAACGAAATGATCGCAGCACAGCCCAAATGAAAGCGGCCTTAGAGCGCATCCGAAAGAATTACGCCAGCCGCATCACCTTGGAAGATCTCGCCTCCACAGCAGAAATGACCCCTGAACACTTTTGCAGGGTCTTTCACAGCATAACCGGGCGCTCCCCTATTGACTATTTGAATTATTACCGGGTAGAATGTGCCGCGGAGCTATTATGCTCCACCGAAGATCCCATCACGGAGATTGCGTATAGCTGCGGCTTTAGTGATTCCAGCTACTTTAACCGGATGTTCCGCCGCTATAAGGCTGAAGCTCCGGGCAAATATCGAAAACTGCATAGCATATAAAATCGCGCCGACAGTGCATTGTCGGCGCGATTTTTTGGTCAATAATTTACATTCTTTCATCAATATATTCCGTTTTCAAAAGTCAGCGAATGTTTAATAATAGAAATAGAAATCTAAATAGGATGGGCGTGAAAAAATGACATATAAAAAGTTTATGAGTCTCTTTTTAATTGCCGGAAGTATCGCCAGCACACTCTGTAGCTGCGCTGCAACGGATTCTTCTGCTGTGGTCGGGTATATCGATGAGCACCCCATCACTATGGAAGAGTTCAATTACTTCTTATCCCAGCAAAAAAGCTCCGTATGCCAAAGCTATTCTCAGCTTTACGGAATCACATCTTTTGACTCCGCCTTTTGGAATAATGAATATGGTGATTCTACTCCGCTGGATTCCGCAAGGGCCTCTGCCAAAGAAGCCTGTCTGGAAGCATACGCCACACAAATGCTTGCCGAGAAGACAACTTCTGCTGAGTTCTTGTCGTTTTCCCAACTAAAAGAAAATGCAGAAAATTTCAACACTGCAAGAAAAGAAAGCACGTCAAACGGTGGTATTGTCTACGGCCCTATAGAGTATTCCTTTGATTCTTACTATCACCGTTATCTTTCACAGCTTGAAAACGATATAAAGGAATACTGGATTTCTACCAATGCTGTAAGCGATGCAGACATTGACGCTTTCTACTCTGAAAATCAAAATCTGTTCTCCCTGAATGGTGACGCAGATGTTTCTGCTATTTATTTGTCATATATCCCATCCGACCTCTCTGCTGACAACATCTTTTTGGGCCTTGAGGAAGGTGTTTCTTTAGAGGATATCCAAACACAATACCCTTACGTCACAGACTGGCACACCTATTCTTTTACAAACGAAACCGAAAAGTCCGATCTCTTATCCCATGCAGACATCGTTTCACAGGCATCCAGCATGAATACTGGAGATGTATCAGAGCCGTTTTTAGATGGGACTTATCCGTGCATTATTAAAGTCACAAGAAAGGAGGACGCAACCGTTATCCCACTCGCAGAGGTTCGTAATCGTATCACAGATTACTTATTAAACTCACGGATAAGCACAGAAACCGAACTGATTCAAAACCGTCTGGTATTTACCGAAACTGATGCCTTTCAAAATACATCAATCGAATAGGAGACTCAACCATGAAGAGAAAATTTTCCCTGGTCATGAGTGCAGCTATGATTTTAAGCCTCATTGCTCCTATGACCAACGCCTTGGCTGAAGACATTCAAACTCCAGAAACAGCCTCTACCGAAACCATTGTCGCAGAAGCTGCTGCGTCCGGTGGAACCACCTACTATGTAGATTCTACAATCGGTGATGACTCCAATTCGGGAACCTCGCCCGAAACACCTTGGAAAACCCTCGACAAAGTGACCGCCACAACCTTCTTGCCTGGTGATACCATTCTCCTGAAATCCGGCTCCATTTGGAATGGCGAATGGTTATGGCCAAAAGGCTCAGGAACCGCAGATGCGCCTATCAAGATCGATAAATACGGCGGTGATGCACTGCCTGTCATCAATGGCATGGGCATCGATCGTGGTATGAACTACTCTGGCGCTGTTCACCTACGCAACCAAGAATATTGGGAAATTCGCAATCTTGAAGTCACAAACGATGATGACTTCGATGTTGATATCGACCTTTCCCGCCCGCAGGGTGACAACAGTTGGTCGAGTCAGGCCGAAACACGGAATGGCATTTTGATTATCGCCGATGGAGATCTTCTCAACGATGGTGACGATGGCATTTTCGATCACATTTACATCGAGAACTGCTATGTACATGACGTAGATGGCCCCAACGATTGGAATGACACTTTTACTGGCGGAATCATCTACAATGTCGTTGGCACGAAAATTCGTCCTAACACCTCTTTCCGCGATATTCGGATTGCCTACAACACAATCCGCAAAGTTGATTTGCTTGGCATTACCGGCTTTGTACAGATGGCAAAAAGCGGTTATCAGGACGATGTTGACACATACAATCTTTGGATGGAAGACATCTATATCGGCCATAACTATATCGAAGATGTTGCTCAGGGCGGCATCGATTTGTGTGATGCCCGAAATGCCGTCGTTGAATATAATGTTGTTGATGGCTTCCTAAAGCGGTATCCCAATTTCCGTCCTACTGTTGCTCTGTACCCTTGGAAATGTGAGAACTCCGTCTTGCAGTACAATGAAGTTTATAATGGGCCTTCGACGAACGCGGACGGCAGCCCCTATGATATGGATTCTGCACTAAAAAATGTTGTCTACAAGTTCA
>OHXC01000807.1_pt1 | contig 12499 bp, 4 predicted proteins | sample 1579891 | NCBI WGS metagenome assembly OHXC01 (sample SAMEA3882531, study PRJEB24775) | human gut metagenome | biome: human-associated habitat; feature: intestine environment; material: feces | place: Netherlands | collected 2009/2010
CTGTAGGATGGTATCGGATGTTCGGTTATGTTCGGGATGCGGTCTCGTTGGCTTGATCATGCTGGAAGCCGTCAAGACCTGCGAAGAGGGTCAGACCAGGCCGATGCCTGGATCGTCCGGCCGCGTATCGTCCGGAATATCGGCCGGGTCCGGCGGTTGGAGTCCTGGGGTCGGGTCGTCCAATCCATGGTCGGGATGCAAACCGATCATGTGGGGCGCGGCGACGTCCCTTTGATGTCTGATGATCGGGAGCCGGCCACGCAGCAGGCTCGTGATCCGGTCGATGAGCATGGGGGAGAGGCGCTGGTTGGTGGAAAGCTGTTCGTGGACGATGTCGGGCACGTCGTCCAGAACACCGAGGTCGTACCTGTCCCAATCGTCGATGAGGGACAATTGCCAGTACGCGTTGTCCTCCTCTCCCCATTGGTCGGTCCAGAACGGTTTCGTCCGGTAGTCCCCGTTGTCCATGGCGTCGGGGTCCATGCCGTTCCACAGGCCCGCTCCGCTGTCGTAGATCGGGGCGGGACGGATGGCGAAGGATTCCACGTCCCTGATCAGACCGAAATTGTTGTAATGCCGGTCCGTGTTGCGTAGCAGGAAGTCGAGGAACAGGAAATCATCCGTGGCGTGCATGATCGTGTCACGGTCGACGCCGAGCCGTTGGCAGGCCTCCACCCAGATGTCGCGCCGTTCCCGGTATCCTCCCTTCCGGAAGATCCGCATGATCTGTCCGGCGGGAATGAGCTCCTCCGCATCCGAAAGCATTTCGTCGCATGCCGACACCCTGGCCCCGTTGATCCTGCCCACACGGTATTCGACATGGTCGATGCCAAGCAGGCGGGCCGTTTTCCACGCTATCCGCTCGTTGTCGGGCTCCTGGCCGGACCGTCCCGCCTTGATGAGGGTCCTGACGCCGTCGTCACGGATGATCCACCGTTTGGGCAGGTCTCCGGCGCTGGTCACGTCCGGCGTGTTCACGTCGCCGATACGGGATGAGTCGCCGGTGAACAACGCCTTGCCGAGCCGTTCGTCGAAATCGTTGTGGAAGAAGTTGAGGTCCTCCCAACGTAGCGCGTCCATGCCAGCCGGCCGGACCCAGTACTGGTCGGACAGGCTCAATCCCATGGAACGGTCGAGCAGTTCTTTTCCGGAGGGGATGCCCGTGGCCATGAGCAGCGTGCGCAGGCCGTCCCTTGTGGCGGGGATTCCCCGGGACCGCCACCATGCGGTCACCGAATCACTGTCGGGTCGGGGCTGTCCATCCACGTACATGCCGACCGGTACACGGCTCGGATCGAACACGTCACCCACTTCGAGGATGAAACCCGCGTTCGATGAGTACGCGAATTCCAGTACCGGATGGTTCCGGCACATTAGGACACGGTTCATTTCAAATAGCATCGGACCCCGCGATTATGGTGGATGGATTCATTGCTTCCCGTTTCCCATGGTAGCAACGTGGATGTCCTTCGTTCATGTGGACGTTCCAGGGGAAACGGACGGCCGGAACAGGTTCGGGAAACCCTTATATGGGTTTCCGTCGTCCTGTTCCGGCCGTCTGTAGGATGGTATCGGATGTTCGGTTATGTTCGGGATGCGGTCTCGTTGGCTTGCTCATGCTGGAAGCCGTCAAGACCTGCGAAGAGGGTCAGACCAGGCCGATGCCGGGATCGTCCGGAACATCGGCCGGATCCGGCGGTTGGACATCCTGGCCCGGAGCATCCATGGCGATGGAGCCGTCCGTGGTTTTCGGATCATGACGGAGCCGTTCGACAAGGTCGATGAATGTGCGTTCCTCCTGTTCCACGCAGTCGAACAGGATGGAGCAGAACGGTTCGGGATCACCGTCGACCTGCCAGGATTCGAGACCCCGGGCGTAAACACGTCCGGCGTCATGCTTGATCGCCACGGGACGGTATCCGTTCTCCAACAGCATGAGGTTGAGCAGTTGCCGGCCGGTCCTGCCGTTGCCGTCCATGAATGGATGGATGTTTTCGAACATCGTATGGAACGCCGCGGCCTTGAGCAACGGGTGCGCGTCGCTTCCGTTCAGCCCGTCGATCAGGGCTTGCAGGTCGTCATGGATCTCCAACGGGTCGGCGGTCTTGACGCGGGTCGCGGTGATTCTCGCCAGATATCCGTAAGGACGGAACGTGCCGCGTGCGAACGGCTGCAGGTCCAATGCGGTCACCTCGTGGATCCTTTGGATCAGTTCCGGGTCGAGTTCACGTCTTTCGGAGGCGTATTCGCGGACGTAGGCCATGCCGTCGGCGACGCCGCGCGCCGCGAACACGAAACGTGCCGGGGAATCCGAGGGCACGAATTCGCCTTCCAATACGAGGGATGTGTCCTGAAGAGTCAGGGTCGATCCTTCGATGGCGTTTGAATTGTAGGTGTATCTCACGAGCCAGTCGCGGTCGTAATCGGATAATGCCATGGTTTCGACGCCATCCAACGGTTCCAGTGAGAGGGCGTGGGCGCGCAGGGTGTCGATGAGGTCCAGTCGGGTGGTGATTTCCGGAATCCGTTCAAGTTTGGCGAGGATGCCGGGCATGTCGTCGATATGTTGACGCAGTTGCGTGTTGGGCATGGTTTCTCCTTCTTTGGCTTATTTTACCGAACCGTGGTGGATCTGGGTCCTGAGAGAGAAACGGCCGGAACAGGGTCGGGAAACCGTCATGTGGTTTTCCGTCGTCCTGTTCCGGCCGCCTGTTTGTTGGAGGGGGAATTGGGTCAGCGCATGCCGTGGCGTGCGGTCACGTCCATGCGGCGGCGTTTCAGGTCGAGCGTGGCGGCGCCCATGCCGGCGAACGCGACGACGGCGAGGATGATGCCGTTCGTGTCCGCGCCGGTGGATGCCATGACCTTGTCGGCCTTGGCGGCCGCTTCGACCGTGGCCTGCTGGGCGGCGTTCAGACTGGTCTGGCCGGCATTGTCGTCATGCTTCGGGTTGGCGGCCTGCTGGGCCGTCTTGAGCGCTGCCTTCGCGGTCTCGTAGTCGCTCTTGGCCTGGGCTTCGACCGTCTGGGCCTGCTTGAGGTCGGCCTGCGCCTTGGCGAGGATCGTCTTGGCCTGGTCGAGCGCGTCCTGTGCTTCCTTGACCTTGGCCTGCGCGGTCTTGACGGCTTCCGTGTCCTTCGCGTCGCTCTTGGCCTTGGCGAGGCGTGCCTGCGCGTCGGTCAACGCCTGCTGCGCGTTCCTGACCGCGGTTTCGGCGTCCGTTTCGGACTGCTTGGCCTTGTCGGCCTCGTTCCTGGCGGCGTCGTATGCCTGGGTCTTCGCGTCCAGGTCGGCCTGTGCGGCGGCGAGGGCCTGGGTCCTGGCCGCGAGGTCCGTCTTGGCGTTTTCGAGGTCCTTGACCTGTTGGGCGGCCTTGTCGCTTTCCTTCTTGGCCTGGTCGTACGCGGTCTGGGCTTGGGTGAGTTCGTCCTGCGCGGTCTGCTTGGCCTGCTGGGCCTGGTCGGCTTCGCTCTTGGCCTGGTCGTATGCGGTCTGGGCCTTGGCGAGGGCGTTCTTCGCGTCGGTCAGCACGTCGAGACGCGTGTCGGCGGCGGTCTTGTCCTGTTCGGCCTGCTTGACGTCCGTGTTGGCCTTGTCGAGCGCGGCCTGGGCTTGGGTGAGACGCGTCTGCGCCTGCTCGTCGGCGGATTTCGCCTGCTCGTACGCGGTCTGCTTGGTCTGGCGGTCGGTTTCGGCGGTGGTGAGGCTGGCCTGCGCCTGCTCGTCGGCGGATTTCGCCTGCTCGTACGCGGTCTGCGTTTCTGCGGCCTTGCGGGTCGCGTCGGCGAGCAGCTGCGTGGTGCGTGCGGATTCGTCTTGCGTGTCCTGCAGGTAGGAGGTGGCCTTGTCGAGCGTGAGGACGGCGGACGCGTGGGCCGTGTTGGCCTTGTCGAGCGCGGTCTTGGCGGCCTCGACCTGCTTCAACGCGTCCTCGTACGTGGATTGCGCGGATTTGATCTGGTTGACGTACGCTTCGACCTTCGCGCGGTACACGCTGGCATCGAACGTGGTGTCGTTCGCGTTGTAGGAGTTCCAGTCGTTGAAGTACTCCTGCGTGAACGCGTGATCGTAGTTGGTCTCACCGTAGCCGCTGTAGGCCATGCCGGTGGCGATGTACTCCGGGTCGACGATGTTGAGGTAGTGGCCGACCTGCTGGTACAGGTCCGGGTACTTCAGGAAAACGTCGTACGGGGACAGCTTGGCGAGGTCCGGATAGTCGCCGGACTTCACGGCCGCGTCGTAGGTCTCCTTCTCGGCCGTGTACCAGTCGTCGTACGGATCGTCGTCGGAGAAGCCCCAGTCGAGGTTTTCGCCGACGTTGTCGTACTGGTAGTTGTGGTTGTAATGGCCGTTGGCCGCGTAGTTGGCCTGGACCATGGCCATCGCCATCGCGGTCTCGGACACCTTCAACGGTTCCAGACCATGGTCGGCGCGCAGCTTGTTGCATTCGTCGATCATGTCGAGGGCCTTGAGCAGGTTGTCGAGGCTGGTCGCGTCGTCCTTCGCGCCGATGTGCGTGTATTCCAGGTACTGGGACACGCTGTCGTCGGTCAGATACTTGTACGCCTGTTCGGCCTTGTTGGTCTTGAACCATCCGGCCGCGCCCTCGGCCTGCGCCTTCGCGGCCTCGTCCGCGGCCTGCTTCGCGGCGTCCGCGGCGGCCTGCGCCTTGTCGTACGCGTCCTTCGCGGCCGCATACTCGTCCTTGGTCCTGTCGGCCTGCGCCTGCGCGTCCTTCACGGCCTGGTCGGCCTTGTCGAGCGCGGCCTGCGCCTTGTCGTTGGCGGCCTGGGCGTCCTTCACGGCCTTCGCGTCCGTGTTCTTCGCGTCGGCGGCCTTGTCCAGGGCGGCGGAGGTCTTGTCGGCCTTCTCCTGGGCGGCGTCCTTCATGTCGTTCGCCTTGTCGAGCGCGGCCTTCGCCTGGTCGGCCTGGGTGCGGGTCTTGTCGGCCTCGGATTTCGCGGTGGCCTCGGCGACGGTGGCTTGGGCCTGCGCGGTCTTAGCGTCCTTCACGGCCTGGTCGGCCTGCTTGGCCTTGTCCTGCGCCTCCTGGATCTTGGCGGGATCGTTCGCGTCGCCCGCGATGCGGGTGGCCTCGTCGAGCAGGCTCTTCGCCTGGTCGGCCTTCTGCTGGGCCTGCTGCGCGGCGGCGGATGCCTGGTCGGCCTTCGTCTGGGCTTTGCCGAGCGCGTCCTGCTTCGCGGCGGTGGTCTGGTCGAGCTTGGTCTTGTCGGTCGAGTCGACCTTCCGCTGCGCGTCCTTCACGGCCTGTTCGGCCTGTTCCTTGGCCTTGGCGGCGTCGTCACGGATGGACTGGCTGTCGTTCATGGCCTTCTTGATGGTCTCGGCGTTCTTCGCGCTCTGGTCGGCCTTGTCCTTCGCGGCGGCGAGGCTGTCGTGGGCCTTGTCGAGGTTGGTCTGGGCCTGGTTGACGCCCGTCTGGGCGGCGGCCACGTTCGGATCGTTGTTGATGGTGGTCTCGACCTGCTGTTGCGCCTGCTGCACGTTCTGCTGGGCCTGCTGCACGCCGGTCTGGGCCTGCTGGACCTGCTGCTGGGCCTGCTGGGTGCCGGCCGCGGCCTGGTCGAGGCTGGTCTTCGCGTCCGTGACGGCCTGCTGGGCCGCGGCGACCTGGTCCTGCTGGGGCTGCGTGGTCGGCTGGGCCGCGGCCTGGTCGACGGCCTGCTGGGCCTGCTCGACGGCCTGCTGGGCCTGTTCGACCGGGGTGGTCGCGGTCTCGTCGGCCATTGCCGGCGCGGCGGCGAGCCTCCGGTTGTACGCGCGGGCCGCGGCGACCATGCGCGCGTAATGTTCGGCCGAATGGTCGTCCTTCGCGGCCAGGGCGGACGATTCGGCCGCCCTGCGGGCCGCTCCGGCCTGTTCCACGCCAAGCCAAGCGAACGTGCCCACGCCCGACAGACAGAACACGACCGTGACGGCGATGAGCGCGCGGAACACGCGTCTCGAATGCCGTGCGCGCATGCGGCGCAGGCGCCGCATGCGACGTCCCTCCGAAGCACGTTCGCCCTCGATGATCCAATCCCAATCCATAACGTCCATACCTTTGCCACGATCCGTTCCACGAATATCGACGGGGATGGGCAACGGGAAGGGCCGGCGTCCGGACCATTCCACCCACGTCCGAATGGAGTTGGTGGATGGCCGTCCGCCGGCCCTTCCGTCACCGGGTTCCGGTCACTCGTCGTCCGGCATGCCGTGGCCGTTCATGCGTCTGGTGAGCATGACGGTCGAGCCGATGCCGAACATGAGCAGCAGGACGCCGCCCGCGATGGCGATCGGCAGGCCGATACCGCCCGTTTCGACGAAGTTCTCGTGAACCTCCTGCCATTGCGCGTACAGGGTGATGTCCTTGTCCTGCAATGCGACCTTGCTGCCGTCCTTATAGACGACGTCCGCCTTACCGGGTTTAGTGCCCCAACCCTTGAACACGTACTTGTCGCGTTTGAACGACTTGGACGTGTCACCGGGAATGGTCACATCCGAATACTGCCAGCCGGTCGTGTTCGCATGCGAACCGGTGCCGCCGTTCGCGTTGTAGATCACGTTGGCCTGCAACCGCTGCCAGTGCGCGTACACGGTCACGCTGCCCGTCAACGGCCTGGTCCAGTCGTACAGGCCCGCATTGTCCTGCGGTCCCGTGTACCAGCCGAGGAACCTGTAGCCGCGGATCTTCGTCGTGTCGCCCGCCCGCCAGCCGGACCCGTCCGCCGCGGCCGTGTTGTAAGCCACGGATACGGACGCCGGGGTGGACGGCATCTGGCCCGACCAGGTGGATGGCTTGTTCGTGTCGTAGGTGAGGACCGGGTTGCCGACCCACACCGCGTACACGGTCATGCCGCCCTCGACCATCGTGACCTGGGCCTGCGCCTGGGTCGCGTTCCGGTCCTGGTTCCAACCCAGTTGGGTGTGGCCCGGACGCGACAGCATGCTGGAATCCCAGCAGTCGTCGTCCTTCGCCATGGTCGCCAGGGTGATGCGCTGGCCGGCCGGATAGTAGACCTGGCAGCCGGACACCACGTCCGTGCTCGTGTCGATGGTCTTGACGGTCACGCTGCCGTCCTCGTGGGTGGTGGTCCGCTGCACGAGGTCCGACACCTTGCCGTCGGTCTCCGATTTCGCGGGCCGAGTGGTGTTAGCGGCCGTGTCGGACGGGATGGAACCGGTGGCATCCTGCGCGTTCTTGTCGTAGGTGAGACGGTAGGCGATGGTCGAATCGACCGGTTGGAAGCCGGACCCGCGGGCCTGTCCCGAGGCGACCGACCAGCGGACGCGGAAGGACGAGCCGGTGAATGTGGCGCCGACGTAATGCTTCATTCCATGCGCGTCGGCATTGTTCTCGTTCTCATCCGTGGCGCCAGCCCAGCCGTTCGTGCCGAACCGGGCGAGATGTGCGTCGGAGCGCACGTACGCGCCATCGAAGCCGCTGACGAGTTCGACGCCCTCGTTGTATCCGCTGGTGCCGCCGTCAAGGTCGGTGAAACCGGTCACACCACGCAGTCCCTGCGGCGTGGAACCGTCATCCAGCAGGAAATCGACGGTCACATCCATGTACGGACGAGACGAGGTATGCCTGTCCCACTTGCCATACGACGCCAAGAACTTGTGCTGCGATTCGTAGTACACCAGAGAGCCGAGGTTCTGGCCGTTCACGGTGATCTTGGCATTGAGCCACCGTTGCGTGCCGGAGGAGTCGCGCCACTGTCCCACATGGTGCAGGATCAGGTTCGCGCCATTCTTGTTCGGCTGGTACATGGTGTCCAGACTCCTGCCGGCGTATGCTTGGTTCTCCACCGTGGGATTCCAGTTCGTTTTGACGGTGAAGCCGTTCACGTCGGTGATCTGGTCCGCGGTGACACCATCGGTTGTGGAGAACTTGAAATCGCCATACTGCACAGGGGCGATTTCACCGTTCTTCAAGTCATGCACCGTCAGACCGGAAGCGGTCCTGTCCGCCACGGCCCTCACAGTGCCGGTCGTCCTGGCCTTGGCCTGCTTGACGGTGTTCGCGGTCTCGCCGGAAGGGACGGAACCGCTCGCATCGTTCGCGTTCTTGTCATAGGAGAGCTTGTAGGCGAGCTTGAACTGCACGTCGTCGATCAGATTGCCGGAGATGCCGTCGATGGATCCCAACGACTTGAACGTGAACCTGCTGACGTTCTGACCGGCGGGAACCACGACCGAACCCTGGAACGTGTCCCACGAGCCGAGCCAGCCATCCGTGTTCGGAGCGTTCACCGTGGTGGACTTCTCACCCAGCCTGTTGCCCCGGTCGGATGCGATGCGGGTCATCTCCACCGGCTGCTCGTGGCCGGGCGCTCCGACGAGGATCTGGATCTTCTCATTGGAGTTGATGGTGCCGTTCCGGTGCGCGTACCGGAGCTTCACGGTGTACACGGTGGGCGTGCTGTGCGCGGTGTCGATGTCCTGGTACAGGTACGTGTTGGCCTGCGAGGCGGTGATCTCCGCGTACATGTTGTCGTTCGCCTTGGAGCGTTGGATCTCGACGATGCCGCCGCGCCCGTCGACCCTGGTGTCGGTCTGGTTGGACTTCCAGCCGAACTTGGCCGCATCGAACCCGTTGAGGTGGACCCAGTGCTTGGACGCCTCGCCCTTGCTGTTGAGGCCGCCGCTGATCTCCACGTCGCCGTGCGCGGGGTCGATGTTGGCGAAGTTGTACTTCTCGCTCATCTTGGACTGGCCGACGATGTTCCGCCAATCATGGTCGAAGTCGCTGTTGACGAGCTGCTTCGGCAGGCCGTTGGCGGCGTATTCCACCACATCGTCGTCAGACGCGAGTCTCACAGTGCCGGAGGTCTTGTCCTTGGCGGGCTGGGTGGTGTTCGCGGCCGTATCCGACGGAACCTGGCCTGAAGCGTCCGAAGAGTTCGCGTCATAGGTCAACTTGTAAGAGCGGGAGAACTCGATGTCGTCCACGAGATTGCCGACGTTGTTGCCGGGCAGGGTCTCAACCTCTTTGAACCCTTCGAGGCTCTTGAACATGAATACCGTGTTCTTCTGTCCTTCGGGCACCTGGTAATAGCCTTCGTACGTCTCCCATTGTGCGCCATGATCGCGGGGATCGGTGTTGGATACCTTTGTGGTGATGGTCGTGGACTTCCCGCCCACCTTGTCGCCATGGCCGTTAGAGGTGACGCGGGTCATCTCCACAGGCGTCGCGTGGTTCGTGTCGGATCCCACGAGGACCTGCATCCTGTCGACATGGGAGGATTGGCGGCTGGCGTGCTTGAGCCGGATCTTGTACAGCACACCGCCGTTGCCGGTGGACACGCTCTGGTAGATGCTGGTGTTGTCCTGTTGGGCGACGATCTCCGCATACGTGTTCTTGATGTTGCGGTCCTGCTGCAATTCGACCCTTGAACCGTTCTCGGTACTGGACCATGCGAACCTGGAAGAGTCGAAACCGGGGATCTGCCCGATCTTTCCGTACTTGGAAAGATCGGTGACGGACATGTTGTACCAAAGCGTGCCGTCATCCGATTTGAGGAACGTGCGCAGATCGGCATAGGTTCCCTGCTCGTTCTCCTGAATGTCGGAGAACGAGGGGTAGGAGAAATCGCCATTAGCGAGGGAACCGTACCGGACGTTCTCGTCCGCGACTGTCTTCACGGTTCCCGTGGTCCTGGCCTTGGTCTGCCTGACGGTGTCGGCGGTCTCGTCGGACGGGACCTTGCCGGTCGCATCCGACGCGTTCTTGTCGTAGGACAGCTTGTAGGCGCGGGCGAAGGTCACATCATCCAGAAGATTGCCCTTGGTGGGGTCGAGATAGTTGACGGCCTTGAAACCGAACCGGGTAGTGGTCTGCCCGTCCGGGATGACGTAGTAGCCCTCATAGGTCTCCCACTGGTCGGAATGATGCCAGCGGTTCTCGTTCGTGACCCTCGTGCCGATGGTCTTGGACTTCTCGCCGACCTTGTCGCCGGCCTTGCCGTTCGCGGCCACTCGGGTCATCTCGATGGGTGTGCCGTTGATGACGACCTGCATCTGGTCGACGTTGTCCTTGCACAGGCTGGTGTGCTTCAACCGGATCTTGTACAGTGTGCCGGGGATGGTGGCGAGGTTCTGGTAGATGGTGCGTCCGGGTTCGGAGGCGACCATTTCCGCGTAGGTGTTGCCGTCCATGCTGTCCTGTTGGAGTTCGACCGCTTCCGCGCGGTCCTTCAATCCGCCTTGGTCGTGGCCGCCTTTCTGGTCGGTCTTCCATGCAAATTTGGACTGGTCGAAACCGGGCCAGTCCACCCAGGAGGCGAGATCGGCGTCGGAGTGTTTCGCGTTCCTCATGTACTGGCCGTTGTTCGGGTCGACGCTTGTGTATGCGTTCGTCATGTAGCTTGGCGCGTCAACGGTCTTCCATCCGCCGTCGGGCAGGTAGTCGAATCCGCCGTTGACGAGCTCCCTTGGATACGTCGTGGCGGCCGATGCCGTCAGGCTCGTGATGGTCTTGCCGATGTCGGGCATGCGGATCTCGTCCGCGTTCGCGGTGCCCGCCGTCAGGAGCCCGCCGCCCAGGAGGGTGCCCGCGGACAACAGTCCCGCGACCGCCCGTTTCAACCATGCGTGCATGTGTGTTTTTTCCTTCCCCGCCCCTTGACTGTCCGTGACGGATGGGCCAGGACCCGCACGAACCCCTTGCGGCGAGCCAAAAGAACCATGAATGAAAACGAAGGGGGAGGGGCGCGGGACACGGCATGATCCGGATTGCTCCGCGCCCCCCGTATGTCAGACGGCCGGGGTGTCTCCGTCGTGCGTGAGCATCAGCGCGTCGCGGCGGTTGCGCGCGCCGCGCACGGCCATGGTGCCGCCGGTCGCGAGCAGGGGCATGGCGCAGGCCAGCCAGAACGCGAACGCGAGCACGCCGCCGGTCTGCGGCAGTTGGGTCAGGTTCGCGACGTTCTTGACCTGGACGGTGTTGTTGTCCAGCCTGCTGGTCAGGTTCGGCACGGTGCCGGTGCCCCTGTACTGGATGCTGGTGCCCGCGTCGTCGATGGTGACGGTGAACGTCGGTTTCGCGTAGCTGGCGTAGCCGGCCGGCTCCCGGGTTTCGGTGACCGTGTACGTGCCGTAGCCGAGGCCCTTGAACCGGATGAGGCCCCTCTGGCTCGCGTCGTCCCTGTTGTCGACCGTCCCGTCATGGTTCGTGTCGCCGGTCACGAACACGGTGGCGGAACCCTGGTTGGCCGCATCCGACCATTTGCCGGTGTTCCAGTCGAGATTCATCCACTTGCCGTTGCGCTGGATCTGGAACTGGGCGCCGTCGAGCAGCGTGTTCACGTTGCCCGCGTCCACCTTCCGCAGCGTGAAGTCGTAGGCCTTGATGTCGGCCTTGTCCTGGTCGGTGATGGTCGTGAAGTGGATGCCGTCGGTGAATGTGCCGTACGTGTGGATGGTGTTGTTGGCCGGGTCGGTGACGCTGGCCTTGTCGACGGTCATGCGGTAGGTGATGACGATCGTCCTGTTGGAGTATCTGTCGAGAAGTTTCCTGCCGTCGATGCCCCAGCCGCCTGCGGGGATGGCGAGATCCGGGTCGGCGGGCTTGTTGTCCGCGGTCTTCAGGGTCGGGTCGCCGGGGATGCTCTTCGCGTTGTTCTGCGTGGTCCCGTCGTAGATGACCGCGTCGGCCGTGATGTCGGTCCGCGGCGCGTTCTTCAGCCGGACGCTCAGCGAGCCCTGCACGTACGTCTGGCCCTTCGGCTGGTCGATGAGCTTGAACTTGACGGCGGAGGCGGCCTGCTTGTTCGGCACGGTCACCTCGACCGTGTTGGTGACGGTGTCGCCGACGGTCACGCCGACCGGATCGGAGGCGGTGCCGTCCTTGCCTACCGTGGTGCCGTTGCGCTGCACCTGGACCTTCTTGTCGACCCTCACGCTTTTCGCCTTGACGACCGCGACGCCCAGGGTCCGCCACTGCGGGTCCTTCGCGTCGTTCTTCATGATGTTCGCGTTGCCGGATTTCGTGCCGACCATAATCGGGTTGCCCGCGCTGTCCGTGATGTAGTAGAGGCCCTCGGAGGGCACGTTGATCGTCAGCGTGGACTGGGTGGTCGTCAGGTTCGCGCCGCCCTGGATGGCGGCCGGCCGCCTCGAGGACTGGGCCAGGGCCTTGCTGATGTTGCGCAACTGCCTGGTCTGGGAGTCCATCTTGATGTTGGCGATGTTGCCCGCGTCATCATAGCCGTACACCTTGCCGATGTCGTCGGCCGTGCTTGGATCGTACGCGTTGGCGATGCCGATCGCGTCGGCCGCCCACGCGTTGGATGCCGTGTCGCCGCGCACGCCGAGACTGCTGATCCGCGTGCCGTTCAGGATCTGGTCCGTGTACGTGCCGATCCGGTACACGTCGAACGTGTGGCCGGCCAGGCTTGCTCCGTCTGCGCCTTGCAGTGTGATGGTCGCGCCGGCCGTCGTGCTCGCGGCCGCGGCGTCCGTGGCCGGCGCGGCCAGCGCCGCCGCGGGCAGCGCG
>OHXC01000817.1_pt1 | contig 12434 bp, 10 predicted proteins | sample 1579891 | NCBI WGS metagenome assembly OHXC01 (sample SAMEA3882531, study PRJEB24775) | human gut metagenome | biome: human-associated habitat; feature: intestine environment; material: feces | place: Netherlands | collected 2009/2010
CAGGCGCGTGTCGGAGCGCAACCGCCGTAGGCGGCTCTTAGCGCGGAGACTGAAGCTGTCCGCGCAGCGGACTGATGAGGGCAGACCTCGCGGCAATTGCCCATTTACTGCCAATCTCGCAAACTCTGCCCTCATCCGGCCCTCCGGGCCACCTTCCCCCGAGGGGGAAGGCTTTTTACGCTCTCCCCATCGCCAGCACCGCCACCGTTATGTCATCCTGCTTGGCCCCGGCGCGGCGGGCGGCGGCGTCAGCCACGGTCTCGGCGGCCTGCTTCGGCGTATGGCCCAATTTGGCGCAGAGCTGCAATTGCTGCATCAGCCAGTCGCTCCCGTCGGTCAGCGCACCGTCGCTGACCAGCACGACCCAGTCCCCGGCGTCCAGCGCAAACGTCGTGCTCCGTCCCACCAGACTGTCCAGCACACCCATGGGCAGGCTTGCACCGTCCAGCATCCGCGGCACGCCGCCGCGCACCAGAAAGCTCGGTGCGGCGCCCGCTTTGAACAGCCCGGCCCGCCCGGTGTACAGGTCCACCGTCAGCAGATCCAGCGTCGCCCCGGCCTCCTGCTCGGCTCCCTTCAGGCCGAGCGCCACGTTCACCAGCCGGGCAGCGCTCTCCGCTGCGAACCCGGCGCGCAGCAGCTGTGCCGTCAGCTTGGCCGCCATCTGACCGTCCACGGCGGCGGCGCGGCCCGTGCCCATGCCGTCGCACAAAAGCATCTGCGCCCGCCCGCTCGTATCGCAGAACTGGTCCAGCGCGTCGCCGCTGACGCTCTGCCCGCCGGCTGCGTGCGCCGCCGCGCCAAATTCAACGGTAAACAGAGGTTTTTCACCAAAGCACAGCATCGTGACCGTGCGGCAGTGGGTGATTTCGGGCGTATCCATGTCGCGGCGGCAGATGCGGGTCATCTCGTCGGTCAGGCCCGCGACCTCGTCGGGGGTGAACCGCGTGCGGCAGATCGTCACATTCGCGGTCAGCCGCCCGGCCAAATCAGCGGTCACACTGCATTCCAGCGCGTCCAGCCCCAGCTCGGCAAACAGCTGCGCCACGCGGGCCTCGCGCCGCGGGTCGGGCAGACCGGCCTGGCCCAGCTTGCCCGCCAGCTGGGCCAGCGCCCCGGCCAGTGCGCTGTACTGCTCGGTCAGGGCGGCGCGCAGCGTCACCGCCCGGGCACGGGTCTGGCGGCGGCTGCGCCACAGCCGGTAGCCGTGGTTGGCCGCTGTACAGAGGTCTGCCGGGTGGATGCACCCCGCCAGCTGCCCCGGCAGGTCCTCGACCTCCACGCGGCCCTTGCTCTCGAGCGTCGGCTTCAAATGGTACAGCCCGTCCATGGCCGTGGCGTAGCCGCGCACCCAGCACCGGCTGCGGCGGGTGCAGCTCTGGCAGGTCGTGCGGGCGACCTGCTCCACCACAAAGTCAAAGGTCTCGCCCTTGGGCGGCAGCTGCCGCTGGCAGACCGCGTTGACCGTGTCGGCAATGTCGCTCAGCGTGTCCGCCACGGCGGAGAGCTTGCGCGCCGCCCCGCCCAGGCCCTGCGTCTGCACGGGCGGCGCGGGCGGCGGGAAAATTTTGTGCAGCACGCTCCCCGGCACAGCCAGCGCAGCCACAACGCCCACCCCGGCACTGACCGCCAGCGGCAGCACACTGGCAGCGTCGGGCGCGGCCAGTGCCCCCGCGGTGCAGCCCGCCGCAAACACCCCGGCGCAGCGGCCCCGCTCCCCCGGGCAGAGGCAGGATGCCGCCAGACTGCCCAGCGCCACAGCCAGCGCGGCGTAGGCCAGTGTCGGCCCCGACGCCGTGATGGCCGCCGCCAGCGCAATGCTCAGCACGGCGGTCTGCTCCAGCGTGCCGCCGATGGCCGCGCACAGCCCGGCCCCCGCGGCCAGCGCCAGGCCCGGAGCCAAGGGCCCGACGGCACAGCGCTGCAGACATGCCGTAGCCACAGCCAGCCACAGGCAGACGCCGCGCGGCTCCCGCGCAGGAAAATGCGCGAACGCCCAGCCAAAAACCGCGGCCAGCAGCGCCGTACACCCCACCGTGACGGTCTGCCCCGGGTTGAAAAGTCCCCCCGCCAGCACGATTTGCAGCACCTGCGCCGCCGTCAGCGTCAGGCAGCCCGCCAGCGCCCCGGCCCCGGGGCGGCCATCGATGAGCCGCCGCACCGCCGCGGCCGCCACGGCAGCCACGGCCAGTTTAACGCCCAGCAGCATCGGCTGGAACGCCAGCCCCGCCGCCAGCGTGCCCAGCGCCGCGGCCAGGCAGTAGGACGGCGGGCAGCCGATGACCAGCGCCAGCCCAAACGGCGCAGCCCCGCCGTAGACCTGCCCGGTCCCCAGCGCCGCGCCGCCCAGCACTGCCGCGCCCTGCCACAGCAGCGCCGCACTGCGCGCCCCGGGCACCAGCTTTTCCATTGTGTCGTGCATACGTTCCCCGTTCAGTACAGCCATCGTGCAAGCCCTCCGTAAATGTACAGTATATGTCTCGGACGCTTTGCACTATACCACCCCCGCACGCTGTTTTTTGCCGCAGAGCGTGGAAAACCGAAAAGAGCGTATAAACAAACAAAAAAGAGCACCGCCACCCATAAAAAGGGGCGATGCTCGCAAAAGGCTTCCCCGAGGAGGAAGCCTCCCTTAGTGTCTCCAGCTCCACCACAAAAACTTGGTGTTCGTCACGAAATAGCGTTTGAAAAGCCGCTTCGGGTCCTGCATCAGGCGGTACAGCCATTCCAGATTGCAGCGCTGCATCCAGGCCGGGGCACGGCGGATGTTGCCGGCCTCGTAGTCAAAGGCCGCACCCACGCCCAGCATCAGCGCCTGCACGCGGTTTTCATGGGCGGCCATCCAGCGCTCCTGCTTCGGCGCGCCCAGGCCCACCCAGACAAAATCCGGCTTTGCCGCGTTGATCTTCTCCACGATCTCCGCATCCTCGTCCGCCGTCAGTGAGCGGAACGGCGGAGAGTACATCCCCGCGATGACCGCGCCGGGGTACTTTTCCGTAATTTTTTCGCGCAGGATGTCCAGCGTCTCCTGCGTGGAGCCGTAGAAATAGTGCCGGTAGTGCTTTGTCCCGCTCTCCTTCAAAAGCTCGCGCATCAGGTCGGGGCCGGTCACGCGGGCAGCGTCGGCAAAGCCCTTCTTGCGGCTGTATCTGGACAGCGGCCCGCCGTCCGGCAGGGCCATGACCGCGCCGTTCTGCACCCGCAGATAGGTCGGGTCGTCGTGGGCCGTAACGGTGGTGTGGACGTTCGCCACGCAGATATATTTTCCGCGCCATGCCTCGCAGTTGTCCTCCACCAGGCGCAGCGTTTTGTCCATGTCGGTGACGGCGATGTTCACGCCCATAATATTGCAGGTCTGCATGCCGCTTCTCCTCACTTTCCTGTTTGGCTTTTATTGTATCACACTGCCGGGCGGCTTTCAACCGGGCGGGGAGAAACGCACATTTTTTGCCGTTTTTCCTTGTTCTATGTGCATCCTAATTATAACATTTTCCCGTCAGATTCCCGTCTTGTCAAATTTCATTCGTCTCTGTCTTTTTCATTTGTCGGTTATGACAATTTTTGTCATTTTATATCTTTCTCGCAGATATTCACTGGAATTTCAGATTACAGTAAGAAGTTCGTCACCGTTCTGCTGGGCGTTGTGATGGCTTGCGTCTTCGCTACCTCCGCTTTCGCTGCTGATTTCAGCAATGCTGATACCGCTGCAAAGGCTAAGGCCGAGATCAAGGCTTTCGCTGCCAGCTATGGCATCACCACAATTGACAACACTGTCAACAGCCTGACTGCTGCCCAGCTGCAGGTCATCTACAACAACATGAACGATCTGAAGGCTACCGCCGCTTCCGCCAATGCCACCATCAAGGGCACCATGGATGTTGCCGTTGCCACCAAGGCCGCCAATGATGCTGTTGCTACGATGAACAGCCTGCTGCCCGCCGGTGTTTCCATCTCTGCACCGACCATCGACACCAGCGATTCTTCCAAGATCGTTGTCTTCGCCGATGTCACTGCTAGCAACGCAAAGGATACCGTTGCTGTCGTTGCTGAGGTTCCTACCACCACCGACAACAACACCAACACCAGCGCTGCTGTCAGCAATGCTGCCAAGAACAGTGCTGCCGCTTCCAGCGTCAAGACCGTTTCTTCCGTTGCGAACCCCATCACCGCTTCTTCCAGCGCTGTCATCAAGACCACCGGCGATAACACCGCCGTTATCTTTGCTGTTGCTGCTCTGGCTGTTGCCGGCGTGCTCGGCATGACCGTCCGCAAGGAGCGTGCACTGTAAATCCAGCTGCATAAGTCCGGTTTTTGACCGGCAGCGGGCAGAACCTCTGGCTCTGCCCGTTTTTCGTTGTTTATACGGAATTGGTCAATTTATTCTTGTTTTAGACCTTCCTTTTATATAGAAAATAGTTTGTAATATAGGATACAGTAATTATCAACCATATCAGGAGGGAAAGCATATCACCATGCAGGCAAGCAAGAAGCACTCTTTTCTGCGCCGCAGTCCACTGGCTTATGTAGTGGTCCCGCTGGCCTTTGTTCTGGTCAGCACCGCGCTGGTCTTTATCGTGGGCCACACCATGCTGGCCCCGTACCAGGCCCTGCTGGGCTGGTTCTTCAGCACAACGGAGGTCGCGCAGCCCAGGGATCTGCTGAACAATGCCGCCACCGTCATCAACGGCGGTACGGTGGATGAGCCGGACGCCCAGCCGGACAGGCTGCCGCTGAGCTCCGTCACCTACCCGTCCGAGGGGGACCGCTACGCGACGATCACGATCTCCGGCACCAACGTGGACGCCCCGGTCTACTACGGTGACACGAGCAAAATTTTGAACGCCGGCGTCGGCACCTACAAGGACGACTCCCGCGTCGGCATTCCCGGCGAGGGCAAGACCATCCTGCTGGCCGGGCACAACAACACCTTCTTCAATGACCTGCAGCACGCTGAGGCCGGCGCGACGGTCACGATCACGACCCACTACGGCGTCTACACCTATGAGGTCACCGGCACCGAGATCCTCGACTATCAGGACGAGACCGCCTACGACTTCACCCGCACCGACGAGAATCTGATCCTGTACACCTGCTATCCCTTCGATGCGCTCGGCTTCACGCCGAACCGTTTCTTCGTCTATGCCAAATACGTGTCCGGCCCCGTGCTGGACGCCAACAGCTAAGGGGGTGTAGGTATGGCACAAAAACAAGCTCCGCACCCCCGCCGCAAGGGCAGCGTTGTGTGGGCCACGGTTTTAAGCTGGCTGTCCAGTCTGCTGCTGGCACTGCTGGCGCTCTGCCTTGTGGTGCTGATGACGATCTGCAGCGCTTCCTACATGAAGGAGCAGGTCAACCGCAGTGATTTCAGTGAGGCCGCCTACAGCTATCTGTATGACAACTTCATCAGCTACGGCGCATCGTCCGGCTTCTCGGCCGACGTGATGACCGCCGCCCTCTCCCGCGATCAGATCACGGCAGATATGGCGGATTCCATCACCCGTCTGTACCAGGGCGACACCGCCATTGATACCCGCAACGCGATTCTGAATACGACGTACGACAACCTGATCAACGATCTAAACAGCCGCGGCGTCGAGGTCACATCCGACGTGGAATCCGCCGTCGTCGTCGTCGCCGACGCCTGCCGTCTGGACTACGCCAACTATGTCACGGTACCCCTGGCCAGCCAGCTGTACACTTTTATTGAAAAGTGCAGCCGTGTTGTGCCGGTGGCCGTCGCCATCATGGCGGTGCTCTGCGCAGTCAGCCTCTTTGTGATGCTGCGCTTAGCCGGCAGCTCCCGCTACGGCGTGCGCTGCCTAACGTTCGCTTTCACTGCGGCTGCGGCGCTCTGCGCGCTGGCCGCCACCATTATTTTCCCTGCGATCCACATGGAGGCGCTGAGCATCAATCCCGCTTCGGTCAAGCAGCTGATCGTCACCTATGTGCAGAATCTTTTTGGCCGCTTCGGCCTGTTTGCTATCATCTACGGCGCAGTCGCTGTGATCCTTCTGGCCTTGACCATCACCGCCAGAAGCCGCATGAAACGCCGCCAGAACATTTAACAGGAGGACCCACACATGGAAAACGAAGGTTACGAAACGATTGATCTCTTGGAGGTCCTGAACGCCGTCCGGCAGCACCTGCTGGCCGTCATTCTCGCCACCGTGATCCTGGCCGCTGCCGGGTTCGGTGTCTCCAAGTTCCTTATCACCCCGCAGTACGAGGCTTCCGCCCTGATGATCGTCAACACCCGTCAGGACATCACCTCCAACGTCACCAGCGACCAGATCAACTCCGCCACCAAGCTGGTTTCCACCTACAGCATCATCATCAAGAGCGACACCGTGCTGCAGCAGGTCATTGACAACCTGGGTCTGTCCCTGACCTATCAGCAGCTGGCAAGCCGCGTCACAGTCAGCGCCGTGGATGACACTCAGGTCATGAAGGTCACAGTCAAGAGCGACAACCCCGAGTGGGCGCGTCAGGTCTGCGAGCAGATCACTGTAATCTCCCCCGACGTCATCCTCGAGTCCGTCGAGGCCGGCTCTGTAAAGGTCATTTCTAACGCTGCTATTAACCCGGCCCCTGTCTCCCCCAACGTGGGCCGCAACACCATGCTGGGCGGCGTGCTGGGCCTGGTCATCAGCGTCGGCATCATCCTGCTGACCGTCCTGCTGGACAACAAGATCCATACCGAGGACGACGTGGCCAAGTATCTTGACCTCGCCGTTGTGGGCGTCATTCCGGAATATCAGGGAGGTAAAAAGAAATGAGCAAGGCAAGCAAAAACACCAGCCATCGCAAACTGTATACTGTCGGCAGTGACGCACCGTTCCAGTTTGTGGAAGCCTACAAATCTCTGCGTACCAACCTGGAATTTCTTTCCTCTGCCGGCAACTGCAAGACCATCCTTATTACCTCCTCTGTCCCGGAGGAGGGCAAGAGCAACGTAGCCCTCAACCTGGCCATGACACTGACCGCCTCCGGCAATCGTGTTGTTCTGGTGGACTGTGGACCTGCGCAAGGCAACGATTTCCCGCTATCTGCGCATTCCGCGCAACCATGCCGGTCTGACGAACGTCATCACCTCCAAGGATGAAGGCGCGCTGGCCGCGGCGCTTGTCCGCGTCAAGGATTCCGGCATCACGGTCCTGACCGCCGGTACGATCCCGCCGAATCCCACTGAGCTGCTCTCCACCCCTATGACCGAGAAGATCTTTGCCTCCCTGCAGAAGGCATTTGATTATGTCATCATCGACACCCCGCCTGTCAGCGTTGTCACCGACGCTGCGGTCCTCTGCGGCATTGCAGACGGCGTGCTGCTGGTCGTGCGCCCCGGCGTCACCACCATTCAGAGCGCCCAGCTCAGCAAAAAGAACCTGGAGGCCGTCAACGCCCACATCCTGGGTGTTGTCATGAACGGCTACAATGGCACGCAGAGCGGCCGCCGCGACGGCTACTCCTACGCTTACTCCTACAGCTATTACGACGAAGATAAAAAGGGAAACGATGCATGAGTAATGCCCTTGTAGAGCTGCACTGCCACATCCTGCCCGGCATTGATGACGGTGCCAAAGATCTGGATATGTCAATGTCGCTCATTCGCAAGGAATTACAGGATGGTGCGGCGGGCATTGTGTTCACGCCGCACTTCTATTATGAGCGCATTTCCGTGGAGCAGTTTACCGCGCGGCGCAAGGCAGCGTTCCTGCAGGTGTCCGCGGCCTGCAAGGCCGAGGGCCTGCGGCTGGCCGGTAAGATGGGCGCCGAGGTGTTTTACTCCACCGCGCTGCCCAGCCTTGACCTGCGCCAGCTGGCCTTTGCGGGGAGCAACTATATTTTGATCGAGTTTCCCACCACGATGCACCCGCCGGGCATCGACGAGACGCTCTACGCCATCCGTGCGCAGGGGTACACGCCGATTCTGGCCCACGTAGAGCGCTATCCCTTTGTGACCGAGGACCCGACGCTGCTCTACAACTGGGTCTGCGACGGGTGTTTAGCGCAGATCAACGCCACCGGCCTGATCCGGGACGGACACACCGCCAAGTGGCTGCACAAGCTGATCGAGTGGAACCTTGTGCACATTCTGTGCAGCGACTGCCACCACCCGGTCAAGCGCCCGCCCAACCTGGCCGAGGGCTTTGCCCATCTGCCTGACAAGGTCGCCCGCCGCATGCAGCGCAACGCCATCGACATCTATCTTGGCGACGACCTGCGTCCCCCCGAGCCGACGAAGCCGGTCTACCGCTTCGGGCATTGGGTGTAAAACAGAAATACGTAGGGGAGGGCTAAGGCCCTCCCCTACGCTATTTTTATTGTCCTTTTTCCACCATCTGCCCGGCCCCTACCGCGTACTATTCGCCGCGTCACGCCTCTGCCACCGCCACCAGATACTTGTAGATCTGCGGCTTGTACTCCTCATACAGGCCCAGATGCTCATACAGCTCCTTATAATATGCAAACAGGGTCGCGCGGGTCGCCACGATGTTCACCGGGTTCAGCGCCGTATGCACTGCGCTGCCGGGCGTGTTGAAATAGTTGTAGATCGGCGTCGACAGCGCGTAGAACTTCTCCGCATAACGGATATAGCTCAAATTAAAATACAAGTCCTCCGACCAGTCCATGTCCTCGGCGCATATAATGTCATCGTGCGCGCGGACAATGTCGGCGCGGTAGAGCTTATTCCACATCACACCGTAATAAAAGCTGGCCGGTTCCTGCATCAGGCCCGCGGCGAATTCCTCCTTCGTCATCGGGCCCTCCATCAGGAAGCCGTAGGTCTGCACCTTGGTGGGCCGCTCGGGGCGGGGATCATCCTCGGCACGGGGGCGGGGCGGCGTAATGCGGTTGTAGTGCGCAATGACCAAATCGGCGCCGCTCTCCTCGGCCCGCTGCACCAGCAGCTCCGTGGCGTAGGGCTGGATCGTGTCGTCGGCATCGACGAACTGCAGATACTTGCCCCTGGCCTCCCGCAGGCCCATGTTGCGGGTCGCGGCCACGCCGCTGTTGGCCTTGTCGATGAGCACGATGCGCGGATCGACGTTGGCATACATCTTGCAGACCTCCAGGCTGACGTCCTGGCTGCCGTCGTTCAGCAGCAGAATTTCAAGGTTCCGGTAGGTCTGGCGGCGGATACTCTCCACACAGCGGGCGATATGATCCTGGGCGTTATAAATCGGCACGATAATACTGACAAGCGGCTGCTCCGGCATGGCGGGTGACCTCCTTTTTGTAGTAGTATATCCACAATACCACACTTTTGCCCGGTTGGCAATGGAAAAAGTGCGCGAGGTGTGGTATGATGCTTATAAGGGCTTCCTCGTCGGGGGAAGCTGTCCGCAAAGCGGACTGATGAGGGCCAGCCTTCCGCCGCAGCCTGTTCATGGGCTGCCCCCGCAGACCTGCCCCTCATCCGGCCTTCGGCCACCTTCCCCCAAGGGGGAAGGCATCACTATGAAACGAGGTCACCACCATGAAGCCTTCCATCATCCGCCTGCGTGCGCTGGAAAAGCAGCTGTACGCCTACCTGTATGCCATGACCGTCATCGACTTTGACGCCGAGACCGTCGCGCCCGAGGGCAGCGCCGATGGCCGCGCCGAGGCCACCGAGGTTTTGAGCCGCGCCAGCTTTGACCTGCTGGTCAACGACGGCACCGCCGCCCTTTTGAAGGAGGCCGCCGCCGACGCCGAGACCGAGCAGGAGCGCGCCGAGGTCCGCAATTTACAGCGCCAGTACGACGAGATCGTCCGGATCCCCGCCGACGAGTACGCCGCCTTCACCAAGCTGTGCAGCCAGAGCGTGCCCGCCTGGACCAAGGCCAAGCGCACGAACAATTTCAGCCTGTTCGCGCCGTATCTGGAAAAGATCATCGCCGCCCGCCGCGCCCAGGCCCGGTATTTTGCGCCGGACCGCGACCCCTATGAGGTCCTGCTGGACCGCTACGAGAAGGGCCTGACCATTGCCCAGTGCGATGAATTTTTCGCGACGCTGCGCGAAACCATCGTCCCGCTGCTGGCGGACATCCAGACCCGCGGCAAGGCCGTGCGCACCGACTTCCTCGACCAGGAGTGGCCCATCGACGCCCAGCGCCTGGTCAGCAAAAAGATCATGGAGCTGTGGGGCCTTGACCCGGCCCACTGCTATCTGGCCGAGAGCGAGCACCCCTTCACCACCGAGTTCTGGCGCGGCGATGTGCGCATCACGACCCACTACATGCCCCGGGACATCTTCTCGAACCTCTACAGCGTCGCCCACGAGGGCGGCCACGCGCTGTATGAGCTGAACATCAACCCCGACTACGACTACACCGTCGTCACCCACGGCGCGACGATGGGCATTCACGAGAGCCAGTCCCGCCTGTTTGAGAACCTGGTGGGCCGTTCCCGCGCCTTTGTCCACTACCTGTACCCGACGCTGAAGGAGCTGTTCCCCGCGCAGCTGGCCGACGTCTCCGCCGAGGAGATTTGGCGCGCCGTCAACCGCGCCGAACCGGGCCTGATCCGCACCGAGGCCGACGAGCTGACCTACTCCCTGCATATCATGGTGCGCTATGAGCTGGAAAAGGCCCTGATGCAGGGCACACTGGCCGTGGCCGACCTGCCCGCCGCCTGGAACGCCAAGTATAAAGAGTACCTCGGCGTCGATGTGCCCGACGATGCCCACGGCTGTTTGCAGGACATCCACTGGTCCATGGGCGACATCGGCTATTTCCCGAGCTATGCCCTCGGCAGTGCCTACGGCGCACAGGCCCTCGACGACCTGCGCAAAACAAACGACTTTGACGCCCAGTGGGCCAACGGCGACGTGGAGCCGCTGAAGGCCGCCTTAAAGGAGCGCGTCTGGCAGTGGGGCAGCATGAAGGAACCCGCCTGGCTCGTCGAGAGCCTCTGCGGCGGCAAGTTCGACCCGCACCACTTCACCGATTATTTAAAGAAGAAATACACCGAGCTGTACGAGCTGTAAGGCAGGTGCATTGCCCGTGAAATCCGACAACGTACCGTCTTTTGTAAGGCGGTACGTTTTTGTCGGTAAAGAGGTGAGATTATAAGCGATTGTGACCTTGAGCATATCGTTATCTTCATCCCATACGGTCACTGAGTTTACAAAGAGGTCTATGAGCAGTCTGCAAAATTCTTCATCCTCAATATCCCCGTCCTTGAACTTCTCAAGCCAGAATATGACCTGCTCTTTCTCAAGCGGTACAATCAATTCTTCTTCCTTTTTCAGTTGGGCAGACAGGTCTTTCTTTTCCCGTTCCAGTTCCACCATACGTTTTACAAGTGCGTCTGGCGTGGCTCCTGTTTCAATCGCTTTGGTGAGGTTATTGATAGAGACCTCAGTTTGGTGTATTCTGTCTCTGATAACAGGGATGGGTGAACCAGTCTCAATCTCATAGTCGTTTCTCTCACAGGCAACCGTGGCAAGGTGTTCTATATTTTCGTCTGTGAGTAAAGAGAGTGCGTCCTGGGCTATCAGTCTTTCAATATATTCTTTTCGCAGGTTTCTCTTTTGGCAGCCGTTATACTTTGACTTCTTTCCATAGCACTCATAGAACGCATATTTGTTTCCGTTGCAGTTTCCGTTCATTGACTCTCCGCAGTGACCGCAGAATAGTTTCCCTGATAACAGATAAACTCTCTTGGCTTTGTTTCTGCCGGGAGAGTTTTTTACTTTCTTCAAGCGAAGTTGCACTCTGTCCCATAAGTCACGGTCAATGATGGCTGGTATAGCGTCCTCTGCCCTGTAGTCATGGTAAGTGTATGTGCCGATATACCGCTCATTACGAAAAATCTTACTGAATGAGTTTTTGCCAAACTCTGTACCCTTTGAGGTCTTATACCCTCTGGCGTTGAATATCCTGCAAATTTCCGCAACGCTGTGACCCTCTGCATACATGGTAAAGGCTTCCCGCACAATAGGGGCGGTCTTTTCATCTATGACCAACTTCTTATCCACGGTCTTATATCCCAGGGGGAGTGCGCCGCCTATGGAATTGTGCTTATAGGCTGACTCCCGCATACCACGATTGATTTTCTGGGAGAGTTCGGCACTATAGAACTCAGCCATACCTTCCAGAACGGACTCAAGGATAATACCCTCTGGACTATTGGTTATGTTTTCCGTGGCTGAGATAAGCTGTACGCCGTTCTTTTTCAGGCGGTATTTATAGGTGGCTGAGTCATATCGGGAACGGGCGAAGCGGTCTAATTTGTAGACCACCACTGCGTCAAACAGTCCCTTCTCAGAGTCCTTTATCATTTTGAGAAAGGAAACACGCTTCTCAGTATTCTTGCTGGCAGACGTGGCTCTGTCTGCATAAATTTCTACAATCTTGATATTGTGCCGCTGGCAAAATTCCTGGCACACTCTGGTCTGCCCTTCAATGGATTGCTCAGTCTGGTTATGGCTTGAGAATCTAACGTATAGG
>OHXC01000818.1_pt1 | contig 12431 bp, 10 predicted proteins | sample 1579891 | NCBI WGS metagenome assembly OHXC01 (sample SAMEA3882531, study PRJEB24775) | human gut metagenome | biome: human-associated habitat; feature: intestine environment; material: feces | place: Netherlands | collected 2009/2010
ATCACCGGATGAGACAAAACCTCCCACGAAAGACGAATCACCGGATGAACCAGAACCTCGCGCGAAAAGCGAATCAAATTCCTCCATCCGGGGAGAAGTGCGGCAAAATGAGATCTCAAAAACCGGTCTTTCTCTTCCGCGAAAACTATCGCTTTCCGATCTGACAGTTCTTCCTCGGAAATTTTGGTTTCTTTCAAACAACAGTTTTCTTCTGCACGGTTACCACAGTTACGGGCATCTTCTCCTTACCGAGCAAAACGGACGGCTCTGGCTCGGAGTTCCCGGCATATATGACTTAAGAGAAGCCCGCGCGGCAGACCTTTTCGGTTTCCCACGCTTCTGCAGATCTTACGCCGATTCTGATATGCTGACTGACGACGAGCGAAACGCAAACGCTGATTTCGGTCATTGGTTTCGCTGTGTCGGACTCCGGCCTAGATGATCCCGTTCATTTCCTGATAGAGACGTTTTGCATAACTATCTGTCATACCGCACACATAATCCGTCACAAGCAGCAGGCGGAGATACAATTTCTCCGCTTCGCTTTTGCCTTCTGATTGGATTCGGTATGCATTCTTATAATTATCCGATATAAACGATATTACTCTCCTGTCAATCGTTCCCTGCTTTTCTTTTGTATCGAAATACAAAGCCGCCTGTACAAGACGCTCCATCAAATAATCTATAACAGCCGACTCAGATACTTCCATCTTGTAGATTGCCATTGATGAAAAAACATATCTGTCCGCCATGTCTCCAAGCAGTTCCATCAGTTCTTCCCCGTTTGTTCCGTAAAACAGATCCTGACCGAACTTTCCCGACATGATCGCATCGTAATTCGCCATAAATCCTTCTGTCGCACAGTTAAGCAAAAATCCCTGTGCATTTACAATCCAATTTTTCACGGCGTAAGATTCCGGATCATGCACCCGCTTTTGTATTCCCCTCTCGTAAAGCTGCCGAAGTCTGTATGCGGGTCGAAACGTACCGTTTCGTTTCTTCTCTTCCAACTCTTTTAGTTCCCGCTCCAGATCCGCATATCGGATAAATCCTTTCACAAAAGAATCTTCAATATCCGCCGTCTTATAGGCAAGATCATCCGCCGCTTCCAACATATATGTCAGCGGATGCCGGTTTCTTCCCGCCCCTGTCTCTTTTGTCACTTTATGAAATATTTCCTCGTCCGCAAAATAATATCCCATCTTCCGGTCTTTTATATTTCCACTGTTCTCATCTATCTGCAAAGATGATCCGGGGTATTTAATGATCGTATTCAGGAGCGCATATGTCAGATTCATACCATGCTCATCGACAAGATAGTGCAGTCTTGTCACAAGACGAAGCGCCTGAGCATTTCCTTCAAAGTGAAAAAAATCCTGTTTCATCTGCGCGGTAAACATCTCGGAAACATTCTTTTGGCAAAACGTAAGTTTCGGAAGATTTCTTTCAAACCATTCCCGGATCGCAATTTCTCCAAAATGTCCGAACGGAGGATTTCCGATGTCATGGATCAAGCCCGCACACTCAAGTATATGAGAAATATCCTCTTTCATCTGAGGCGTAAATCCTGAGTTTTTCCGATGCTCCAGTATATTTTCTCCTATCGTCTGCCCCAGTGATTTCCCAAGCGAAGATACTTCCAGAGAATGAGTCAGCCTCGTCCTTACGAAATCGCTTTTATCAAGAGGGAAAACCTGCGTCTTATCCTGCAGCCGGCGAAAAGATGCACTTCCGATTATGCGGTGATAGTCTTTTTCAAATTCACTTCTTAGATCGCCCGCCTTTGCAAAATTCCCGCCTGCTCTCTCACGTTTTGTCGAAAGCAGCCTGCTCCATTCCATACGTTATCGTCTCCTTTCCTCCCGCAAACAGGCGGAAGCGCCAAAATCCACATTCCGAAGTTGTAAATGGCCGCCAAGTCTCAGGCAAGCCCGAACTTTGACATATCGCCGTTGCAAATCAACCCCACAGAAAACTCTGCGGGGCTGTATCACTTTCCTTATTGTTCAATTATCCGCCGAATTGAAACGAAACGTCAATCGAGATAAATCGGCGGTTCATACGCCTTGCCGAGTAAAGCTTTCTTACGTTCCTGAAGTCCGAGAAATGCCCACTCTGTCATATCTGTCCATTTATGGATCGTACGGTCATACACCTGAACGTATCCGATCCTTGTCGGATGCATCCGCACGCTGTTCGACTGGTATTCTTTTCCGGTGTACGGATTCACATCGCCTGCCTGAGTATCCTCATCCGCATCATCATGTGTAATGACCGGCTCAAAATCTTCCGTGCTCCCGCTTTCTGCAAATGCCGTTTCATCTTCTGCCGCATCTTCTGTCCATTTTGCATCCGACGAAACAGACTCATCTTGAACTACAGCTCCTGCTTTGTCGGCATGATCCGTATCGTTTTGATTTACATTTTCTCCGATACCGCTTTCTCCGACCGCATCCGTCTGCACTTCATTTTCTTTTGGTGAAACTTCTTTTTCCGCTTTTGACTGTGAATCTCTTCTTCTGAAAAAACTTCCGAGCCTGCGTTCTTTTTTCGGCTTTTCGAGTTCCTTTTTAATCTCTTCTATCGACTCGCCCGCCTGCACGTTCTTTTCAAGTTCATTCAACTCTTCATGAATTTCGTATAATTCGCCGATCGTCATATCGCGATCGTTCGATACCTCTTCTCCCGGTGTCTCTAACCCTTCCGTATCCGGCATACTCATATCCGCTTCTTTTTCCGGCTGGATATATTCTGCCTCCACAGATTCTTCCGGCTGGATATACTCTGCTTCCACAGGTTCTTCCGGCTGGATATACTCTGCCTCTACAGGTTCTTCCGTCTGAATATACTCTGCTTCCACAGGTTCTTCCGTCTGAATATACTCTGCTTCCACAGGTTCTTCCGGTTCAATATACTCTGCTTCTGCCTTGTTTTGTGCAAACTCTTCTGTATGCTCAAACATCTCCGGCACAGTCTCTTCGATCAGTTTTTCTTCCGGCTCTGCATACTCCGCTTCTGCCTGCTCTTTTGCTGTCAGCTCTTTATGACCGGAGGCTTCTACAGCTTCAACTCTCGCTGCCGCCGCACGCTCCAACGCCGCAATGCTTCTTACTTCCCCTGCCCCTTCTGCCGACATGATACTCAAATGAAACGGACACTCAAGCATTTCCGCGATCATACGCATATCCTGTTCCTGAAAATTATCTCTGCCAAGACGCTGTGTCAGGTTCTGTCTCGACATTTTCTTCCCTGTTTTTTCCTCGATCAATTCCGCAAGCTGCTTGATCGTCATTCCTTTCCTTCCGAGAATGATCTTGACTTGTTCCCCAAATGTTAAATCCTGCATTTTTTCCTCCTTATGTATATTTATACTCTTTACCAACCCTTTACGGTATTCCCCATATACTTTATCCTATCTCTTTTTCCCAGTCTGCGTCAAGAGATTTTCCGCAATGCGGTTTTTAGAACCAGCGCGGACCGGACTGTTGCTTATACTTATACTTATGCGATTCTTCTGCACGGTACTGTCAGGCTTTTTATTGAAGAAGATATTCTTCCAGTGTCAGATTCTTTTTCATGATCTCTTCCGCCGCCGTTTTCCCTACATACCGATAATGCCACGGTTCATAAATGATTCCCGTGATATCCACCTTTTCCGGAGGATATCTTAAAATAAATCCATATTCCCAACAATGTTCCATCAGCCATTTTTGTTCGTCCGTCTCTCCCTGCCGGTCATCCAGACCTTCATACTCGGACGCTATAATATCCACTGCAAGTCCGGTCGCATGTTCGCTCGTTCCCGGAACTGCCACTGACTTTTTCGTCTCATCATAAGCTTCCAAAGGCGTACGTCCGTTTGCCATCCAGTCCTGCATGGTTGCATTAAACACTTCCTTCTGCTTCTCAGAAGAACGGTAAGCGGAAGCAACATACATACTAAGTCCCGCTTTTGCCCCATCGTCAAGCATCTGCCGAAGAGGTTCTTCGATACGCGCATCGACAAACCGTTCGCTTTCCAACTCCACCATAGATTCCGGCACATAAGAAACATCCAGAGGATGAGAGTCGTTGACAAGAACCAATGCCCACCCTTCTTTGTCGCTTCCTAAAGCCTCTGCGCTGTTATTCGCCGCCTCATGCTTCATGATCTCTTCTTTCAGCTCATTTGTTTTCTTTTTTAATTTTTCTTTTTCTGCGGCAAATTCCGCTTTATTTTTTGACAAAACCGACTTCGCGGCAACTCCTGTACACAGAACTCCCGCCACAAGACCGATCGCTATGCCGATGACCAACATTCGTCTCAGCCGGAATTCTCCGGTCAATTTTTTCATAATTTCAACTCCATATCTATATCGGCGGCAATCTCTTTCTCTGTAGAACAGATCGCCATTTTATATAGTTTATTCGGATGCTCATATTCCCGGTAATAATAATCTTGCCGAAACAGATCCGGTTTCCGTATCAAAACCGGCGGATTTCCCAATCGTATCTCAAACGAGTCAAGCGAAAGCTTCATACCGAATCTTGTCGCTTTCAAAAAACTTTCTTTGAGCACCCAGTATCTGTAAAATATATCCGCCCTCTCCTCCGGTGTCTTTCCCGACATCACTGCCTCATATTCCGAACCGCAAAAATACCGTTTTGCCAAATGCTCCCGCGCCCTGCCGATCTGCTGAATATCACACCCGACCTGTATGCGTTTTCCCTCTGCCAAATCCCCTCCCATACAGACGGCACACATGACAAACTCCCCTGAATGTGACAGGTTAAACACTGTTTCCTTCGGAAGTCTGTATTTCTTCCTCAACTTCTCCCACAGACTCCATGCCGCCACGCTCTGCACTCTCTTTAAAGGATCTGCCTGCGCCATTGCCTTTTCTTTCCGAAAACGGGGAAGCCGTTCAAAATATTTTATATATATTTCTTTATCGTAAAGCGGCGTAATGTCCGCCGCCCATCCCTTTACCATACTTTTCCTTATCTGTCTCTTAAATATCTCACTTCAAACGTTTCAATCGTGATCGGTTTATTAAACAATGTTCCCTGTGCATAATCACAGCCGATCTCCCTGAGTACATTAAACTGATCCTGAGTTTCCACGCCCGCTGCCTGAACAGACGCTCCCAACTGTCTGCATATGTCGATAACAGCCTGCGCCACGATCCGGCTCCTTCCGTTTCCGACAATATTTGAAATCACGCTCTTATCCAGTTTCAATCCGTCGAACTCCATAAGAGACAAGATCGAAAAACTTGAATCTTTTGCACCGAAATGATCCAAGATCACTCTTACATTTCCTTTTCGTATCTTACTGCTCGTCTCTGCCAGCATCTCCTGATTCATATCGCTGCTTGATTCCGAAACTTCAACTTCGAGATACTCGCATCTGACATGATGTTTTTCTATGAGATGCAGCATTTTATCCGCAAGTCCTTCCTGCCGAAGAGTTGCCCCTGCAAAATTCACCGAAACCGGGATCATCGGAATATCTCTTACTTCCCATTTATGAAGCGTTTTGCACACTTCCTCAAACACATAAAGATCAAGGTAATGGGAAAGTTTTGTTTCTTCCAGCATATTAAGATATCTTCCCGGATCTACTATTCCGAGATCTTTGTGATGATAGCGCACAACCGCTTCCGCTCCGCCGACCTCGCCTGTGAGCGTATCGATCTTCGGAACAAGACATACGATAAAATTCCCGTTTTCAATATCTTGTAAAAGATCTTCTTTTATGATCGGTTCGTGATGTCCTTTTTGCAAATTTTTGTAATATTTTCTTTTTTCCTCGCGCATCATCACTTCCGCGTTGTTGACAAGCTTGTCTACCTCGATATCGATCTTCTCCCACGCATAGCCGATAGAAACAAGTCCGAGACTGATATTGTCAAGCTTTGTATGCACCGCATGAACCTGTTTTGTAAAATCCTGATAAGACGTATTTTCTACAAGCACGAGATACTCATCTCCCGTCAGCCGATATGCTTCCCCACTGTGAAAATACTCCTCCAGAACTTCTCCGACACGAATTACGACTTCGTCTCCGTAATCTCTCCCGAACTCTTTATTAAAATTTTTCAGTCCGTTGATATCGACGGAAAGCGCGCCGATCGATTTTAATTTCTTCTCATCCACAGTATCAAAATAGTGAACAAGACTGTTTCTGTTCAAAAGACCGGTAAGATCGTCATGATAACTCAGATATTCCTGCTGCTTCTGCATCTTCTGCAGTGCGATTGCCTGCGGAATATACTGAACGATAGCGCGCATCAAGTCGATGGTGCAGCCTCCCCGTCTGACTCCGACAACCGCAAGAACAGCAGTCACATCTTCACTGATCGGAAGAAACACGCTATAATCCCGAGCCGTCGTATCGGTAATCTCTGTTTTCATCCATTTCGGCTGACGCTCTTCCGGGAGAAGTTTCATCCGATCACGCTGCCACTCGATATTCTCATCGCACCACTCGTAGATCGTCTCGATGTCTCCTCTGTCTTTTTCAATATAATAAGCATACTCCGCATCATAATAGCTGCGAACCGTACTTAATATTTCGTTTACGATCTCGCTAAGAGACCGGATTTTGTAACCTTCACTCATAATTCCCCGCCCGTTTCATTTTCTTTGATCTGTAAATCCATATATTTATTTAAACTGTTCTGTCTGACATTTTTCTGTGCATTTTAATGCAAATAATTTACTTGCATAAGCATTATTATTTTAGTATACAGCCATATAAAATGCAAGATAAAAAAAGAGCCAGTCACTCGTGATCTGACTCTTTTTATCTGTTTCTTTTCACAAACATGCTATCGATGTATCCTTTCGACAACCGTAAGCATCTGTCACACTTAATAGTGGATCAGGTCTTTCGCTCCCTGTGCAAGTTTCAGGCGGTTCATCGCCCGAGCAAGAGATGCCTGCGTGTGGTAATATTCCTGAATGCTTTGTTTCTGCCGCATCCGCTCTTGTGCATGTTCCCTTTGTTCTCTGGCATGACGCACGTCAATATCTTCCGGGCGTTCCGCCGTATCGACGAGCAGTGTCACACGGTTATTCACGATCTCCGCAAAACCTGTTCCGACTGCGATTTCCGTCACTTCACCTTCTGTTGATTCCATGCGCGCAATACCGACAACAACGGCGATCACCATATTTTCATGGTGCGCCAGTACGCCTTTTTCTCCGTCCGGCGCCGGAATCGTCAGTTTCTTACATCTTCCATTGAAAAATACTTTATCACTTGCTATGATTCTCAATCCAAATGTATCCATAATACACCTCTGCCTACTCCGCCGCCTTTGCTTTCTCGATCACATCGTCGATTGAACCTACATTGAAAAATGCCGACTCAGGATACTCGTCCATCTCTCCGTCGATGATCATCTTAAATCCTCGGATCGTCTCTTTCAGCGGCACATATTTTCCCGGAACTCCGGTAAACGTCTCAGCCACAAAGAACGGCTGCGACAAAAACTTCTGGATTTTTCTCGCACGCATAACGGTTGCTTTATCTTCATCCGACAACTCTTCCATACCGAGGATTGCGATAATATCCTGCAGTTCTTTATATTTCTGAAGAATCGCGATCACTTTGTTCGCCACTTCGTAATGCTCTTCCCCAACGATCTCCGCTTCCAAAATACGGGAACTTGACTCCAGAGGATCAACTGCCGGATAGATACCTTGCTCTACCACTTTTCTCGAGAGAACCGTCGTCGCATCCAAATGAGCAAACGTCGTTGCCGGAGCCGGGTCTGTCAAGTCGTCGGCAGGAACGTATACCGCCTGTACGGAAGTAACCGAACCGTTTTTCGTTGACGCGATCCTCTCCTGAAGTTCTCCCATTTCCGTAGCAAGCGTCGGCTGATATCCGACCGCCGACGGCATTCTTCCAAGAAGCGCAGACACTTCCGATCCCGCCTGTGTAAAACGGAAAATATTATCAATAAACAACAAAACATTTCTGTGTTCTTCATCGCGGAAATATTCTGCCATAGTAAGCCCTGTTTCCGCCACGCGCATACGCGCTCCCGGCGGCTCGTTCATCTGACCGAACACTAACGCCGTCTTTTCAAGAACTCCCGATTCTTTCATCTCTGTCCACAAGTCATTTCCTTCACGGGAACGCTCTCCTACTCCTGTGAATATGGAGTATCCGCCATGCTCTGTCGCTATGTTTCGGATCAGCTCCTGAATAAGCACCGTTTTTCCTACTCCGGCGCCGCCAAACAGTCCGATCTTTCCCCCTTTTGCATAAGGAGCAAGAAGATCGATTACTTTGATTCCCGTTTCCAGGATCTCAACAACCGGGCTTTGGTCTTCAAATGTCGGAGGATCTCTGTGAATCACCCACTGATCTGCATCTGTGATCTGTTCGCCGTCATCTACCGTCTCTCCAAGTACGTTAAACAATCTTCCCAGCGTCTTCTCTCCGACCGGAACTTTAATCCCCGCTCCTGTTGCAGTTACTTCCATGTCTTTGTGAAGCCCTTCGCTTGCAGCCAGCATCAGACAGCGAACTTCATTGTTTCCGAGATGCTGCGCCACTTCCATAACACATTTCTTTCCGTTATTTTCAACTTCCAAAGCGTCTTTGATAAAAGGAAGGTTCCCGTCTTGAAACACAACGTCTACAACAGGACCCATAACCTGTATGATTTTTCCTTTATTCATGATCTTTCTCACTTTCTTAGAACTATAGCGGCATTCTGCCGCCTGTTTGACATACTGATCTTCCCGAGGTATCAGCCCCGGCTTTTTTCTGCTGCATTTCTATTTTCGCTGTGCCCTTGCCCCGCTGCACACTTCTGTAATTTCCTGTGTGATCGCCGCCTGCCTTGCTCTGTTATATATGATCGACAAGTCATGGATCAGACTTTTCGCACTGTCTGTCGCAGATTTCATCGCCATCATGCGGGCGTTATGTTCGCTTGCATATGCTTCCACAAGCGCTCCGTAGACGATTCCGGTCACATAATTCGGAATGATACTATCCATTACCGCTTCTGCAGACGGATACAGCGCGATTGCTTCTCTGTGCACGTTCAACGGCATTTTCATTTCGTTAAACGAGCTTCTTTCAAGCGGAAGAAGCTTCATTACTTCTGCTTCTGCCTGAACAGAATTTTCCATCCTCGTATAAACAATATAGATCTCGTCCAATTCCCTCTCCCTGAACTGGTCGAGCAGAACCGCGGCAATATCCCTCGCCCTGTGCATCGTCGGATTTTGTACCGTATATTGAAAATTGGTATCGATCTGCACGTCCCGCTTTGCAAAGTAATGACGACCGAGTTCTCCTACGATAAACAATTTATGAATCCCCGGACGGGCCAGTATCTCTTCTTCTAATTTCACGATATTATGATTATACGCCCCTGCCAGTCCTTTATCCGCCGTAATAACGATCGAACCGATCTTGCGCTCTCCTTCCGGAACATTCTCGCGCGCCGAAAAATATCCATGATGCAAGTCCGGCAAATGTCTGAGTATTCTCGATATTTCGCCTTGCAGGCCATAAAAGTAAGGCTCTGTATCCGCAAGTTTTTTCTTCGCATGGGTCATTTTCGACGAAGAGATCATATACATCGCGTTCGTAATCTTCATCGTATCTTTTACACTGTTGATACGGCTTTGTATCTCTCTGATATTTGCCATATTATCACCTGCTCTTTTTAAATTCCTCTGCGATCAACACAATCTGATCGATCAATTCATCAGACAACACTTTTTTCTCTTCGATCTCTTCGCCGATATTTGGGTATTTCGTATCAAACCACGTCATGAGATCAAGACGGAACTGACGTATTTCTTTTTTATCGATGCCGAGGAATATTTTGTGTGTCGCGGCACAAAGAGTAATTACTTTTTCATGCAGTGACATCGGATGATATAACGGCTGTTTCAAAAGTTCCATCAGTCCGCTTCCATATTCCAGCTGTTCCTTCGTCGCAGGATCCAGGTCCGAGCTAAACTGTGTAAACACTTCCATCTCTCTATACTGCGCGAGATCGATACGGATACTTCCCGACGCTTTTTTCATCGCCTTCGTCTGTGCCGCCCCGCCTACACGCGATACGGAAAGACCGACATTTACCGCCGGACGCATGCCCGCCGCAAACAATCCGCTCTCCAAAAAGATCTGTCCGTCTGTGATCGAGATCACGTTCGTAGGAATATATGCAGATACGTCTCCTGCCTGTGTCTCGATGATCGGCAGCGCAGTGATCGAACCGCCGCCGTTTTCATCACTTAATCTGCTTGAGCGTTCCAGCAGTCTTGAGTGAAGATAAAATACATCTCCCGGGTAAGCCTCTCGTCCCGGAGAACGTCCGAGCAAAAGGGAAAGCGCCCTGTATGCAACCGCATGTTTTGACAGGTCGTCATACACGATCAATACGTCTTTTCCTTTATACATAAAGTATTCTGCCATTGCGGTTCCCGCATATGGAGCAATATACTGAAGCGGCGCGCAGTCGCTTGCCGTTGATGACACGACGATCGTATAATCAAGAGCGCCGTTTGTCTTTAATGTATTAACAACTTTTGCTACCGTAGACGCTTTCTGTCCGATTGCAACATAGACACAGATCACATCTTTGTCTTTTTGATTCAAAATCGTATCAAGAGCGATCGACGTTTTCCCTGTCTGTCTGTCTCCGATGATCAGCTCTCTTTGCCCTCTTCCGATCGGAAACATAGAGTCAATAGAAAGGATTCCCGTCTCCATCGGAACACTGACAGATTTTCTGTCAACGATTCCGGGCGCTTCCTGCTCAATCGGACGATAACCGTCGGCTTCTATACTTCCTTTTCCGTCTATCGGCTCGCCAAGCGCATTTACGACTCTTCCTATATAAGCGTCTCCAACCGGAACTCCGGCTCTCTTTCCCGTACGGGTTACTTTCGTTCCTTCACTGATTCTTGTATCGCTTCCGAAAAGAATACAGCCGATCTCGTTTCTTCGGATATCCTGAACCATTCCCTTCAATCCGTTTTCAAACGTAACGATCTCACCGTACATCGCATGATCTATTCCATAAATCGAAGCGATCCCGTCGCCTACTGTAATGACAGTTCCCACTTCACTGTCTTTGCTCATCATATCAAAATTCTCAATCTCTTCTTTTAAGATCGAAATGATTTCATTTGAGTTGATCGAACTCACCTCGCTCACCTCCGTGTTAATCTTTGTTCTAATCTGTCCAGACGGCCTTTCGTGCTCCTGTCATACTCATCGTTTCCTACCCGCAGAATAAATCCGCCTATCAGAGAATCATCTTTTTTCATCTCAATATACGCGCGTTTTGCTCCGTATTTTCTGCACAAAAACGATTCCATGCCTTTTTTTTGTTCTTCACTTGGAAGCGCTGTATAACGAAGATAGACTGTCTTAACTCCTGCTGCCTGATTCTGTAATTCTTCGTATGCCGCAAAGATCTGTTCTGCGATCGTCATCTTTTCATGATCGCAGACAACCTTCAGAAATGTTCTCATTTCTTCTGAAAATACTTTATCAATGATATTGTGTTTTGTCTCTTTTGTGATCACTGGATTAACCAGTGCTGCTTTCAATTCCTGTGATTTTTCGAAAATATTCCCTGCCTCCAGGACAGCTTCTTTCGAAATACCAAGTTCATTCAGAACTTTCGCATACCGGAGGGCTGCCACCTGGCAGAATACCGGCTCTGCTTCTTTTCTATTCTTCGCTGTCATGGGCATCACCTGCATCTTTCAAAAACTGGTCATATGCATTCACGCCGCTTATGTTGTCAGCATTCTCAAGTAATATCTTCTTCGCAGCATCCATTGCCAGCCCTGCAACCTGTGCCTTCATATCATCAAAGGCCTGTTCTCTTTCCTGATTCAGGCTTTCTCTTGCTGTCTTCATAACCTTGTCTGCCTTTTCGTTAGCCTCGTTCAGGATCTGGTTGTATTCCTGTTTTGCATCCAGTTTCGCCTGTTCGATCATCTTTGTGGATTCTTCTTTTGCTCCATTCAGTGCATCTTCATACTGTTTCTTCAGAGCATGGGCTTTGTCCTGCTCTTCATTCGCGTGGCTGATTCCGTCTGCAATCATCTTTTCCCGCTTTTCCATAATGTCCATGACCGGGCGAAACAGGAATTTTCTGAGAATCAGATACAGAACGATCAGGTTGATGATCGTCAGTACCAGATTAAAATCTATTCTCAGCATATATCTCTACCTGCCTTTCCCTTCTTTTAATCTGTTATCGTCAGCAAACATTATTTCAAAAGAAGGACGATCAGAAGTGCGATAATGAAACCGTAAATAGCGGTTGCCTCTGCAAGTGCACAACCAAGGATCAGGGAAGTTCTGATCTTTCCGTCTGCTTCCGGCTGTCTTGCGATAGCGTCTGTTGCCTTAGATGTTGCAAGACCGATACCGATACCTGCTCCAAAAG
>OHXC01000827.1_pt1 | contig 12323 bp, 4 predicted proteins | sample 1579891 | NCBI WGS metagenome assembly OHXC01 (sample SAMEA3882531, study PRJEB24775) | human gut metagenome | biome: human-associated habitat; feature: intestine environment; material: feces | place: Netherlands | collected 2009/2010
CGGCAGCGAGCTGCTCAGCGGTCACGGTGTCGGCGCACTCCACCTGTACGGTCTGAGTCTCGTGATCGGCGTCGGCGTCGGTCACGCCGGCCACGTTGAGCAACGCCGTCTCGACGGTGGCGTCGCAGTGGCCGCACATAAGGCCGGAAGTCTTAATTGTGAAACGCATGGGTATTCCTCTCTGTTGTGTCGGCTTTCCCAGGCACCCGACCTTGACCTTCAAGCCGTCGCTCGCGTACCAAAGTACGCGTCGCTCCTCTTTCAGGTCAATCTCGGGCACCTGGAAAACCCGTTCTAAATGGACTTAATGGTGATCCTATTTTGCCACTTTGGGCTTAAAGGATTTTAGGCGCAGAGCGTTGCTTACGACGCATACGCTCGACAGGCTCATGGCCGCGGCGCCGAACATCGGCGAGAGTTGCCATCCGGTGAGCGGGAAGAACACGCCCGCGGCGAGCGGAATGCCGATGCCGTTGTAGAACAGCGCCCAGAACAGGTCCTGCTTGATGTTGCGGATTGTGGCACGTGACAGCTCGATGGCACGGGCGACGTCCATGAGGTCGCTGCGCATGAGTACTACGTCGGCGCCCTCCTTGGCGATGTCGGCGCCGGTGCCGATGGCAAGGCCCACGTCGGCGCGCGCCAGGGCGGGGGAGTCGTTGATGCCGTCGCCCACCATGGCGACCTTGCTGCCCGCATCCTGCAGCTCGCGCACGTGGCGCTCCTTGTCGGCGGGGAGGACGTCGGCGATGACCTGTTCGCTGTTCAGCCCCACGCGGCGGGCGATGGCCTCGGCTGTCACGCAGTTATCGCCGGTGAGCATGCGCACGTCGACGCCAAGCGAGCGCAGTGCGGCGATGGCCTCGGCGCTCGTCTCCTTGACCTTGTCAGCCACGGCAATGGTGCCGGCAAGCTCGCCGTTCTTGGCAAAGAACAGCGGCGTCTTGCCTTCGGCGGCAAATTGCTCGGCAAGACCCGCGGGCACGGTAACGCCCAACTCGTTCATCAGGCGTACGTTGCCGGCGGCGATGAGGTTTTGCCCTTCGCGCGCCGTAACGCCTCGTCCGGGCACGGCGGCAAAGTCCTCGACCATGCGCGCGACGATCCCGCGTGTCTCGCACTCGGCCATAATCGCCTCGGCCAGCGGGTGCTCGCTTGAGCGCTCCAGCGCGGCGGCCAGCTTGAGCAGCGCCTTTTCGCTCATGGCGGACGAGCCGTCAGCGCGCGTGGCTACCACGATATCGGTCACGGCAGGCTTGCCGCGGGTGACCGTGCCCGTCTTATCGAGCACCACGGTGCCCACGCTGCGCAGGTTCTCCAGCGCCTCGGCGCTCTTAAACAGAATGCCCATCTCGGCGCCCTTGCCGGTGCCGACCATAATGGCGACGGGCGTGGCCAGGCCCAGCGCGCACGGGCAGCTGATCACCAGCACGGCGACGGCGGAGGTAAGCGCTTCGTTGATGCTTCCGGTCAGCACCATCCACACCACAAAGGTCACGGCCGAGATCGCGAATACTACGGGCACGAACACGCCGGCGACCTTGTCGGCCATGCGGGCGATGGGCGCCTTGGTGGCGTTGGCGTCCTCGACGAGCTGGATAATCTTGGCGAGCGACGTGTCGGCGCCCACACGCGTGGCGCGGAAGGTAAACGAGCCCGTGCGGTTGACCGTGGCCGCGTTGACAGTGTCGCCGGCGGTCTTTTCCACGGGGATGGACTCGCCGGTGAGCGCGCTCTCGTCCACGGCCGAAGCGCCCTCGAGTACGACGCCGTCGACAGGGATGGACTCTCCGGGGCGCACACGCAGGACCTGGCCGGGAAGGATGCTGTCGACGTCGACGGTGGTCTCGCTGCCGTCCTCTGCCACGACGGTCGCGGTCTTGGGCGCCAGGTCGATCAGCGCCTCGATGGCGCCGCCGGTTTTTGACTTGCTGCGCGTCTCGAGGTATTTGCCCACGGTAACGAGCGACAAGATCGTGCCGGCGCTCTCAAAATACAGATTGTCCATGCCCGTCATCATGGCCTCGTGGACCTGATCCGCGGCTAATTGGTCGGCCATGATGAACATGGCGTAGAGCGACCAGGCGATGGAGGCGGTGGCGCCCACGGCAATAAGGGCGTCCATGGTGGGTGCGCCGTGCGCGAGCGATTTAAACCCGTTGATAAAGTACGCGTCGTTGACGTAGACGATGGGAATGAGCAGGACGAGCTCGGTGAGCGCGAGCGTCATGCTGTGGGTGTGGTCGGTGAAGATGCCGGGCAGCGGCCAGCCGAGCATGTGCCCCATGCCTATGTAGAACAGTGGGATGAGGAATACGATCGAGATGATGAGGCGGGCGCGCATGGCGGAGGCGGCGGCCTCCAGCTTTTTGGTCGGCGACTCCATATGGGTGACGCCAGACCTGGCCTGCGAGCTGCCGCTTTGGACAGCGTCAGTGCCCGTGCTGATGGGCGAGGCCGAGTAGCCGGCACGGTCGACGGCGGTGCAGATATCGTCGGGGGAGACCTGCGCGGGGTCGTAGTCCACCAGCATGGAGCCGGCGAGCAGGTTGACCGCGACGCTTTGGACGCCGTCGAGCTTGCTCACGGCACGGTCCACGTGCGCCTGGCAGGCGGCGCACGTCATGCCGCCCACATCGAACTTATCTTGAGCCATGGCTTCTCCTTTCTGTGGTTCGGTATTTGAATTGTTAACCTGCCGATACTATACACCCATACCCCCTGGGGGTGTCTAGTAGTAGTTGGAATGTATGACTTTTCATTACAGATGAGGGTGGCTGCTCAATCGGCGGTCGTCTTTGCCAAACATCTCAATCTGTAACGTCTGGACCGGTTTTTGAACCATAGCTGTTACAGATTTAGACAAACATTTCGGCCGAAAACTAACGTCTCGATCTGTAACATCTAGACCGGTTTTTGGGTTCTAACTGTTACAGATCGAGACAATTGCCGGGGAGGGGTCCCGTCACGGCAAGACGCCCGCCGCCTAGATACAGAACCCGGGGATCACACAGGTTAGCTTGTTTGGCTTTTCCGCAGGCGTTGCGTACGTAAAGACGTCGCCGTCGTGCCCCACGCGGTTCATATAGAGCGTGCCTTCGCTCTCCGATGTGTCGGGGCTCACCGTGCGCTCCCACCAACAGGTGTCCTTGCCCTTCCACTGGCGGACCATCGTCTCGTTCGTGGAATACGGGCTCACCTTGAGCTCGCGGAAGAGCTGATACTCCTTGCCCTCGCCGTTGTAGATGTCTGCCAGGTAGTGATAGTCCTCGGTAAACGAATCGGGCGGTTGCGTACCGCACAGCTCGACCATGGCGGGCAGCCAAAGGGTTGCGGGCAACTCGCTCAGGCACGATGCGCTGTTGGCGGCGCCCACATTGTTCGAGACCTTCTTGACCCCTTTAATGAGCGCGCGCAACTCGTTGGGCAGCAGCTTAAGGCCGTCGCCGTTGAGCCATTCCCGCAGCTCGCAATCTGCCCAGCCGGCGCTCGGCGGTTCAGCCGCAGCGTTGCGCTCGGCAATACCCGCATCGAACATAAACGTCAGTCCGGCCTTGCCCGTCCCGTCCAGAAGCTCATCGTGGCGGATGCCCACAAGCTGCGCGCCAACCTGCAGCCCGTTGGTGAGCGTGACACGCTTCGTACACGGATAGGGGATATGCCCATCGGCATCGAGCAGATGATAGCGCTTGGCAATCTCGCGTGCCTCGCTACGGGTCTCGGCGGCCTTAATCTTGAGCGAAATCTCCTGCAGCTGATCCCAGGTGTAGTCGTCAAGTGAACCGCGGATGCCGTCAAGGTAGTCGGGGATGCCAAAGCCATGGGTTGCCGCCCCGATAACGCTGAGCCCCGCAACGGCTGCGATAGCGCCGCCGATAATAAAGCGGCGGCGGGTCATGGCATCGTGGCGGGCCTGATTCAGGATCTCTCGTGCGCGCTCGCCGGCGACGTCGACCTTAAGGTGCGTGCCAGAATCGATATCAATCGCGGCCTCGGCTCCTGTGCCTTCGCGGCCCTCGGATTCGGCATCGGTGAGGTATGCCGAGAGCACCTCGAGCATCTGCTGCTCGGTGGGACGATCGCACTGCTCGACTGAGAGACCCTTCATGATGATTTGGACGAGCGCTTCATCGCCCTCGCAGCGCGGCTCGAGCGGTGCCGGCTTGGTCTTGGTCTTTACGAGATAGAACGAGCCGGTTGCAGCGGCGTCCGTCGACTCAAAGTCAAACGGTTTGCGACCGCTGTAGAGCTGGTACAGAATGCTCGAAAGCGCATAGACGTCGATTGCCGGCGAACGGCGAAGGGCCGCGATGCCTTCGATATCCTGCGTGAGCATCTCGGGCGCGGCGTATGCGGGCGTGGCAAAGCGCCAGATGTCGGCGCGCCGGGTGATCGTGTCGTCGCCGAGAGCCATGGTCGCGGAGCCCATGTCGATGAGGCAGGGGTCAAAGGAGCAATCGGCAATCTGCTGCTCGAGCGTTCGGCTGGTGGTGCGGAACATGATATTGGCAGGCGACAGGTCACGATGGACGACCGGATTCACGAGGCCTTGGGTCATCAAGAGCGCACGAAGCACGGCGTTTCCGACGGCGGCGACCATCTGGGTGGTCAGCCCGCCCGAGGCGTCGTGCGGAAGCAGGGGCAGCGCCTGCTTGAGTGAGGTGCCCTCGACCCACTCCATGAGGATGAGCGGGTCATCCTCGCACGATCCGTAGCCATAGACGCGCGGAAATCCGCGCAGGTGCGAGACGGTACACAGATGACGGTACTCCTCGAACAGCGCAGCGGTGTTGGCCAGGTGCGCTGCCGATTGCTCGGCGGAGCGGTCGGGGGCTTGGCCGGAAAGGATGGCGTTGTCCTTGAGTAGCTTGACGGCAAAGACCTCGCCGCTCGTGTTGGTCGCGCGCAGCACGTGCCCGATGTTGCCGTTGTTGCGGTGGGCCGTCTGGAGAATAAGCGTCATAAACCGACGCTTGGCGTCGTCCTCGGCGCTGGGGTCGACCGCCACGGCGGTATCGAACGTATCGAGACGGATGAGTTTGTCGCCATAGGCGCTATCGGTAGTATCCATGGCGTTCCTTTGTCTGGCATGGGTTGCCGCGCGTACACGTGAGCAGTGCGGATATCGGTAAAGTACCATGATAGCCGCACTGCTCACGTGTACCGCTGAGTATTGTCGTTTACGACGCAGAAGGTAGAAGACGAAAGACGGACGGCGACCGTCTTCCGATCGCTGTCCGTGCTAGTCCACAATGACAAGGAATGTCGTGTAGAGACCCAGATGGAGCCTGTCGCTGTTGGCGATTTCCACGGGGGGATAGACTTTGCCGGGCTCGCGTTGGTCGCGCGGCGGCTCAATCACAATATCGCCGTCGCCCGCGCCCGATTCGAGCACTATGCCGTTGGTCGATCCAAGGCCCTGGGCGTACCAGTGCTCACCCTCGAGCCAAATGCGAAGATGCTCGCGCGAGGCGTCGGCGCCTACATCGGTGATGCTGGGCGAGGTTTTGGGCAAAGAACCAATCACGGTGCCGCGCGGATCGCGTGTGAGGGGATGGATTTGCATGTCGGCGCAGTTGTCGGCATGGGTTCTGAGCAGACCGAGGTTGGGAGCGACGGTGCGCGGCTGCTCCAGGCTGCTCATAAAGCCACGTCCGACGGTAGTTTCGGTGGTGCCAAAGTGCCCGCCCGTCTTGCTGTCGCAAAAGCGCTCGACGGTGGCCACGCCCTGAACGGGATCGGCGAGCGCCCCCGTTGCCACAAAGAGCATAAGGTAAAGCGTGCTTTTCTCGCGCACGGCATTGCCGTCAAAGTTGTCGATGCGATTGAGGGCATTTGCATATAGGCGGCTGTCCAGCTTGTAGCTGGCGAGAGCCGACATCATTTCGTTGGCGGCCGGACCGCGATAGTGCTCGGCGATTGCCCGATAGGCGGACTCGCCGCCGCCGAGCTTGCTGCAGATTGCCGAGGAAAGGTTGAGCGTGGTGACGGTAAAGTCGCTGTAGATGGCGGGCGCGCACTGGTCAGGCTTGCGATGGACGATGTAACGGGTGAGATACGAGCGGTTGGAAGAGCATTTCTCGAGCAGGGTACTGCCGAGATAAGAGTTTCCGTTGATGAGCATTCGGGCGATCTCGAGATGTTTAAGACCGCCGAACGAGCGAATATCGTTATAGAGGACCGAGCAAGGCGTCTCTGCTGCCACGGATACCTCCTTTGATTGCTTCCTAGCCAATATGGCGATAGGAATTAATGGCCCCCGGTGGGCGACGTATTAAATGGCTGCGCAATATATAGCGTAACCAAAGCAACATTATAGGCCACATGTTCGAAATTGCAGGAAGACCGAGAGATTTTGGTTGGACTGAACGGAAATCCCCCTCTGTCTTGTTCTGTAACATTTGGACCCGGTTTTGCCCTGCATCTGTTACAGATTGACACAATCGGCCAGGCCCACCTCGTCCGCCTCGTCATCTGTGGTTTACGTGGGGGCATGCGAAGCACGGGTATACTAACCGGCGGCGAATCTGCTCCATCGCTTAGAGCTGCTGCGTCTGGACGGCGCGTGATAGGGCTGCCAAAGCGATCGCCAGCGTGCTGAGCAACGTCCTCTCTGTGCGCACCCGTTTTTGTATGTATTAGCGCACTACCAAGCACGCCCGCGCGGCCGTATGCCGTGCCCATTGCGCGTGCAGATAAGGAACAACAACATATGCGTAATTCTGTATCCGACGTCACAGACGCCGAGATTCTGGACGAGGCCCGCGAGGCCATGACCCAGGCTGCCTTCGATGCCGCCGATGAGGCAAATGCTGCCCAGGCCGTCGAGTCCGCTACCGAGAGCCTGCCCGCCTTTAACGAGCTGGGGCTTTCGGACGAGATGCTTCGTGCTATTGAGAACCTGGGCTACACGGCGCCCACGCCCGTTCAGGCCGGCTCCATCCCCGTGGTGCTCGAGGGTCGCGACCTGCTTGCCGCCGCTCAGACCGGCACCGGCAAGACGGCCGCCTTCTTGCTGCCGACCATGAACAATCTGGAGCACATCGCTCCGCCCAAGCCCGTGCGTGAGCGCGGCGGCCGCAACCGTCGTCGCGGCGCCAAGAAGCCCGAGGGCAACGGCCGTGGCCCCGTGATGCTCGTCATCACCCCCACGCGCGAGCTCGCCCAGCAGATCGACGAGGTTGCGAGCAAGATCGCCGACGTCACCGGCCATGTCGCCGTGACCGTCGTGGGTGGCGTGAGCTACAAGCCGCAGACCGCGGCACTCAAGTACGGCTGCGACATCCTGGTCGCTACGCCGGGCCGTCTGGTCGACCTGATCGAGCAGGGCGCCTGCCACCTGAACGAGGTCAAGGTCCTGGTGCTCGACGAGGCCGACCGCATGCTCGACATGGGCTTTTTGCCCGCCGTCCGCCGCATTGTGCGCGAGACGCCGGCCGAGCGCCAGACGCTGCTGTTCTCGGCGACGCTCGACGAGGAGGCCGTGGGCGAGATCACCGACCTGGTGAGCGACCCGGCCCGCGTGGAGATCGCGCCCGCCACGTCGACCGCCGACACCGTCGACCAGTTTGTGTTCCCGGTGTCCATCGAGGCCAAGAACAACCTGTTGCCCGAGTTTCTCAAGAAGGAGGGCCCGGAGCGCACCATCGTCTTTATGCGCACCAAGCACCGCGCCGACAGCTGCTGCCGTCGTCTGGAGCGCAAGGGCATCAAGGCCGCCGCGATTCACGGCAACCGCAGCCAGGCCCAGCGCGAGCGCGCGCTTTCTGCCTTCCGCGACGGCACCGTCGACGTGCTGGTGGCAACCGATGTTCTCGCCCGCGGCATCGACATTAGCGACGTGCGCTACGTCGTGAACTTTGACGTGCCGGCCGAGCCGACCGACTACATCCACCGTATTGGCCGTACGGGCCGTGCCGGCGAGCTGGGCTGGGCCATTACGTTTGTGACCGAGCAGGACGTCGACGAGTTCTACGAGATCGAGAAGCTCATGGACAAGACCGCCGACATCTACGAGGCCGGCGACCTGCACGTGGGTCCCAACCCGCCCGCGGTTGATCCCGAGCGCGACCCTGCGGCCTTTAAGGTGAAGAAGAAGACCAAGCGCGGCAAGTCCAAGAGCAAGAAGAAGCTTGAGCAGGCGCGTCGCGACGGCAAGCGCAACGGCGACGATTACGGCGATGTTGCCGGTCGTTCCAACCGCGGTCGCGACGAGCGCCGCGGCGACGGCGAGCGTCCGAGCCGTCCCAAGCGCGGCGGCAAGACCCGCGTGCGCGAGGGCGTTCAGGCTCGCGTGGACGAGGCTGTTGAGAGCGTTGCTCGCGAGGTGGCTGCCGAGGAGCGCGCTGGTGCTGTTGAGCAGGGCCCGCGCGGCAACCGTGCCGAGCGTCGTGCCAAGCAGTTCCAGGGCGAGGCACACCGCCGTCGTCGTGAGGACGAGGACCGTGGCGGCCGTCGTCGTGTCGAGCGCGAGGACGAGGGCCGCGGTTCGCGCGGTGGCAAGCGCGGTGCGGGCGACCGCCGTCGTTCCGGTCGTGATGACGAGCGCGGCGGCCGTGATGAGCGTCGCGGCGGCGAGGGTCGCGGTGAGCGTACTGCCCGTGGCGGTGAGTCCCGTGGCGGCAAGCGCTTTGAAGAGCGCGGTAGCCGCGGCGGCGAGCGTCGCGAGGGTGCTCGCGGCAATGGCGGCCGCGGCGGCGCTGGTCGTTCTAACGAGTCGCGCGATCGTCGTGACCCGCGTGCCAGCCGTGATCGTCGCGATGACTGGCGCAACTACGACGATACCCGCGAAGAGCGTCGCGGCGGCTATCGTGGTGGTCGTGGCGGCAACCAGGCCGGCTCCCGTGGCGGCCGTGCCGGCGGTCGCGATAACCGTGGCAGCTACGGCAACAGCCGTGGCGGCAAGCGCGGTGGCAGCTCCCGTCGCCCCGGCGACGGCGGCGGCAAGCGCAAGTAAGATGCGCATCGCCCGCTAGAGCGAGGTGAACCAAGGGTCCCGAGCAACTACGCTCGGGGCCCTTTTTGTTTGTCGTATCCGATCGCTAGTTCAAATGTGATTTCCTCGGGAATGCATCTAGAGGATGCCGTGGACCTGTTTTCTGCCATGCGGCAATGGGTCCCATGGGGTGCGCCGTGCATTTTTTGGAGTATTCTGCAGTTCGAGTTGTCTGCATATGATCCGACGTCGCCAACGGTGGCCTTCGGATATCCCTGGCGAGCGTTCTGAGTCAGATTTCGCCGTTTTCCGGAGCAGGGGCGCGTCATTCTCGCCATATCGGGACTTAGAATGATACGGCGCCCTACAGTTTTGCCCACCCGCGGCGGTGCTGGCGTGGTTACGTTGCAGAATACTCCGTTTTTTGCACGGGCTAGGATGGGGTACCTCAGGAGAACACAGCGGTATCCCGTAAATATATACAATTTGTACCGTAATTTATACAAAACGAAGAGGCAGACAGCGTAGGGTGGGTGCATTGGGGTGCTTGGTGCATCAAAACGGGGACCCCACGTGCCGTATACTCTGGCTGGATGTGAAAGCGGCTTGACGCGTTGCCAGGCGTAGGGGAGGGTGCCTCGATGAGCGTATTCGAAATTGTGTTTAGTCCGACGGGTGGAACGCAGAAAGTGTCTGGCCTTGTGGCCGGGGCACTGGACAAGAATACCGTTACCGTCGATCTGACCGATAGCGGGCTAGATTTCAGCGCTGTCTCGATGACCGAGGACGACGTGGCCGTAATCTCTGTGCCGGCGTATGCCGGTAGAATCCCGGCTGTGGTGGCTGACCGGTTGGGCATGGTGCGCGGCAACGGGGCTCGGGCTGTTTTGGTTTGCGTATACGGAAACCGCGCGTTTGAGGACACGCTCGTAGAGCTGGAGGACGTTGCGAAGCATGCGGGATTCCGGGTGATCGCGGCAGTTGCAGCCATTGCAGAACATTCCATTGCGCGACAGTTTGCTGCCGGTCGTCCGGATGCGCAGGATGAGGCGCAGCTCGCAGAGTTTGCGCAGCAAATTCAGCAAAAGCTGTTGGCTGAGGATGCGTCCGAGCCCTCTATTCCCGGCAACCGTCCTTATAAACAAGCCGGAGGTCACCGCATGGCACCCGAGGCAACAGAGGATTGCGTCTCCTGCGGTGCATGCGCCGCGGCGTGCCCCGTTTGTGCTATCGACAAGGGTGACCCCAAACGAGCAGCTGGCGAGGCGTGCATCTCCTGCATGCGCTGCATTGCCGTATGTCCGCGAGGCGCTCGCAAGCTTGATCCCAACAAGCTATCCGCTGTTTCCCAGATGCTGAGCAAGGTTTGCGTCGTGCGGAAGGAATGCGAGCTCTTCATCTAGCGCAAGTGAGATTGGTGCAAACAAACCTGGCCCTTTTGCACCAAAAACGATCCGTTTTCCTCCGTTCCCAAGGGATCATGTGATCCGAAGGGGACGGAGGAAAACGGATCAAAAAGGAAAAATAGTAAGGCGCTCTTTTTCACATTGAATATTGCAATTTGGTAACGCGTTTTATCAAATATGGCATTTATCTGCGGTAATGTTCTATTTCACCGCTGAGGACGACGTTTCATACTGCCTGCCGAACCGTGTTGCTGCCAAACAACTTTATAGGTCAGTGTGTTGCGTGTAGCAATTTCGCCCGGCCTCGCCTCCGGGCTGCCATGTGAGAGGGGATCTTATGGCTCGACTGCACGTAATGGAACGCAGCCACGCTCAGGCCGTCATGGACGACCTGCACGATGCACTCGGACGTCGTCTGGCGGTGAGTTCGCTCGCCCCGTGTCCCGTCGAGTTTACGGCGGCGCTTGTCAACCTGTGCTCCACCCAGAGCTGCGGCAAGTGTACGCCCTGCCGCGTGGGCCTGAGCGCGCTGAGCGATCTGCTCGCCGATGTGCTCGAGGGCCGCGCCGACGAGTCCACGCTCAATCTTATCGAGCGCACGGCCCGCACCATCTACCTTTCGAGCGACTGCGCCATCGGTTACGAGGCCGGTGCCATGGCGCTCACGGCCATTCGCGGCTTCCGCGACGATTTTGAGCATCACATTCGCGAGCACTCCTGCGGCTTTGACCGCGAGGCCCGCGTCCCGTGCGTCTCGGGCTGCCCGGCGCACGTCGACATTCCCGGTTACATTTCGCTCGTCGAGGCCGGCCGCTATGCCGATGCCGTCAAGGTCATCCGCAAGAACAACCCGCTGCCGCTCGTCTGCGGCCTGGTGTGCGAGCATCCCTGCGAGATGCACTGTCGCCGTGGCATGGTCGACGACCCCATGAACATCCTCGCCCTCAAGCGTTTTGCCGTTGAGCACAGCGACCTCAACGACCACAAACCGCATGTAGTGGACAACACCGGTAAGCGCGTCGCTGTGATCGGCGGCGGACCGGCCGGCCTTTCCTGCGCCTACTACCTGGCCGTGATGGGCCATAAGGTGACCATCTTTGAGCAGCGTCACCACCTGGGCGGCATGCTGCGCTACGGCATCCCCAGCTATCGTCTGCCGCGCGAGCGTCTGCAGGCCGAGATTGGCTGGATCTTGAGCGCCGGCATCGACGTGGAACTCGACCACTCCGTGAACGGCGAGGAGCTTGCCCGCCTGCGCGACGAGTTCGATGCCGTCTACCTGGCCATCGGTGCCCACAGCGATAAGAAGCTCGGCCTTCCGGGCGAAGAGGCGCCCGGCGTGGAGTCGGCCGTCAAGATGCTGCGTGCCATTGGAGACGACGAGCTGCCCGACCTGAGCGGCCAGCGCGTGTGCGTCATCGGCGGCGGCAACGTGGCCATGGACGTGGCGCGCTCTGCCGTGCGCTGCGGTGCCGAAAAGGTGAGCATTGTCTACCGCCGCCGCATCTGCGATATGACGGCCCAGGACGCCGAGATTGCCGGTGCCCAGGCCGAGGGCTGCGAGGTTCTGGAGCTCACAGCCCCGCTCGGTATTGAGACGGGCGAGGACGGTCGCGTGAGCGGCCTGCGCGTGCAACCGCAGATTATCGGCGAGCCCCGTCGCGGTCGTCCGGCCCCGCGTGCCGCCGCGACGCCCGAGCGCGTCATTCCCTGCGAGCGCGTGTTCGTCGCCATTGGCCAGGACATCGACTCCAAGCCATTTGAGGACATGGGCATCGCCTGCAAGTGGGGTTGCGTCGTCACCGATTCGGACGGCGCCGTGCCCAACTTCGATGGCCTCTTTAGCGGCGGCGACTGCCAGACCGGTCCCGCCACCGTCATCCGTGCCATCAACGCCGGCCGCGTGGCTTCGGCAAACATCGACCGCTACCTGGGCTTTGACCACAAGATCAAGCTCGACGTGGAGCTGCCGACCGTGCAGT
>OHXC01000839.1_pt1 | contig 12234 bp, 9 predicted proteins | sample 1579891 | NCBI WGS metagenome assembly OHXC01 (sample SAMEA3882531, study PRJEB24775) | human gut metagenome | biome: human-associated habitat; feature: intestine environment; material: feces | place: Netherlands | collected 2009/2010
GACCACTTCGATGCACGATCCCGCCGTCGAAATCAAGTCTTCGATTACCACGACTTTCTGGCCCTTTTCGAGTTTGCCCTCGATCTGGTTTCCCCGACCGTGATCCTTCGAGCCGCTGCGGACATATCCCATCGGCAGGTCGAGGATCGTCGCGGCGATGGCCGCATGAGCGATGCCTGCCGTCGATGTTCCCATCAGCACCTCGCACGCGGGGAATTTCGCCTTCACCGTTTCCGCAATCGCGGCCTCGACCTTCTTCCGCACCTCGGGGGCGGTCAGAATCAACCGGTTGTCGCAATAAATCGGGCTTTTGATACCGCTCGCCCAGGTAAACGGCTGCTCGGGGCGCAGGAATACCGCACCGATCGAGAGCAGGCCTTTGGCAATTTCTCTTTCCATAACTATTTCTACATTCTTTAGATTGTCATTCCTTTTTCCGCAAAAACGGCTTTCCGCCTATCGCTCGTCGAGGGCCATACGGAGTACGGCCTCCACCTCGTCGGGCATAATACCGCCCTCGTGCACTTTCTTGTCCCCGACGTAAAATGTCGGTACGTAATAGTAGTCGTAACGGTCGGCCACTTCGGGTTCGGCCAGTTCGTCGATCATCCTGATTTCGATGCGGCTGTACGGTTCCTGCCGCTGCAGTTCCTCCAGATAACCCAGCGCCTTCTTGCAGAAGGGGCACCGGGGCTGATAGAAAAGTGTAACCGGTTTCATAACTTTCTTGATTTAGAGTAAAACTTATTTCTTGCCTGTCGCGGCAATCGGCCTCTTCGGTCGCCGCAATTCGGCGCGCATTCCGTTCGCACGATCCGGCAACACCCGTGCCGACCGAAGTTCCGCGAACTCCACGCTCCCAAACCCATTTTAGACAACTGCCGCACGACACGAATCCCGTCCGTATCGCTCGATCCGGGCCGCAAAGCAGCCCTTCCTTCCGTACCGCCCGAAATACTCCCTACCGTCGCACACTCTATTTCACGAACTCCTCCACGCACCGGCGATAGGCCGCCACGGGATCGGCTGCCGCCGTGATGGGACGCCCAACCACGATATAGTCCGAGCCGATTTCCCGCGCACGCGCCGGAGTCGTGACCCGCACCTGATCGGCCACCTCTCCGTCCGCAAAACGCACGCCGGGCGTAACGGTCAGGAACTCCTTTCCGCAGGCCGCCTTCACCATACCGGCCTCCAGCGGCGAGCAGACCACGCCGTCCAGTCCCGCTTCGCGGGTATTCTGCGCATACTTGACGATCGTATCGTTGATCGAAGCCGAAATGAGCAGCTCGCGCTGCATACGCTCCTCCGAAGTCGAAGTAAGCTGCGTCACGGCGATCAGTAACGGGCGCGTGCCGTCGGGACGGGTCAGCCCTTCGACCGCCGCACGCATCATCTCGATCGTGCCGGCCGCATGCACGTTGCACATGTCCACGTCGAGGCGCGAAAGCACGGCCATCGCCTTCTTGACCGTATTGGGAATGTCGTGCAGTTTCAGATCAAGGAAAATCCGGTGCCCCCGGCGCTTGATCTCACGCACGATTTCGGGCCCTTCGGCATAGAAAAGCTCCATGCCGATCTTCAGGAAAGGTTTGCGGGCCTCGTTCTTAAACAGATCGAGGAACCGGAAAGTCTCTTCGGCGCTGCTGAAATCGCAGGCGATGATTACGTCTCTGTTGGTCATATCTCTTGCTTCTTTATAATTTTCACAAAATTACTTCACGATGCCGATAATATCGGACAGCCGTTCGATCCCCAGCCGCTCCATTTCGCGGGGCAATGCCTCGACGATCTCCTTGCAGGCATAAGGGTTCCGCAGGTTGGCGGCCCCCACCTGTACGGCCGTCGCCCCGGCCATCATCATTTCGATAACGTCGCGGGCCGTTTCCACGCCACCGCAACCCATCACCGGAATCCGGCAAGCCCGGGCTACCTGATAAACCATCCGCACGGCCACGGGGAAGATCGCCGCACCGGAAAATCCGCCCATAACGTTGGCGATGATAGGCTTGCGGCATTTCACGTCGATCCGCATGCCCAGCATCGTGTTAATCAGACAGATGCCGTCGGCCCCCGCCTGCTCGCACGCCCGGGCGATCGCCACGATGTCCGTCACGTTAGGACTGAGCTTGATATAGACCGGCTTGGTAGTCACGGCTTTCACGGCACGCGTTACCTCGGCCGCCGCTTCGGGCGACGTTCCGAAGCTCATGCCGCCGTGCCGCACATTGGGACAGCTTACATTGACCTCGATCAAACCGACCTGTTCCTCCTTGTCGATCCGCTCGCAGCAATAGGCATATTCCTCGACCGAAAAACCGCTGATGTTGGCGATCACCGGCTTGCGGAAGAATGTCTTCAGCCGGGGAAGCTCTTCGCCGATCACCGCATCGATACCGGGATTCTGCAACCCGACGGCATTGATCATCCCCGCCGTACACTCGGCGATGCGGGGCGTGGGGTTGCCGAAGCGTGCCTCGCGCGTAGTTCCCTTGAAGGAAAACGACCCAAGGATGTTGATGTCGTAAAAATCCTTGTACTCGTTGCCGTAACCGAACGTACCGCTGGCCGGCACGACTGGATTATCCAGCCGAAGGCCGCTCAACGTCACCGACGTATCGAAGTTTTTCTTGGGTTCGTTTACCATATAATCTCCTCCTTTTTCAGTACGGGTCCCTCCTTGCAGATGCGTTTGGCCCCGTTTTTCGTCTGACAGGAACAACCCATGCAGCCGCCGAAGCCGCAGCCCATGCGCTCCTCGAAACTCAATTCGCCCGGTATGTCGCCCGTCGCATCGCTCAATGCACGCAGCATCGGCAGCGGGCCGCAGGCGTAAAAATAATCAAAATCCGGCTTCTTTTCAGCGATCGCCGTCGTTACGAAACCCTTTGTCCCGTGCGTGCCGTCCGCTGTCGTTACGAAGACCTCCGCACTGAGCGCCCGAAACTCCTCCTCGTAGAAAACCTCCGAAGCGGTATTGAATCCCAACACCACAGTCACTTTTCTACCCTTGTCAATCAGTTTTTTGGCCAGGTTGTAGAGGGGCGGAACGCCCACTCCGCCTCCGACCAACAGAGGCCTGCGGCACTCCGCATCCGGATCGAAGCCGTTCCCCAGGCCGGTCAGCAGGTCGAGCTTGACGCCCGCCTTCATTTCACTCAACCGGGCCGTGCCTTCGCCGACGACCTTATAGATCAGTGTCAGCGTCCGCTCGTCGTAGTCGCACACCGAAATCGGACGGCGCAGGTAGAGCCCTTCGACCTCGATATTGACGAACTGCCCGGGACGGGTCAGGTATTGCGTATCCCCCTCGAGCGTCATCCGCCAGACGGAGGGCGTCAGCGGTTCGTTGGCCGTAACAGTATATATGCCTTTTTTATACATTTTTCTTTTCCAAACTATGTGCTTCGCTTTCGTCTCAATTTCAAAGGAGCCGGTTTCGCGCCGACCGAAGCAGGACACGGCAAGAGCATACTCGCTGGTATGGGACTGTCGCGGACTGCGAGAAGGTGCGAAAGGTGCCCTCTGAACGAAACTCGCTTTTGATTTCAGGCCGACAAATGCGGTGCATCGTGACTTTGAAGCGGATGGGGAACACTATCCGTCTTTTCCATTCGGATCAAAGAGGGATGTGACGCAGTTGCCGCATGAAATCGAAAACTATTCGGCATCAATGGTCGAAACACCCAGGGTTATCTCCTCCAATACATCCAGCAGGACCTTTACCGTTTCGAGCGCCGTGAAGATCGTCACGTTGTTCTCGACGGCCGTGCGGCGAATCTCGTAACCATCCAGCCGGGTGTTGTGCTGGTTGATGTCGATCGTATTGATGACATAGCTCACATGGCCCTGGCGCAGCGAGTCGATGATCTCCGTACTGCCTTCGCTCAACTTGCGGCGCGTACGGGTGCGAATACCGTGCTGACGCAGGAATTCCGCCGTGCCCTTCGTCGCCTCGATATTGAAACCCAGGTCGTAAAAGCGCCGTACCAGCGGCAGCGCATCCTGCTTGTCCTTGTCGGCGATCGTGAGGAAGATCGTACCGTAGTTGGCGACGGTCATGCCCGACGACTGGAGCGCCTTGTAGAGCGCCCGGGTGAGCTTGTTGTCGTATCCGATCGCCTCGCCCGTGGATTTCATCTCGGGCGAGAGGTAGGACTCCATGCCCCGGATCTTGGCGAACGAGAAGGCCGGTGCCTTGACGAACCAGCGGGAACGCTCCCTGCCATATACTTCGGTAATGCCCTGCTCCCGGAGCGAATGGCCCAGGATGACCCGCGTGGCGATGTCGGCCATCGGGACACCCGTCGCTTTCGAAAGGAACGGCACGGTGCGCGACGAGCGGGGATTAACCTCGATCACATATACGTCCTCTTCCCCGTCGAGGATAAATTGGATATTATACAGACCGACGATACCGATCCGGCGGCCCAGCCGCACGGTATAATCGATGATCTTGTCCTTGGCTTTCTGGCTCACGCTGAAGGTCGGATAGACGCTGATCGAGTCGCCGGAGTGGATGCCCGTCTTCTCGACGTGCTCCATGATACCGGGAATGAAGACATCCTTGCCATCGCAGATAGCGTCCACCTCCAGTTCGCGGCCCATGATATAACGATCGACCAGCACAGGGCTGTCCTCATTGACTTCGACCGCCGTCTGGAGATAGTGGCGCAGACGCTCCTCGTTCGAAACGATCTGCATGGCCCGGCCGCCCAGCACGTAGCTCGGGCGCACCAGCACCGGGTAGCCGATCCGTTCGGCGGCCCGCACACCGGCTTCGATGTCGGTCACGGCCTCGGCCTCAGGCTGGGGTATTCCCAACTCCTCCATGATCTTCTCGAAACAACCCCGGTCTTCGGCATTCCGTATCGCCTCGACACCCGTACCGATGATCGGCACACCCAGTTCGTGCAGCGGTTCAGCGAGGTTGATCGCCGTCTGGCCGCCGAGCGACACGACGATTCCTTTGGGTTTTTCGAGGGTGATGACGTTCATCACGTCCTCGACCGTGAGCGGCTCGAAGTAGAGCTTGTCGCTGGTGGTGTAGTCGGTCGAGACGGTCTCGGGGTTGTTGTTGATGATGATGGCCTCGTAGCCCGCCTCGCGGATCGACCAGATGGCGTGCACCGTGGAGTAGTCGAATTCGACGCCCTGCCCGATGCGGATCGGTCCCGAACCGAGCACCACGATCTTCTCGCGTTCGCTCACGACCGACTCGTTTTCCTGCTCGTAAGTGGAATAGAAATAGGGCACATAGGAGGAGAACTCGCTCGCGCAGGTATCGATCATCTTATAAACCGGGAAAATATTGTGCTCGCGCCGCAGCAGGAACATCTCCTTCTGGCTCATGCCCCACAACTGACCGATGAACTTGTCGCTAAAACCCATGCGTTTGGCGTCGCGCAACGTTTCGATGTCGCGGGGATTGGCCGCTACGACCTTTTCGAACTCGACGATGTTCTTAAACTTCTCGAGGAAGAACATGTCGATTTTGGTGCTGTTGTAGATCAGCGCCAGCTCGACGCCCCGGCGGATCAGCTCGGCGATGGCGTAAAGACGGTCGTCCGTTCCCTCCTTGATATAGGAGAGCATCCGATCGACCGTCCAGTCGTCGAATTTCTTATGGTAGATATGGCAGACCCCCGTTTCGAGCGAGCGCACCGCCTTCAGGAGGCTCTCCTCCATCGTGCGGCCCACGGACATCACCTCGCCCGTCGCCTTCATCTGGGTTCCGAGCTGGTTCGAAGCGTCGCTGAACTTGTCGAACGGGAAGCGGGCGATCTTGGTAACCACATAGTCGAGAGCCGGTTCGAAGCTGGCCGGCGTATTGGCGATGCGGATCTCGTCGAGCGTAAGGCCCACGGCGATCTTGGCGCTGACGCGGGCGATCGGATAGCCGCTGGCCTTCGACGCCAGAGCCGACGACCGCGACACGCGGGGATTGACCTCGATCAGGTAGTAGTTGAACGAGAGGGGATCGAGCGCGAACTGCACGTTGCAGCCGCCTTCGATCTTCAGGGCACGGATCAGCCGCAGGGCGCTGTCGCGCAGCAACTGATACTCCTTGTTGGTCAGCGTCTGGCTCGGAGCCACCACGATCGAGTCGCCCGTATGGACGCCGACCGGATCGATGTTTTCCATATTGCAGATCGCAATGGCCGTATCGTTGTGGTCGCGGATCACCTCGTATTCGATCTCCTTATACCCCTTGATGCTCTTCTCGATCAGCACCTGATGCACCGGGGAGAGGGAAAGCGCATTGCGCATCATCTCGCGCAACTGCGTCTCGTCGTCGGCGAAGCCGCCGCCCGTACCGCCCAGCGTAAAGGCCGGACGCAACACGACGGGGTAACCGATCCGCTTCGCCGCCTCGACCGCCTCGTCGATATTGTTAGCAATCAGCGACGGCAGCACCGGCTCGCCCAGCGACTGACAAAGCTCCTTGAAGAGTTCGCGGTCCTCGGCCTGCTCGATGCTCTGGAACGAAGTACCCAGAATCTCCACCTGACACTCCTGAAGCACGCCTTTCTTGGCGAGCTGCACGGCCAGATTCAGGCCCGTCTGCCCGCCCAGTCCCGGCACGATGGCATCGGGACGCTCGTAACGGACGATCTTGGCCACGTACTCGAGCGTCAGCGGCTCCATATAGACTTTATCGGCAATCTGCACGTCGGTCTGGATCGTCGCCGGATTGGAATTGACCAACACGACCTCGTACCCCTCTTCCTTGAGGGCCAGACAAGCCTGCGTACCCGCGTAGTCGAACTCCGCAGCCTGGCCGATCACGATCGGGCCGGAGCCGATCACCATCACTTTCTTGATATCCGTTCTCTTAGGCATTTTGACTCTCCTCCATCATTTTGATAAACTTATCGAACAAATAGGTGCTGTCCTGCGGACCGGGCGCACTCTCCGGATGATACTGGACGCTGAAAATCCGATCGGCGCGGCATTCGACGCCTTCGGCGGTATCGTCCAGCAGATTCAGGTGCGTAAGGGTCAGTCCGGTGCCCTTCAGCGACTCCGTATCGACCGCAAAGCTGTGGTTCTGGCTCGTGATCTCGACCTTGCCCGTTTCGAGGTTCTTCACGGGGTGGTTACCGCCGCGATGTCCGAATTTCATCTTGAAGGTGCGGGCTCCGTAAGCCAGCGAAATCACCTGGTGTCCCAGGCAGATACCGAAGATCGGCAGGCGCCCCCGAAGCGTGCGGACCATCTCGATGACCGGCTGCACGTCGGTCGGATCGCCGGGACCGTTCGAGAGGAAAAGTCCGTCGGGACGGAAAGCCATCACCTCCTCGGCCGTAATATCGTAGGGCACTACCGTCACGTTGCAACCCTTCTCGTTGAGCTTGCGGATGATGTTGTGCTTGATGCCGCAATCGACCGCCACCACGTCGAAACGATGATTGGCCGTGCGGGAGAACCAACGCTTGCGGCAGCTCACGCGCTCGACCATGTCGCGGCGCACGGGCGCCTCCTTCAGGCGGCGCAGGGCCTCCTCCTGCGGCATCGACGCATCGACGACGATCACCCGCTGGGTACCCTCGTCACGAATAATGCGCGTCAGCATACGGGTATCGATCCCCCAGACGCAGGGTATGCCGTACTCCTCGCATACTTCGCCAAGGGTCTTGGTATAGCGGAAATTACTCGGCAGGTCGTTGTATTCGCGCACGATCATACCGCCGATAGTCGGATACTTGGTTTCGTAATCCTCGTCCGTAATGCCGTAGTTGCCGATCAGCGGATAGGTCATCACGACCATCTGGTCGGTATAGGAGGGATCGGAGAGAATCTCCTGGTAGCCGACCATCGAGGTATTGAACACGATCTCGCCCGTCGCCTCCCGGTCCGCGCCGAAACCGTAGCCGTAGAACTCGCGGCCCGACTCAAGCACGATTTTTTTGGTGAATGGTTTCATATTCGGTTATTTCGTAATTTGTCTTCGTTCATTTTTCAATTTCCGGCCCTGTTTCCCGCATCCGGCAGAATCCGCGACGACCGCAGTCACCGCCCGTCGAAAAACGGAATCGCATTTCGTATTCCGATCCGGGACAATCCGCGCACATCGCTCCCGCCCCGTCTATCGGAAACGCTCCGTCGCGTATGCCGTACGTCCTCCGACCAGCGTCCAGAGCGTACGGCCCGCAACCCGCCAGCCGGCAAAAGGCGTAGCGCGGCCTTTCGACAGGAAGGTTTCGGGATCGATCTCGTACTCCGCATCGAGGTCGAACACCGTTAGCCGGTTCGCCCGCCTGCAAGCCTCCGCCGAGGCCGAAAATCCGGCGCGGAGCCATCGACATCCGCTCGACGAGCTGCTCCAGCGTAAGCAGCCCCGGCTTCACCAAATAGGTATAGAGCAGCGGGAAAGCACACTCCAACCCCACGATACCCATCGCGCTGCCGGCCAATCCGCGCGATTTCTGTTCGGCGGTGTGAGGCGCATGATCCGTGGCGATCACCTCGATCGTCCCGTCGGCGACGGCCTGCCGCAGGGCTTCGCGGTCTTCACGTCCCCGCAGCGGCGGATTCATCTTGAAACGACCGTCCTCCTGCAAATCCTCGTCGCAGAGCAGCAGGTAGTGCGGAGCCGTTTCGCCGCTGACTTTCAACCCGGCGGCCTTCGCCCGGCGAATCAGCTCGACGCTCTCCTTGGTCGAAACGTGGCAGACATGATACTGACATCCGGTTTCGGCTGCCAATTTTATATCGCGCTCCACCTGCCGCCACTCGCTCTCGGAGCAAATACCCTTGTGCCCGTGCTCGCGGCAATAAACACCGTCGTGGATATACCCTCCTTTCAGCAATTCATCGACTTCGCAATGGGCCACGATCGGCTTGCCGACCGCTGCGGCGCGACGCATGGCTTCGGCCATCAGCTCCTCCCCCTGCACCCCCCGTCCGTCGTCCGAGAAGCCCACGACCTCTCCGGCCAGAGCCCCGAAATCGACCAGCTCCCCGCGTCCCTTCTGTCCCCGCGTAATGGAACCGTAAGGCAGCACCCGAACGACCGCATCGCGGCGGATCAGAGCCAGCTCCGCTTCCAGATGCTCCGGCGAATCGGGAGCCGGATTGAGATTCGGCATCGGACAAACGGTGGTATAACCTCCGTGCGCGGCGGCAGCCGTACCCGTCGCAATGGTCTCTTTCTCCGAAAAACCCGGTTCGCGCAGGTGGACATGCACATCGACCAATCCCGGCAATACATGACAACCCGTCAAATCGACTGCCCGGTCGTCCGCCTCAAGCGCGACCCGACCGCCTATGGCAACGATTTTACCGTCTTCGATCGCCAGATCGCCCGTTTCGAACCTTCCGTCCCGATAGAACTTCGCACCTTTGAGAATCGTCTTCATTTTGCTGTACCGTTTCGCACCTCGCCGCAGCGGGTGCACAAAAAAATAGGGCAACTTGGACAGCTACCCTAATAACTTGGAAAAATTATAATAAAAATTGGAAATATTTTCCGAATGATTACCCCGGAAATGACGGCGCCGTACGTACTGGGCCTCCTGAAATGCGTTCGGTATGAAACTAAACATTGGCTTGATCGGGTTCCGGTGTTATCAGGGGCAAAGGTAAGCATAATTTACGGTTTCGGCAAGATAACCCGGCCAAAAAATTTCGCCGGCATCCTGCAACGACAGAACGATACGCCCCGGCAGAAGTTTCGGTCCGCGCTCCGACGCCCGTCCACCCGACCGGACGGCCATCGAGCGTTCCTCCGGAAACCTCCGCCCCCATCCCCCGCCGGAAAAAGCACGGCCTTATCGAAGAGCGGGGAGGGGCGTTCAACGCTCCTCCCCGCTCTTTCCGGCCGATCTGAATCAATACCGGTTGCGCCCGTAACTGCCGCCCTGATTGGAGCCGTAACCACCCCGGTCGCTGCGCTCGGTCTTCGGACGGGCCTCATTGACGTTGATAGCCCGCTCGTCGAGCTCGAAACCGTTCAGCGCGTTAATCGCGTTCCGTGCGGCCGACTCGTCCGGCATTTCGACGAAACCGAAGCCGCGCGAGCGGCCGGTTTCGCGGTCGGTGATGATGTTGGCGGAAGATACTTCTCCGTACTCCCCGAATAAAGTCTGCAAACTCTCGCCCCGGGTGCGGAAGTTCAAATTCGATACGTAAATGTTCATTTTTTTCTATTTTGACTGTGGATAAATGTTTATTGCGCAAATGCGATTTTCACCGCATTCATACCGCGTGTACCCCGCATGAGTTCGAAAAGGACGATCCGCCCCTCGCCGATCCCTTCGGGAGCCGAAGATATATGGAAAAAATATTTTTCCGTCGAAGCCAGGTCCTTGATAAACCCGTACCCCTTCTCGGTATTGAAATACTCGACACGCCCTTTCAGCGGTTCGGCCGCAATATCTTCCTTTTTAGGCGTGGCTATCACGATATCCTCGAGCTGGATCTCGACTTTCGGCCGCAGCTGGGGCGGAGTGTCGGTAATATTCCCGTTCTCGTCCACATAGGCGATCATATCGTCGAGCGAAGAGCTTCCTCCGGCCTGACGTTCTTCCCTGCGTTTCTGTTTTTCGAGGCGCTTGGCCTGCTTTTTCTTTTCGTTCTCTCTTTTTCCGAATGTTTGCGATTTTGCCATTAAATTCAACTTAAAGATTATTATGCACGGTATGTTTCCGCATTGAGTTTTTTGCCCGTCAGCCGCTGTATGTCTTTCATAAGCGGCCGCTCGTCCGGGGTGCAGAACGTAAGGGCGGTTCCGGAATGTCCGGCACGACCGGTGCGGCCGATACGGTGTACGTACGTTTCCGGCACATCCGGCAGATCGTAATTGATGACGATCTCCAGTTCCCGGATGTCGATGCCACGGGCAGCGATGTCCGTAGCGACCATCACCCGGATCTTGCCGGACTTGAAATCCGTGAGTACGCGCTGGCGGTGATTCTGCGACTTGTTGCCATGAATCGCCTCGCTTCGAATACCCGACTTGGAGAGCAGACGCGAAATATTGTCCGCTCCGTGTTTGGTGCGGGAGAAGACGAGAACGGACTTATCCTCCTCGCGGAGCAGAGATACGAGCAGTTTCTTCTTCTCCGGCTTCTCCACGAAATAGACCCGCTGATCGATCGCATCCACCGCCGACGCAACCGGAGTCACCTCCACCCGCACGGGGTCGGTCAGCATACTTTTCGAGAGCGCCACTATGTCCGCAGGCATCGTCGCCGAAAAAAAGAGGGTCTGGCGCGACTTCGGCAGCAGCGGCAGCAGACGTTTGATGTCGGCGACGAATCCCATGTCGAGCATCCGGTCGGCTTCGTCCAGCACGAAATGCGTAATCGCGTCGAGTTCGACGAACCTCTGTCCGATCAGATCGTGCAGACGCCCCGGCGTAGCTATCAGAATATCCACGCCGCCACGAAGCGCCTCGACCTGCGGGCCTTGTTTCACACCGCCGAAAATCGTCAGATGCTTCAGACCGACATATTTTCCGTAATCCGAAAAACTGTCGCCGATCTGCACGGCCAACTCCCGGGTAGGGGTCAGGATCAGGGCCCGGATCGGCCGCACTCCGTATTCCCGACCATGATTCCGCCCCCGCCGGTTGCGGCGCGGCACGTCGGTCGGCTCTGCCTGCATCCCACTGCTCAAATGCTGCAGGATCGGAATGGCGAACGCCGCCGTCTTACCCGTCCCGGTCTGGGCGATGCCCAGCATATCGCGCCCATCGAGCGCCACGGGAATACCCTTTTGTTGAATGGGCGTAGGAGCCAGGTATCCTTTTTCACCGATCGCCTTCAAAATAGGGTCGGTAATTTTCAATTCGTTAAATGTCATAATCATCGTATAATTCCGTCGTACGACGGAGTTTTCATCTGTCGCGGAGGCATCCGGTGCGGAAGCGGAAAAACGGAAGCGAGGAAGTTTCCTGTTCCCGGTCGAAACCGCAGTCACGCACACCTTGTTCCCCGACAGCGCAATCTGCCCGAACCACGCTGAAAAAGGGCGGTCAGAACGGGCGTATGCAAGTAAAAAAATAATCTCAATTTCGGGACATCGTTAAAACCCGGCAACGGCTCTCTTCTGCCTGCGACAGACATACTCAAGCGAAATTGCCTAAACAAAGAAAGTTTACAAAGGTCGATTTCAACGATGGAAAAATCCGGACGGGATATAGGTCCGGGAAAATGCAAAGAAGATAAAGATCAGAATGAACCTGCCTTGTTTATTGGGTAAAGGTAACAATTATTACACCATTCGCAC
>OHXC01000871.1_pt1 | contig 11848 bp, 10 predicted proteins | sample 1579891 | NCBI WGS metagenome assembly OHXC01 (sample SAMEA3882531, study PRJEB24775) | human gut metagenome | biome: human-associated habitat; feature: intestine environment; material: feces | place: Netherlands | collected 2009/2010
CCGCTCGGTCAGCTTTGCCGGCATTCTGAAGGAGAACAAGCTGCTGGTGCGCCCCATGTCAGAAATCAGCGACTATCAGCAGCTGGTGGAGGTCACTGCCGTAACGCTGGACACTTACAATCATCTCGCCGGCGCTTCTGAGACCCTCTCCCAGAACGAGGCGATGCTCTTCGAGTACCGTGGAAGCTACCGCTACGACACCATCCAGATCGACGATCTGGAAACTCTGCACATCGCCAAACAGGTGGAGCAATTTCTACAGACAGGCTACAATCTCGCCGCCAGCTGTCCCACCATATATCTGGTCGTCCCCGATGACGCTGCCCTGAAAGCGCTCTATGACTGCCAGAGAGCGGCATATCAGGAGATTCCCTCCCGCTACACCATGTACTACGGCTTCGATCTGGACGGCAACGAGGAACAGCAGATGGCGTTTTACAACACGCTTCAGCAGGCTTTAGCCGAAGGTACTGAAACGATAGATGGCTTCTCCTACAGCGTCAGCTGCCGGGAGGAGGCACGCTCCAGTTTTTACTCCCTCTTTGGCGGCATGCTGTATCTTGGCGCACTGCTGAGTCTGGTCTTTCTCTTCGGCACGGTGCTTATCATGTACTACAAGCAGATCTCCGAGGGCTACGAGGATGCGGCACGCTTTGAGATTCTGCAAAAGGTGGGCATGACCAAACAGGAGATTCGCCGGAGCATCAACTCCCAGATTCTCACCGTCTTTGCCGCACCGCTGCTCATGGCCGGCATTCACATCTGCTTTGCCTTTCCGCTGCTGCGGCGCATCATGCTGATGTTCGGGCTGAACAATACGCTTCTCTTTATGATCGTGACGGCGGGCAGTTTCCTTGTCTTTGCGCTGCTGTACATCGTCATGTACAAGACGACCTCCCACAGCTACTACCAGTTGGTGAAAAAAGCATGAGGCGGCTGTGCGGTACGCTGAGGCGGATTCTGCTTTGTCTGCTGGTCTGCACGCTGATCCTGCTGCTGCGCCTTGCGGGAACGCCGTGGCGCCGGAGGAACCGGTCATGAGGCGGCGTGCGCTCGTCGGACTGCTTTGTCTGCTGCTTTTGGGCACAGCCGGCTGCGGACACATTTCCTCCGGTGCCCACGCCGGCGAGGACGGCAACAGTTCCTGTGCTGTGGTGTGCGACGGTGCTCTTGGAAAAAGCGTCCTCCTCCACGGCAGTGCGCCAAACGGGCAGCAGTTCTCCATCACTGGAACTGTCTCCGGCAAGACCGGCGCAGTCCGGCTCTACGGTGTGGACGATACAGGCTGCACCACGCTGTTCCCCACCGGCACGGACGGTACCTTCTCCGCCACCCTGCGGTACAGCGGAAATTATCAGATTGTCGCAGCATACACCGGCTTCACCGGCAGCATCGCCGTGTGCAGTGTGACAGATTTCGAATAAAGAATCCGGGCATATTCAAAACCGCTGCGGGGTGCGTATCAAAAGGACACCTTGCAGCGGTTTTTTGTGTATAATTTTGAAAGGGTTTCGGAAAGTTTATACGACAGATGCATTCTCCTCATACAAAACAAGCCACACAGCAACAGGAAAACCTCCCGAAACTGCGTGGCTTTTCGTTGGTGGAGCATAGGGGATTCGAACCCCTGACCCCCACACTGCCAGTGTGATGCGCTCCCAGCTGCGCTAATGCCCCATCTGTGCGGGAACTCCGCACAGCTTTCTTTCTGGTACAAATTCAATTTGGTGTTCCCGAGGTGATTCGAACACCCGACCTACCGCTTAGGAGGCGGTCGCTCTATCCAGCTGAGCTACGGAAACAAAGGCCGAGAGCAGCCCTGCTCTCAACACGATTGCTCCGGAACGTCGGCGAAAACGCTTCTGGACGCTTTACGAAACGCCGTACTGCTTCCGATAAGCCAGCATGGCATCCAGATGTTCCTGACCCGGAATGATGCCGTTCTGAATTGCCTGAATGATATCCTCCATGGTAACGATGGAATACACCGGAACGCCGTACTTCTCATACACGGCCTGCACGGCGGACTTGTCGCCCTCCAGCGCACGCTCCATGCGGTCTACGGTGATGACCATACCCGTGATATCCACGTCTGCCGCACCCTTGAGCTTGGGATAAACCTCAGCCATTGCCTTGCCGGAGGTCATAACGTCCTCGATGATGACAACACGCTCGCCGTCCTCCAGCTTCTTGCCGACAAACATGCCGCCCTCGCCGTGATCCTTGACTTCCTTGCGGTCGAAGCAGAAGTTCACAGTTTTCTGGTACTGGTCGGAGAGTGCCACAGCTGCGGCAGCTGCCAGTGGGATGCCCTTATAAGCCGGTCCGAACAGGGTATCCACCGGAATGTGGTGCTCTTCAATGCATGCGGCATAGTAGCGGCCCAGCTGCATGAGCTGGTTGCCGTTGTGATAGTTGCCGGCATTGATAAAATACGGAGCCTGTCTGCCGCTCTTGAGGGTGAAGCTGCCGAATGTCAGCACGCCGCAGTCCACCATAAAGCGCAGAAATGATTCTTGATAGGTCATGTTCCAACGTCCTTCCTAACTCTGATTCCTTTTCATTATACTTGGTTTTCCCGCTCTTGTCAAGCCCTTTTCCCAAGATTTCGGCGGAATCGCCTCAATTGTCGCTGAGGTCGATGCGCTCTTCCTGATTGGAGAACGCCGCCTCGAGGATTTTCCCGTAGAAACCGGCGGGGTTGCGCATGATCTGCTCGCCCAGATACTTTGCCTGGGTATAATCCGGCGCATAGAGCTTCAGATCCAGCAGGTCGTCCTCCAGATCGAGGCAGCGCACATGGACATAGTATCCCTTTTTCAGCGGGATATACTCCAGCTTGACCTCGCTCTCCCGCTTCAGCCGTGCGAAGTACTGGAGGGCGGCGGAAACCAGCTTGTCCCGATACGCTTTTCCCACGTAGTTGCGCAGCTCTCTCGCCGTCTGCACGCCCGGCTCCATGAGCACATATTCCTCCACGCCCTCCGGCATCCGGCGCAGCTGCACGGAGCCGTGTTCGGTGAGATAGGAAATGGATTCCTGATAGGCAAAATAGTTGATGATGTTGCTGCCCACTGCAATGTCATACAGCTGGCTCACCTGCACCGGTCTGTCGATGCGATAGAGAAGATAGCAGAGAAGAATGTTCGCCATATGGGAGTCCATAATCGGCGGTGTTGCCATCTTCGCCATTTTCAAAAGATTTTCTTCCTGCACTGCTGCCACCTCAAATCAGCCTGCGAAATGCGGATAGTCCATCATGTGGGAGAGCAGCGCCACGTTGACGGCGGCCTCCACGCACGGGACAGCACGGGGCACGATACACGGGTCGTGCCGGCCGTGGATCTGCAAAACCTCGTTGGTCTTTGCCCGAAAGTCCACGGTCTCCTGCGGCTTGGCAATGGAGGCGGTGGGCTTGACGGCAACATTCATGGTGATGGGCATGCCGGAGGAGATGCCCCCCAGAATGCCGCCATGGTTATTGGTCTTGGTCATCACGTGACCGTTTTCGTCGATATAGAAGGGATCGTTGTTCTGGCTTCCCACCATTTCCGCCACCTGAAAGCCTGCGCCAAACTCCAGTCCCTTGACGGCGGGAATGCCGAAGACCAGCTGGGCGATGGTGTTTTCCAGTCCCTCGAAAATGGGCGAGCCGACTCCTGCCGGAACATTCACAGCAACGCATTCAATGAGTCCGCCGAGGGACTCGCCGCCGGCGTGGGCGCTGCGGATGTCGTCCCGCATCTTCTCCCCCTGGGCATCGTTGATGACGGGGAAGTCCTTCTGGCGCACGGCGAGGATGTCTTCCTTGGTAACCTTGGTGCGGCTGAACATGTCGTCTTTCACGCCGTGGACTGCGGCGATGTGTGCGCCGGTGTAGATTCCCCGCCGCTCCAGAATCTGTCCGCAGATCGCACCGGCAAAGCAGAGGGGCGCTGTCAGACGGCCGGAGAAATGTCCGCCGCCACGCACGTCATTGAAGCCACGGTAGCGCATAGCGCCGGTATAGTCGGCGTGACCCGGACGGGGCAGCCGTGCCAGATTGCTGTAGTCCTTGGAACGTGTGTCCATATTCTGGATAAAGGCACACAGCGGTGCGCCAGTGGTGCGGTCGTTCAGCAGACCGGACATCACCTGCGGCAGGTCTTTTTCGCCACGAGGCGTTGTCGTCCCGTCTTTTTTCGGGGCACGGCGTGCCATAAAGTGGCGCAGCTTTTCAAGGTCGATATACTCGCCGGCGGGAAGATTATCGATCACCACACCGATGGCGGGGCCGTGAGATTCTCCGAAAATAGAAATGGAAATATTACGATTCCAGAACGATGACATGGACAGTTCCTCCTAATTGTTGATAGTCCTCATAGAATGACGGATAGGACTTTTCCACACATTCGCCGTGGAGAATCGTCACTGTTTCCGTACAGCGTGTTGCTGCGATTGCGGCGCACATGGCGATGCGGTGGTCGCCGAAGCTGTCCACCGTGCCGCCGTGCAGTTCCTTTACCGGAATGATATCCAGTCCGTCCGCCGTTGCGGTCACATTGCCGCCAAGACGGTTAAGGAAGTCTGCCGTTGCCGCAAGCCGGTCGCTTTCCTTGATGGCAAGGCGATGCGCCCCCGTGATATGGGACGGCGCCGTGCCAAAGGTTGCGAGCACCGCCAGAATCGGAACAATGTCCGGAATGTCGGCGGCGTCCACAGTAAAGCAGACCGGTTTTCCATTACTTTGATTATAGCACATCTCCTGCACAATTTCAACCACTTTTTTATCGCCCTGCGCACTTTCCGGATTGAGATTGGTCAGCCGGATACGGCTGCCCAGTGCATTTGCCACATAAAAGAACGCAGCCTGGGAATAATCGCCCTCCACAGTCTGTTCTGCGGCATGGTAGTGCTGACCGCCGGGAATCTCATAGCCGTCCCCGGTTTCCGTGACGGTGATGCCGAACTGCCGCAGACACGCCAGCGTCAGGTTCACGTACGGGCGGGACTCCAGACGGGACAGCAGACGGATGCGGGATGTGCTTTCCAGCAGCGGCAGAGCAAACAGCAGTCCCGTGACGTACTGCGAGGAGACATCGCCCTCCAGCTCAAACGTACCGGCGCAGAGCTGTCCCCGCAGGGAGAAGGGCATGGTGCTGGCATAGTCGAAGGTCACGCCGTTTTTGGGCAGTTCCCGCAGATACGCCGTCACCGGACGCTGGGGCAGCCGTCCCCGACCCAGAAAAGTGGTTTCCACGCCAAGCGCTGCCGCCACCGGAATCAGAAAGCGCAGAGTCGAGCCGCTCTCGCAGCAGTCCATCTCCGCCGATGCTGCTTTGCCGCCGATGCCGCAGACGGTGACGGTCTTTCCCTCGGTTCGGAACGAAGCACCCAGTGCTGCCAGTGCGCCCATGGTCGCCGTAATATCCTGTGAGTTGTCTACGCCGTGGATGACGGAGGTGCCCTCCGCCAGCGCTGCACAGATCAGCATGCGGTGCGCCATGCTCTTGGAGGCAGGCACACGCAGCGTGCCCTCCAGCAGCGCAGGAGTGATTGCAACGTTCATGCCTGCTCCCCTCCCATCCATGCGGCAAACTCGGTGAACGGCATGGAGCGGATCTCCGCCTTGCCGATGTGCTGGCACACGATAAACCGCAGTGATGCGCTGGCACGCTTCTTGTCGTTTCCGCACAGGGGCACCAGCTCCACCATGGGTGCCGGCACTTTTGTGGGCAGCTCATACGCCGTCACGCACCGGCACAGGCGCTGGTATACGTCCTCGGAGCAAGTCTTTTTCGCCATCATGCACATGCCGGCTGCCACAGCGCTGCCGTGGGTGTAAGTCACATAGTGATAGTAGCTCTCCACCGCATGTCCCAGTGTGTGCCCGAAGTTGAGGATCATCCGCTCGCCGGTGTCGAACTCGTCGTGCTCCACCACCTGCCGCTTGATGTCCACGCAGGAGGCGATGACCTGATCCATCACCTCGTGGATGCGGTCGAGGTCATACTGTTCCAGCAGGGCAAAGAGCTTCTCGTCCCAGATCATGCCGTACTTAATGACCTCCCCCATGCCGTCCGCCAGAAACTTGCGGGGCAGCGTCCTGAGGGTATCCGGATCGCACAGCACGCAGACGGGCTGCTTGAATGCACCCACCAGATTTTTGCCGCCGGGCAGGTCGATGGCAGTCTTTCCGCCCACGGAAGAGTCCACCTGTGCCAGCAGCGTGGTGGGAATCTGCACATAGTCCATGCCACGCAGATAGGTTGCTGCCGCAAAACCGGTGATGTCCCCCACAACGCCGCCGCCCAGTGCTACCAGACAGTCGGTGCGGGTGAGATTGTTCCCGCACAGGAAGTCATAGATCTCGTTCAGCGTCTTGCTGCACTTGGACGCCTCTCCATGGGGAAAGACGAACTTCAGCACCCGAAAGCCGTTCTGTTCCAGAGAGGCTGTCACGGTATCGCCGTAAAGCTCATTTACTGTATCGTCTGTGACCACGACTGCGGTCTGTGCCTTGGTCTGCTGCCGCACCAGTGTGCCGCACTCTGCCAAAAGCCCGTGTGAAATCCAGATCGGATATGCCTGACTGGCATGTACCGTAATTGTCTGCATAAAAGGTATCCCCTTTCTCCGGAAGTTTCCGGAACTCCATTGGTGTGAAGCCACTGCTTCACGCTCTCTTTTAGTATACTAAAATTTCACCGGTATTTCAACAACTATTTGTAAACGCTTCACGGGATTTTCCGCTGTTTTCGCCTTGCCGGAAAAATTCTCATGAGAATTTGGTGAAAACAATAGCAATTTCCATTCAGATGTGGTATAATAACAGGGTGCAGCTCTGCCGCACGGATGCGAAGCGTCTGCACACCAATATTTTTCCGGCGCACGTTCTGCCGGAAATGAGAAAGGAAAGATTCTATGACGACCGATTACGAACGGATCCTGCTCGCCGAGGGCATCGGCTACTCCGAGATTCTGGATCCGAAATTCAAGACCAATACGTTGAAAATCTTTTTCAGCCAGCCGCTCTCGGCTGCCACTGCTGCCGGAAGTGCCCTCGCCACCTCCCTCTTGACGGCGAGCAACCAGCGTTACCCCTCCATTGCACAGCTCCGGAAAAAGCTCCAGATGCTCTACGGCGCAGCCATCTTCGGCAGCGTCCAGCGGGAGGGCGACATCCAGACCAACCACATCTCCGCCACCGTCATTGACGACCGTTATGCACTGGAACAGGAACCGCTCTTTGACGAGGTGCTGGAGCTGCTGCTGGACTGCCTGTTTCGCCCCAACGCCGCAGACGGCGCATTCTCCCAGACCGAATTCCGCATCAGGCAGCAGAACCTGCTGGACACCATCAAGGCGGAGATCGATGAAAAGCGTACCTACGCCCTGAATCAGGCACGCCGTACAGCATTCGACGGCGAACCTGCCGCACTTTCCCCCTGCGGCACAGCGGAAGAGGTTGCTGCCCTGACACCGGCATCCGCTTATGCGGCATATCAGGAGCTGCTCCGCACCGCCGGCATCGAGATCTATTTCGTTGGTCCGGCGAAAAAGGCGGGACTGGCAGACAAGCTGCGCCGTGCCTTTGCCGCCATCCCCGACCGCAAGCCTCAGCCGCTCTGCGCCATTGCCCCCAGTCCGGCAAAGCCCGAACCGCAGGAGGTGCACGAGCTGCTGCCCGTGGCACAGTGCAAGCTGGTGCTTCTCTGGAAAACCGCTTATGAAAACCCGTGGGTGCTCGCCATGCTCAGCGCCGTCTTTGGCGGCACGCCAAGCTCCAAACTCTTCGCCAACGTGCGGGAGAAGATGAGCCTGTGCTACTACTGCGCTGCCAGCTATTCCACCTTCAAGCAGTCGCTCACCGTGGACAGCGGTATTGAACAACAGAACGTGGAAAAAACACGGGACGCCATTCTCCAGCAGCTGCGGGAGATCCAGCAGGGCAACATCACGCAGGAGGAGCTGGAAAACGCCAAGATGTCCTTCCACGACTCCATCTATGGCATTGGCGATACGCCGTCGTCCTATATCAACTGGTACTTCGGACAGTTCTGCAAGGGCATCTCCCTGTCGCAGGACGAACTCCACGAAAAATACCAGTCCGTCACGATCCCTCAGCTGGTAGAAGCTGCGAACACCCTGACGCTGGACACTATCTACCTCATGGACTGCAAAAAGGAGGCGGAATAATCCATGGAAACCACGAAAACCATCATCCGTTCCCCGCTCACCGGCGATTCCTACACACAGATTCGCCACAAAAGCGGTCTGAACATTCTGGTCTGCGAAATGGACGGCTTCCAGACCACACAGGCGCTGTTCTGCACCAACTACGGCTCCATCCACACCCGCTTCAAGACGGCAGACGATGCGGACTTCTGCACGGTGCCGGAGGGTATCGCCCATTTTCTGGAGCACAAGCTTTTTGAGAACGAGGACTGCGACGTATTCGACCTCTACGCCAAGACCGGCGCAAATGCCAACGCTTTCACCTCCTTTGACAAGACCTGCTACTTCTTCGACTGCTCCGACCATTTTCAGGAATCGCTGGACATCCTCCTCTCCTTCGTCCAGTCCCCCTACTTCACGCCGGAGAGCGTGGCAAAGGAACAGGGCATCATCGGACAGGAGATCCGCATGTATGACGACGATCCCGGCTGGCGGGTATTCTTCAACATGCTGGAGAACCTCTACCACAGCCATCCGGTACGCATCGACATCGCTGGCACGGTAGAGAGCATCGCACAGATCACCGACGATCTCCTGTACCGCTGCTACCGCACGTTCTACAACCTCCACAACATGGTACTGGTGGTTGCCGGCAAGTGCACCGTGGATCAGGTGCTGGAATCTGCCGACCGCCTGCTGAAGCCCTGCAAGGATCAGAAGCTGGAAACCATCTTCCCCGACGAGCCGGACTCCATCGTTTCGCCGGAGGTTACGGAGAACGCCGCTGTGGGACAGCCGCTGTTCCATCTGGGCTTCAAGTGCACGCCCCGTGACGATCGGGACTGCCTGAAGCAGGATCTTATTGCCACTCTCACCAACTGCATTCTGCTGTCCTCCTCCTCGCCCCTGTACCAGTCCATGCTACAGGATGGCATCATCAACAGCTCATTCAGCTTTGAGAACTTCTACGGCAGCGGATACTTCACCGTGTTTTACAGCGGTTCCTCCGACCATCCGGAGGCAATTCGGGAGCGCATCACGGCAGCATTTGCCGAGGCAGCAAAAACTGGACTGGACGAGGAACTGTTTCAGCTGCACAAAAAGGCGACCTACGGCGATTTCGTTCGCTCTCTGAACAACGTCTCCTCTGTCGCAAGCAGCATGCTCAGCGCCGCATTCCTGCACTGCAGTCTGTACGACACACTGGACATCCTCTCCGCCGTCACCATTGATGACTGCAACCGCTTCCTGCGGGAGGAGCTGCGTCCGGACCGCATGGTGCTCTCGACTATTCTGCCGACAAAATAAACCAGATAAGGAGGGAACGAGGGGATCTGAATCCCTGTTCAGATCCCCCTGCATATGACTGACACTGCAACTACTGTGGGAACGCTGGATCAAAACGAGGTCGTCTTCCCGCATCTTGGCATTGATATTCACGTAAACAGCACCGCCTTTTCCATCGGCGGGCTGGACATCCAATGGTACGGACTGCTGATTACGCTGGGGCTGCTCCTCGCCATGATCTACGCCTTTACGCAGGTGCGCAAATACGGGCTGAACCCCGACCGCTTCCTTGACGCCGTCATCGGCGGCATCATCGGCGGTATCGTGGGCGCACGTGCCTATTACGTCATCTTAGAGTGGGACACCTACGCCGGCGACTGGAAGAGCATCTTCAATCTCCGGCAGGGCGGACTCGCCATCTACGGCGGCATCATCGGTGCGCTCCTTGTGGGCTGCACGGTGGCAAAGTTCCGGAAAGTGCGCATCCTGCCCCTGCTGGACATTGTGGGAATCGGCTTCCTGCTGGGACAGGGCATCGGACGCTGGGGCAACTTTTTCAATCAGGAGGCGTTCGGCAGAAACACGGACAGCTTCCTCGGCATGTCCGGCGGACAGATTCAGAACTGGATCACCAATTCCTATCCCTACACCAGCTACTATCAGAATTTCGGCACGGCTATGGACGCTTCTCAGCCCGTACACCCGTGCTTCCTCTACGAATCCATCTGGTGCCTGCTGGGCTTTGTCCTGCTGGCGCTCTTCGCCAAGAAGATTCGCCGCTATGACGGACAGATCTTCCTCCTCTACATCGGCTGGTATGGTCTGGAGCGTGCGTTTGTAGAGGGACTGCGTGCCGACAGTCTGGTGGTGGGAAACGTCCGCATTTCTCAGATGCTGGCGATCCTCTGTGTGGTCGCCTCCGTCATCCTGCAAATCGTCATCGGCTTGCGGGTCAAACGCATGGGCGTTGACTACCGCCTTTATAAAGACACCGCAGAATCCAAGGCGCTGCTGGCGGAATATGACCAGCAGCACAACAAATCTGCCGCCAAGTCCGCAAAAGCTGACACACCGACAGACGACACCGCCGACTCCGAGGAAACACCGGCAGAAGAAGTACCTGCGCCGGAATCGGAATCCGCTGAAACTGAAACAAATGAAGAAAAGGAGTCATAACATATGGCAAAATTAATTTCGGGTAAGGCCGTTTCGGCAGCGCTCCGCACCCAGATTCGGGAGGAAACTGCTGCGCTTCGGGAGAACCACGGCATTCACCCCGGTCTGGCAGTCGTTCTCGTGGGAAATGACCCTGCCTCCCAAATCTATGTCCGCAACAAGCAAAAGGCATGCGAGGAAGTCGGCTTCCGTGCGTTCGAGTATCGCCTGAACGAAAATTCCACGCAGGAACAGCTGCTGGATCTCATTCGGGTTCTCAACAAGGATGATAAGGTGCACGGCATTCTGGTGCAGCTTCCCCTGCCAAAGCACATCGACGAACAGACCGTGATTCTCACCATTGCTCCGGAAAAGGACGTGGATGCATTTCACCCCATGAATGTGGGACGCATTATGATCGGCAACTACGAGTTCCTCCCCTGCACCCCTGCCGGTGTCATGGAACTGATCGACAGCACTGGCGTTGACCTCAACGGCGCAAACTGCGTGGTTGTTGGACGCAGCAACATCGTTGGCAAACCCATGGCAATGCTCCTCCTCCACCGCAACGCCACCGTGACCATCTGCCACTCCCGCACCCGCAACCTCGCCGAGGTCTGCGCCGGTGCTGACATCCTCGTCAGCGCCGTGGGCAAACCCCACTTCATCCGTGCCGACATGGTAAAGGATGGCGCAGTGGTCATCGATGTGGGCATGAACCACGACGAAAACGGCAAGCTCTGCGGCGATGTGGAGTTCGCCGAAGTTGAGCCAAAGGCAAGCTACATCACACCGGTTCCCGGCGGCGTTGGCCCCATGACCATTACCATGCTGCTGAAGAACACGCTCCACGCTGCCAAGCTTATGAACCATCTGGACGACTAAATCCATCCCGCCCCCCCAGAAGCACAAATGCCCTGCGTCATTGCAGGGCATTTTTCATAGACCGGGAAATACAAAAACTGCGGTACGCCAGCGCATACCGCAGTCTTTTTTGCACAAAAGAATCCGTTTCCGTTTCGGGAAATTATTCCTTGACGCCGCCCAGTGCAACACCGCCTACGATGAACTTGGACAGGCAGAGATAGATGATAACGATCGGGATGATGGACAGCGCAATTGCTGCGTACTGTGCACCAAGGTCGATTCTCTTATCTACCATCAGAACCTTCTGGATCATCATCGGCATGGTGAACCGGTTGGACTTGGAAAGGAGGATCATGTTCTGTGTATAGTAGTTGTTCCAGTT
>OHXC01000878.1_pt1 | contig 11780 bp, 8 predicted proteins | sample 1579891 | NCBI WGS metagenome assembly OHXC01 (sample SAMEA3882531, study PRJEB24775) | human gut metagenome | biome: human-associated habitat; feature: intestine environment; material: feces | place: Netherlands | collected 2009/2010
TCTCTCCATCAAAAATCTTGTGGACGCCTTTAAGAATACGTACAACGAAATTCAGGCCAAAAAGAAGGCAGAACAGGAGGCCGCCGAGCAGCAGAATTGTCTGCCTACTCTGGTAGCTCTGTGCTGATCTTTCATCGACCCGGAAAGGAGTGTTTTTATTTATGAAAAAGCTTCAGCTGCCCTCTTCCTACGCAGCCCTCTCCCCCGAGGAGCAGTGCGCTGCCTTTGGCGGCAGCGAATTCGGCGATGCTGTCGGCAGCTTTTTTGACAATCTGCACTTCAATGATTTCTTCTGGAACGGTGGGCTGATCTCGTTTTCCTTCACCTTTGTGCCCATGCTACTTTTCCGCGTGATCAAGACAGGTGTGCAGACCGGGATCAAGCTCTCTCAGCAGATCGGCCGCCTGCTTGGCATCACCCGCGAGGCTACCGTCACTGCCGTCCAGTACTTGGATAATACGCAGCAGCGAAATGACCAGCCGGTCGAAAATTCTCTCCCCCAGCTTTTTTCTCTTCAGTAATAAGCTATAAGAAAGCCGTGCATCCCGGAGCATTCCGGCTATGCACGGCTTTTTGTTTTGTTCAGATCACCCGGACTGCACCCTGCTCCCGCAGGCGCAGCACATAGCAGCTGCCCTGCCCGAATACCTGCTCGATGGCTGTATGGTACCGCTCCAGCAGCTGCCCGGGCACATAAGCCTGAATGGTGCCTGCAAAGCCGCCGCCCTGCATCCGCCATGCGCCCTCACTGCCCTGCAGAATGCTCTGGCTCAGAGCCAGCGCTACGGACAGTCCCTGATGCCGCACATCCGCTGTGCAGTACACATTCTGACACAGCGCAAAGGAAGCCTGTCCGCTCTGCTTCACCAGACCTGCAAACACCGGGAACTGCTTTGCATAAAGCGCATCCCGCTGCGCCAGCGTGCGGGCATTCTCCTCAAAATAATGGATCGCCCGCAGCACTGCACGGTCTCCGCAGCAGCTGCGCAGGACAGGCAGTGCCATCCAGAACGCGTTCTCTTCCACCTGACCCAGCAGCGGCTTGCCGAAGCAGGCGGCCACCTGCTCCATCTCCTGCCGGATTGCCGCAAACTCGCTAGTCAGTTCGCTGTGGCTGCCCCGGGTATCGGTGACGCAGAGGAACATTCCTTCCGGCAGCAGACCGTCTGCATGGAGCTTTTCGATCTTTGGGGTGCGCGGATCGGCAAAATCCGCAAAGATAATGCCGCCCACCGCACTGGTCAGCTGATCCAAAAGACCGCTGGGCTTGCCGAAATAGGTGTTTTCCGCATACTGGCAGATGCCCGCCAGCTCTGCCGGGGTCAGCCCGGTGCTGTATTCCTCGTTCCAGATAGAGGCCATGCCCATCTCAAAGGCCGCCGAGCTGGACAGACCGGAGCCCCGCAGCACATCGCTGGCGGTGTAGGCGTCAAAGCCGCCGATCTGCTTACCCACTGCGCGGAAGCCCTCGGCAATGCCGCGGATCAGGCTGGCCGAATGGGTGCTCTCCCCTGCCTGCGGCTCTGCAGTGGCCAGATCAATGACATCCAGCTTGTTGAACCCCCGGGACTTGACCCGCACATAGCCATCCGTATTGCGGGCCGCCACTGCCACCATATCCAGCGTGACCGCCGCCGCAAGGCCGTAGCCCCCCTGATGATCCGTGTGGTTGCCGCCCAGCTCTGCGCGCCCGGGTGCAGAGTACACCTGCACCTGCCGCCCGGGGCCGAAATACAGCTCGAACTGCTCCAGCGCAGCCGCATAGCGCCCGCGCTGCCGCTGCAAAACCGCCGGATCCGCCCCGTAAAGTGCAGCAAGTGCGGCGTCCCAGCTGCCCTGCAGGATCTGTTTTCTGAGTTGTGCACTGGTGGCCATGACAGCTCCTCCCCTCCGGAATAAACGATTCTGCTCTTCTTGCCTATTGTAAAGCATTTCGGGCTTTTTTTCAATTTATTTGACCTAAAAATCCAAAATTTGGCGTCAGGTGCAAAGAATAAGATGTACTTTTGTTGAATTTGCAGGGCATTCTATGGTATACTGGGTGCAGAATGTGACAGGACGGAGGTAAAGCTGCCATGCCAGACGTTTATAAGCAATCCTTTAAGCAGAATTACACCAACAACATTGAATTGTCCATCTTCAACTGCGGCTTGGAGCGCTGCGCTCCGGGCCAGACATGGGGACCCGGCATCCGTGACCACTACCTGATCCATCTGGTGGTATCCGGCAAGGGCATCTTCGAGGTGGGCGGCCGCACTTGGGAGGTAAGCGAGGGCGACCTGTTCTTTGCCCGCCCCAGCCAGCTGATCCGCTACACCGCCGACGAGCAGCAGCCGTGGGAGTACAGCTGGGTGGGCTTTAACGGTGCCTGTGCCCACAAGCTGGCCGCGCAGCTGCCCTTTACGGACGATGCCCCTGTGCACCACACCAGCGACCCGGACGGGATGCGGGCAGCGCTGACCAACATCTATTCCTCCCGCGGGCTGCAGCCACAGGACGAGGCAGCCATGGTGGGGTATCTGTACCTGTTTATCGCTGCCTTGATGCGGGAGACCAGCGCAGGCAAGCCCCACACGGCCTCCTCCTCCAGCCAGTATGTGCTGAACGCCATCAAGTACATCCAGTTCAACTACTCCCACGACATCTCCATTGACGATGTAGCCAAGAGCGTGGGGGTTTCCCGCAGCCATCTGTACCGGGTGTTCATGTTGAACGTGGGCAAGAGCCCCATCGACTACCTGACCGAGTACCGCATCAACGAGGCCTGCAAGCTGCTGCGCGCCGGCAACCTTTCCATTGCGGAGGTTGCGGTGTCGGTAGGCTTCTTTGACCAGTTCTACTTCTCACGGGTGTTCAAGCGCGCCAAGGGCGTGCCGCCCAGCAAGTATTTTGCCGCCCAGCAGGACGCCGACCCGGCAAGCCCTGCCCAACTGTAACCTGAGCCCATCACACAAGGAGAAACCATGCCTTTACAGAAAAACCAGATCCTGACCCTGCGCATCGAACGCCTTTCCAGCGACGGCAGCGGTGTGGCCCACAGCCCGGACGGCGAGACCGTTTTTGTGCCGGGTGCCGCCCCCGGTGACGAAGCCGATGTGCGCATCGTAAAGGACTGCAAGCGCTACGCCTTTGGCATTCTGGACCATCTGCGTACCCCCTCGCCGGACCGCATTCCGGTTGACTGCCCGGTGGCAGGCCCCTGCGGCGGGTGCAGCCTGCGGCATCTGGATTATGCCGCTGAGCTGCGCGCCAAACAGGAAAGCGTGCTGGATGCCTTCCGCCGCATCGGCGGGCTGGAGGTGCCGGTGCTGGATATTCTGCCTTCTCCAGACGTAGACCGCTACCGCAACAAGGTGCAGTTCCCTGTGGGCATAGACAAGAACGGCGTGCCCTGCATCGGCTTTTACGCAGGGCGCACCCACCGCATCGTCCCCTGCCCGGACTGCAAGCTGCAGCCCAGCGTGCTGAACGAGATTGGCAACGCGCTGTGCGCCTTTTTTGCACAGCAGGGCATCCGCCCCTACGACGAGCAGAGCGGCAAGGGGCTGGTGCGACATATCTTCCTGCGGCGCGGCGCGCACAGCGGGCAGATCATGGTGTGTCTGGTATGCACCCGGGCAAAGCTGCCCCACGCAGAGCAGCTTTGCACCGCGCTGCGGGGGCAGTTCCCGGCCATCAGCACCATTCTGCTCAACGTCAACGCCAAAAACACCAACGTCATTTTGGGCAGCGAGAACCATATCCTGTACGGCCCGGGCTACATTGAGGACACGCTTTGCGGCGTGCCGGTGCTGTTGGGACCACTGTCCTTCTATCAGGTCAACACGCTTGCCGCCGAGCGGCTGTACGGCGTTGCTGCGCAGTACGCGCAGCTGACCCCGGACGACACGCTGCTGGATCTCTACTGCGGCATGGGCACCATTGGTCTTTCCATGGCAGGTCAATGCCGGGAGCTGATCGGCGTAGAGATCGTGCCGGAGGCCATCGAGAGCGCCAAGGCCAACGCTGCCCGCATGGGCAAGGCCGTAGCTGCCAAGAGCCGCTTTTTCTGTGCCGACGCCGGACAGGCAGCCACCCAGCTGGCCGCCGAGGGTCTGCACCCGGACATTGTGATGCTAGATCCGCCCCGCAAGGGCTGCGATGAGGCCACCCTCTCCGCAGTGGTGCGCATGGCACCCCGCCGGGTGGTGTATGTCAGCTGCAACCCCGCTACCGCTGCCCGAGACGCCGCATGGCTGGAGCAGAATGGGTATCACGCAGAAAAGGTGCAGCCGGTGGATCTGTTCCCGAGGACGAAGCATTGCGAATGCGTACTCTTGATGTCAAAAGCTCAGTAATATAGCGCGGTGATTCGTTCAATATCGTTCAGACATCATTTTACAGTCTGAATCGTTTTCGTCCTTGGAAACAGGTCGAGGGCGGGTTCAGTGTAGAATTTGGATGTTATGACCCTCATAGCGCAAAAACGCCGTCAGCGTATCATGTGAAATCCATCACACGGTACGCTGGCGGCGTTTTCATTTTATCTGCTTATACAGCTTTCGGCGTGAGCCACTTTTCTAAGGAAGACGTCCGTTGCGTTTCACATAAAGAAACATCTGGCTAACGAAAAAGAATGAAGCTGATTTTATGCCCTCATTATTCTCTATAAATAGCACTACACCGCAGCTCTTGACGTTTCTCATCCAGAGAATACCGGATCGTAATCACACCATTTTCTGTCTCTACTTCTACCTGTTTTGCATGTTCAAACAACCTGCGCAGGCGGCGGTACTCGTCCCGCTGCGCATCCGTGTAGCGGGACGGCATATCCGAGGTAAGGAACACATTGCCCAGCAGGGCGTTGACTGTGGCAAGGGTGCGTTTTTGTTCTGCCGTCAGCTTGCAGTTTTCCTTCCGGAGGAAGAACACATCCGGGTCGCTGCCATAGGCACGGCCATTGAGCTGACGCCGGAACACCGTGTTGTTCAGCGCCTGCTTTGTGGACACCCGCTCCCGGTGGAACAGGCGCATATACCACACATCGTCCCAGTCCAAGCTCACGTCGCAACTGACACGGCAGTAGTCCACCAGCCCGAAGGCAGGCATCACCGGCACGCCGCAGCCGAGGATGGCTTTTTGTCCGCACCAACTGCGCAGCAGCTCCATGGCACGGCGCATCCGGGCGGCACGACTCTCGTGGGCGTTGCCAAAGGGGGCAGCGCCGTACAGAAAATCCAGCTTGACAAGGTCGAAACCCCAATCGTTCAGCACCCGGTCAAACACCCGGCGCAGATAGTCCAACACGGCCGGGTTGTCGATATCCAGTGCATAAAAGCTGCTCCAGTTGCTGCCGCAGCACCACGGTTTGCCGTCCACTTTCAGCAGCCAGTCCGGGTGCTGAAGGAAAAGGGCAGAGTCCTTTTCGCACACAAAGGGCGCAAGCCAGAGCCCGGCCTGAAAGCCAGAGGCGTGGATCTCCTGCACCATGCCTTTCAGCCCGTGGGGGAATTTCTGTGCATCCGTTTCCAGCCAGTCACCCACCTTCGACTCCCAGCCATCGTCGATTTGGAACAGGTCTCCCGGGCAAAGCAGGCTGCGGCAGCCGGTCAGGTCCTCCCGGATGGTGTCCTCGGTGATGTCTTGATAGCGGTTGTACCAGCTGGAATAGCCAGCCAGCTTCTTTTCAGTTCGAGGACGGATGCCCATAGCCCGAAACCAACCGTCAAACACTTCGGTCTCGCCGCCCTGGGCAAAAAACAGGTCGAACAGGGCAACGCTGCCGCCGAGATGCTCCACCCCGGCGCAGTCCCGTTCCAGCGTCAGCAGGGCTTTGCGGCTGTCGTACCGGAGGATGGTGTAGCCCGGGGTCTCGTCCAGCGATGCCACCAGCTGGAACTGCCCGCCCTTGCGGAAATAGCAGTAGGAAAAGCCGTGGCTCTGACCGTTATGATGCCCGTAAGGTACAAAGTGATAATCGCCGTAGCGGTCAAAGGCGTATTTCTTGCGCAGAAAGCCGGGAATGTGATCGGTACCGCGCAGCTTGCCGTTCCGGTCAAGTTCCGGGCTGTATGTCCATGTCTGGTAGCCGTTCATGAACAGACGCTCGTCTGCTTCCATCTTCCACGGCAGCTCGGCACGCACGGCTTTCAGCGTCCCGGCAGGCATGTCAGTGAAAAGATGCAGCGCACCGCAGCCCGGGTGCACCGGGGCATCGCCCTGCCGCACACCGCCGGTGGTCTCTGCGTACCAGTGCAGCGTTTCAGTCATGGTGCGTTTCCTCCCCGTGAAGCTGTGCGCTGATCTCGGCAGCGCGGGCGTCGGTCAAAACGAACTTGCGGCGGAACAGCGCCAGCGCACCTGCCAGCACCAGCATGGGCAGGACCGTCATCATCAGGCGCAGACCCAGCAGCGTTCCGGCACTCTGTACTGCCACGGGGCCGGTCTCCTCCGTGTTGCCCACAAGACCGATGAGGTCCAGCCCGATGCCGGTCAGGAATACCGCCACGCCGGAGGCTGCCTTGACCACAAAGGTCTGCATGGAAAAGATGACGCTCTCCTCCCGGCGGCCGGTCTTGAGCTGGCCGTAATCCACGCTGTTGGAAAGGAACAAGGTGGTCAGCACGGTCAGCATCCCGTTGCAGGCAAACACTACCACGCCCGGAATGCACAGCATGGCAAGGCTATGGGAAAGGCCGGTCAGGCAGAACACCAGCAGCATGCCGTAGCCGCACAGCGCCAGCAAAAGGCTCAGGTAAAATACCTGCGTACTGCTGAACTCTTTGCGCAGCAAGGGGTAAAGCACCATCATGCCAAGGATCTGCGCCGCACCGCCCACGGTGGAAAACAGGGTGTAGGTGGCTTTCCAATCTGCACCGCCAAGGTCATATTTGAAGAAATAGATGATAAAGTTGGAGGTAAGGTACAGCGCCGAGTTGATCAGCACAATGCTGCCCACCACTACCATAGCCTGATCGTTGCGGAACAGGGCGGAGAACATCTCCTTTACGGTGGCAGTCTTCATCTCACTGGGGGTGGTCTCCTGCATGGCGGCGCAGCAGACCAATTCCGTCACCACAAAGAGCACTGATACGATCAGCGCCACCCAGCGGAAGCCGGCGCGCTCGCTGTCGCCGCCAAGGGCTCCCACCAGCAGCATGGTGAACATGGCGATAAGTGCCGAACCAACGCCCGCACAGGTACGGCCCACCATGGAGAGGTTCTCCCGGTCTTTGGGCGTGCGGGTCACGGCGGGGATCATGGACCAGTACGGAATATCCATCATGGTATAGGTGACGCCCCACAGGATGTACACCACGCTGAAATAGACCATCAGCGCTGCTTCGTCCATTACCGGGGCGGCAAACAGGGCGTAGAGTACCAGCGCATTGAGCAACGTGCCGGAAAAGATCCACGGACGGAAACGCCCCCATCGGGTGCGGGTCTTTGCCACCAGAACGCCCATAAAGGGGTCGTTGAAGGCATCGAAGAACCGGGCTGCCATGAGCACCAGCCCCACAAAGCTGGCCGAAAGCCCCAGCACATCCTGATAATAATACATGACGTAGGAAGCCGACAAGGCATACACCATATCCTTGCCCACGGCACCAATGCCGAACGCGGTTTTCTGTTTCAGGGTCAGTTCCATACAGCATCCTCCTTTTCAATGGTGAACCGCAGCACAACGGGCTGGGTCTGCGGTGCAGAAACGGTCAGCGCGGCTTCTCCGGCAGTGCCCACGGTGCGCAGATAGGTGCCGGTCATGCCGCCTTCTGCCACGGCGGTCTGCGGACCCACAAGGGCGGCGCTGCCCTCCACCGCAAACTGCACCGGGAACTGTGCGTAGGGGGCTGGGGTGCCGTTCTCGTCCAGAATGCGCACCCGGACAGCCGCCATATCGTAGGTGTCCTGCTCCCGCAGGGTCGTCCGGCTGACTTTGACTTCCAAGTGCAGCTTTGCACTGGGGCAGAGGGTCACGCTGCGCACCACGTTGCCGTCCTGTACGGCATCGAACCGCCATCGGGTAGCCTCGCCGCCCCAGTTGCCCACATATTTGCCGTAAAGCGCCACGCCGTCCTTAAAGGCCATTTTATAGCGCAGCATACACCAGCCGAATTTGATCTTGTAGGCCAGCGGCAGCCCCGGCAGCCCGTATTTCCCGGCAGCCAGCAGGCAGTCCCGCACAGCGGCTGCCTTGGAGGGAGAAAAGTGTTCCTGCGTTTCCAGCAGCTCGCCGATGGTATCGTCCATCACAAAGGGCGGGTGGGGCAGCGCCGTCCACTCGCTGCGGCGCAGGGCGGTGACGAACACATCGTTTTTGTAAAGCTTTACTTGCTGGGCATTGCTGAAAACATAGGCTGTGCCCAGCTGCCCGGCGGGGTTATCTCCGATGTCCATGGAGGAGCTGACTGCCAGCACCGGGTCGGCATCGCCCTGACTGGCATAGACCGCAGCCGCCAATTTGGGGTTGCGGAAGCTGTCCAGCACACCGTGGTAGCAGATGCGGTCCCCAGAGCCAAAGTCCTTGTGGGTCTGGTAGTCGAACATACACCAGCCAAAGCACCCGGCGTGCTCCTTGCTGGCATAGGCGGCGTTCTGCACCCGGACGTGCCGCAAGGCGTGCTCCTGCCGGTGCGGGCCATCGTCAAAGGGCTTGGTGGGGTACATATGGCCGTTGCACTCCGAGATGAGCAGTGCCTTGCCCATATCCGGAGTCACGTCCTTTTTGGGCTTTGCACCGGGCGTTACGCCGTTGTGAGAAAAATCGTTGTAGGCGTAAACATCCTCCAGCAGATGGCTTTTTTCCAGATAGCGCACGCCGGAGGTGGCACGGCTGGGGTCCAGCTGATGGGCGATTTTGTTGGTGCGGGTATAGAAGGCATCGTCATCCACGCTCTCGTTGATGCGCACGCCCCACAGGATGATGCTGGGGTGGCTGCGGTTCTGCAAGAGCATCTCCTGCAGCATCTCGCAGGCGGCGTCCTTCCAGTTGTCGTCCCCGATGTGCTGCCAGCCCGGCAATTCAGTGAACACCAGCAGACCCCGCCGGTCGCACTCGTCCAGAAAATACTGGCTTTGGGGGTAGTGGCTGGTGCGCACGGCGGTGCAGTGCAGCTCCTCCTGCAAAATGCGGGCATCCTCCCGCTGCAGGCTTTCCGGTGCGGCGTAACCGATGTAAGGGTAGCTCTGGTGTCGGTTCAGCCCCCGCAGAAAGGTCTTTTTGCCGTTGAGGTAGAAGCCATCCGCCCGGAACTCTGCGGTGCGGAAGCCAAACGTCACCTGTTTGCGGTCGATGGGCTGTCCGGCTGCGTTCAAAAGCTCTGCAATGGCATGATGCAAAACCGGATGTTCTGTATCCCACGGCTGTGCATCCGGCACAGAAAGCTGCATCTTCCCGGTTTCTGCCGCAGGTGCAGTCTGCTCTGCCAGCAAAGTGCCCTCAGCGGTCTCCAGCCGGATGCGGACAGCCACGGCTGCGGGCGTAAGCTCTGCTGTCCACTGCACCACAGCCTCCTGCAGGGTGGGCGTGTAGACGAACAGATCGGTCAGGCGGCTTTCTGCCGTAGCTTCCAGCCAGACCTCCCGGTACAGCCCACCGTAGGTCAGGTAGTCGATGACAAAGCCAAAGGGTGGGATAGCCGGGTCTTCTCTGGTGTCCAGCTGCACGGTCAGCAGGTTTTCACCCTCCCGGTCCACAAGGTCGGTGATTTCCACCGCAAAGCCGGTATAGCCACCCCGGTGCTGCCCGGCAACCCTGCCGTTGACCCGCACCACCGCCTGATGGGCAGCGCCGTCAAAGCGGACAAACAGTCGGGGCGCAGCCTGCACCGGCGGCACTCGGAACCGCTTCCGGTAGCCGCAGACCATCTCGTAATCAGCGGGGGTGGCATAGTGCAGCGGCACCTCCCGGCAGGTATGGGGCAAGCGGACGGCTTGTTGTTTTGGCACCGGCAGCCCCTTGCCAAAGGCCTCTGTCCAGTGTCGTGTGAACTCCCAGTCCTCACAAAAACTGTGTTTCATCGCGGCAGCACTCCTTCCAGTAAAATCGAGATCATTTCCTCCAGCACAGCCACATACTGCACCCCGCTTTCTGCCAGACTACGGTCTGCCAGAAAACTCTCGATGGATGCGGTGATCATCTGCCGCAGCACCGGCAGGGATACCGGACGCATGACCCCCTCAGCCACAGCCTGCTCCAGCAGCGCCATGGTGGGCTCCCACCCGTTTTCCAACTGGCTGCGCACCCGCGCCGCCACCACCGGGTATTTTTCGTCCAGTTCCTTCATCTGCCGCAGATCCAGCGCGGCATATTCTGCCGGCATGGCAATGATGACCGCCCGCAGCTTTTCCTGCAAAGTACCACCGCCCGCCAGAATTTCCTGCTTGCAGCGGTGGATCTTTGCAAAGGCGTGGTCTACCATATCCAGCAAAAGCGCCTCCTTGGAGGGGTAAACGGTGTAGATGGTCTTTTTGCTGATGTGCAGCGGCTCTGCCACCTGCTGCATGGTGAAATGCAGCCCCTGTTGACGGAACAGCTGCATCGCCTGCGTGCGCACCAGCGCACCGAGCTTTTCCTGCATGAGCGTCCTCCTTGTGGAAACCGTATTTGCATTTCTAGTTTCCATTCTAGTACGGAAACCGAGTTAAATCAAGTAGTTTCCGCATTTTCTGCGTTCTGACGAAGAACCCGAGAAGAATCACAGCAGAATGCCATATCTCAAAACGCAGCAGCCGGAATGGTATCCGTAAACATAATCTTGGCGAGACCACCGATTCCCGCTTTGCCCACGCTCTGCACAAGGGACTGTATTTCGACTACATGACGGCAAACCCGCCCGTCTGATTTTCAGGCGGGCATTTTACTTTGCCAGGATTTTGAGAACTACAATAAACTGCCCCCGAAACAGCGCGGTCTAGCGCGCTGCTTCGGGGGCAGTCTGTTGTTTATTCAATTATAAAGTTACTGCTTTGCACTTTCCGGGGCGACCTCAAAGTCGATCTTGCCCAGATTGACGTCCGCACGCACAATGGTGATCATCATGGTATCGCCCAGATTCCAGTTCTTGCCGGAAACGGGATCAGAAAGGCGCACGCCCTCGGTGAGCATGGTGCCGGTGGCGGTCAGGCTGGAAGCAGGTACAAAGCCTTCCACGCCGTTTTCCAACTCGATGAACAGGCCGCGCTGGGTCACGCCGGAGATGCGGCCCTCATAGCACTCGCCCAGATGGCGGCGGGCATACTCGGCCTTGTAGCAGTCCTCGGCCTTGCGCTCGATCTGCATGGCGATGACTTCGCGCTCGCTGGCCTGCTTGCTGACGTCCTCGGCAAACTCGCTGTAACGCAGGATCATGGTGTCCTTGTCCGTGCCCTTGAGCTGAGCCGTCATGATACGGTGGATAGCCAAGTCCGGGTAGCGGCGGATGGGGCTGGTGAAGTGGGCATAGTCCTGCAGCACCAGACCGTAGTGTCCCTTGGGTTTTTCCTCGTACACAGCCTTGGACATGCAGCGCAGCATACCAACATTGATGATCTGCTCGTAGGCAGTGCCGCGCACACCTTCCAGAATGGCGCTCAGCTCCTTGGGGGTGGGCACATCCTTGGCAAAGTGGTCGTTGACGCCGCAGGCCTGCAGCAACCCGTGCAAGCGCTCCAGCTTTTCGGCGTTGGGCTCCTCGTGCACGCGGTACACAAAGGGGATCTGCTTCACCCGGGCAAAGTGGGCGGCGCACTGGTTGGCCAGCAGCATGAACTCCTCGATCATGCTCTCGCTCTCGCCGGAAGTGCGCTTCTTGACGTCGATA
>OHXC01000880.1_pt1 | contig 11747 bp, 8 predicted proteins | sample 1579891 | NCBI WGS metagenome assembly OHXC01 (sample SAMEA3882531, study PRJEB24775) | human gut metagenome | biome: human-associated habitat; feature: intestine environment; material: feces | place: Netherlands | collected 2009/2010
GTACGCGTTTTTTTCACAATGCAACTTTTTTTTGATTTTTTTTCAGCGAGAGATTTCGGATAAAATAAAAACAGACCGGATATTATCCGGTCTGTCAATACTTTAAGACACAAAATTATTTTTGCGGAAAACCTTTGCCGATAGCCAGGAAATCGGCGGCCTTCAGCGCCGCTCCTCCGATCAGGCCGCCGTCCACGTCCTCTTTGGCGAAGAGTTCCGGGGCGTTCGACGGTTTGCAGGAACCTCCGTAGAGGATAGGAGTTTCATCGGCCGCCGCACCGAATTTCTCGCGCAGGATCGTGCGGATGTAGGCGTGGATTTCCTGTGCCTGCTCTGCCGTCGCGGTCTTGCCCGTGCCGATGGCCCAGACGGGCTCGTAGGCGATTACGGTTCGGGCGAACTGGGCCGGCGTGAGGTTGTAGATAACCTCTTCGATCTGTGTCTTTACTACGTCGAAGTGGCGGCCCGCTTCGCGTTCCTCGAGGTTCTCGCCCACGCAGTAGATCGGTTGCAGACCGTTGGCGAATGCCTGCGCCATCTTTTTGTTGAGCGTCGCCGAGGTTTCGCCGTAGTACTGGCGGCGTTCCGAGTGACCCAGGATGACGTAACGGCAGCCCAAAGCTGCGAGCATCGCGGCAGATACTTCGCCCGTATAGGCGCCTTTGTCTTCGGCCGCGCAGTTCTGGGCGCCGACTTCGATGTCCGAACTCCGAAGTGCCTCGATGACTCCGCCGAGGTGGGTGAAGGGCGGACATACGATGAAATTCACGCAGGAACAAACCTGGTTTCTGTTGGCCCGGATGTTTTCGGCCAATTCGACGCCTTCGGCGGGAAGCGTATTCATCTTCCAGTTGCCGGCAACGATTTTCTTTCTCATATTTTTGTTTTTAAGATAGATTAGACGATAGATGCAGGCGAGAACCGCTCCGGTCGCAGCAGCGGCCAGAAATCGCTGGTCCACGGGAACGACGTCGTCGGAGAGGCTGGCCAGCGTCGGGATGGCGACCAGCACGGGAAGTGCATAGTTCCAAAAGAGGAACCAGGGGCGCTGCCGCTGCCGCAACCGATGCCACACCTGCTGCCCGAGGCGGAGCCAGATCGTACCCAGCGCCAACGTGCAAAGTGTGCGGAATACCCAGCCAGGTACGATGTCGCCGAGCCGGAGTCCCGCAGCGAGTACGCTTGCGGCGCAGATGCCTGCGAGCCAGATGTTTCTTCCCGATGTCATTACCGCCCGGAGTTTACTCCTGTTCGCACCATTTTTTGACCTCCTCCATCGAGGGCGCTTTCAGTCCCAGTTTGTTCTTTTTGTTGAAGCCGCACAGGTCGTTGAAGAACTTGCCCGGGGAGAGCTTTTTGAGCGAATCGACAGTCAGGTAGCCCATTTTCTGTATGACGGGAACCCACTCTTCGGGAATACCGAGGGCGGTGTATTTCTCGGCGGGATCGTTTACGACTTTCTTTTCGGGGCGCATCTGCGGGAAGAAGAGCACGTCCTGGATCGAACTGTTGCCCGTCATGAACATCGTCAGTCGGTCGATCCCCATGCCCATGCCCGAGCAGGTCGGCATACCGTATTCGAGAGCGCGGACGAAGTCCATGTCGATGAACATCGCTTCGTCGTCGCCCTTTTCCGAAAGACGCAACTGCTCCTGAAAGCGCTCCAACTGGTCGATCGGGTCGTTCAGCTCGGAGTAGGCGTTGCATAGCTCCTTGCCGTTGACGAAAAGCTCGAAGCGCTCCGTGAGATCGGGATTCGACCGATGGCGCTTGCACAGGGGCGACATCTCGCGCGGGTAGTCCGTGATGAAAGTGGGCTGTACCAGCTCCTCTTCGCAGTACTGACCGAATATGGCGTCGATCAGCTTGCCTTTGCCCATGGTGTCGTCGATCTCGACTTCGAGGCGCTTGCAGGCTTCGCGGAGCTGCTCTTCGCTCTGCCCCGTGATATCGTAGCCGGTCTTTTCGCGGATGGCGTCTGTCATCGTCAGGCGGCGGAACGGGGCTTTGAACGAAATCTCCCGACCGTCGATCTGTACGGTCGTGGTGCCGTGCAGGGCGAGGGCGACTTTCTCGAGCATCCGCTCGGTGAACTCCATCATCCAGAGGTAGTCCTTGTAGGCTACGTAAATCTCCATGACCGTGAATTCGGGGTTGTGCGTGCGGTCCATGCCTTCGTTGCGGAAGTTCTTGCCGAATTCATATACGCCGTCGAAGCCTCCTACGATCAGCTTCTTGAGGTACAGTTCGCTGGCGATGCGCAGGTATTGGTCGATGTCGAGCGCGTTGTGGTGGGTGATGAACGGACGTGCCGCCGCACCGCCCGGAATAGGCTGCAGAATCGGGGTTTCGACTTCGACGTACCCGAACTGGTTGAAATATTCGCGCATCGTGGAGATGATCTTCGAACGCTTGATGAAAACCTCGCGTACGTGGGGATTCACGATCAGATCGACGTAGCGCTGGCGGTAACGGATTTCGGGGTCGGTGAAGGCGTCGAAGGTCTGTCCGTCCTTCTCCTTTACGACGGGCAGGGGCCGCAGCGATTTGGAGAGCAGGGTCAGCTTCTGGCAGTGTACCGACAGTTCGCCGGTATTGGTGCGGAATGCGAAACCCTCGACTCCGACGATGTCGCCGATGTCGAGCAGTTTCTTGAACACCGTGTTGTAAAGCGTCGGATCTCCTTCGGGACAGATGTCGTCGCGCCGGATATAGACCTGGATGCGGCCCGTGTGGTCCTGCAGTTCGAAGAAGGAGGCGCTGCCCATGATGCGGCGCGACATGATGCGTCCGGCGATGCGGATGCCCTGGAAATTATTCTTCGCCGGATCGAAATTCTCGGCGATTTCGCGTGCCGTGGCCGTCACCTCGTAGCGGGCGGCGGGATAGGGGTCGATGCCGAGTTCCCGCAGTGCGGCGAGCGATTGGCGTCGTAACTGTTCCTGTTCACTGAGTTCGATGCTCATATTGAATGTTTTTGGGTGTTGATTTCGAATTTGCAAAGATAGTGAAAGGCGGGCGACGGGCCAAACTCGACTCCGAACTTCTGTCTTTACCGGCTACACCCGGCAAAGACCGCTTGCAGGCTGCGCTTCCGTTCATCGAAAGCTTTCGGTATTTCTTCTCCTTGCAGGACGAGTCGGCAGCGTACTCCGCACATCCGCTTGGATCGTCGGCCGTTTGGACTTGTCCGAACCGCATCCTATCTTAAATACAAAGATAGCAAAAGCCCCGGGCAGTGCCAAATTTATTTGCGATGGATCGGAGATTATTTTGTCCGGGCGGATTTCCCGGCGAAACTGCGGAAAGGACGGGACGTTTCGGCAAGTTGCCTGCGGAGGGGCTTGCAGGACGGGCTGATACCGGGAAAAAACGATGCGGGATACTCTTTTTTCGGGCAATAATGTACTTTTTGCGAGGAATTATGTATGGAATGCGAGAAACGATAAGCTAAAAAGGCGTTATTTTTATCCTATCAATTCATTCAACCAAATTATTTTGCCTATGACCTCCAATTTTACTGCTTTTTTGCGGCCTTTTCGGGCTGCCTGTCTGTTTGTTCTGCTGACTGTGTGCTGCGGCGGGTGCAGCGACAGCGGTTCGGTGGACGAAACACCTCCGGCGGATCAGTTGGCTTTGTCGCCGTCGAGTCTTGTTTTCGACGAGCAGGATCCTGCAAAAAACGAGTTCACGGTCACTGTGACCGACGGACTGACCTGGGTGCTCCAGGTGAAGCCGTCGGCTGCCGGATGTAAGTTCAGTGCATCGTCCGGCCGGGGCAGCGGCTCTTTTCGGGTCGAACAGATGCCCGATGATAGCAGCATCGAAATCGAAGCGGTCCATACTTATAATAACGGTACGCAACTGAAGAGTAATTCGGTGCGGATAACCCGTGGAAAAGCCGTGCTCGAGCCGACCCTCGAACTTGCTCCCGAGAAACTGACGTTCGATCCCGACGACGCTTCGGCCAATACCGTTCAGGTGCGGTCGAATACCGTGTGGAGCGCCGTTGCGAGCGACGAAGGGCTGGTGTTTTCTCCGGCATCGGGCGAGAACGACGGGGCGATTACCGTTACGGCGGCTCCTGCGGGTAAAACATCCGTAATTACAGTGACCGCCGGCGAAGGCGAGCAGACCGTGACGCGGCAGGTCGAGATTACATGCGAGAACCAGATTCCCGTTCCGGAGGAGACGATTTATTACGACGACTTCGATCAGACGCCTTTTTCGGGATGGGCCGATGCGAGCGCCGCATGGCAGAATCCGACCGGTCCGGGGGCGGCAGGGGTGACCTATACCTCCGCCCGGACTCGTATCAATAACGATAATTTCGGATCGTCGGGCCGCTATCCGGGAGCTTCGGGTGCGAACTACGTCCGTATCTGGTTCGACAACGGTCCGTATTTCATCGTGAATGACATCGCGCTTACGCCCGACCAGGTCGATCTGACCCTCTCTTTGGGCGCTTCGTTCACGGCGGCCGACTGTCTGATCGAGTTGAGCGGCGACGGCTCCTATTGGCAGCGGATCGATTATACCGGATCGAGGGCTTATAATATCTGGGAACAGATCTCCGTCGATTTTACCCTGGCTGTTCCCGTACAGCGGCTCTTCATCCGCTTTACGCCGCAAGGTTCGCAGAGCTACGGCGTCAATTTCGACGACTTGAAGCTCACGACCGGGCCGGGCGGACAGACGGTCGATTTGGACGGCGGCGACTACCGGTTCCCCGAGCTGCCGTCCAATTGGACCGCTCCGACTTCGTCCCAGGCTGTCGTTTCGGGCGATTATGCCTTCTTTACGCATTGGACGCAGACCGTCAATACGCGGAAAAACCTGCGGAATTACTCCTATTGTTACGATACGCGGCGCCATAACCCGATTTGGGTCGCCTATCCGATGCATGCCTGCTACCGCGAGGGCGGCTTCGGACGTACGGATCCCGATCCGTGGACGGCGGATCCGTCGCTCGATGTGGCGTATCAGTCGAAGATTTACCGCAAGGACGGTCCCTCCGGTTCGGATCCCTATCAGTATTGGACGAGCAATACGATGGCTTATCTCCAGCGGTCGGGATATTGGGGGAAGGGACATCTCTGCATGTCGAGCGAACGCGGCGGTGCGAACCAGCAGATCAACATGCAGACGTTCTATCCGACCAACATCGCTCCGCAGCCGAGTGCCAAAGCCGGTACGTTCGGAACAGTCTGGGGGTATGTCGAGGCGCTCTTTGCCGGGACGCGGAACAGCGAAAACGATATTGTAGCCGACGACGGCGTGCAAAATATGAACATCGTTTCCGATACGCTTTTCGTGGTGGCGGGCTGTTACTACGAGCATGATTACTGGCAGGAGTACGACTCTTCGGACTCCAATCAGGCCGAGCCGGACCCGGCGCAGAAACTCTGTACGATGCCGACCCATCAGTTCAAGATGGCGTTGCGTACGAAGTCGGGCAGCACGGGTAAACGGATTCAGCAGTGTACGGCCGATGAGTTGCAGGCCGTCGGTTTCTGGATCGAGACCTTCACCGACAGTCCGGAAACCAGCGCCCGCGCGGAATTGCGCCGTATCGCGGTGCCGGTCAGCTTCATCGAGGAGAAGATGGGCATGACCTTCTTCCCCGAGGTTCCCGAAGAGGTGAAGACACGGATCCCCGTGCCCGAAGAGTGGGGATTCTGAGTTTGGAGTGATAACTGTTTCGGGGAGGGACGCATTCTGCAAGGATGCGTCCCTCGTTTTTCGGATTTGAAACGGGTGAACCCCGGAAGTTTCGGAACCTGCCGGACGAGAAAATCGGGATGGGACGGACAAAACGGCAAAATATCGGTTATTTTTGCCCCGCTGAAAAAGTATGCGCCGGATGTACTGTCCGCATCGGACGGTTCCTGAATCTCCTTTGCGGGGGGCGGATCGGATTCTGTCCGAACAGGGTGGCGCAGTTTTGCTCCGGAGCGATCCGATATGCGTTTGTGGCCGTCTGTTGCTGCGGCCGGGACGAACCCGCAGACAGGATCCGTGAGCGGCGGGGCTTTGCCCGGGCGACACCCGGTATTTTTCAGTATTGACTGCTTTGAGTAATTGACTATGCTGAAGAGAAACGGATGGACCCGCAGCCGTATCGCCCTGCGGGAGTGGATGCCGGTTATCGTGTTGATGTGTTGTACTTTCGTGTTCAATACGTCGGAGTTTATTCCCATCGGCCTGTTGAGCGACATCGCGGCCGATTTCGGGATTACCGAGGCCCGGGCCGGATTGTTGATTACGGTCTATGCCTGGGTCGTGGCGCTGGTTTCGCTGCCGTTGATGCTCGCGGTAGCGAGGATGGAGTGCCGGCGGCTGATGCTCGGGGTGCTGGGGCTTTTCATTGCGAGCCACGTGTTGTCAGGACTTTCGTCTTCCTATGCGATGCTGATGGCTTCGCGGATCGGTGTGGCTTGTGCGCATGCGGTGTTCTGGTCGATCGTTTCGCCGCTGGCGGTCCGCGTCGCACCGAAGGGAGCGCAATCGGCTGCATTGGGATTGATTATCACGGGAACGTCGATTGCCATGATCGTCGGTCTGCCGCTGGGTCGCGTGATCGGACTTTACGTGGGATGGCGGACGACCTTCTTCTTCATTGCTGCGGTCGCGGCGGCCGTTTGGCTGTTTCTGGCGGCGATCTTTCCCCGGGTCCCGAGCCGCGACACCATTTCGCTGCGCAAGGTGCCCTCTCTGCTGGGAAACCCCGCTCTCGTGGGCCTCTATGTGCTTACCGTTCTCATGGTAACGGGCCACTATACGGGGTACAGTTACATCGAACCGTTCCTGGCACAGGTGGCCGGGCTGGACAACGACTGGATAACTTGGGTGCTGACGGCGTTCGGATTGGTGGGGATCGTCGGAAGCTTATGGTTTTCGCGCGATTATGAAAAACGTCCCTACGCCTTCATGCGGTTTGCCGTCGTGGGTATTGCGTTTTTCCTGCTGTTGCTGCGCCTTTCGGCTTTCGGGCACTTTCCGGTTGTCGCCCTGTGTATCTGCTGGGGGTTGGCCATTACGATTTTCAACCTGGTTTTTCAGTCGGAGATCATTCGTCTGGCTCCCGAGGCGACGGCGATCGCCATGTCCGTCTATTCGGGGATTTACAACGTCGGAATCGGTGCCGGGGCACTCGTAGGAGGATTCGTCTGTACGCACGCTTCGATTGCCCGGATCGGTTATGCCGGGGGTACGATCGCATTGTTGGCGGCGCTCTTTTGCTTGGTGCGGTTGGTGCCGTTATTGAAAAGGAGCCGGGGCTGATTTCGAACGAAGAACCGAAAACGCCCTGCCATCGGAGAGGTGGCAGGGCGCTGTGTCTTTCGGGGTGCCGACCGGAGCGGTCGGATCAGCGGTGCAAGCTGGTCGGGAGCTATTCAGTCTGTCGCGTCCCGCTCGGATCGAGGGGCTTGAAAAAGCCTCTTCCCGATTTTTTATAGAGCCAGAGCATGAAAAGACCCGTCAGGATGCCTACGCCGGTGCCGAGCAACAGATCGACGGGGAAGTGTTTGGCCAGGTAGATGCGCGAGTAGCAGATCAGCAGCGCTGCGGCGATCCCGAGCCATGTGAACCAGCGGCGGCGGATGACGGCGGCCGACATTACGACGACTGCCGCGATCGTCGCGGCGTGGGAGGATACGGTGCCGTATTTCCCGGCGACGGCTCCGGCGGGAACGTGTACGAGGCTGTTCGGTGTGGGGAGCCCGGCATGCCGCCAGGCGAAGAGCGAGTCGGCCGGAATGTCGAGTCCTTCGAGGGCCGGAGAGAACATCGGGCGCCAGCGGGGAGGAAAATCGGCCCAAAGGTGTTTCAGGGGACCCGAGTGCTTGAAGATGCCGCAGAGCATGTCCGAGAGCACCAGGGCGAGAGCCAGCGCCGCGAGGAAAAGCAGCGTGTTGCGCCATCCGTAGCGCCGGCAGACCAGCCAGAGTATCAGCAGGTAAAAGGGAATCCAGATCGCCATGCCCGAGATGAGGGTCATGATCCGGTCCAGGCAGGGACCGCCGTCGAAATTGAGAGCCAGAAACAGGGATTCGTCGCAGGAGTGCATAGGTCGTTTAGAATTGGAAGTAGATGAAAGGCTGGATATCGCTCGACTTGACCTGCATCACCAGCCAGATGACGCACGCGGCCAGGAGAACCTGTACGACCGTCGGCAGGGAGGTGACGAATCGTTGCGCCCAGCGGTCGCAGCGGTCGGGAAGCATGTGCAGCAGGTAGCCGATGCCGACGAGCAGGAAGATGCCGGCATAACCTTCGAGCACCTGGGGGATGACCGAAGGATTGAAGTTCGTGAAAATTTGGTGGAGCATCAGCTGCACGGTTTTCATCGATTCGGCACGGAACATCAGCCATCCGAAGCAGACCAGATTGAAGGTGAAGAAAATGCCCGGAATACGCCAGAACCACCGCATTTCGGCTCCTGTGGCTTTGGAGCCGGGAACGACGCTCAGCCAGAGCTTGTGCAGGGCCAGCGCTATGCCGTGCAGCGCTCCCCAGAGGATGAAGCGCACGGCCGCCCCGTGCCACAGACCGCCGAGCAGCATGGTGACGAGCAGGTTGAAATAGGTGCGGATACGCCCCTTGCGGTTGCCGCCCAGCGAGATATAGAGGTAATCGCGCAGCCACGTGGAGAGCGAGATGTGCCACCGGCGCCAGAATTCGGTGATCGTGGCCGACTTGTAGGGGGCGTCGAAGTTCTTCGGAAAGCGGAAGCCCAGCAGCAGGGCGATGCCGATGGCCATATCCGAGTAACCCGAGAAGTCGCAATAGATTTGCAGGGCGTAGCCGTAGATTCCCATCAGGCATTCGAACCCGGAGTAGAGCAGCGGCTCGTCGAAGATACGATCGACGAAGTTGAGTGAGATATAGTCCGAAATGACGGCTTTTTTGAATAAGCCGATCAGGATCAGGAATACGCCCATGCCGAACATTTCGCGCGTGACCCGCAGCGGGTTTTGTCGGATCTGGGGAATGAAGTCTTTGGCCCGGACGATCGGGCCGGCTACCAGTTGCGGGAAGAACGAGAGATAGAACAGGTAATCGGCCCAGTTGTTCAGGGGTTTGAGTTGTCCCCGGCAGATGTCGATCGTATAGCTCATCGACTGGAATACGAAGAACGAAATACCGACCGGCAGGAAGATGTTCTGGAAGTTGAGGAACCCTTGTCCGAAGAGGTTGTTGGCGATTTCGATCAGGAAATTCGTATATTTGAAATAGCCCAACATGCCCAGATTGACCAATATGCTCAATCCCACGAGCCAGTATTTCGCCCGTTGCGTCCGCACTTTGTAGATGGCATGGGCGATCCAGTAGTCGCTCACTGAAGCGAAGACGAGCAGCAGGAAGTAGATGCCGCTCGACTTGTAATAGAAGTAGAGCGAAAAGAGGATGACATAGACGATGCGGGCCATCGGCGCGCGGCGGAAGACGCTGTAAACGAGCAGGAATCCCGCGAAGAGGAACAGGAACAGCCCGCTGCTGAAAATCAGCGGCGAGGCCCTGGCGGGGAAGGCGTCCCGGGGGCTGGACTTTAATGTGATCGGCGAAGTGTGCGACGTGGTCAAGCGCTGTGTCCAGCTGGGCGTCCAGGTGGGCATCGTGGTGGGCGGCGGCAACTTCTGGCGCGGCCTGAAGGACGGCGGCGACCGGATGGTGCGCGTCCGCGCCGACCACATGGGCATGCTGGCCACCGCCATCAACGCCCTGGCCGTGGCCGACGTGCTGGAGCAGAAGGGCGTGGAGGTCCGGGTGCAGACCGCCATCGAGATGCGCTCGGTGGCCGAGCCCTATATCCGCTCCAAGGCCATCCGCCATCTGGAGAAGGGGAGAGTGGTCATCTTCGGCTGCGGCACCGGAAACCCCTTCTTCTCCACCGACACGGCGGCGGTGCTGCGGGCGGCGGAGATCGACGCCGACGCGATCCTGCTGGCGAAAAACATCGACGGCGTGTACTCCGCCGACCCGGCGAAAGACCCCACGGCGGTGCGCTATGACGAGATCACCTACGACGAGAGCGGCAACATGACGGTGTCCTCCATCGCTGCGGAAGCGACGCCAGCTGTCGTCAGCGTTTACAATATGACCACCCAGTCGGCGTACGGCGGATTTTTCGGCTTCGGCCAGCAGCAGCAAGAAGGCGACAGCGGCAGCGAGACTGCGCAGGGCTATGGCTCCGGCGTGCTTATCAGCGCTGACGGCATGATCGTCACGAACTACCACGTCATCGAAGGCGCCGACAGCGTTGTCGTCACCACCGAAGATGGCACCCAGTACGACGCCGAGGTGCTCGGCGCTGACTCGAACCTCGACCTCGCCGTGCTGAAGATCGACGGCAAGGATATGCCGTACCTCGATTTCGCCGACAGCGACCAGGTTCAGGTTGGTGACATGGCCGTCGCCATCGGCAATCCACTCGGCAGCGAATTTGCCAACACCGTCACCGACGGCATCGTCAGCGGCATCGACCGCGAGATCTCCAGCGAAAACGGCGACATCGGCTACATCCAGACCAACGCCGCGATCAACAACGGCAACAGCGGCGGCGCGCTCTTGAACGGCCAGGCGCAGCTCATCGGCATCAACTCGCTGAAGGTTTCTTCCTCCGGCATGATGAGCAACGTTGAGGGCATGGGGTTTGCGATCCCATCCAACACCGTGCTGGAATTTGTCAACAGCGTCAAGGATGGAAAAAACACCAACACCTCTACGAAAAAAGCCTGGGTCGGCATCAGCGGCTATAGCCTCGATGAAGATCTGGCCAACCAGGTCGGCGTCGATCAGACCTCCGGCATTCTCGTGGCCAGCGTCACCAACGGCGGGCCAGCTTATGAAGCCGGCATCCGCATGGGCGATGTGATCACCGCCGCCGACGGCAGCACCGTTACGAGCTTTGAGGATCTGTCCAAGCTCCTCGGCAGCAAAAAACCGGGCGACACCATCACTCTCACTGTCGAACGCAGTGGCCAGTCCTCCGATGTGCAGGTCACCCTCGGCGAACAACAGGAATAATTGATACAGCAGGCGCGGCATGCCGATAATGGTTGACCGCGCCTGCTTTTTTTCGTACACTGAAGGGGACAAACGACCACAAAGGAGGATCATTCCATGATCATTTTATATGCCATTCCGGAAAACGACAGCCGCGCTGTGCGTCTGCGCGACATTCTCAGCGAAGAAGGCATCGCCCATCGCTATGTGGGCACCGACGCTGCCGGCCATACCCTTGGCGAGCTTTTCGCCGGCGACGACACGCCAAAACCACACGCTGCGCAGGATCTGCCGGAGGATCCTGGCATCATTTTCAACGCTGCCGACATCGACCACGACGAAGCAGCAAAATTCCTCGACAAGCTCGTCGACAACGGCATTGTTTTCGGCTATCAGGTGCTCGCCGACGAGACCATGATGGATCTGCCGCTCGGCGATATCCTCATCGGCCATCGCGATTACCAGCAATTCCTGGCCAAGCTCTCGTTCCTGCAGCAGATGATCGACGGCTGCGCTGCGCTCAAAGAGACCAGCTACGATCCGGACAAATGGAGCGCGCTGAAGATCGCCATCGCCAACGGCAACGATTTCCTCGACGCCGTTGTCAGCGACACCGACAGCCAGTTTGACCAGATCGATCCGAAGGATATTGACGGCCTGATCGCCAATCTCCAGAACGCGATGAAAAATCTCCTGGGCTGAGGAGGAACGACAACGCATATTCTTTGCCGGCGCAG
>OHXC01000889.1_pt1 | contig 11632 bp, 11 predicted proteins | sample 1579891 | NCBI WGS metagenome assembly OHXC01 (sample SAMEA3882531, study PRJEB24775) | human gut metagenome | biome: human-associated habitat; feature: intestine environment; material: feces | place: Netherlands | collected 2009/2010
TTTTATGCGTGAAAACGCGCGGGTCGGAGCGAAAACTCTTTTGTCAAAAAAGGGCAACGCCCTTTTTTGACAAGCTCAAATTCCCGGTGCACCGCACCGGGAATTTTTTGCGCTTTCAAGGCGATCCGGGGAAATCAATACACCCGGGCAGGCTCCTCGCCGTTAAGCACGCGCAGAGCGCCCTGGGCCAGAGCCAGCAGCTCGTCCTCGCCGGGATACACGGTGATGGGGGCGATCCAGCCCACCATATCGGTGATGGCGTCCACAGTCTCCTTGCCGTAGGCAATGCCGCCGGTGAGGATGATCTGGTCCACCTGGCCCTTCATGACCACGGCCATGGCGCCGATCTCCTTGCTGATCTGATAGTGGAAGGCGTCCACAGCGCCAGCGATCTCCTTGTCGCCGTTGTGGGCGGCCTTCAGCAGGTCGCGCATATCGTTGGAGCCGGTATAGGCCACCAGGCCGCCGTGACCGGCCAGCATCTTGCGGACCTCACCGGCGGTGTACTTGCCGCTGAAGCACAGGCTCACCAGCTGACCGGTGGGCAGGCTGCCGGACCGCTCAGGGGAGAAGGGGCCGTCGCCGTCCAGGGCGTTCTGGGTATCCACCACGCTGCCGTGGACGTGGGCGCCGATGGAGCAGCCGCCGCCCATGTGGCAGACGATAAGGTTCAGGTCCTCATACTTCCTGCCGTGCTCCTTGGCATAGCGCTTGGCAACGGCCTTCTGGTTCAGGGCGTGGAAGATGCTGGTGCGATGGAACAGGGGATGGCCGGCATAGCGGGCCACGTCGGACAGCTCGTCCACCACCACGGGGTCCACAATGTAGGACGGGACGCCCAGCTGGTCGCCGATCTCCCGGGCCAGCAGACCGCCCAGGTTGGAGGCATGCTGCCCCTGAACGCCCACGGTGCAGTCGCGGACCAGCCGGTCGCTGACGGCGTAGGTGCCGCCGCGGATGGGGGCCAGCAGACCGCCCCGGCCGGAAACGGCGGACAGGGTCGTAACGTCGAAGCCCTGGTCATCCAGGGCCTGCATCACCAGCTTGCGCCGCCAGTCCTTCTGGGCGGGGATGGAATCAAATTTGTCGATCTCCTCGGCGCTGTGGCGCAGCGTCTTGTCAAAAAGCAGGGTTTCGTCCTCATAGACGCCGATCTTGGTGGACGTGGAGCCCGGGTTGATGACCAAAATTCTGTAAGACATGGGAATCTCCTCCTGTTGCATTGAATTGTTCCGAAAAAACAGCCGAATAACGACTTTATTGTATTATACAACAGTCGGTCAACCCATGTAAACTGTTTTTTCTCTTAAAACGAAACTTTTCCGGGAAAATGTTAAATTTTTACCGGACGTTATTCCGCCGCAGGCCCGGGGATACCCCCCACGCCGTCCAGCACCAGCCGGGGGCGATAGGGGAATTTGGCAATGTCCTCCCGCCGGGTAACGCCGGAGAGCACCAGCACCGTGTCCAGGCCGGTCTCGATGCCGGCCACCATATCCGTGTCCATCCGGTCGCCGATCATCACCGCGTCCTCGGAGTGGACCCCCAGAATGCGCAGCCCCGTGCGCATCATCAGGGGGTTGGGCTTGCCCACGAAGTAGGCGTTCTGGCCGGTGGCCATTTCGATGGGGGCGATCATGGCCCGGCAGGCGGGAATGATGCCGTCCTCCGAGGGGCCGGTCAGGTCACTGTTGGTGCCGATGAGCTTGGCGCCCTTCAGCACCAGCCGCACCGCCCGCAGAATGTTTTCGTAGTTATAGCTGTTGCCCTCGCCGATGATGACGTAATCCGGGTCCACGTCGTTCATGGTGATGCCCTCGTCGTGGAGGGCCATGATCAGCCCCGCCCCGCCGATGACATAGGCGCTGCACCCGGGAGCCTGACTGCTGACGAACCGTGCCGTGGCCAGGGCGCTGGTATAGAAGTGGCTCTCGTCCACGTCCAGCCCCATGCGGCGCAGCTTCTGCTGCAGCTCCTTGGGGCTGCGCTCGGAGGAGTTGGTCAGAAACAGGAAGTTCTTCTCCTCCCGGTAAAGCCAGTCCACAAATTCCTTCACCCCCGGCAGCAGCCGGTTGCCGTGATAGATCACGCCGTCCATGTCGCAGATAAAGCCTTTTTTCTTTCGCAGCTGGTCCATAAGGTCCCTCCTATAGGATAAAATTTACCGATTTTCGCAGTTTTTCCGCCAGATCAGCGCCAGCCCCCGCAGCAGCAGACTGTCGTCGTGCCGGATCCTCCGGCGGCAGTAGGGGGTAATAATCCCGGACAGGCCCCCGGTGGCCACGGCAGTACAGGGCTGCCCCAGCTCCTCCTCCATGCGCTCCAGCAGGCCGTCGGCCATGGCGGCGGCGCCGTAAATGGCCCCGGCCTGAAGGCTGTCCTCCGTAACGGAGCAGATGACCTTTCCCGGCGGCTCCAGGGCAATGTCCGGCAGCTGGGCCGTGCCGGAGAACAGGGCGTGCAGGCTCAGCTTCACCCCGGCCAGAATCACGCCGCCCCGATAGCGTCGCTGCCGGTCCACCACCGTCACGGTGGTGGCGGTGCCGAAGTCGAACACCACCACCGGCAGAGGATATTCCGCCGCTGCCGCGGCGTCCGCCGCCAGCAGGTCCACCCCCAGGGTCTCCGGCTCCTCAATGGCGATCTCCAGTCCCGTCGGGGTAGTGGGACCCACCACCAGGGCCTCCAGCCCCGTAACGCTTCGGATGGCCCGGGCCGTTTCCTCCGTCAGCCGGGGCACCACCGAGCCGATGACGGCCCCCTCCGGGGCGTCATGGCCCGCCAGCACCTGCCTCACGGCGTCCTCGTAGGCCGCAAGGGGCAGCACCTCTCCCGAGGGGATGCGGCGCTGGGATACCACCCGGTCCCCGTGGTCCAGCAGGGCAAGAACAATGTTGGTGTTTCCGATATCGGCGGTCAGCAGCATAAAATTTCCTCACTTATACAGCGTTTTTAGCTTGGCCGGAAAGTTTGCGCTTTCCGGCCAGGCTGTGGTTATTTCAGGGTTTTTTTCTTGGGAATGGTAACGGTAATGGTGGTGCCCTTGCCGGGCTGGCTCTCCAGGTCCAGGGTGCCGTGGTGATAGGCCACGGCATGCTTCACGATAGACAGGCCCAGGCCTGTGCCGCCGGAGGCCTTGGAGTGGCTCTTATCCACCCGGTAAAACCGCTCAAACACCCGGCTCTGGTGCTCCGGCGCAATGCCGATGCCGGTATCCGCCACGGAAATGGCGGCGCTGTCTCCCCGGTCGGTGACGGTGACCCGGACGCTGCCGCCGGGGACGTTATACTGAATGGCATTGTCGCAGAGGTTATACACCGTCTCATACAGCAGACGGCGCACGCCCTCCACCGGGATCTCCGGGCCCTCCACGGTGATGGCCGTCCCGCTTTTTTCCGATTTGTCCCGCAGATCGGCGGCGATATCCCGGCACAGCGCCGAGACGTCCACGCGCTCCCAGGGCAGGGGGTCTCCCTCGTCCAGCTGGGACAGACGGATGATGTCGCCGATCAGGGCCACCAGCCGCTGTGCCTCCCGGCGGATGTGTCCCACGAACCGGGGCAGGTCCTCCTGCTTGACCAGGCCGTTCTCAATGAGCTCTGCGCTGCCGATGATGCCCTGAAGGGGCGTTTTCAGCTCATGGGATACGTTGGCGGTAAACTCCCGGCGGCTCTGCTCCGCCGTCTCCTGCTGGGTGATGTCAAAGGCCAGCAGCACCGCCCCCAGAGTGTCGGGGCCGGACTGGATGCGGGAGATGTCAAACTGATAAATGCGGCCCAGCCGCTGGACACGGACCTCGCTGTGACCGGCGTCCATGGCGGACGCCAGCGCGTCGCTGACGTCGCGGCCGCGGTCCACCGTCAGGAAATCCTGGCCCAGGCAGCTCTCACCGGTGCCGAACACCCGGCAGGCGGCGGCGTTGATGCTGAGCACCGCGCCGCTTTCGTTCAGCAGCACCAGCCCCTCCTGCATGTGGGAGGTGATCTGGCGGAACTCGTCGGACCGGCGGCGCAGGTCCGTCAGCTGCCGGTCGATCTGCTGGCGCTGCACATTGATGCGGCACAGCAGAGGCGACAGCTCCTCATAGGTGTCGTTTTCCAGAGGGTGCTCCAGATCCAGGGCATTCAGAGGGGCGGTGATCCGGCGGGACAGACGGCCCGCCAGAAGGCCCGACAGCACCAGGGCTGCGGCGGCGGCCAGCAGAATGGCCGGCAGCATTCCCAGCACCAGCATGCCCACGGTAGCCCGGCTGACGGAAATGCGCAGCACCGAGCCGTCCGGCATACGCTGAGCATAGTAGCTGGTCTTTTCCAGCAGGGTGCTGGAATAGCGGGTGGAGCTGCCGGAGCCGGTGCGCAGGGCCTCCCGGACCTCCAGGCGGTCGCCGTGGTTTTCCAGGCTTTCGGCGTCGCGCTTGGTGTCGCACAGCACCGAGCCGTCGGCGGCGATCCAGGTCAGGCGGTAGCGGTCCGCCGTCAGCCCTTTCAGGTAATCCGTGCCCTCCGTCTCCACGGCGGCGGCTGCCAATTGCAGCTGATCCTGGAGCTGGGACTCCTGCACGGAGGCAAAATAGCTGTACAGGCAGGTCATAACGATGACCACCCCCGCCAGCAGCACGGCCACGGCGGACAGCATAAACGAACGGAAAATTTTCTTGGTCATCCTTGTTCCTCCAGCCGGTAGCCCACATTGCGGACGGTCTGGATCAGACTGCCGTAGGGGCCCAGCTTCTGGCGCAGCGTACGGATGTGCATGTCCACGGTGCGGGTCTCGCCGTAATAGTCGGTGCCCCACACCTGGGCCATCAGCTGGTCCCGGGTGAAGGCCATGCCGGGATGGGACAAAAACAGCCGCAGCAGCTCGTATTCCTTATAGGTCAGGGGCACCCGCTGTCCGTCGCAGGAGACGGTGTGGGCGTCCTGGTCCAGGGTCAGGCCGGACAGGTGCAGCACGTGGCTGGGCCGGGCGCACCGGCGCAGCACGGCCTTGACGCAGGACACCAGCTCCATGACCCCGAAGGGCTTGGTGAGATAGTAGTCCGCGCCCAGGTCCAGGGCCTGGATCTTGTCATATTCCGCCCCCCGGGCCGTGGCCATGACCACGGGGATGGAGCGGGTAGCAGGGGCGGCCCGCATACGGCGCAGCAGCTCCACACCGTCCACACCGGGCAGCATCACATCCAGCACCACCAGCTCCGGCAGCTCCCGGGCCGACTCCAGCGCGGACCAGAAGGCCGTCCCGTCGGCAAAGCCCTGGGCCTGGAACCCGGTGGAGCGCAGGGTGTATACCTCAATATCAAGGATACTGGCGTCGTCCTCTACGCACCAGATCATGGGTTATCCCTCCTTGTGCCGGCCGGTGATGGAAAAAATCACCCACTCGGCGATGTTGGTGGCGTGGTCGCCGATGCGCTCGAAATACTTGGCGATCATCAGCAGGTCCAGGGCATACTCCCCGTCGCCGGGGTCGGCGGCGATGCGGGAGATCAGGGCCTGCTTCACCTGGCGGAAATAGGCGTCCACGGTGTCGTCGGCGGCCAGAACGGCCTCTGCCTTTATTGTATCATGTTTTACGAATGCGTCAACACTTTCTGTCACCATAGAGATGGTGGCCCGGGCCATCTGGCAGAGAATGTCGTCATGCTCGGCGGTGCGGCCCCGGAGGAAGGTGACGATCTCGGCGATGTCCTGGGCCTGGTCGCCGATGCGCTCCATGTCGGTGATCATTTTCAGGGCGGCGGAGATCTGGCGCAGGTCCCGGGCCACCGGCTGCTGCTGCAGCAGCAGCTTCAGGCACAGGGACTCGATGGTGCGCTCCTTCTGGTCGATCTCCGTGTCCAGGGGGCCCACCTGGGCGGCCAGGGCGGGGTCTCCCTCCGTCAGGGCCTTGGCGGCCAGGGCGATGACCTCCTCGCACAGGGCGCCCATCTCGATGAGATCCCGGTTCAGCAGCGCCAGCTGCTGGTCAAACTGTCTTCTCATTATCCGAACCTCCCGGTGATGTAGTCCTCGGTGCGCTTGTCGGTGGGGTCGGAGAACAGCTGCTCCGTTTTGCCGAACTCCACCAGCTCACCCAGCAGGAAAAAGGCCGTATTGTCGGAAATGCGGGCCGCCTGCTGCATGTTGTGGGTGACCATGACCACGGTGTAATGCTCCTTCAGCTCCAGGGCCAGGTCCTCGATCTTGGAGGTGGAGATGGGGTCCAGGGCGCTGGTGGCCTCGTCCATCAGCAGCACCTCCGGCTCCACGGCCAGGGCCCGGGCGATGCACAGGCGCTGCTGCTGGCCGCCGGACAGGCCCATGGCGCTTTTCTTCAGCCGGTCCTTCACCTCGTCCCAGATGGCGGCAGAGCGCAGGGAGCGCTCCACAATGTCGTCCAGCTTGGCGTGGCTGCGGACGCCGTGGGTCCGGGGCCCATAGGCCACGTTGTCATAAATGCTCATGGGGAAGGGGTTGGCCTTCTGGAACACCATGCCGATGCGCTTGCGCAGCAGGGTGGGGTCCACCCTGGCGTTATAGATATTCTTCCCGTGGAAGTCCACCTCCCCCTCGATCTTCACGGAGGGGATCAGGTCGTTCATGCGGTTCAGAGTCCGCAGGAACGTGGATTTGCCGCAGCCGGAGGGACCGATAAAGGCGGTGATCTGCCGCTCCGGGATGGCGACGGATACGTCGTGGAGGGCGTGGTTCTGCCCGTACCACAGATTCAGGCTCTTGGCCTCAAGAATGGGTTCCATAGCAATGCCTCATTTCTTTCGCAGCTTCCGCCCCACCAGGGAGGCGGACAGGTTGATCAGCAGGGTCAGCACCATCAGAATGGCGGCGATGGAGAAGGCCAGGGCCGTCTCGCCGCCCTCGGTGGCATAAACGTACAGGGCCACGGTCAGGGTGGCGGAGGAGGTGTGCAGAGCCTTGACAAAGCCCACCAGCTCCAGGCCGAAGCCCGCCGTATACAGCAGGGCGGCGCTTTCGCCCACAATGCGGCCCACAGCCAGGATGCAGCCGGTGACGATGCCGTCCACGGCTCCGGGCAGCACCACCGTGCGGATCATGTGCCATTTCCCGGCTCCCAGGCCCAGGGCCCCCTCCCGATAGGACTGGGGCACGGTTTTCAGGCTCTCCTGGGTGGTGCGGACGATGGTGGGCAGGATCATCACCACCAGGGTCAGGCCGCCGGCCAGGATGCCTGCCTGAAGGTTCATCCGCTGGACGAACAGCAGCATGCCCACCAGGCCGAAGATGATGGAGGGGATGCCCGTCAGGGTCTCGGTGGCGAACTCGATAACGGACACCAGGCGGCGGTTGGACGCGTATTCCGTCAGGTAAATGGCGGCCCCCACTCCCAGGGGCAGGACGATGACCATGGCCACCACGATGATATACAGGGTATCCAGAATGTTGGGCAGGATGCCCACGGTGTTCTTGATATAGCTGGTCTGGCTGGTCAGCAGGGACCAGGTGATGCCCGGCACTCCGCGATAGAAGATATAGCCGATGAGAAACAGCAGCAGGGCGCAGGTCAGCCCCGCGCACAGCCATACCAGGCCCCGCAGCCCTCTGTCATACAGACGGCGGCGGGGCGACAGCTTTTCCTCCATGGGTCAGTCCTCCTTCCTTTTTTTGATGAACACGTTGAGAAATACGTTGATGAGCATAATGAACAGAAACAGCACCAGGCCGATGGAGAACAGGGCCTGCTGATACAGGCTGCCCACCGGGGCATAGGACATGCCGGAGATGATGCCGGTGGTGAGGAACCGGACAGACCGGAACAGCCCCGGCATATTGGCCACATTGCCTGCCACCATGATGATGGCCATGGCCTCGCCGATGGCCCGGCCCACGCCCAGCACCACGGCGGTGGCCACGCCGCTGCGGGCGGCGTGAAGGCTGACCCGGAAATACGTTTCGGCGGCGGTGGCTCCCAGGGCCAGGCTGGCCTCCTCATACTCCCGGGGCACCGCCCGCAGGGCCGTCTCCGACACGTTGATGATGGAGGGCAGCACCATAATGGACAGCACCAGGATGGCCGCCAGCAGACAGGCGCCGGACCCCAGGGAGAAGGTGGTGCGGATCAGCGGCACCAGCACGATCATGCCCACCAGGCCGTATACCACCGACGGGATACCCGCCAGCAGCTGCACGGCGGTGCGGATCACGGCGGCCACCGGGGCCGGGGCCAGCTTGGAGAGGAAGATGGCCGTCATCAGGCCGATGGGCACGCCGATGACCATGGCCCCGGCGGTGCCGTAAACAGAGGTGAGGATAAAGGGCAGGATGCCGTATTCCGCGCCGGTGGTGGTGTTGGTGGGGTCCCAGACCTGGCCGAACAGAAACCTGAACAGGCCGATCTGGCGGATGGCGGGCAGGCCCGAGAGGATCAGGTACACGCTGATGACCAGCACAAAGCCCACGGCCACGATGCCGCACAGCAGGAACACCAGGTGGATCACATTTTCCAGGGCCTTACGGGCCCCTGTATTCTTTGAACGCATAGTCGGTTCCTTTCTTGTCCGGAACGGGAAATGCCCCTGGCCCGGGATTCGGGTCAGGGGAGGCTTCCCGGGGTGGTTACTTGGCCACGGGCACCGCACCGGCGTTCTTGATGAGGTCGGAGGCGGCGGCAGAGGTGGCGAAGTCAAAGAAAGCCTGGGCAGCGGCGGAGAGAGTAACGCCTTCCTTGGTCACCAGCACGAAGGGGCGCTGGATCTGGTAGCTGCCATCCAGGACGGTGGCTTCGGTGCAGGCCACACCGTTCACAGTCAGAGCCTTGACGGTGGCCTTGCCTTCCACGGCGGACAGGGAGGCATAGCCAATGGCGTTGGGGTTGCCGGCAACGGCCTCAATGACGCCGCCGGTGGAGGTCAGCTCCTGGTCCAGCTTGCAGGCATCCTTGGTACCGGTGATGGACTCAAAGCCGTCCCGGGTGCCGCTGCCGGACTCACGGCCGATGCAGGAGATGGCGCCGGGGTCGCCGCCCACTTCGCTCCAGTCGGTGATCTTGCCGGTGAAGATGTCGGCGATCTGCTGAGCGGTCAGGTCCGCGACCTTGCTGTCGGCGTTGACGATGATGGCGATGCCGTCCAGGGCCACGGTGGTCTCCTTCAGACCGGCGGACTTCTCCTGGTCCTTCAGGGCCCGGGAGGCCAGGCCGATGTCGGTGGAGCCGTTCTTCACGGCCTCGATGCCGGCGCCGGAGCCGGTGGGATCATAGGTGACGGTGACGTTGGGGTTGTCGATGGTGAACTGCTCCTTCAGAGCGCCGATGACCTTGTCCATGGAGGTGGAGCCGTTGGTGGACACGGAGCCGGAGAGAGCGGTGCTGTTATCGTCGTTCTTAGGGGTGTCATTGCCCTTCTGGCCGCAGCCGGCCAGGATGCCCAGCACCATAACGGCGCACAGGGCGATGGAAAGAAACTTTTTCATTTTTTCAGAATCTCCTTTCGATTCACGTTTTGGGATTTCCTTGGTACAGCTCATAGCATACGGAGCGGATGTAAAGGGGAAAAGACGCGTTTTGTAAAGTCTGCGTAAAATGCGGCGGATTGGTGCCGGAGAGGACGGCATAGCGGTGATTTTTTCTTCTCGTGAAAATATTTTCCCCGTGAACCAATTCGGACCGGAAAGCTGCTGGTCATTTTGTATAGACGCCTTGCCGCGCCGTATGAATGTCCATAGGTCCGACGGAATGCGGCTTTCTTTTGTGACATAATTCACAAAAAGCCGCATAAAATGGGACTGTAAAATTGCCTGCTGCGAAACAGAACGACCCGGAGAGGAGGGGGGAGGCGTAAGAAATCGATTAAAGAAAGCGTGATGCGTGACAATACGGCGTTAAGGAGAGACTGTATCGCTTTACAGGGGAAAACACACATGGTAAAGTGACCATAGTCCCCTTTACCGGACATAAGGGGGACATCCATATGAGTAAGGAGAGAAAACAATGGAAGAAAGAAAAGGCTTTGGGTCCAATTTCGGATTCCTCATGGCGGCCATCGGCTCAGCCGTCGGCCTGGGCAACATCTGGGGCTTTCCCAACAAGATGGGCGCCAACGGCGGCTTCACGTTCCTGATCATCTATCTGATCCTGGCTGCCTGCTGCGGCTTCATCGTCATGATGGGCGAGCTGGCCCTGGGCCGCAAGACCGGCCGGGGCGCCATCGGCGCATACAAAATTCTGTCCAAGAAGTTCAAGTGGCTGGGCTGGATGGGCGTGCTGTCCGCGTTCCTGATCCTGGGCTTCTACTGCGCCCTGGGCGGCTACTGCCTGAAGTACGTCACCCTGAACGTGGGCAATCTGTTTCATGCCGGCTTCGGCACCGGCACCCTGGACGGCGCAGGCGTGTTCGACGCCCTGATGGCCAACCAGGGCGAATGCGTGATCTACGGCCTGCTCTTCGTGGCCATTACCATGATCATCGTGATGGGCGGTGTCGGCGGCGGCATTGAAAAGGTCTGCTCCGTGGGCATGCCTGCCCTGTTCGTAATGCTGGTGATCTGCATCATCCGCTCCTGCACCCTGGACGGCGCAGTGGAAGGCCTGAAGTATATGTTCGTCCCCGGCTGGGCACTGGCCAACGGCGTCATCAAGGAAGCGCCTAACTTCTTCTCTGTAGTATCCACAGCAGGCGGCCAGATGTTCTTCTCCCTGTCCCTGGGCATGGCGGCTATGATTACCTACGGCTCCTATCTGGATAAGAAGGAGAATCTTCAGAAAAACGCCATCATCATCGTGGTCATGGACACGCTGGTGGCCCTGATGGCCGGTCTGTGCGTGATCCCCGGCCGTTTCGCCCTGGACCCCACCGGCACGCTGGGCGGCCCCTCCCTGCTGTTCGTCACCATGCAGAACGTGTTCGACCGCATGGGCGGCGCAGGTCCCGTTTTCGGCATTCTGTTTTATCTGCTGGTGGTGTTTGCCGCCGTCTCCTCCTCCATCTCCCTGCTGGAGGCCGTGGTGGCCCACTATGTGGACCGTGCCCGGGATCGGGGCAAGGGCGACAAGCGGAAGCCTTACTCCGTGCTGGCCGGTATTGCCGCCGGCATCCTGTGCGTCATCGTGTGCCTGGACTCCCTGGGCAGCGCCGGCATCTCTCCCGCTGATATCCTGGGCATGCGCGGCACCATGGAAAAGCTCCCCACCTGGAGTGCCGACTGGCTGGACTTCTTCGACTGCATCGCCGAGGGCATCCTGATGCCTCTGGGCGCGCTGCTGATGAGCATCATGTACGGCTGGGAGATCGGCCCGGAGGTGGTCCATGCCGAGGCTACCCGGGAGGGGCAGTCCTTCGGGGCCTACGGCTGGTTCAAAATCTGTATCAAATACATCACGCCTCTTTGCATGCTGCTGGTGCTGTACGGCCAGATCAAGGAGTTCTTCTTCGTATAAACGGTACTTGTTCCTGATATAAACGGTATATCCCGAGCCGGGGCAGACGCTCCGGCCCGGGATTTTTTTGCTCCTCAAGGACTTCCGGCAAATTACGCCAAATCTTTGTGAAAAAGGTAAAAAGACGAGTTCACAATTTGTTAAAATAATGGAAAGTATCGCTAAGAACTTGACAAAATGTGCTATTGGCGAGTAATATAAGAGAACCAAAACTTGAGGAGGTAAATCACTCTAATGGAAAAGA
>OHXC01000900.1_pt1 | contig 11485 bp, 10 predicted proteins | sample 1579891 | NCBI WGS metagenome assembly OHXC01 (sample SAMEA3882531, study PRJEB24775) | human gut metagenome | biome: human-associated habitat; feature: intestine environment; material: feces | place: Netherlands | collected 2009/2010
CCCCTTTCAGGGGAGGCCGATTTTCTTGTTCTTTCCCTTTATATAAAACCTGCGGACACGGCACAACCTGTCCCTACAATCAGCACAAGGACACATCACATCCCGCCAACCCAATGTTTCACGTGAAACAATTTCGCCCGGATACAGCAACAGCGGCAGTTGCCCGCCGCTGTCCGGAACGGGAGCTTCTCCCCATCGTTCCGATTATTCTGCGCCGTTCTCCGGCTTCGGCGGAATCGCCTCCGGCTGTACGCTCTGTGCGTCCGCCGGTGCTTCTGCCGGTGCTGCGGATTCTACCAGCGCTGCATCTGCTTCCGGTGTTTCGTCCTGCGCAGCCTCGGTGCGGGTGAACGCAACCACCCTTTGTCCCTCATTGACACGCATGACACGCACGCCCTTGGCAACACGTCCCATCAGGCGAATCTGGTCGCAGGGGGTGCGGATGATAACGCCGTCGCTGGAAATGAACATCAGGTCGTCGCTCTCGTCCACCACCTTGATGCCGCAGACGTCGCCGTGCTCTGCGTCCACCTTATAGTTGGTCAGACCCAGACCGCCACGGGACTGCATCCGGTACTCGTCCAGCGCCGTCCGTCTGCCGTAGCCGTTTTCTGTCACGGTCAGCAGGGAAGCGCCCTTCCGCTCTCTCGCCATGGAAACCACGCTGTCGTCCCCACGGAGGGTGATCGCCTTGACACCGTGTGCCGAACGGGACATGGGACGCACGTCCGTTTCGTCAATGCGGATCGCCATGCCCTTTCGGGTGGCGGCAAACAGCCGGTTGGAGCCGTTGGTCAGGCGCACCGCTGCGATCTCGTCGCCCTCGTCCAGACCAATGGCAATGAGTCCGTTCTTGCGGACATTCTTATAGGCGGAGAGTGCCGTGCGCTTGATCTTGCCGGCACGGGTGATCATCACCACATATTTGCCCTCGTCGAAGTCCGGCGTGGTGAGAACGGCAGCGATCTTCTCGCCGGCGCTCAGAGGCAGGAGGTTGATGATATTCGTTCCTCTGGCGTTCTTGGAGCCCTCCGGCAGCTCATAGCACTTCAGCTTATACATCACGCCCAGATTACTGATAAACAGGATGTTGGCGTGGGAGGAACTGATCATCAGCTCGCTGACGAAGTCCTCCTCCCGCTGCTTCATACCGGTAACACCGCGTCCGCCACGGCGCTGGCTCTTATAGGCATCCACGGAGATGCGCTTGATATAGCCGCTGTCGGTGTAGGTGACCACGCAGTCCTCCACGGGGATCAGATCCTCGATGTCCACTTCGCCCTCCACCGTTTCGATCTGTGTCCGGCGGGCATCGCCGAATTTCCGGCGAATCTCCTGCAAGTCGTCCTCGATGATCTGGTACACCCGGCTGCGGTCGCCCAGAATGTCGATGAGGTCGGAGATCTTCTGCACCAGTCCGTACAGCTCGTCGGTGACCTTCTGTCGCTCCATGCCAGTGAGTGCGCCCAGACGCATCTGCACAATGGCATCCGCCTGCTCATCGGTCAGCCCCACCTTGTGTTCCAGATGGTAGGTGTCCACATCGTACTGGCTGCGATCCAGCACGGCGGACATATCCACATCGGCAAAGCGTGCTTTCAGGCGCTCCTTGCCCTCCGGAATGGTCTTGCTGCTCCGCAGGATGGCGATGACCTCGTCAATGTGGTCGATGGCGACCACGAAGCCCTGGAGAATGTGGGCACGCTTCTTTGCCTTTTCCAGATCGAATCTGGTGCGGTTGGTGATGACCTCCACCTGAAATTGCAGGTACTGTTCCAGCATCTGTTTCAGGCTCAGGGTCTTCGGCTCGCCGTTCACCAGCGCCAGCATATTGACGCTGACGGTGTCCTGAAGCTGGGTGTAGGAGAACAGCTTATTCAGGACGATCTGCTCGTTGGCATCCTTTTTCAGTTCCACCACGATGCGCATCCCCTCACGGCTGGACTCATCCTGAATGTGATAGATGCCCTCGATGCGCTTGTCCTTGGAAAGGCTGGCGATATTTTCAATCAGGCGTGCCTTGTTCACCATATAGGGGATCTCGGTGATGATGATCGACTGGCGGCCCCGCACCTTTTCGAAGTGAGTCTGTCCCCGCAGGGTGATCTTGCCTCGTCCGGTGGCGTATGCCGCACGGATGCCGCTTCTGCCCATGATGATACCGCCGGTGGGGAAGTCCGGCCCCTGAATGCACGCCATCAGTTCGTCCATGGTGCAGTCCGGATTCTGGATCAGCACGTGAATGCCGTCGATGACCTCGCCCAGATTGTGGGGCGGAATGTTGGTCGCCATGCCGACAGCAATACCGATGGAGCCGTTGACCAGAATGTTGGGGAAACGGGAGGGGAGCACCTCCGGTTCTTTCAGACGGTCGTCATAGTTGGGGATGAACGGCACGGTTTCCTTGTGAATGTCCGTCAGCATCTCCAGCGCAATCTTGGACATTCTCGCCTCAGTGTATCGGTAAGCAGCAGGCGGGTCGCCGTCCACCGAACCGAAGTTACCCTGACCGTCCACCAGCATATACCGCATGGAGAAGTTCTGTGCCAGACGCACCAGCGCATCGTAAACAGAAGCATCGCCGTGGGGGTGATAGCTACCCAGCACCGCACCGACGGTGTCGGCGCACTTGTGGTATGCCTTATCGGGGGTCAGTCCCTTTTCGAACATGGTGTAGAGAATGCGGCGGTGCACCGGCTTCAGACCGTCCCGCACATCCGGCAGGGCACGGGCGACGATGACCGACATCGCATATTGCAGGAACGAATCCTGCATCTCTCTGCCAATTTCGATGGGGGTAATTTTTTGTTTTCCGTTGGTAAAGAAATTTTCTTTTTCCATTGAAGTATTATTATCCATCATTCTATATTTCCTATCACGGCGGAGCTTCCGCCTGTTTCCCTTTTGGGGGTGTTGTGTCGTATGGTTCAGTGTTTCACGTGAAACATGAGGGGTAACAGCGGACACGGCACGCCGTGTCCCTACAGCAGGCACAAAAGCCATCGTGCAGAAACCAAACGAACCGCATTCGTGTGATCCGGTCAGGCTGCTCCAGCTGAGCACAGCTGGCGAGGTGTTCTCAGAGGGCGAGAAGCCCTCTGAGTCGCCGTCCGCAGACGGCGAAACTCCCTGCGCCGTGCTTCTGGCGCACGGGGAAGGTGGGTGAGAAAAGCGGCAGCTTTTCGAGGGCGGAGCGAACAAGACCGCTCCGCCCTGTGTCCCGCTTGCTGTACTGGTGTTTTGAAAACGTTCCGGTGGAACGTTTTCAACGAAATTTCTTTTTCTGAAATTGGCGGGACACAGCGCACCATGTCCCGCCAACCATACATCGCTGTCGTTCCCTGCCACAATTGCAACCGAATTTCGAAAAAAGCTTGACATTGTTTCAGAAAAAGGCTATACTAAAATGTATCAGAGTCTATCCTGACTCAAAGCGCCGGTGCGCCGGCAGAGGATTTTTGTTCTGGGGAAGTGTATCATGGCAATCAAACGGATCAAACAATTGGAAAAAGTACTGATCGGAATCGGCATTGCCCTTGCGGTAGTGGTGATCATCTGTCTGATCGTATTCGCCGGTGCGGATAAAGTGTCTGCGCCGGATGCGATTCCGATCCTGACAACAACGGAAACGACAACCGCCACAACGACAACCACCACAGTTACCACAACCACCACAGTGACATATGATTACCAGATGAAGCTGGATATGGCAAAGGTTAAGCAGCATCACGAGGTCAACAGCGACGTAGTGGGCTGGATCTACATTTCGGATACCGTTGTGGACTATCCTGTGGTACAGGGTGAGGACAATGCGTTCTATATCGACAAAGACTGGCAGAAAAATCCCAGCAGCTCCGGTTCGATTTTTGAGGACTTCCGGGGCAAAATCGGAAAGACGGAGAACACCCTGTTCTATGGGCATAACATGGCAAGCGGTGCGATGTTCGCTGCGATCCGTAGCTTCCAGAGCGAGGAGTTCGGAAAGGCACACCCCTACTTTGAGGTGGCGTCGCTGGATAAGCGCTATCTGTACCGCATTGTGGCTTGTTCCGTGCTGAACGGAGAGACGGGGGCGAAGTTCGAGTACTGGAATCAAATCACACTGAATAAGACGGAGTTTGAGAAGTACATCAAGGATATTCGGGAGACGGCGATGGTCTGGTATGCGCCGGAGAACGATCCGCCGGCGTTTGGAGACAAGATGATTGCCCTGCAAACCTGCAATTCCGGTGCGGATGACGGCATTCGCTGCGTGCTGTTTGCCCAGTGCCTTGGAGAATATTAACCACATCAAGACGTGCTGCGGAGTGTTCCGCAGTGCGCCTTTTTTGGCTGCAGCAGCCGAAACAACTGTAATATCGCCAGATAGACCGTCCCGCCCGCCAGTGTGCACACCGCAACGGTGCACAGATTCCCGTGGGGCAGCAGCCAGTTCCGGCAGACCAGGACAGCGGCGCAGCAACCGGCGGATGCCAGCACAATGGGAAAGAGCGCAGCGCACAGGTGCAGGGGCTGCCCCAGAATACGGCGCAGTCCCAGCAGAATCAGCAGGAGCAGCAGCAGATAGCAGGCGGATGTGGAGATTCCTGCGCCAATGATGCAAAATTCCGGACGGGGAATCAGCAGGAGATTTCCGGCGAGCTTGACGGCGACTCCTGCCAGCATGCACAGAACCGGAAAAGCAGCACGCCCGATGCCCTGCAAAATGCTGCAAAGAGGAACGGTCAGACACAGGCCGACCATGCCTGCCAGCAGTGCCTGAAGCGCCTGCGCAGCGAGAGCTGCCTCTGCCGGACGGCTGCTGTAGAGGATGTGCATGACCGGCTGCGCCAGAAGCCCCAGCCCGCATGCCGCCGGAAGTGCCATGGCAGCGGATGCTGTGAGAACGGAACGGGTGTGCTGCACAAGTGCCGTGGTGTCCTGCCGAATCCACAGGGCGGCGGCGCAGGGCAGGGCGCTCTTTCCCAGCATATTGGTGACGGAGGGCACCAGATTAAACACGGTGATCGCCATGCCGGTGAAAGCGCCGTAGACAAATGCCGGAAAGTCCTGACTCGCTGCCAGATCGCCGTAGCGTGCGGTGAGTGCGGGGAGATGGTAGAACTGCACGTGTCCCAGACAGCGCATCATGGTGACCAGATCCAGCAGAGAGGTGAGGTTGGTCACCAGCGATCCCAGCGCCACGGGAATCATGACGTACAGCAGACGCTGGAGAATCTGGCGGGCAGATGCCGGCGTATCCGTTCCGGCAGGAAGCCGGTTCCGTTGGCACAGACTGCGCAGGACGAAGTACAGCCAGCCAATGGCGGTGGACAGTGTGACACCCAGTACGGCAGCAGCTGCGGCGAGAGCTGCCAGCGGAACGTCTGCCGGAACCAGCATACAGACCTGTTCCGGATGGGTCAGCACCCACCGGCACAGCAGTAGCCCCAGTGCAAGCTTCGCCACTGCCTCCGCCGCCTGCGAAACTGCCGTAGGTGTCATGGTTTGCAGACCCTCCCAGTAGCCCCGCTCTACCGCCGTCAGACAGCCAAACAGCGCTGCCGGCGCAATGGCGAGCACGGAGAAAACGGCATAGGGCTGCTTGGCGACCTGACCGGTGAACGGTTCCGCCAGCAGCAGGATGCCGCAGCTCAGCAAGAGTCCCAGAACACCGCACGCCAGCAGGGCGGCACGCCGGATGCAGCGCACCTCTTTCCACCGCCGGAGGGCGGCGGCACGGGAGACGGTCTGGGATACGGCGGCGGAAAGACCGGTGACCGAGAGGGCGTATACCGGCAGCAGCAGCCCGTAGGCGGTGCTGAAATATCCCATGCCGGTTCCGCCCAGCACGTTGGTGAGGGGAATCTTGAAGCATGCCCCCAGAACCTTGGTGAGCATGGCAGAGATCAGCAGAATGGCAGACCCTTTCCAAAATGTCTGTTGTTTCAAAGCGGCAGCTCCTTTCGCTGAAAGTATGCGTTTTTTCCACGAATTTTTCGAAATATTAGACAGGTCTTTCAAAAGAAAAATGAAATTGTCCCATTTACTGAAAAATTTATGTTGCCGAAATCGAAAATATGTGTTATAATAAAAAGGAAATGCCGCCGTTTCTGAAGCTGCACGGCTTCGGAAACGGGATTCTGCGGGAAATTGGCGCAGGATCCGGCAGATTCTATTTTCAGAATTTTCAGAAAGGAAGAAACCAACATGCAATATGCATTTTCGGACAATGTGTCATCCCTGCAGCCCTCTGCAATTCGGGAGATCCTGAAGTTTACCAGTATGCCGGGTGTGATTTCGTTTGCTGCCGGAAATCCGGCATCAGAGGCGTTTCCGGTGGATCATATCCGCCAGATCTCTGCGGATCTGCTGCAAAAGGATCCGCTTCTGGCGCTGCAATATAATATCACAGAGGGATATCCCAAGCTGCGGGAACTGCTGAAAAAGCGGATGGAGGCACAGCAGTGCTTCGACCCGTCGGCAGATGATCTGATCACCACCTCCGGCGCACAGCAGGCAAACGAGCTTGCCTGCAAGGTGCTGCTGAACCGTGGGGACACCATGCTGTGCGAATCTCCCAGCTTCATCGGCTCGCTCAATGCGTTCCGTTCCTACGGCGTCAATCTGGTTGGCGTTCCCATGGAACAGGACGGCATGGATCTGAATGCGCTGGAGGAGGCGCTCCGCACCAGCCGCAACCCCAAGCTGATCTACGTCATCCCCAATTTCCAGAACCCTACCGGCCGTGTGATGTCTCTGGAAAAGCGGAAGGGGCTGTACGAACTGGCGTGCAGGTACAACGTGGTCATTCTGGAGGACAACCCCTACGGCGACCTGCGGTTTGCCGGCACGCCGGTTCCCTCCATCAAGAGCATGGACACCGAACACCGTGTCATCTACAGCGGCACGTTTTCCAAGATTCTGGCACCGGGACTCCGTGTGGGCTATGTCAGCGCACCGGCGGAGATCATTTCCAAGATCACCGTCTGCAAGCAGGTGTCGGACGTGCACTCCAACATCTGGGCACAGGCAGTCTGCGCACAGTTCCTGGAGGAAACCGATATGGATGCCTACTTGGAGGGACTGCGGGAGGTATACCGCCACAAGTGCGAACTGATGATCGGCGGAATGCGCCAGCATTTCTCCAAGAAGATCCGCTGGGAGGAACCGGAGGGCGGTCTGTTCATCTGGTGCACACTGCCGGAGGACTGCGACATGCCTGCATTCTGCAAGCGTGCCGTTTCGGAGTACAAGATCGCTGTCGTTCCGGGAAATGCTTTTCTGGTGGATGAGACACAGCCCAGCTCGTCCATCCGCCTGAACTTCTCCACACCGCCGGATGACCAGATCGTCAAGGGCATCCGGATTCTGGGCGACATGACCAGAGAAATGTTAGACAATTAATTTTTGAAAGAGGAAGGACTTTATATATCATGGCAAATACAAAAAATCATACCCCGCTGGTGCGTTATCTCGCAACCGAATCTTACCTGATGACACGTGGTGCAGCGCTGCACTTTCCGGCAAAGCAGTTCTCGAAGCTGATCACTCCGGAGCACAGCGTCTATGGCGTAGTGATCGACATCCCCATGAACCCCACCACACTGGCAACGCTGGTTGTCTATATCAACGGCGCAGCAAACCTGTACTTCAACATGTATGACGGCGAGCACATGGGCTGCTACACCGGCGCTTCCCAGCGGTATCAGTCTGTGGTACAGGCCGGACAGATTCTGGTCACCAACGCAAGCCGGATGCTGGGCGATGCGCAGAAGACCAAGCAGTTTGACCTGCCCATGGGACGCAACAACAACATCTTCCTGCTGACCAGAAATGGCATCTATAAAAAAACCGTTTCGCCCACAGAAGTTTCTAATGAGAGCAAGGAAGTACAGAGCGTTTATTTCCTGTACCAGAGAGTGATGCAGGAGCTGCATTCCGCACAGCTGAAGGATCGTGCGGCTGCACAGAAGAACCAGTAAACGAAAGGATGTGCCGGACATGGCAGAACAAGAGACCAAAAAACTGATTTTCAGCGGCATCCAGCCCACGGGCACGTTTACACTGGGCAATTATATCGGTGCGATTCGGAACTGGGGCCCGCTGCAGGACGAGTACCGCTGTGTGTACTGCGTGGTGGATATGCACGCCATCACAGTACGGCAGGATCCGGTAAAGCTGCGGCAGAACAGCCTTCAGGCGTATGCGCTGCTGCTGGCATGCGGCATTGATCTGGACAAGTCCATCCTGTTCATCCAGAGCCACGTGAGAACCCATGCGGAACTGAGCTGGATTCTCAGCTGCAACACCCAGTTCGGCGAGCTCTCCCGCATGACACAGTTTAAAGACAAGAGCCAGCGCCATCCGGATGATGTCAACGCCGGTCTGTTCACCTATCCGGTGCTCATGGCAGCGGATATCCTGGCGTACAACGCCGATCTGGTGCCGGTGGGAATCGACCAGAAGCAGCACCTGGAGCTGACACGAAACATTGCCCAGCGCTTCAACCAGCGCTACGGCGAGTTCTTTACGCTGCCGGAGCCGTATATTCCGCCGGTGGGCGCAAAGATCATGTCCCTGCAGGATCCCGCCAAGAAGATGTCGAAATCTGATACCAACCCCAATGCGTGCATCCTGATTCTGGACGACAAGGACACCATCATCCGCAAGTGCAAGCGTGCTGTGACCGACAGCGAGGCGCAGGTGCGCTATGCCGAGGGCAAGGACGGCATCAACAACCTGATGAGCATTTATTCCAGCGTTACCGGAAAGACCTATGCGGAAATTGAACGGGAGTTCGAGGGCAAGGGCTACGGCGACTTCAAGATGGCAGTGGGCGAGGCAGTTGCCGACCATCTCCGTCCGGTGCGGGAGACCTATGCAAAACTCATCGGCGACAAGGCATATCTGAAGGAGTGCTACACCGCTTCCGATGCCAAGGCGCTGGCGTATTCCTCCCGCATTGTCCGCAAGGTATACCGCAAGGTCGGCTTTGTGGATGCCCTTTAAATGCAATTCTATCTGGGCGCTGCGCTGAAAACTTTTGCGGAGGACGCATTTGCCGGAATTTCCCGGGAGCAGGCGGTTTGCAGCCGGATTCAGAAAGAGCGCCTGGAATTTGCAGCGCCAGCGGAAGAAAAGTAAACCACAATTTCATGAAACCGGAGGCACAGTATGATACCGTATGAACGCAAAGAACGCTACACTGTTGATGATCTGGCAGAGATCATCTCACTCCTTCGCAGCAAAGAGGGCTGCCCATGGGATAGGGAACAGACCCACGAGTCCATCCGCAGCGAGCTGATTGAGGAGACTTATGAGGTGATCGAGGCAATCGACCAGAAAGATCCGGCGATGCTGCGGGAGGAGCTGGGCGACCTGCTTTTGCAGGTGGTGTTCCACGCACAGATCGAGCAGGAACAGGCGCACTTCACGCTGGAGGATGTCTGCACAGAGATCTGCGAGAAAATGATCGTCCGGCATCCCCATGTGTTCAGCACGGTGCAGGCGGATACCACAGAGGATGTCCTGAAAAACTGGGACACCATCAAAGAGGAGACCAAGCATCAGACCACACGGACAGAAACGCTGGAAGCTGTCGCCAAGACACTGCCGGCGCTGATGCGTGCGCAAAAGGTGAGCAAGCGTGCTGCCAAGGGCAAGGGGCATTTCCTGTGCAAGGAGTCGGCGCTTGCCAGCGTGACGGAGTGCAAGCACACGCTGGAACAGGCGGTGTATCTGGAGGACAAGGACGAGCTGGCCCGTGCCATGGGCGAGATGCTGTTCTGCTGCGCCAGCGCTGCACAGCACTTCGGCATTCAGGCGGAACAGGCGCTGACCGATACCACGAACCACTTCATCCAGTGCTTCGCTGCGGTGGAAAAGCGCTGTCTGGACAGCGGACGCTCACTGGACACGCTGACCCACGGGGAGTGGATCGAAATGTGGAACCGCACCAAACGATCTTTTGAGGAGGAAGCTGCCGATGCGATTGGATAAATACCTGAAAGTTTCACGCCTGATTAAACGGCGCACCGTTGCCAACGAGGCATGCGATGCCGGAAAAGTGCTGGTCAATGAAAAGATCGCCCGTGCATCCTATGATGTCAAGGTAGGCGATGTGATCGCCATTCAGATGGGACAGAAGGAACTGTCCGTTCGGGTGGAAAAGGTGCCGGAGTTCGTCACAAAGGAAGACGCTGTGACACTCTACACCGTGCTATCATAAACAATCGAAGAAAAGCGCCTGTGGAAAGGATTCCATAGGCGCTTTTTGCATGCTCTGGCGCTGGGGAAAAATTCCTTTGCCAAATGTATTTGATTTCGGAAAAATTGCCTGTGTTTCCGGCGGTTTTCTGATGGGATTGTCTAAAAATACTGAAAAAAGGAGCTGTTTCTTGTATGAATAGTATATTGACATGTAATGGCGTAAAATGATATAATTTTTTTATATCGGGGCAAAGTGCAAAGGGAGGCACTTTGTTGGCTCTGGCGCTGCTGCGCCGGGCTGCCTTCGGTGCGGGGGAGCCTGTTCCGGGCTTCCCCCTGGGAAAGACTACTTGGAAAGGAGCGGTTTTTATGGAAAATTTAGGCTATTTGAGCCGGGAAGAAGATCTGCCGCATGCTGTCAGCTATGGGGAACGGCATCGGTTTCGTGCACGCTCATCGGAGCGAATGCGGCCGTCCAGAGGCTACTATTTCGCCAAACGGTGCATGGACATTATAGGGTCGCTGTGCGCCCTTGCAGTTCTGGCGGTTCCCATGCTGGTGATCGCCCTGCTGATCTTTTTGCAGGACTTTCACAATCCGTTTTTCCGTCAGGTTCGTGTGACGAAGGACGGGCGGTACTTCTACATGTACAAGTTCCGCACTATGTGTGTGGATGCCGAACAGAAGCTGGATGCGCTGAAGCAGCGCAACGAGGCGGACGGACCGGTGTTTAAGATGAAGGATGATCCCCGTGTGACGAAGCTGGGGAAGTTTTTGCGAAAGATGAGTCTGGACGAGCTGCCGCAGTTTCTGAACGTGCTGGGCGGTTCGATGAGTCTGGTCGGCCCACGCCCGCCGATTCCCAGAGAGGTGGAGCAGTATACGCCGTATCAGAACCACCGGCTGGATGTGAAGGGCGGTCTCACCTGCTATTGGCAGTGCTCCGGCAGAAGCAATATCATGTTTGACGAGTGGGTGGAGCTGGATCTCCGGTATATTCGGGAGCAGTCCTTGAAAACCGATGTAAAGATTTTGTGGAAAACGGCTCGTGCGGTGTTGCAGGGAGACGGCGCAGAGTAATCGGCAAAGAAAAAGAGATACCAGCGGTGCGGAAGCGGTTTTGGCAGCTTTTGCACCGCTTTTTGATGGATGCTGTGGCAGAGTGCCCTTTGATACAAATCAACAGACTACGGGAAAAAGCATGCGGTAACACAAAAATAATTTCCATGCACTTTCCTCATAAGGCTGCTCCAGCTGAGCGCAGCTGGCGAGGTGTTCTTAGAGGGCACGTGCC
>OHXC01000905.1_pt1 | contig 11416 bp, 8 predicted proteins | sample 1579891 | NCBI WGS metagenome assembly OHXC01 (sample SAMEA3882531, study PRJEB24775) | human gut metagenome | biome: human-associated habitat; feature: intestine environment; material: feces | place: Netherlands | collected 2009/2010
GGAAAACGGCATACCAAAAACAATAGATAGAGAACTTGAATTTACGGTTACTGATTCAAGTGTATTAGGTAAAGCAGGAGATAAACTTACCGTTAAGATCATTCCTTCAGATGAAAGGTATGAGAAAGCGGAAGAAGCAGAAACAAAGGTAAAAGAAGCGCCAAAAGCAGTCAAAGATCCTCTCAGAGTTGTCAAAGGAAAGGATTTAACAGAAGATACGGTATTAGCGAAAAAAGGAGTAGAAAATTCAAATAAAATGCCGGGAGGAACAACATATCGGTGGAAAACTGCTCCGAATACAAGTCAGGCAGGAAATACGACTGGGATAGTGTCAGTAACTGTTCCTGACAGAGAAGAAGCTTTTGAAGTAACTGTTCCTATTGAAGTGTTTTTAGCGGATGCAGATAAATATACTCCGCAGACAACGTCGATTATTAAAGAGTATGGAACATCAACGACAGAAGAGGAAATTATAGGCGCGGTAACAGTGCCGGGATATCCGGAAGATACAGTGGATGAACTGGAAATAGCACTTGATAATGCAACTCAGATTCCGGATGGGAATACAGCAGGGGATTATCCTGTAGATGTAACAGTTACTTATCCGGATGGAAGTGAAGATAAAGTACAAGTAACAGTTACAGTAAAAGAACAAAAAGATAATGAGAAGTATATTCCGGAATTCGATCAGATTAATAAAAACTACGGCGAAGCAACAACGGAAGAGGAGATCAAAGGTGCGCTGAAGGAAGAAAGCGTACCGGAGAACATGGAAGTCACAGTGAAGAATCCGGAAAACCTTCCGGACGGAATGACAGAGGGAACATTCGAAATAGAAGTGACGGTAGAGTACCCGGACGGAACAAGCGAAGATACGACAGTGCAGGTAGTGGTGACGGATAACCGCACGGATGCAGAGAAGTATACGCCGGAATTCGATCAGATCGAGAAAAACTACGGCGAGGCAACAACGGAAGAAGAGATCAAAGGTGCACTGAAAGAAGAAAGCGTACCGGAGAATACGGAAGTCACGGTGAAGAATCCGGAAAGCCTGCCGGATGGAATGACAGAAGGAACATTCGAGATAGAAGTGACGGTAGAATATCCGGACGGAACAAGCGAAGATACGACAGTGCAGGTAGTGGTGACGGATAACTTTTTAGTTGTCACTAAAAATCCGCCAAAACAAATTGATGGACAGAGAGTAGCTGAAAATACAAATGTAATTACAGCAAATCTGACATTTACTGTAGAAGGTGTACATGATGAAGGATTAAATTCAGGTCTTTCCATTGATGAAAATGGAAATTTGACAGGAACGCCAAAACTTAATTGGGGTGACAAGAATTCCGACACTTATGAAGAACAGACAGTAGTTCTTCATGCAATAGCAACAGCGGAAAGTGGTAGTAAAAAACCTGTAACAATATCGGTAGTAGTTCAAAGAGATACGGACGGAGACGGAGAGCCGGATATCACGGATACAGACGATGATGGAGATGGATTTACGGATATAGAAGAGGAAGAAAAAGGTACTGATCCAAAAGATCCAAACTCAGTTCCGCAGGTTGATCCGAAGCCGGTCAAACCGGATCAAAAGCAAGATCCTGAAATTTCTCAAAATAAAGTAGTGAACAATGTGGTTAATAATTCTTATAAAAAGCCGATTTCCAATGCACCAAAAACAGGGGATTTTGGCAATGGAACAGGATATACAGGTTTAGCTGCATTGGCTGCGGGATTGATGCTTCTTCTTGGAATAAAGAAAAAAAGAAAAGAGGAAGACGGTGAAGAATAAGATCTGATATGATCACATTAAAACGGTGTAGCAATTTGCTATGCCGTTTTATTGTGACAGCTATGAACCAAATCTCAGGTTAGCCAGATACATTGGTGATCGAAATTAAGCCATTATGGCTGCCAATCGAAATCAAGAATTATGATTGACAAAATTGCATAAATAGAGTAAAGTTTAGTTAGTTAAAACTAACTAAAAGGCGAAGAAGATTATTATTTTGAGGAAACGATTTGCTTTTTGGAAAATGTTTAAGGAGAAATCAAAGAGACTATGTCAGAAGAAATGCTTGTAAGTTATTGCTCGCCCACTTTATCGGGGCTTAAAACAGGAAGTCTTTTTTCGTGTCCATGTGATTCTAAAAAAAAGATGTCCGGAGAAATAAGTAATTTTAATCAGAAGTTGTCAAAAAAAGGAATCCGAATTCTTCCGGTACGCATATCAGGCAGGAGAGCTTTGATTTATGTTTATCGTCCGGAAAAATTAAAGCAGGATTTTTTTGATGAGAAAGTGCAGACGATTTTAGCACATAAAGGGTATGACTGCACAAACCAAAATCGTTGTGTCTGCAGATTGGTTGAAAAACTGCGGAAGGATTCAGAATTTCCACATGAGATTGGTTTATTTTTAGGATATCCGGCGGAAGATGTCAAAGGATTTATAGAAAATAAGGCGGCTAGCAGCAAGTGCTCGGGATGTTGGAAAGTATATGGGGATGAACAAACAGCAATGAATCTCTTTGAAGAATACAGGAAGTGTACAGAAATCTGCTATAGAAAATGGAAAAACGGCGCAGATGTTGAACAGCTTACGGTTTCTATATAATCATGAATTCAGAAGAGCCGATAGAGAATGAAAAAATCCGCTTTAATAAGTTGAAAAAATTCATATGGATTTCATATGGAAAATATGTAATAATTTGCTTATTAATTGAAAAAACAAAAAAGAAAGGGGAAAAGTATGATTATTACGACAACACCTTCTATTGAGGGAAGAAGAATTGTAGATTACAGAGGAATTGTTTTTGGCGAGGTTGTCTCAGGTGTGGATTTTGTCAGAGATCTGGCGGCGTCTTTCACGAATTTTTTTGGCGGAAGATCAGGCGGATACGAGGAAGAACTTGTGACGGCAAGACAGAATGCGCTTAACGAGATGGCTCAGCGGGCGGCATCGGCAGGAGCGAATGCTGTTGTGGGAGTTGACGTTGATTATGAAGTTCTCGGGGCTGACGGAAATATGCTGATGGTGACAGTGAGCGGAACGGCAGTGGTTGTAGAGTAAATCAATTTTTACAAGGCAGCAGGGTCAGAAAAAGATCAGGAATAGGATTTGGGAAAAGGATCATGGAGAAGCGTCTGCATGGTCTTTTTTGCTTTCCGCTAAGAAATATAAAATCCCGGATATACAGAAGAGAGAATATGATGTAATATAGTATGGATATAGACTAAAGAAAAAGATAAAGGTGATTTTGTGAGAATCGGTAAAAAAAGTTCAAAAAGAGAGAAAAAGGCAATGTCTGTTTCGCTGTATGCGAACTTGATGTTTGTCGTAGTGGAGCTTGTAATGGCGATAGTGACAGGTTCACAGGCTGTTTTGCTGGATGGTGTATATGACGGAATCGAATTCGTTATGCTTCTTCCGTCTATCTTTTTAATACCGCTTTTATATAAGCCGAGTAACGAGAAATATCCGTTTGGGCATATGCAGATGGAGACTGTGTTTATCGTTGTAAAAGGAATAACAATGATCACTGTTACAGTCGGTTTGATCACGAACAGTATCAATATATTATTTCACGGCGGGCGGACAGTTGATTTTGGAGTTGTAGCGTGGTTTGAGCTGTTTGCTTGTGTTCTTGGCATAATAGTGACATTTTATCTGAAGAGGAAAAACAAAGCGATGAATTCCCCTCTTATTACAGTAGAGATGCAGGGGTGGAAGATGGATAGTATGCTTTCCCTCGGAATGACAGCCGTATTTTTCCTTCCGGTTTTCCTTCCGTTTAAAGGAGTAGGTCAATTAACTCCGTATTTGGACCCGTTTATCACGATCGTGCTGTCTATGATCATGCTTCCGATCCCGGTTAAAACGGTGTTTACCGGAATCAGGGATCTGTTGTTGATCTCTCCCGAGGAGGAAACAGTATCAGAGATCAAGCAGACGGTGGAACCGATCATACAGGAAAGTAATTGTGTGGATATTTATTATGACATTGTCAGAACGGGAAGAAAATTATGGATCAGCGCGTATATTAAATTGAACAAGGATGAGCTTTCCGTAAGGAAGTTTAAGATGCTGCAGACGAGATGCATTGCCGCCTTAAGTGAAAAATATACGGATTTTTATTTTGAGCTTCTTCCTGAAATCGAGCTTGATATGGAAGAACTGGAAGAACTGCAGGAAAAGCAGGAAAAACAACAAATGGAAAATAAAAACGGGCGGGAGGATAAATAATTGAAGAAAAAGAGAGGAATTCTATTCGGAGTCGTTTTTATTTGCGTATTGTTTTTTGTAATCGTATTTTTTGTGAGGAACAAAGAATCTGCCGAACCCGTCAGCAAAAGTGATTTTAAATTGAATACTGTTGTGACTGTTACAATTTATGATTTAGAAGAAAAAGAGAAAAAGCCGGATGACAAAGATAAAAGAAATGAAAAGGGAATACATAGAGAAGAAAAGGATGCGGAAGAGATTATAGATAAAGCGTTAAAGCTTTGTGACAAATATGAAAAGATATTCAGCCGTACGCTTCCTGAAAGTGAGATTTATGCGTTGAATCACGGAACGCTTCCGATGGAAGACGGATATTATCTTTTATCCGAAGAGTGCGCGGCGTTGATCGAAAAGGGGTTGTATTATAGTGAACTTTCCGGTGGAGCGTTTGATATTACGATCGAACCTGTTTCTTCTTTATGGGATTTTACTTCAGGGGAAAAGATCGTGCCGGATGCAGAGACAATCGCGGAAAAGCAGGCATGTGTAGGCTATGAAGATGTGGAGCTTAAAGGAAATAAACTACGTTTTAAAAAAGAGGGAATGGGAATTGAGCTTGGAGCTGTCGCAAAAGGATATATTGCAGATAAAGTGAAAGAATATCTTGTATCGGAAGGTGTGAAAAGCGCAGTTATCGATCTTGGAGGAAATGTGTTATGTGTCGGAGAAAAACCGGATGGGAAGCCGTTTAAAATCGGAATCCAGAAGCCGTTTGCCGATCGGAGCGAAACAGTGTCAGCCGTAGAAATTGCAGGTACGTCTGTTGTTTCCTCAGGCATATATGAAAGATATTTTGAAAAAGACGGGAAACTGTATCACCATATATTAGATCCGGCAACCGGATATCCGTATGAAAACGGACTCGTGTCCGTAACTGTTTTATCTGAAGAGTCGGCGGACGGTGACGGATTAAGTACGGCATGTTTTGCGCTAGGATTAGAAAAAGGATTAGAACTGATCGAACAGACACCGGATACAGAAGCGATGTTTATAACAGAGGATGGAGAAATGCATTTTAGCAAAGGTTTTGTTTATTGTGGCTAACGCTACTGTTTCACTTATAACCGGGCGCTCATCTCATACAGATGTCCGCCTGCATAAAAGAAAAAGAGATATGAAGGAGAGAAAAAAATGAGTATATGTGATTTAAAGTCTTATGAAATTGTACAAAGCAGAGATTTATCTGATCTGAGTTCAAAAGGAACGCTTCTGCGTCATAAGAAGAGCGGAGCAAGAGTTCTTCTTATGGAAAATGATGATGAAAATAAAGTGTTTGCCATCGGTTTTCGTACACCGCCGTCAGACAGTACAGGAGTACCTCATATTATGGAGCATTCTGTATTGTGCGGATCAAGAGAGTTTCCGGTAAAAGATCCTTTTGTAGAGCTTGTAAAAGGATCGCTTAATACATTTTTAAATGCGATGACTTATCCTGACAAGACAGTTTATCCTGTAGCAAGCTGCAATGATAAAGACTTTCAGAATCTTATGCATGTCTACATGGACGCGGTATTTTATCCGAATATTTACGAGCAGGATAAAACGTTTCGTCAGGAAGGATGGAGTTATAAACTGGATGCACCGGATGAGGAATTGAAGTTGTCGGGAGTTGTATACAATGAGATGAAAGGTGCGTTTTCTTCACCTGAAGGGGTGCTTGACCGGGTGATTTTGAATTCTCTGTTTCCGGATACATCGTATGCAAATGAATCCGGCGGCGATCCGGAAGTGATCCCTGATCTGACGTATGAACAGTTTCTTGATTTCCACAGGAAATATTATCATCCGTCAAACAGCTATATTTATCTGTATGGCGATATGGATATGGAAGAAAAACTGAACTGGCTTGATGAAAAGTATTTGTCTGATTTTGATGAGATTGAGGTTGATTCGGAGATTAAGTATCAGAAGCCGTTTTCACAAATGCAGGAGATTGTTCAGGAATATTCTATAGCAAGCGATGAAAGCGAAGCGGATAACACTTATCTTTCTTATAATAAAGTGATCGGAACTTCCTTAGATGAAAAGCTCTATCTTGCATTTCAGATTTTAGATTATGCGCTTTTGTCTGCTCCGGGAGCGCCGCTGAAAAAAGCGCTTCTTGATGCGGGAATCGGAAAAGATATTATGGGATCATATGATAATGGAGTTTATCAGCCGATTTTTTCTGTTATTTCTAAAAATGCAAATATGGAGCAGAAGGAAGCGTTTGTGGAAGTGATTGAAAATACGCTGCGAAATATTGCAGAAGGCGGAATTGATAAAAAAGCATTGCAGGCTGGACTGAATTATTATGAGTTCCGTTTCAGAGAGGCGGACTTCGGAAGTTATCCGAGAGGATTGATGTACGGACTTCAGTTGTTCGATAGCTGGCTTTATGATGAAGAAAAACCGTTTATCCATATGGAGGCGATTCCGACATTTGAGTTTTTGAAAAGTCAGATCGAAACAGGTTATTTTGAGCAGTTGATCCGAGATTATCTTTTGGAGAATCCGCACGGGGCGATCGTAATCATCCGACCGGAGAAGGGAAGGACTGCGAGAATGGATCGGGAGCTTGCAGAGAAACTGCAGGCGTATAAAGAAAGTCTGTCCGAAGAAGAGATTGAGAAACTTGTGCAGGATACAAAAGATCTGGAAGCGTATCAGGAAGAAGAATCTGCGCCGGAAGATCTGGCGAAGATTCCGGTGCTTAGAAGAGAAGATATTTCCCCGGAAATCGCGCCTGTCTATAATACAGAGATGGAGATCGACTCAGTGAAAACGATCTATCATAATGTTGAGACAAACGGAATCGGGTATGTAACGCTTCTGTTCGATCTTTCTGCGGTCAAGGAAGAAGATCTTCCGTATGTCGGCATTTTGCAAAGTGTCCTCGGCATTATCGATACAGAGAATTACGAGTATGGAGAGTTGTTTAATGAGATCAATATCCATACAGGCGGAATCGGAACGTCGCTTGAATTATATGCAGATGCGCAGAAAGTAAAGGAAAAGGAATTCAAAGCGACATTTGAAATGAAAGGAAAATCACTGTATCCGAAGATGGACGTTCTTTTCTCTATGATGCGGGAAATACTGACTTGTTCTAAGCTTGACGATGAGAAACGCTTAAAAGAGATTCTTGCGATGCTCAAATCACGCCTTAGTATGTCGTTCTTGTCATCGGGACATACAACTGCCGCTTTGCGTGCGTTGTCATATACATCGCCTCTTGCAAAATTTAAAGACGATACAGACGGAATCGAATTTTACGAAGTAGTAAAAGAAATCGAAGAAAACTTTGACGACCATAAAGAAGAATTGATCTGTCGGTTAAAAGCAATTTCAAAACAGATCTTTTGCGCAGATAATATGATGGTCAGCTATACTTCGGCAAAAGAAGGACTTGCCTATATGGAAAATGCATTTGCGGCTGTATCAAAACAGCTAAACGACGCAGATGTGGTACAAACAGAAGCGAAAGAAAACAGATGCATCATTCATTGTAAAAAAAGAAACGAAGGATTTAAAACATCTTCAAAAGTACAGTACGTTGCAAGAGTCGGCAATTTCATTGACGGCGGAGAAGAATATACAGGAGCGCTTCAGATCTTGAAAGTGATTTTAAGCTACGATTATTTGTGGCAGAATGTCCGTGTGAAAGGCGGAGCTTATGGATGTATGAGTAATTTTAACCGGATCGGAGAAGGTTATCTGATCTCGTACCGCGATCCGAATCTTGAGAAAACGATGGAGATTTACGAAGGCGTTGTAGATTATCTTGAAAACTTTAATGTAGACGACAGAGATATGAATAAATTTATTATCGGAACGATCAGTAATATCGACCGCCCGATGAATCCTGCCGCAAAAGGAAGCCGTTCTATGAATTTGTATATGAGCCGCGTGACAGAGGGAATGATCCGCCGGGAAAGAGAGCAGATTCTTTCGGCTGATCAAAAAGATATCCGCGCGCTTGCAAAAATATTAAAAGCGGTGCTTGACGCAGATCAAATCTGCGTGATCGGAAGCGAGGAAAAGATCGAAGAACAAAAAGAGATGTTCATGGAGATCAGAACATTAAGCTAAGAAGTATGACAGAACAGCGAAAAAGAGAATGATGAAGCGGTCGGATGACCGGATAAAGGAAATACAAGGAAAACGAAGAAGATAAGATTAAAAACAATAAGGAAGATAAAGAGAAGCGCAGAAGGCTTGCAGTGAGAATAAAAAGACAGGATGAGAAAGAGTAAGCGCGGGAAAGGATATTGATATGAGAGAAGATTTTAAATCAGGGTTTGTAACTTTGATCGGAAGACCGAACGTAGGAAAGTCAACATTAATGAATCATTTGATCGGACAAAAGATCGCGATTACATCGAATAAACCGCAGACGACGAGAAATCGTATCCAGACGGTTTTAACGACAGAGGAAGGCCAGATTGTTTTTGTGGATACTCCGGGTATCCACAAAGCAAAAAATAAGCTTGGAGAATATATGGTAAATATTGCAGAGCGTTCTTTGAACGAAGTTGACGTTGTGCTTTGGCTTGTCGAGCCGTCTGCTTTTATCGGGGCGGGAGACCGTCATATTATCGAACAGCTTAAGAAAGTGAAAACTCCGGTTGTTCTCGTTATTAATAAGATCGATATGGTGAAAAAAGAAGAGATACTGACATTTATCGACGCATACAGAAAAGAATATGATTTTGCAGAGATCGTGCCTGTATCGGCAAGATCCGGAGATAATACAGATGAGCTTATAAAAGTGATTTTAAAATATCTTCCGTACGGACCGCAGTTTTACGATGAAGATACTGTCACAGATCAGCCGGAGCGTCAGATCGTGGCAGAACTGATCAGGGAAAAAGCGCTTCACTGTCTGAATGAAGAAATTCCTCACGGAATAGCGGTGGCGATCGATCGGATGAAGGCAGAACGAAGAGTAATGCATATCGACGCGACGATCATATGTGAAAGAGATTCCCACAAAGGAATTATTATCGGAAAACAGGGAAGTATGCTGAAAAAGATTGGAAGTACCGCGCGTTATGAGATCGAGAGACTGCTCGGATGTAAAGTGAATTTGAAACTGTGGGTAAAAGTACAGAAAAACTGGCGCGACAGCGATTATCTTATGAAAAATTTCGGATACAGAGAGGACGAGTAATATCAACGCAGCGGTGATCGCATCGAAAAATTTTCTATAATAAAAATGGTATTTTTTATACAGTATGACCTTCTTTTCTGTCGGGGAAACTATTCTTAAAGATCACGGAAGAAGAGGTGGAACAGATGAAAGAAGAATACTGGGAATTATTTATGACATCAGGAAAGATCGATGATTATTTGAATTATAAAAACAGCCGGAAAGCAGATGGAAGCTCCGGCAGAAAGGAACGGCGTGAATCAGATTATACTGACAGGGATAGTACTCTCTACGATGCCGGTCGGCGAGTATGACCGGCGTGTTGTAATACTTACAAAAGAACAGGGAAAGATCTCGGCGTTTGCACGGGGGGCAAGACGCCCGAACAGTCCGCTTGTCGGTGCGCTCAACCCGTTTTCTTTCGGAACGTTTACGATGTATGAGGGGAGGACGTCTTACACGATACAGTCGGCAAGTATTTCTAATTATTTTGCCGAGCTGAGAGGCGACATTATCGGAGCATATTACGGTTTTTATTTTCTGGAATTTACAGATTACTATACGAAAGAATTCAATGATGAGCGGGAAATGTTAAAACTTCTTTATCAGACGCTTCGGGCGCTGACAAATCCGCATATTCCAAACATGCTTATCCGTTACATATTTGAATTGAAAGCGTTGACGATCAACGGACAGGCGCCGCAGGTATTTCAGTGTATGACTTGCGGAAATAAAGAAAGACATGCCGTGTTCAGCGCGGTGAAAGGCGGACTTGTGTGCAGCGAATGTATGAAAGACGTGCGGGACGGGATGAGTCTGGATCCTTCGACTTTGTATAGTATGCAATATATAGAAACAAGTACGATTGAGAAATTATATACGTTTAATGTGACAGAAAAAGTATTGACAGAACTTGGAAATGTGATGAGCAGGATGACGGATATATATGTCGGAAAGCATTTTAAATCACTGGAAATATTAGAGACTCTTATTTGATGTGGTGTATTTCAGGACAGGGATTGTGCTTAGATTTCAGAAGTCTGAGACAAAAACGTGAAAGAAAATAATAAAGGAAGAGAAGAAAGCGTAAGGTCAAATGAGAATAGCGATATGTGAAGATGAAGAATTTATACAAAATTCGATTGAAAAAAATGTAGAGAAGTGTTTAGAAATAACAGGGATGGCAGGAAAATGTGAATGCTTCGTGTCTGCCGAAGAATTGCTTGAGAAAGGAAATATGCCATATGCACTGTATATTCTTGACGTTGAGATGAAGAAGCTGAGCGGACTGGAATTGGCAGAACATATCCGAACAGAGGATAGAAATGCAGTGATCATTTTTATGACAAATCATAGTGAGATGATGCAGAAAGCATTCGACGTGCAGGCGTTTCAGTATCTGGTGAAACCGATCGATTCTGATACTGCGCACAATGTGATTATGCGCGCTCTGCGGATCATCCGGGAAAAAAGAGATTATGAGTTTTACGGAAGTTTGAGTCAGATTGAAGAAGATATAAAAGGATCTATGTTTGTGAGAGTACATAATTCATATCTTGTTAATTTGGAAAAATTAAGGGAAGTGGAGCGTGAATCAGTTCCCCTTCGTTCGGGATTGAAAGTGCCGATTACAAGGACTTATAAGCAGGAGTTCAACAAAGCATATCAAAAATTTATTCTGATGAGCAAAGGGGGAAGAGAATAGATGATGGAATATGTATGGAGTACAATCGATTTTTTAGTAATGTATTTGTTTGATTTGTGCTTTTTCAAACCGAGGAGACGGATAGGAAAGCGAATTGATTTCATAATATTAATTGTAGTGGCGGTAATGGCATCTTTTATCAATGATTATTTTGCCAATTCGGATATTAATTTAGTGGTGACAATTATTTTTATCGTAGTTGTACTTGGATTTTTTGAAGGAAATTGGAAGAGGAAATTATTTGTAGGAAGTTCTTTTTTTGCATTTATAATTACGATTGAAGGAATTGTTG
>OHXC01000909.1_pt1 | contig 11388 bp, 8 predicted proteins | sample 1579891 | NCBI WGS metagenome assembly OHXC01 (sample SAMEA3882531, study PRJEB24775) | human gut metagenome | biome: human-associated habitat; feature: intestine environment; material: feces | place: Netherlands | collected 2009/2010
TGCACGAGATCTTCTTAAATCACCTTTTCTCTGTGGTCCGTCTAATGTCATCTGATCACCTGTGTAAGCGTGGATTGTGCACATGATACCGGACTGGATCGGTGCAAATTTGTTTAATGCATCTGCCATTGGTGCTAAGCAGTTTGTTGTACAAGAAGCTGCTGAGATGATTGTATCAGAAGCTTTTAATGTCTCGTGGTTTGTGTTGTATACGATTGTTGGAAGATCGTTACCTGCTGGAGCAGAAATAACAACTTTACGAGCACCTGCATTGATGTGTGCCTGTGCTTTTTCTTTGGATGTATAGAATCCGGAGCACTCTAATACAACGTCAACTTTTAATTCACCCCATGGGCAATTGTTTGCATCTGGGAATGCGTAGATTTTGATTTCTTTTCCATCAACTGTGATAGAATCTTCTCCAGCTGTTACTGTGTCAGCTTTCTCATATTTTCCCTGAGAAGAATCATATTTTAACAAGTGTGCTAACATTTTAGGGCTTGTTAAATCGTTGATTGCTACTACTTCATATCCTTCTGCTCCGAACATCTGTCTGAATGCAAGACGTCCAATACGTCCAAAACCATTAATTGCGACTTTAACTGCCATAATTAATTTACCTCCTAAAAATTTTTCTGTATTTATTATACTACATTTTTCTATACATTGCAAGTGTTTTTACAAAAAACTTAGAACTTTTTTTCTTTAAGGCAATACCGCACAAAGATTGTGCGTCAGATGCGTAGTCAGATTTTTTCGTCAGGTCACATAAAAATTCCGCAGGCATACTGTCGTATGTCAAGGGATTTTTGTGTGATATGGCGGAAAATCTGCAAGCAGATGGCGTGCAAAGCCGTCAGGCGGGCTTTGTGCGGTGTTGCCTTAAAACTTCACCGTAAAGCTATCTGTGTCTTGATCCGTCAAAGCACTGCTAAATTCTTTAAAATATGATCAAATATTGATGATTTTTTATTGACTACCCCGACAGTTTAGGTTATAATATTTACATGAGATCTTTATGAAAGGCAGGCTAACAAAGTGGAACTGACATCTTCTGTGAAAGAGATATATGCTCAGTCTGAGGAAAACATTATCCTCACTGACGCTGAGCTTAATGTCATTTGGAAAAATCATGGCGATCTGCCTGATGTTATAGATATTTCTGCTTTATGCGATACTCCGGAAAACGCTTTCATTCTGCCTGTTGAAAAGACAGCTACCTTTGAATATAAGGGCAGGTTTGCAGACTCGGCGGCAATGCGGTTTGAACCACTGAGAGATAATGGCATTATAACGAATTATCTCATACACTATTACTCTTGCATGGACATAGAACGTCTTTCTGACAAGTCTGGATATTTACGCTTCAAATCGAATTTTCTCGGCAACATAAGAATGGAGCTTTCTAAAATGTTAGCGATGCTTGACAGCCAAAAGGAATCCTTCTCTTCAAAAGCCGGCACTGAATATGAGCATTTTGACCATGAGGCAAGGCTTCGTATACTGAAGACATTTTCCGCAACGGTGAACATGACAGAACTTGCAAAATATTTCAGTGGCAATTTCACAACTGAATATCAGAGCCTGTCAGACATATGCGGTGAGGTATGCGACGAAGAAGGCAATTTACTTGAGGAGGACGGCTGTATTTTCAGATACTCCATTGACCCGTGCATTTATTTTGAAACAAACAAAAGCCTTATTAAAAATGTGCTTGTAAATCTGCTTGTGAACGCATATATGTACAATGACAAGGAACAACGGCAGGTGGAGCTTATCCTAAAAACTGAGGACGACAGGATAATACTGTCAGTAAGTGATAACGGCAACGGCATGACAGACGATGTATGGCAGGCGGCTATCACGCCATTTGGCACATTCCAGAAATACAGTAGCAGCGAGGCGTTGGGGCTTGCACTGGCAAAATGCTTTTGCGACCATTTTGACGGTGAACTAAGTTATCGCAGCGAGATCGGCAAAGGCACTTGTGTGACCATGAGTTTCCCATGTGACAGCCGTGGTTTGCCGAAAGAGTTCCATGTGAGCAGAATGCCACCCATACCGAACCCATACGGCAGTACCTACTGCATAATGGCTAAAGGGCTTGACCCGCTGAAATAGGGTTTGGGCAATATACAGAGCAAGTGAATAGATGGGATACAAAAAAAGGCAGTGCCGATTTTCTCGGTACTGCCTTGATTATTTTATGGAAATTAGTCCTTGATGATAGACTTACCTGTCATTTCCTTTGGCTGCTCAAGACCCATGAGTTTGAGCATTGTTGGTGAAAGGTCAGCAAGCACGCCGCCCTCTCTGATAAGAACATTACCTGCGCCTGCAATAATAAGAGGTACAAGGTTTGTTGTGTGGGCTGTGAATGGAGAGCCGTCCTCTTCCATCATCTTATCTGCGTTGCCGTGGTCTGCTGTGATAAGTGCTATGCCGCCCTTTGCAAGAACTGCGTCAACCGTTTTGCCTACGCACTCGTCAACTGCTTCTACTGCTGCTACGGCTGCGTCGAACACGCCTGTGTGACCTACCATATCGCAGTTTGCATAGTTGAGGATAATTGCGTCATACTTGTCAGACTCTATTCTCTTGAGAACTTCGTCGCAAACAAGATATGCGCTCATTTCAGGCTGGAGGTCATAAGTTGCTACCTTTGGTGAATTGATGAGGGCTCTGTCCTCGTTTTCAAAAGGAGCTTCTACGCCACCGTTGAAGAAGAATGTAACGTGTGCATACTTCTCTGTTTCAGCGATTCTAAGCTGTGAAAGACCCTTCTTTGCGATATACTCGCCGAAAGTATTTTCAAGGCTTGCTGGCTTGAATGCAACGTCAACGTTTGGCATTGTTGCGTCATACTGTGTCATGCAGACATAGTAAAGTGGGAATCTGCCGTTTCTTCTCTCAAAGCCTGTGAAGTCGTCGTCAACGAGAGTTCTTGTGATCTCTCTTGCTCTGTCAGGACGGAAGTTGAAGAAGATAACGCTGTCGCTTGCGGATATCTTGCCGTTCTCATCGATAACTGTAGGAACAACGAACTCGTCTGTAACGTCAGCGGCATAGGAAGCCTTGATAGCGTCAACTGCGTTATCAGCCTTATTGCCCTCGCCGTATACCATTGCGTCATAAGCCTTGCCTACACGCTCCCAACGGTTATCTCTGTCCATTGCATAGTAACGTCCCATTACTGTTGCTATCTTGCCGACACCAATTTCCTTGAGCTTTCCTTCAAGCTCAGCTACGAAGTCAACTCCGCTTGTAGGAGGAACATCTCTGCCGTCCATGAAGCAATGAACGTATACCTTTGTAAGACCTGCTTTCTTAGCAAGTTCCAAAAGACCATAGAGGTGTGAATTATGTGAGTGAACGCCGCCGTTTGAAAGAAGTCCGAACAGGTGGAGTGCGCTGTCATTCTTCTTGCAGTTCTCAACGGCTGCTGTGAAAGCTTCATTTGAGAAGAATTCGCCGTCCTTGATAGACTTTGTAATTCTTGTAAGTTCCTGATAAACTATTCTTCCTGCACCGATATTTGTATGGCCTACCTCTGAGTTACCCATCTGTCCCTCAGGAAGTCCAACGTCCATGCCGCTTGCACCGATAAGAGTGTGTGGATAGTTGGCAAGAAGTCTGTCGATATTAGGTGTTTTGGCAGCTCTGATAGCGTTGCCGTAATCCTTGTGATTATAGCCGAAGCCGTCCATAATGATAAGTGCTATGGGTTTCTTTGACATATTTCTTAGTCCTTTCAACATCATTTATATTCGTATTATCCCCAATAACCGCCATTTTCAAGGAAGCTCAGGACATATTCCTTAAATTCCTTGGCTGTATCGTCGCTTGTGTAATAGGTCTTTGCGCCGATACGGACATAGTTGCTCTCTCCTGCTTCATAGTAGATAGCTGGACCTTCTGAACATTTTATATCCAGCCAATCGCCGCCAACAACGTACTCCTTTGAATCCGGCTCTTTTTCTTCTGCGTTTTCCATGACTTTCGTGCGGAACTCTGTTATCTTGTCGAGCAGCTCGCTGTCTGTAAACTCAACGCCGTAAAGAAGCTTACTAGAGTCCATTTTGATAGTTACATTTTCAAGCTGAGCCTCAGATGTTGTCTGAGAGCTTTCTGCCGCCGGTGCGCTGCTTTCGTCAACGCTTCCGCAAGCTGCAAATGACATACACATGGATAATACTAATGCTGCAAATATTATTTTTTTCACAGTTGCGTCCCCCTGTTCAAAAAAAAGCAGAGGACAGCCGCAGCCGTCCCCTGCGGAACTTTTTATTTGTTTGTTCTTGTGACGAATGATATTTTACCCCTAGATATCCGTCTGTTAATTAGCCCTCAACAGCAGCCTGAACGATAGTGTTGAAGTCAGCAGCCTTCAGTGAAGCGCCGCCGATAAGACCGCCGTCTACGTTCTCCTTAGAAAGAAGCTCTGCACAGTTCTTAGCGTTCATTGAGCCGCCGTACTGAATTGTAACTGCCTCTGCTGTAGCCTCGTCATAGATCTTAGCAAGTGTTGCTCTGATGAATGCGCAAACTTCCTCTGCCTGATCTGCTGTAGCTGTCTTGCCTGTGCCGATAGCCCAAACTGGCTCGTAAGCGATAACGGACTTCTTAACGTCCTCTGCTGATACACCGAAGAAATCAAGCTTTACCTGTCTTGCGATAACTTCCTCTGTGATGTTGCACTCACGCTCCCAGAGTAGCTCGCCAACGCAAACGATAGGCTTAAGACCAGCTGCAAGAGCTGCCTTTGTTCTCTTGTTTACTGTTTCGTCTGTTTCACCGAAATACTGTCTTCTCTCAGAGTGACCGATAACAACGTACTCAACGCCAAGCTCAACGAGCATATCTGCTGAGATCTCGCCTGTGAAAGCGCCGCTCTTCTCAAAGTGAACGTTCTCTGCACCGATCTTTACGTTTGAACCTGCTGTTGCGTTGATAGCAGTTTCAAGGTTTGTGAAAGGAACGCAAGCGATAACTTCAACCTTGCCCTCAGCGTTTGCAACAAGTGGCTTGATAGCTTCGAGAAGCTCCTTAGCCTCAGGTCTTGTCTTGTTCATTTTCCAGTTTCCTGCAATAATTGCTTTTCTTACAGCTTTTTTCATGATAAAAAACTCCTTTATTTTTTATAGGGAACAGAAAAACTGCTCCTACTAGTTTTCCAAGTCTATTATACAACATTCCCTCGTATTTGTCAACTAATTAACAAAGGCTTGGACTTATTTTATCTGTTTATTACAGCTTGTCTATAAGCATAACGACACCGAAAACGCCAAGCAGGACACCGATAGCAATAGCCGCATAGCCGAAAGGAGTTTTCTCCTCTTTTTCCTCGGCTTCCTTTTCCTCCTCAGTGACTTCTACCTTTGATTTTTCATCGTCAAGGTAAAATTCCTGTGGGTTTTCTGGGTTATACTTTATGTCTATCATATCGCCCTTTTCATAGCCGTTGTCTGTGACTATTTGTGTATACTTCTCGCCGTCAATGGTATAGCCGATTTTCCACTCGGTAAAAACTCTATCCTCACCGCCGTTAAAGTCAGGCATTGTGGTCTTGATCTTCTGCAAGGCTTTTGCCTGAGTTGGTTCGTAGTGATCCTCCTCAGGGATATTATATTCCTGCTCAGGGAAAAAGCGATAGCCCTGCAAGGCTTTTATACCGAAATAGATAAGTCCCACGCCTGTGAGCAGAAGAATTATTCCGCCTATCCCCTGCCAGCCTAATCCGCTTTTTGCAAGTAGTGTTATTTCATTCATTTTTACTACCTCGATTTCTGCATAAAAAAGGGACAGGCAAAACCTGCCTGCCCCTAGCTTATAGCTTAGTAAGATATATTACTTGTCAGCAATTACGTCGATACCTGGGAGTACCTTGCCCTCGAGGTATTCAAGTGAAGCTCCGCCGCCTGTTGAGATGTGTGACATCTTATCAGCAAAGCCAAGCTGGATAACTGCTGCTGCTGAGTCGCCGCCGCCGATGATAGTTGTAGCGTCTGTTTCAGCAAGTGCCTTTGCAACTGCGATAGTACCCTTTGCAAGTGTTGGGTTCTCGAACACGCCCATAGGACCGTTCCAAACAACTGTCTTTGCAGACTTAACAGCCTCACCGAAGAGAGCCTGTGTCTTTGTGCCGATATCAAGGCCTTCCTTGTCAGCTGGGATCTTGTCAGAATCAACAACTTCTACGTCGATAGGAGCGTCGATTGGATCAGGGAAACCTGCTGCAACTGTTGTGTCGATAGGGAGAAGAAGCTTCTTGCCGAGCTTTTCAGCCTTTGCCATCATTTCCTTGCAGTAGTCGATCTTTGTATCGTCAACGAGGGAAAGACCAACTTCCTTGCCCTGTGCCTTGAGGAATGTGTAAGCCATACGGCCGCCGATGATAAGTGTATCGCACTTCTCGAGGAGGTTTGAGATAACGTTGAGCTTATCTGCTACCTTTGCGCCGCCGAGGATAGCAACGAATGGTCTAACAGGTGTTTCAACTGCATTTCCGAGATAGTTGATCTCTTTCTGCATGAGGTAACCAACTGCTGTTTCCTTAACGAACTTTGTAACGCCAGCTGTAGAAGCATGAGCTCTGTGAGCTGAACCGAAAGCGTCCATTACAAATACTTCGTCGTCAACGAGGTCAGCAAGTTCCTTAGCGAAAGCTTCGCCGTTCTTTGTTTCCTCTGCGCCTCTGAATCTTGTGTTCTCAAGAACAACGATATCACCGTCAGCCATTTCAGCAACTGCCTTCTTAGCGTTGTCGCCAACTACTGTATCGTCAGCAGCGAATGTTACCTTTGTTTCAGGAAGAAGCTCTGCAAGTCTTGCAGCAGCAGGAGCAAGTGAGAACTTAGCCTCTGGGCCGTTCTTTGGCTTGCCAAGATGTGAACACAGAACTACCTTGCCGCCGTCAGCTACCAGCTTCTTGATAGTTGGGAGAGCAGCTGTTATTCTGTTATCGTTTGTAATAACGCCGTCCTTAAGAGGAACGTTAAAGTCAACTCTTACGAGTACCTTTTTGCCCTTTACATTAATGTCATCAACAGTAACTTTGTTTAAACCTGCCATTTTAAAGACACCTCTCAATTTAATTTTTTTATTCACGTTGTTAAAAATCTAACAACCTTACCTTTATTATATAACATACCGTCATAAAAATCAAGTATTTTTTTATAATTTTTACCCTGATTTTATAACTTTAGGCTTTTAAAGTGCGTCCACCTTTATCTCTCCGTTGTCAGCGGATATTGCCACGGCGGACACTGCTCCCTCGCCCTTGTCTATAAGCAGTTCGGCTATCTTATCCTCCACCTCGTTTCTTATGACACGGCGGATATCTCTTGCACCAAGCTTCTGACCGTATGCCTTATGTGCAATAGTTTTCAGAGCTTTATCTGTATATCTCAGGCTGATATGTTTCTCCTCCAGCGGTGATTTCATCTCGTCCAGCATAAGGCCTGCTATGCCAGCGAAATTCTCCTCTGTGAGCGGATTGAACACAACTATCTCGTCAATTCTTCCAAGGAACTCGGGACGCAGGAACTCTCTCAGTGCTTTCATTGCTTTATCCTTGGCGATATCACTGTCGGTCTTATTGAAGCCCACACCTGTATCTCTATCAGTCGAACCTGCGTTTGATGTCATGACGATAACGGTATTTTCAAAGGAAACGCTTCTGCCCTGTGAATCGTTGATACGTCCCTCGTCAAGTATCTGAAGAAGTATGTTCATAACGTCAGGGTGAGCCTTTTCTATCTCGTCAAAAAGCACCACTGAATATGGTCTGCGGCGGACTTTTTCGGTAAGCTGACCTGCTTCATCAAAGCCTACATATCCCGGAGGTGAGCCGATAAGCTTTGATACTGAGTGCTTCTCCATATACTCGGTCATGTCAACCCTGATAAGCGGCTCGGTGGCGTCAAAAAGCTCTTCTCCAAGGACTTTCACAAGCTCTGTTTTTCCAACGCCTGTTGGGCCGACGAAAATAAACGAAGCCGGTCTGCGACGTTTTGAAAGCTGAACCCTTGTACGCTTTATTGCCTTTGCGACCTTATCAACGGCTTCGTCCTGGCCGATAACACGCTTTGAAAGGGCTTCTTTAAGGTGCTTTATCTTGTCATACTCTGTCTGAGCTATTTTATTGGCAGGGATACCTGTCCAAAGCTCTATTACCTTTGAGATGTCTTCCTCTGTGACCTGAACGTTTTTAAGAGTTTCTTCCACCTCTTTGAGTCTGTTCTGGATCCTGAGTATCTCGCCCTTTTCCTTTGCGATTATCTCATAGTCAGGGTCTGACTTCTGCTCGTAATCCTCAACGAGCTTTTCATGCTTTTTAAGCTCCTCGTTAAGTGCGTCGAACTCCTCTATTTCAGGTGTTCTTATACTTGTGCAGGCGCAGGCTTCGTCAAGAAGATCTATCGCCTTGTCAGGGAGAAATCTGTCGTTGATATATCTTTCAGAAAGCACTGCACACTCTCTGAGCATATCGTCTGATATCTTTACTCTATGGAAATTCTCGTAATACTGCTTTATGCCTTTGAGGACTGTGATTGTGTCCTCAACTGTCGGCTCGGAAACTGTTACAGGCTGGAAACGTCTTTCAAGTGCGGAATCCTTTTCGATATACTTTCTGTACTCCTTGAAAGTCGTTGCGCCTATTACCTGTATCTCGCCTCTTGAAAGGGACGGTTTCAGGATATTAGCTGCGTTCATCGTTCCCTCATTGTCGCCTGTGCCAACAAGGGTATGCACCTCGTCTATAAAGAGGATAACATTACCCTGCTCTTTGACCTCTTCCACAAGACCTTTGCAACGGCTCTCGAACTGTCCTCTGAACTGAGTGCCTGCAACAAGTGCGGTAAGGTCGAGGAGGTAAAGCTCCTTATCCTTGATATGGAACGGCACATCTCCGGCAACTATCCTCTGTGCGATACCCTCGGCAATGGCTGTTTTACCAACGCCAGGTTCGCCTATAAGGCATGGGTTGTTCTTCTGACGTCTTGACAGGATATGGATAACTCTTGATATCTCCTTATCTCTGCCCACAACGTTATCAAGCTTGCCCTCTCTTGCTTTCTGAGTAAGATTTGTGCAATAGTTGTTGAGAAATTTAAGCTTTTTCTTTTTATCCTTTGGCTTGTTCTCTCCGCCCTCATCGGTGGCTTTAGGCATACCTCCTGCGAGGTTGCTGAAAAGATTGGCTGCGTCACCGCCGAAAAGATTGCTCAGGAAGTTCGTTCCGCCCGGCTCAAAATCGTCCCCGTCGGAAGCCTCCATAAGCTGATTTGACATTGCTTCAAGGTCATCGTCTGAGATGCCCATTGCCTTCATATAATCGTCCACCTGCGAAATGCCAAGCTCCTTAGCACAAACAAGGCAAAGTCCCTCGTTCTTCTTGTGCTGAGGGTCCTTGGCGTTCATCTGTGAGATGAACACCACAGCAGGACGCTTTTTACATCTTGAACACATTAACATTTTTATTTGCTCCTTTCCTTACTGATACACCTTACGGTAATCATTTATACAGAATATCAAAGAAGTAACTGAACAGATAGGTATTTTCAAAAACAGCGCTGTTGAACTTGGGAAGCTTGTTCTCGGTAGCATTTATCACAGTGCAGACCATAAAGGCTATCAACACCAGATACAGACCACCTTTGCAAAGACCAAGCGCCATGCCTGCAAAACGGTTTGCCGCTGTCAGACCTGCCATTCGGGTAAAAACTCCCGACAGACGCAGGATAAGCCTTATGACTATCTCCATAAGCACATACACCGTCATGAACACGCAAAGCCTTATAAAAGTCAGGGCGATCGGTCGGAAAATGTTCTTTTCCAGATACTCAGCACCAGTTCTGCCACCCTCAGAGAGAGCCTTGACGGCTTCGTCTATCTGCTCAGCAGTAAACTTCACCGCCTTAGACAGACTTTTTCCAAGCTTATTGCCCTCCAGCTTTTCGCTGAGTTTTTGGGGCATAACGCTGTGGATATACTCTGAAAGCTCCTCGCCCTTTTGCTGAGCGGTATCAAGGTCTGTTCCCTTTGAAACAAGCAGCTTTTCGGTATTCTCCACAAGAGTGCCTGCCCCTGACAGGACGTTTTTTATCTCCTCATCTGAAAGGTCGATATCAACGCCCTCGTTTTTCAGTTCATTGCTCACAAGCTTTGAAAGATCCGTCTGTTCAGCAGCGTTTTCAAGGCTCGTTATAAGCTGCGTTTTGAAATATTTGTTATATACATTTTCAGCCGACATATTGGCTATAAGAAAAGCCACAAGAACGGCTGCCACTGTTCCGAGCATTGTGATGACATATCTCACAAAGCCCTTACAGTATCCTGTCAGAGCGGTCACGATAAGGATCATTATAACTGCTCCGTCAAAAAAATATGCCATATTTCCCTGCCTTTCGTCAGGTCTCGAAAGCTATTTTGTTTATCTCATGCAGACCTAGGAAATAAACGCTGTCGTTGAGGTAAACAAAGTCAAGATACTCAGAGGACACTGCCGCTGTTGCAAGTAGATTTCCTGCACTGTCATAGGCTTCTATATTATCCTCGCCGAGAAGGATCACCTTTTTGTTCTCTGCGACCATTTTCTTAGGCTTGCCGCTTTGAGTATAAACAACGCTATCAGGCTTATCTCCGTCAGAGTCCGAACGGAACACCGCAAGAGTTCCTGTTTTACGCTGTATGCCATCGAATGCAACTGCGGCAGTGGTATCTGTCAGGGCATAGTCTGAAAGTTCCTCAGGATATTCATACTGCATAAGTATTTTACCATTGCTGTCAAGCTTGTAGAAGCAGGTATCGCCCACTACCCAATAGTCGCCGTTATCGTTTCGCTGAACGGCAACTGCGAGAGTTTCAAGCTGTTCGCTCTTCATCTTCTCCTCAGTGCTGTCAAAGGTCACATGATAGACGACCGAGCGTAACGCTCCGCCACTGCTGGAAAATGTTGAGATACAACAGCCGCTTCCGTCCTTATCAAAGCTTATATCAAGTATTCTTCGTGAGCTTGACCACTGATATATCTCTGCTCCCGAGGAGTCATAAACTGTCAGCACTGCGGCATATTTCTCAGTCTGGGTGACCACTGCAACTGTGCTGTCAGGGGCTATCTCCGCCAAAAGTATAGACTGGTCTATATCCTTTGAGAGCAGCTCGCCCTTTTTATTCAGCACTCTGAAAGAATTTCCACCGTTATCATAAACAAGCACACGCTTGCCAGATGTTCTTACAACAGGGTTTGCAAAGTTGTGAGAATTATCCGATATCTTATTGCCAGACTCGTCATAAAAAGCAATGTTCCTGTCGTCAACTCTCACTATACCGTCGGAAAGCTGTTTTATAACGTTAACGGAGCTTTCATCAAAGGTCAGCGGGAAA
>OHXC01000912.1_pt1 | contig 11339 bp, 6 predicted proteins | sample 1579891 | NCBI WGS metagenome assembly OHXC01 (sample SAMEA3882531, study PRJEB24775) | human gut metagenome | biome: human-associated habitat; feature: intestine environment; material: feces | place: Netherlands | collected 2009/2010
TTCGACCTCGTAGGAGCCGGTGGAGCCCGAAACCGAGCTACGGGCGGTATTCTGGCCGCTCACGCCCGAGACGGGACGCACCATGGCGCGCGTCTGATCGGAAAGCTCGCGAGTCTTGGTGGCGCCCAGCTCACCGGGGGCACCGATGATGCGCGTGGGCTCCGAGACGTTGACGGCACGGCCCGACAGGTAGCTGTTGAGCACCTGACGCAGCTCGTCGGCGGTCTGGAAGCGGTTTGCCGGGTCCTTCTCCATGCACTTGAGGATGATGCGCTCAAGGTCGGCGTCGACACCGGAGTTGATCTGGCTCGGCGGAATAGGCAGCTCGTTGACCTGCTTGAGTGCGACCGAGATAGCGTCGTCACCGTCAAAGGGAACGCGGCCGGTGGCACACTCGTACATCACGACGCCCAGCGAGTAGATATCCGAGGTGGGGCCGAGGTCCTGACCGCGGGTCTGCTCGGGGCTGACGTAGTGGGCGGTTCCCAGCACGTTGTTGTCTTGCGTGAGGTGGCTGTTCTTGGCGCGCGCGATGCCAAAGTCCATCACCTTGATGTTGCCGTCGGGCAGCACCATGATGTTCTGCGGCTTAATGTCGCGGTGGATGATCTCGTGCTTGTGGGCGACCGAAAGCGCGGAGCTGATCTGCGAGCCGATCTGGGCGACCTTCTTGGGGTCGAGGGCGCCGTGGCTCTTGATGCCGCTCTTAAGGTCGGTGCCGCGCAGGTACTCCATGACGATGTAATAGGTGTCGCCGTCCTTGCCCCAATCGTAGACGCCCACGATATAGGGGGAGGAGAGACCGGCTGCTGCCTGGGCCTCCTGCTTAAAGCGTGCGGCGAAGGTTGCGTCGCCAGCATACTGCGGCAGCATGATCTTGACGGCTACCGTGCGGTCGAGGACCTGGTCCTGTGCACGGTAGACGGTCGCCATGCCGCCTGTTCCCACCTTATCCTTGAGGAGGTATCTTCCCCCGAGGACCCTCTGTTCCATTCCTGCTCCTAACATAACTATTCGCTCAACGATGTGTGTAGTACCTACGATGTGGCCGCTGGGGCCGTGTGGCGCGTTGCCGCTAGCTCTTCGGCCGCGGCGCGCCTCTGGTGTCCGATTCGATCATGGGCATCACGCTCCCTGTGCGGCAAGCGCCGCGGTCAGGACGATACCGGCGATCTTGGCGGCCTTGACGTCATGCTTGTCGAAATCCTCCAAGGCCACCGAGATGGCGACCGTGGGTGAATCGTAAGGTGCAAAGCCAACGAACATCGAGTTGACGTTGGTGCCGCCGGTCTCGGCCGAGCCGGTCTTGCCGGCGACCTTGACGCCGGGGATCTGGGCATCGGTGCCGGTGCCGGATTGGACGACGGCAAGCATGGCCTGCTTGACCTGGTCGGCCGTGGCGGAACTGACGGCCTGACCAAGCGAGCGGGACTGCGTGGTCTTGACCACGGTTCCGTCCGGGGCGAGTACCTGGGCTACAAAGTACGGGTCCATGACCACGCCGCTGTTAGCGATGGCGGCGGCAATCACGGCGTTTTGCATGACGGTGGTCTGCGGGCCGGGCGTGTGGTCCATGCCGACAGGCTGGCCGGCGCCGGCCCAGGCGGTCTCCCACTCGGTCATGAGCGACGGGTCGGCCATGATGGAGGCCGCGGAGGTCAGGTCCTGGCCGAGCTTTTGGCCGTAGCCAAAGGCGTTGGCAAACTGTACGAGCGTGTTTGCGCCAACTTCGTTTGCCACCTGGCCAAAGACGACGTTGGAGGACACGGCAAAGGCCTGCTGCAGGCTGATGGTGCCGTAGCTCTCGTTGGCATAGTTGGTGACCGGTGCGTTGCCGATGTCCATGGAGCCGGGCGCCTGGTAGGTGCTGGTCAGGCTGGCGGTACCGGTCTCGAGTGCCGCGGAAAGCGTAACGACCTTAAACGTTGAGCCCGGCGTGTACAGCGCGTCCATGGCGCGATTGTACATGGAGCCGTCCTCGCCGCCGCCCGTCTGCAGCAGGGCGTCGATGTTGGTGTTGTCGTAGGTGGGCGAGCTGGCACATGCGAGCACCGCGCCGGTACGCGGGTCGATGACCACTACAGCGCCCTTAAAGCCCTTGAGCGCCTGCTCAGCAGCCGTCTGGATGCGCGAGTCGATGGTGAGCTTGGCGGTGTTGCCCGGCTGGGTCTGGCCCGCGAGCGACGCGATGGCGTTGTTCCAGCTGGAGTAATCCTTAGAGCCGGTGAGCGTGTCGTTCATGACGCTCTCGATGGCGGTGGTGCCATACTGCTGGCTCACGTAGCCAACCACGTGCGCTGCCAGGTTACCGTTGGGGTAGGAGCGCACGTAGGTGCCGTCCTCCTGCTGCAGCGACTCGGCCAGCGTCACGCCGTCGGACGTGATGATGGAGCCGCGCTGGATGTACTTGGAGCGGGCGATGGTGTGGTTGTTGGTCGGCATGTCCTGATAGTCCTTGGCCTTGATGACCTGGACATAGGTGAGGTTGCCGATAAGGATGGCGAACAGCGCCGTAAAGGCGAGCACCGCGCGGGTTAGACGGTTGGCGAGCGCAACGCGGCCGAGCACACCGGATTCAGGCGTGTCGAGCAGGCGACGGCGCATGCGCGAGCCGACGGAATGGCTGCCGCTGCCGTAGGAAGACGAGGTGGCAAAGCGCGTGCCCGTCGGGGCGGCGGCAGATGCGACCTGATCATCGGTGATGGCGGCCATGGTGCCGGTGCCGGTAAGCTCGGCCTCGCGTCCGGTCGCCTCGTCACCGGCGCGCAGCAGGAGCGCGACGATGATAAAGCTCGCCAGCAGAGAGGAGCCGCCCTGGCTCATAAAGGGCAGGGTGACGCCGGTCAGCGGGATCAGGCGGGTTACGCCGCCAACGATCAAGAAGGCCTGGAAGCTGATGGCGGCCGTAAGGCCTGTGGCACTAAAGGCGGCGAGGTCGGATTTAGCGCGGGCAGCCGTGGTGAGGCCACGCACGGCAAAGAGCATAAACAGGATGAGCACGGCGCCGCCGCCCAAAAGGCCCATCTCCTCGCCGATAGCCGAGAAGATAAAGTCGGACTCGACGACAGGGATGTTGTTGGCCATGCCGTTGCCGATGCCAACACCGACCAGACCGCCATCGGCAAGCGAGAAGAGCGACTGGACGATCTGGTAGCCCTGGCCCTGGGCGTCCTTAAACGGATCGAGCCAAACCTGGAAACGCACCTGAACGTGAGACAGGAACTTGTAGGCGCCCACGGCTCCAACGGCTAAGAGCGCAAGGCCGATAACGACATACGAAAAGCGCCCCGTGGCAACGTAGAGCATCAGCAAGAAGATGGTGTAGAACAGCACGGCCGAACCCAGATCGCGTTCGAAGACGACGACGAGCAGGCACACACCCCACACGGCAAACAGCGGCAGCAGCAGTCGCAGGCGAGGGATCTTAAAGCCCAGAATCTTGCGGTTGGAGATGGAGAGCAGCTCGCGGTTCTCGGCCAGGTAGCCGGCCAGGAACAGGACGATAAAGACCTTGGCGAACTCGCCGGGCTGGATGGTAAAGCCCGCGATGCGAATCCACAGCTTGGAGCCCGAGATCGTGGTGCCGATAAAGATGGGCAGCATCAGCAGGATGATGCCGATAATGCCAAAGGTGTACTTGTAGCGCATGACCACGTCGAGGTTTTTGACCAGTGCAAGCGTTCCCACCATGAGCGCCACCGAGACAAACAGGATGATGAGCTGTGAGATGGCGAGAGCGGGGGCGAGACGCGTCACGAACGTGATGCCGATGCCCGAAAGCACAAAGACAATGGGCAGGATGGCGGGGTCGGCACCGGGCGCCAAGATGCGCACGGCAATGTGGGCCGCGGCGAAGGCGGCAAAGAGGCCGATCGGTACGGCGAGCGTCTCAAAGGAGATGGCAGCGCCCGCGGTGAGGACGTACATCGCATACAGCAGGATGACGGGGAACGCCGAGGCGATGAGCAAGAGCAGCTCGGTGTTGCGGCGACTCATAAGCGGCACTCCCTTTCTAATTCTTATCGGAGGCTTCGGCCTCGGCGGACTGTTCGGCGGTTTTCTCGGAATCTGATTCGGAGGTCGATCCCTGATTGGTGTTGTCGCGAATCGTTTGCGCGTCGATCACCTGGCGGGTCTGCTCCTCGTCGATCTGGTGGCGGTACTTGGATATCGTGTCCTGCGCATCGTCGACACTTGTTTGCGGAATGCCCGCCTTGAGGCGGTTTTGCGTGTCTTCGGGCAGGTCGGACAGCTTGATGCTGGTTTCGCTTTCGAGCCAGTGGAGCTTGAGTCCGAGTGGCTTGCCGGGCAGGCCGCGCCAGACGGCGACATTGCCCTGGTAGGTACCCAGGTAGTACGAGCCGGTGACACCCGTGTAGGCCCAGATGCCAGCTGCCAGCACAAAGACGAGGGCCAGGATGGCGGCGATAGTAACGTTGCGGCGACGCACGCGTTGCGCCTCGCGCATGACGCCATCGTCAACCAGGTCAACGACTACTACGGTCACGTTGTCGTGGCCGCCGGCGGCAAGCGCCGCGTCCACTAGGTTGTCGACGCAGATTTGCGCGGTTGAGGACTGCGTGGCGATGTTCTCGATATCGCTATCGGGAATCATGCTCGAAAGGCCGTCGGAGCACAGGATCAGGCGGTCGCCTTCCTCGATATGCAGAGTGAAGTGGTCGGCATACATGGCGGGGTCCGAGCCCAGTGCGCGGGTGATGACCGAACGGTTGGGGTGGACGCGAGCCTCGTCTGCCGTGATCTCGCCGGCGTCCACGAGCTCCTCCACGTAGGAGTGGTCGCGGGTCACGCGGATGAGCGTGCCCTCGTGGAGCAGGTAGGCGCGCGAGTCGCCCACGTGGGCGATGGCGAGCGTATCGTTTTCGATATAGGCGCAGGTGGCTGTGCAGCCCATGCCGGGCTTGCCCAGGCCGTTCAGGGCCGCCTCGATTACGGCGGCGTTGGCTGCCTCGACGGCTGCGGCCAGGCGTGCTGCGTCGGCGGACTGTGGGGCCGTCTTGGCTATAGTCTCGACAGCGATAGAAGAGGCTACCTCGCCGGCGGCGTGACCACCCATGCCGTCGCATACGCAAAAGAGCGGCGACTGCACCAGGTAGGAATCCTCATTGTGCGGGCGCACACAGCCAACGTCGGAGCGGGCGCCCCACATGAGTTGCGTGGTGGTGCCGGCATCATAGGTCGAGTCGGTCTCGATGCGCTCCTCGGTCAGGGGCTCAAAGCTCATGGTCGAGCCGGGGTCTTTGAGCTTGGCCTCAACGGCAGCAACGTCGATCTCGGCGGTGTCACCGGGAGAGACGGTGTCGGTCTCGGCGTTTGATTCGGAATCGCCGGTGTCCGGGGAGTCGGGCTCCTCGGACACGCGGGCGGTCGACTCGTCGTCTTGCGGGCTGACGTCTATAGGCTCGGGCGCCGGCGTAGACGCGGGCGCAACCTCGGATGCCGGGGCTATGGGAAACGCCGGCGCGGCGGGCTCGGGTGCCGCAAACACCGCAGCGCTCTCGTTGATTGCCGCGGCGACGGGCTCTGCAAAGTGAGCCGGCGCCGGGGTTGCTTCGGGCGCTGTGGGCTGTTCCGCAGCATGTGCGCCGATGGGCGCCGCTACGGCATTCTCTTCGTCCTCGTTATCGGCGAGATCCGAAATATCATGCGTTACATGCGAAAGAGGCAGGGAGAACACGGTGTCCTCGGGCTCCACGGGTGTGGAGTCAGCCGGAGCGGCGTGGGCCGGTGCAGCTGCGGCGGCAGCCGGTGCCTCGGTCATGGTTGCGGACTTGTTCTCCTCGTCGATCATCGACGGTTCACCTTCATGACCACGTCGCCAATCTGGACTTCGTCGCCCTCACGCAGCGTTGCGGGCTCCACGAGCTGGCGGCCGTTGACGAGCGTGCCGTTAAGCGAGTTGAGGTCCTCGATGATGAGCGCCGGGCCCTGCAGCGAAAAGCGCGCATGCGAGGCCGAGACGAACGGTTCGTTGATGCAGATGTCCGAAGATGGCGAGCGACCGACGATGACGGGGCCGAGCATGTCTACGTGAATGCCGCGGATACCGCGCGGACCCTTGTCCACATCGATCGTCCAGATAGCCGAGTCGCGGCGCTGTCCACGCACAAGTCCCACGCCGGTCTTCATGACGGCGAACAAGAAGATATAGAGCAGGGCGACCAGGACGATGCGGCCTGCAAAAAGGACGATATCGATGTTCATAAGCGACTATCCCCTAAATTCAAAGGTACTCAGGCCAAACGTCAGCAGATCGCCGTTGCGCAGCGGGCAGCGCGTAATGCGGCGGTTGTTGACGAGCGTGCCGTTGGTGGAATTGAGGTCCTCGATCGACCAATCCGAGCCCGTAAAGGTGAGCTGGGCGTGGCGGCGCGACACGTTGGGGTCGCGCAGGGCAATGTCGGAAACTGAGCGCTCGCGACCGATGGTCACCTGTGCGGAGGTGATGCTATGGCTCTCGCCGCTCACGACGTCGACGAGCTGGGCGAGCGGGCGCTGCGGGGCGCGAGTGCTCGCCATGTTGGAGGCGATGCCGGCTGCGGCGCCTAGGCCCACGGCGGCACCGGTCGCGGCGGCTCCGCCCATGCCGGCAAGCGCGTCGCGCGAGACGGTCTGCGGCACCGGGATGGGTGCGGCGGCGGGGTCGGGGACGCTAGGCGCGAAGGGGTCTGCCACGGCAAGCGGGTCGGGAGCGGCGGCGCGAGGCGTCGGCTGCTGCTGGGGCATGGCGGCGGGGCGCTGCTGCTGCGGGGCAGCAAACTGCTGCTGGCCGGCGCGCGGGGCGCTGGCGGCACGGCTTGCCGCGGAGTTGTTCTGGCCCAGGCCGTTTTGATAGGCGCGCTCTTCTTCGTACAGGCGGCCGAGCGTGGGGGCATCGACGTTCTCGGCAAAGACCGAGAACTTGCCGGCGCGCAGCTGCGGATCGATCATAAAGCGCACGAGGGGCTCGCCGACAAAGACATAGCGGCGCTTTTCGGCCTGCGCCTTCACGAACTCGCGGACCTCGCGCGAAAGCTCGGGGTAGAACGGGGCGAGCATGGGATCGTCGTCGGCGGCGATAAGGATGGTATAGAGTGCCGGCGCCGTGTTGACGCCGTTGATCACCAGAGTCTGATCCTCCATGTCGCGAGCGGCCTGCTTGGCAAGCTTCTTAAAGGAGAACGGGGCACGGGTGGCACCGAAGATGCCGGCCACGTGGTCCTCGAAGATGTTCAGGAAGTTCACGAAAGATCACTCTCCGTATAGGTTCTTTGGTATCCGAGCAAATATAGGCATATCCCAACGATTATAGAGGATAGGGTTCCCGCAACCGCCGCCTTGGCGACGACCGCGGCTGCAAGGCTGGCAATTTCCATATGGTGTGCAAGACAGGACGCCGCTGCGCAGCCGATGCCGGTGACAGCGATGGCGGCGATTGCGGCAAGGTTTGAGCCCTGATTGGCACGCTTGGCATGGACATTGAGCAGCGCAGATGACGCCGCGGCAGTTGCCGCGACCAGCACAAAGGCAGCCCAAAGGAGCGGGTCTCCCAGCGCTGCGGCAACGTTACCGAGCCCCAGCACGCCTCCGGCTGAAAGCGCGACCGTGGCCAGACGGGCAAAAAGCGCGCCCATGCCCGTTGCCGCGGCGGCGCTTGCCGGGCCGAGCCAAAATGACGCGACGCCGGCGGTGACCCCAGCTGCCAGGAAGGTATTGCCGGTCAGACAGCCAAGCGCGAGTGCACAGGTGAGCGTGGCGCTCGCGGCAGTCTCGGTGCGACCCCAGGCGATCCACCAACCGGACATGGCGGCGGCAAAGATCACCGCGACGGGCAGCATCGACAGGATGCCCTGTGCCTGCATGGTGGCGTTGGCCATGAGCACCAAAAAGCCCACAGCCGAGATGGCCGAGCCAATCTGGGGGGCCAGGCCAGCCGCCGCTCCGATCGCGATGGCCGCAATGACCAGGCCGGGAAGCGTCGCGACCCCGGCCGTTTGCATCAGCAAAAAGCTAAAGGTGCCGCACGTTAGCGCCGAGATAGTGCGCATGGTGTAGTCGCGCGCATGGCTCCAGCGCGTGCCCGCCCAGCCGAGTGCGGGGTCGACCTCGATGGCGTCGTCCTCGTAGTGCGACGGCTCGATATCGTCGAGCTCCTGCTCGTCATCCGAAAGTTCGCCAACCATTTGCTCCAGGCTGCGACGGCCCTCGCGCACGCTGCCCAGACCGGCAAGGAGCTGGTCGCAAAATGCCTCGATGCTGTTGGGGCGGTCCTGCGGCATGGGGGAGAGCGCGCTCATGAGCGCGGCCTCGGCTCCCGGGGGGAAGTGTGGTATCAGCTCGTTGGGATAGGTGGCGCCGCCGATGATGCGGTCGAGCGAGTCGGCGGGCGTGGCCGCCATAAAGGGAGCGCTGCCGCACAGACCCTCGTAGATCACACAGGCGAGGGCAAAGACATCGGCGCGCTCGTCGACCGTGCCGGTCTCGATATCGAGCTGCTCGGGCGGCATGTAGCCGATGGTGCCGCCGCGCGAGCCGCCAAAGCCACCGGCGGACGACAGTCGCGCCATGCCAAAGTCGGTGAGCTTTACATTGCCCGAGTGGTCGATGAGCACGTTGGCGGGCTTAATGTCCAGGTGGAGTACGCCATTACTATGGGCGAAGGTGAGCGCCTGGCCCAGGGCATCGGCAATGGCCGCGGCCTCGTCAAAGGTAAGTGAGTGGCCGTCCACGCGGTGCAAAAACTCGGCAAGCGACATGCCATCGACATACTCCATAACCAGGTAGGCATAGGCTGTGTCGTGCGTAAAGTCGATGACCTGCACGATGTTGGGATGTTGAAGCATGGCGGCAGTGTGCGCCTCGCGCAGGACATCCATGATGTCGCTGGCGGGCATGCCGGCACCGTTGATAAGGGGGATGCGCTTAATGGCGACGCGGCGGCGCAGGTGCGTGTCGCGGCAGATCTCGATGGAGCCAAAACCGCCGGTCGCAAGTGTCTCGAGCGGCTGGTACCGCTTGAGCAGCTCGCGAGAGCTGGTGCCCTCCAAAGGAACGTCCGGCGAGAACCGGGCGGTATGTTGCGAGAAAAGCGGCATGGCCAACCCTCGTACGTTTAAAGTTCGTTTGCGAGTGGCGGGCGCGGAGCCGAGCCGTTCGCGGTGGCATAGATGCTGCTAGTGTAGCACGCTCGGGTGCATGGGGAGGATAGCGGGATGCGAGGCTGCCTGTCTGGCTTGGCCTTAGCGCTTCTTCTTGTTCTTCTTCTGCTTGCGCTTGGTCTCCTGGGGCTTGTCGCCCTGCTTGGCCTCGACGGCGGCCTTTTCTGCCTTCATCTTCTTGCGTTTGGTCTCGATGCGGAGTTTTTTGTTGATGCGCGCCTTAAGGAAGGAGCCAAACTGCTCGGCATCGCCACGGACGAAGGTGTCCTTGGGGATCGTCACGCCCTGGTCGGCGAACATGGCCACAAAGATGCGCTCGCCGTCGAGCACGTGGTCGAGCTTTTCAAACGGGAAGAACTGCGACTTGCCGCTCTTGCCCCAAACCATCAGGCCGTCCTCGTTGGCGGCGACGCGGCGATAGCGGCCACCCATGGACTCGTCGGCCTCAACGGCGTCGATAAAGTCGCGGGCGAGGGTGTGGTGCAGGTTTTTGCTCCACCAGGCCAAAAAGGCGCCGAACACGATCAGGACGACGCCAAACTTGATCCAGTTGCCGCCGGCCACCAGCATGCCGATGCCGATGAGCGCGGCAATTGCCGCGGCGACATACAGCGAGCCGCGACGCCTGGGCGAGGCGACCAGGCGGGCGAAGTCGGTGACCAGGTCGTTTTCGTACTGGTACTCGTTGAGGTACAGGATGCCGTCGTCGGCTGCGGCCTGCTCCTCGAGCGCGACCTCGACCTGGTCGGCTGCTTCGGAGGGAACGAGGTTGCTCTCTGCGTCTGCCATGCTCTTTGGACTCCTATCGCGGCGGGCTCGCCGTACGGGTTATTATGAATGCAGTATGCCGTGCGACCGCATGGCCGCCGCGGCAACAAGACTCAGTATACCCGGGGGAGCACCCATGGAATCGTTGTACCGAAAGTATCGCCCGCTCACCTTCGACTCCGTGGTGGGCCAGCAGCATATCGTCTCGACGCTCGAGCACGCCATCACCGAGGGGCGCCTGTCCCACGCCTACCTGTTCTGCGGACCGCGCGGCACGGGCAAGACCACCATGGCGCGCATTCTGGCCAAGGCGCTGCTGTGCCGCAATGCCGAGGCGGCGCGCGCCGAGGGTGCAAGCGGCTGCATGCCCGACGGTACTTGCGAGGAGTGCGAGCTCATCGCCGAGGGCAACCACCCGGATGTCTACGAGCTCGATGCCGCAAGCCGTACCGGCGTGGACAACGTGCGCGAGGAAATCATCAACTCCGTCAACTTTGCCCCGGTGCGCGGCAAGTACAAGATTTATATCATCGACGAGGTCCACATGCTCACGACGGCGGCGTTCAACGCGCTGCTCAAGACGCTTGAGGAGCCGCCGGCGCACGTGATCTTTGTGCTGTGCACCACCGACCCGCAAAAGATTCTGGAGACCATCCTCTCGCGCTGCCAGCGCTTCGATTTCCACCGCATCGGCAACGAGGATATCGAGCATCGCCTGTCCTACGTGTGCGAGCAGGAGGGCTTCGATTACGACGACGAGGCGCTCGCCATCGTGGCGCGCCATGCCAAGGGCGGCATGCGCGACGCGCTCTCCACGCTGGAGCAGCTGAGCGTCTTTGGCAACGGCGCCGTGCATGCGGACGATGCCCGCTCGCTTTTGGGCGAGGTTTCGGACCAGATCCTGGGCGAGTTTTCCCGCGCCATTGCCGATCGCGATGTTGCCGAGCTCTATGGACTGATCCGTGCGCAGGTCGAGGAAGGAAACGACCTGCTGGAGCTGACGCGCGACCTGGTGGCGCATGTGCGTGACGTGTACGTTGCCTGCGTTGCCGGTGCCCGTGCCGAGCTGTTTGAGGGCGGCTCCGAGCAGGCCGAGGCGCTTGCTGCCGAGGCCGCTGCCTTTGGCGAGCATCCTGCCGACCGCCTGGCTCGTGTGCTGACAGTGCTCGACGATGCCGCACTGGAGATGAGGGGCGCGAGCGACGTGCGCCTGGTGCTCGAGATTGCCTGCACGCGTCTGGCGCGTCCCGAGGCTGATTTAACGATTGAGGCATTGGCCGAGCGCGTGGCACGCCTGGAGGCCATGGTTGCCAACGCCGCCGTGCCGGCGAGCGTGGCTGCTGCTCAGGCCGCCGCGCCTGCAGCATCCGTACCCGCTGCTGCCCAACAGCCGACGCTCATTTCGGGCGCCCG
>OHXC01000917.1_pt1 | contig 11318 bp, 12 predicted proteins | sample 1579891 | NCBI WGS metagenome assembly OHXC01 (sample SAMEA3882531, study PRJEB24775) | human gut metagenome | biome: human-associated habitat; feature: intestine environment; material: feces | place: Netherlands | collected 2009/2010
CTTATTTCCGAAAGTATACGGAGAACCGAGAAGCGTTGCCGCCTTTGCGATCACCGTATCTGCCGATGGAAACGCAGAGTTTTCGGTCGAAGTACTTGCGGCATTTGCAGTAATTACTCCGCTCATTGTAGAGCCGAGCATTGAAAAAGCGCAGAGTCCTGCCATGAACCCTGCGCTAAGTTTCTTTAAAATCTTTGATTTAATTTTAAACATAAAGTACATTTCTCCTTTGATTTTAAATTACAACACTTTACTTTTTATTACATCGTTATTTCCGGCTCAGGTTCATCCGCCATTTCCTCATCGGGAGTATTTTCTACCTCAATTTCCGTAGCCTGCATTTGCTCCAATACGATAATGGGAGTTTCAAACATTTCGGAATATTTCTTGATCTGATCATCGGTAAGTGAACAGCTGTCCCATTCGCCGTATTCGTTCATATAATTTCCTGAAACAAAGAAAGTTCCATGTACAAGAACATTTCCCACAATACGATTAGGCTGTGAACCATTAAGCAGGAATTCATCGTTGCACCAAGCAATCGCAGTTTCTTTCGGCTCAAAATATATAGGTTCGATACACCCTCCGACTATTGCCTGCATATCGTGAATATCATCGCCGATTTCCTTTTCATACGGCGCTTTTTCAGGCTCAATAACAAGTATTTTCATTTACAAAACCTCCTCATCTTCATTGCAATAATCCCACAGCGGACAATCACTGCAGTCATCATGCATAGCGCAAGTCCTCTCAATCTCTTCCTCTGAGATACCGCAGTCACGGCGTTCTCTTTCGGGAGCATTTCGCCATATCGTAAGCGTCACTCCGCTATCATCGCACTCCGTTTCTACGCTTACGGGATCGCCGTTTTCATCAAAAAGCCCCGAAAATACGCTTTTTCCGTTGTCTGCCATTACTTGTGCAAAAATTATTTTTTTCATAAAATTATACCTCCAAATTGTCTGTTTCATCGTCAAACAGCGAAAGCTGGCGAACCGCCTGTAATCTCTCGCTTGTATCGTAATTGGATATGAGCAGCTCCGCATACTGACAGCCGCCGTCGTATCTCTGCGCCAGATTATTCAGTCTGCTGATCTCCTCAATGTGAATATTAGGCTTATCCCATATCTCACGGATTTCTGGACAGTCATTGTAGGAAACAAGAAACTTGCCCTTGATATCCATTAGCGAATCCCTGAGCCTAATATGATCCTTGGTTTTAAAACCAACGTCTTTGTAGTAGTTTTCGGTTGCAAAGTACGGTGGATCGCAATAAAAAAAGCTGACAGGGCGGTCGTACTGCCGTATCAGTTTTTCAAAGTCTTTATTCTCAACTGCTACCTTCTGCAATCTCCTTGCTGCCAAGTCTATCATCGGGAAATCCGACCATATTGAATGCGGCTGACTTGCAAAGCTGTCAAGTCCGCTTGCGTAGCTGTATCTAATAAGCTGATAAAACTTCGCCGCCCTGTCAACATCACGAAATCTGCTGAACAGACCTCGCTTGTGAAGACTAGCAATCCAGTCGAAATCTTCACGAGAATCGAGGACATAACGAAGCTTGTATTTCAGCTTATTCGGTTTATCTCTTACACAGCGGTACAGGTTTGCAAGGTTTCCGTTAAAATCGTTGTACACCTCAAAATCCATACCGGGCGGTTTGCGAAAAAGCACCCAGCCTGCGCCCCCGAAAACCTCGATATACCGTTCATAATATGGAGGAAAGCGAGCAAGCACGGCGTCACGCAACGCTTTCTTTCCGCCTACCCATGACATAAAACTGTTCATTTTTTTCCTTTCTGCTGTTTATACCAACAGCAGAAAAGTCGCTTTGCAAGCACCAGATTTTTATCTGCTGTTGGCAAAACAACCTTGTCCTAGCGCGGACGGCGCAATTTACGTTCAAATTTGATATGAACTATACTGCCTGCCCGCTGATTTTCATTTGTTGTATTTTCAACCCTTGATTATCGGGTCAACATAGCTGAATATGATGCGTTTCTGTTCAAGGTAGCCGTTGGCTTTATTGACCTCGTTACACAGCTCCTTGTACTGCCTTTCCGAAAGTACGGGCTTTGTGGCTCTCAGCATTGCTGGAATACTGCCGAGGCAGAACTTGAAGTCAACTTTAGCTTTAATTCTGTTTGTGTGCATTATCCCATCTCCTTGCCATAATATTTTCTCAGCAGAGTGATCACAAATCTTTGCCCTTTTCCTGTCACAAACGTCTGCTGATAGGTCTTTGTCATGGTCGGAGTTTCAAAAACCGACTCCTTTACGGAAAAATATCCTCGGTCGATAAACGCCTGATAGGGGAGATTATTCGCCATAAGAACGCCTTTTCCTTTGAGCCAGCCGTAAAGCTTGTTTCTGCCGACGGGGATATTTTCTGCTCTCGCAAGCTTTGCCATTGCGTTCATGTCGATAAGATTATCGGTATTTGACACCTGATTTGCAAACTCCACCAGTGGCTGATCGTGACGGATACGCTCGTTCAGCTTTCCTATGATCGTCATTTGAATTCGGAACAGGTCACGGTACGGCTCGTCGAGAAACGGGAGGTAGTTTTCTATAAACATTTCTTCGTTGCTGACGTAGCCGCCTGTTCTCCTCAAAGTTGGTAAAATCGTGGCTGTGACCCAACGCCTGAATTCTTTGGCTCTCGGAAGCTTGCTTGAAAGTACCAGACTGTAAAGTCCGCTTTCGTTAATTATCATCGTATTCTGAGTACCCGTAGAACACCCGCCCTGAATCGGGGCGAGTGCCTTATCTTCGTTGTCAACATGAGCGTTAATCGCATTTCTTGGCTTAGAATATCCAAGGCATTCCGCAACATCTTTGCCTACAAACCACGGTTCACCGTCTTTTACGACCGTTCTCACTTTGCCGAATTCCTCGTTTTCAAAGATTTTAATTACCTGTTCCATTTGCGTTTTCCTCCTCGTCAAATTTCAGTAAATTTCTTGCAATAGCTTCAACCACATTTACCGTAATTGAATTTCCTGCCTGCTTGTAGATCTGTGCGTCGGACATTCCTGCAGTTGCGACTTTTTCAAACTGTTCGGTTGTAAAACCTTGAAGCCGCCAGCACTCAACAGGCATCAGACGGCGGATTCTGCCTTTGCGTATCATTCAGAGCCTGTTCCTGAGCGATTTTATGGAACTTATCCACATCGGGGATAACCCCAAGCGTTCTTCCGTTGTCAAATTTACAATGCAGAGTTACTGCATCGTCCACAAATTGAACTATGCCTTTAGTACCTGGTGGAATCGGACGGGGATCGTTATCCATACTGTCAAGGCATATCCGAGTTCCTTCGGGATATCTCTGCCTGAGCATTTCTACCTTCTTTTCGTTGTAAATCATATTCTGCCTCACATCGTCATTCCCATATCGGGTCTTTGGTCATATCATCGGTCTGACTGCTGTTTATTTTTTACTTGATCACCTCCAGTCGTTTTAGATTCCCTTTTTATAGTATATTTGTTATCAAGCCTCCTTTGAAATAAAAAAAGACCGCTTTGTCGTTTATCACATTTCGTGATATTTGACAAAACAGCCTTCTAAACTTTGTGAATGTTTTTTCATAAAAAATCGGCAGGCTTAGAGCAAAATATACTCAAAGTCTGCCGTTATGTTCGATATTTTTTGTTGTGTAGGGTTCGACTCCCTTTTTTTCGTGAAAACTGGTGAAAAGCATCCACGGTTTTACACTAAAATTTTTCGTTTTCTAAACATCAAAAAAGCCCGTAAATACGGGCTTTTTCAGGTGAATATCCATTTGGTATCACCAATATGGAGCTGATAGTCGGACTCGAACCGACGACCTGCTCATTACGAATGAGCTGCTCTACCAACTGAGCCATATCAGCACATCAGACCTAAGTATTATACACCAAAACCACACATTTGTCAACATCAATTCAAGATTTTTTTCAAAGCTTTGCAAAATCCCTATCAAATAGTCATATCATATGTACCTTGTAAGTATAATGTATGAAATAAATACGTTTTCTTTCCACATCGTTATTTTGCACAATAAAAAAACGCTGAAATATGCTTAAACGTTTCAAAATATCTTCGCAAACACTGAATATTCCAACTTTTCCGATCAAATGACTATCATATTTTCATATCAAGACAATATTTTAACAATATCATATGTTACAACACACTTTTCAACAATTATTATTCGAAAACGTTTAATGAATAAAGTTCTTTAATGGTTTTTGTAATTTCACATAACATAATTGTATACAAAAGAAATGTTTATATACATTTTTCACATACCACACAGCCTGGTTTCATATACCCCTCAGAAAACGCAGTGCATTTTCGCAGCTTTTTGATTAGCCTGTCAGTTTCTTTGTAACAAATCGATTACAATTGTCCAAATAGCATTGTTAAAATGCACAAAAGTAAAGTTGAAAAATTGGCTAAACCTCCATAATTTATTACAGAGGGCATAAAAATGTGAAAAAAGACTTGAAATTATGCCGAGAATATTGTATATTTTTATTAACGGAAACGTTTGAGATAAGTTTTCACGGAAAACGTCAAGCGTAAACGTTTAAAATCTACGGAAAGGCGGAAATATCATTGGTTTCCTTAAAAGACATTTCCGTTCGTTGCGGAGTATCCGTCGCAACCGTAAGCAAAGCCCTCAACGGCCATAAGGACGTAAGCGAGGCAACAAGAGAAAGACTTATGAAAGCCGCCAAAGAAATGGGCTACTTCCCAAATTCTCAGGCAAGAGCTTTAAAGACCAACAGGACCTATAATCTCGGGGTCATGTATCTCGACGAAGCAGGAAGCGGTCTTACCCATGAGTTTTTCGCAAAGGTGCTTGACAGCTTTAAGACTACGGCTGAAGCAGCAGGATATGATATAACCTTTATAAATAGAGATGTGGGCAAGCAGAAAATGTCTACATACGAACATTGCAAATACCGCAATGTTGACGGTGTTATCATTGCCTGTACGGATTTTACGTCGCAGGACGTGTACGAGGTGATAAACGGAGATATACCAGTGGTCACGATCGACCACATCTTCGACTGCAGAACAGCGATCATGTCCAATAATGAAAAAGGTATGGAAGAGCTTATCAACTATGTGACGAAGATGGGGCATAGGAAGATCGCTTTTATCCAGGGCAACAGATCGGCAGTAGCCGAAAGACGTCTGGCAGGCTTCTATAAAGCTTGTATGACAAGAGGAATTTCAGTTGATCCCGATTGGATACTTAACGGTGATTATCACAACCCTGATCTGACTTATAAGCTGACAAAAGAACTTCTTAGCAGAGAGAACAAACCGACCTGCGTTTTCATGCCCGATGATTATTCAGCAATGGGAGCTTTCAATGCAGTCAAGGAAATGGGTCTTTCAGTACCGGAGGATATCTCGATAGTGGGCTACGACGGAATAGCTTATTCACAGCTTCTCTCTCCAAAGCTTACGACTTATCTTCAGGACACAGACCTTATCGGTGTAACAGCCGCAAAACAGCTGGTATCACTGATAGAAAACCCACAGACCACCTTTAAAGAGGTGATAACAGTCGACGGAAAGCTGCTGGAAGGCGGCTCGGTAAGCGACATCAACTGATTCAAGGCATTAATTTTCCGCAGAAATGCTGCGGAGCAAATCAAATAAACTAATGCGATTTTAAGGAGGAAAATTATTATGGCAAATCTTAAGAAAGTACTTGCAGGTTCATTGAGCCTCTGTCTGGCAGCTTCAATGTTCACAGCTTGCGGCAGCTCAGATTCATCTTCAGCAACTGATGCTAAGGGCGGCAGCACATCAAAGGCTGGCGACGGCACAGGTATCAACAACAGCTCTGACAGAGTAAACACAGCAGAACTCCACGGTGTAGATTCATCAGAGGATTCAAAGAAGACTCTTACAATTTACTGCTGGAACACAGAGTTCAAGTCAAGACTTGATAAGTACTATCCACAGGGCACATCAAATGAGCTTACATACAACAAGCTTGCTGATGGTTCTAAGGAGATCGCAACGATCAACGGCGTTAAGCTGAACTGGGTACAGGTTGAAAACGAAGGTAACGCTTACCAGACAAAGCTGGACGAGGCTCTTAAGGGTCAGCAGGACAGCACAGAGAAGGTAGATATGTTCCTTATGGAAGCTGACTACGCTCTGAAGTATGCTAACGGCGACGTTGCACTTTCTATTCAGGACCTCGGCATCACAGACGACGATATGTCACAGATGTATCAGTACACAAAGGACGTTGCAACAGATACAAAGACAGGCGAGCTGAAGGGTGTATCATGGCAGGCAACTCCAGGTCTGTTCCTCTACAACACAAAGATCGCTGAGGACGTTCTCGGCACAAGCGATCCAGAGAAGGTTCAGGAAGCTGTTAAGGATTGGGATACATTCACAGCAACAGCTCAGAAGATGGCTGACAAGGGCTACAAGATGGTATCTGGTTTCGATGATACATACAGATGCTTCTCAAACAATATGTCTAGCCCATGGGTAACAGACAACAAGATCACAGTTGACCCACAGATCAAGGCTTGGGCTGACCAGACTAAGGAATACACAGACAAGGGCTACAACAACAAGACTTCCCTTTGGGACGATGCTTGGGCTGCTGGCCAGAAGATCGACGGCGGCGTATTCGGCTACTTCTTCTCAACATGGGGCATTCCTTTCACACTTCTTCCAAACACAGTTGACGAAGAGATCAAGGCTGATGGTTCAAACGCTAAGGAAGGCAACGGCGGTTATGGTCTCTGGAAGGCTTGCTCAGGCCCACAGGCTTACTACTGGGGCGGTACATGGATCTGCGGCGCTATCGACTCCGATAACCAGGATATCGTTGCTGATATCATGAAGGTAATGACTTGCAACAAGGACGTAGCTAAGGCTATCACTGAGGGCGAGCAGGACTACACAAACAACAAGGCTGCTATCAAGGAGCTTATCGACGGCGGTTATACAAACGCATTCCTCGGCGGACAGGATCACCTTGCACTTCTTACAGAGGCTGCTGACAAGATCTCCCTCGAGAACAAGCTTTCTGCTTATGACCAGGGCTGCAACGAGAAATTCCAGGGTGCTATGAAGGACTACTTCCTTGGCACAGTTGATTCATATGAGGCTGCTCTTGAGAACTTCAAGAAGAACATCACAGACCTCTATGGTAACCTTACTTGCGATTTCTAATCGTATAAAAAAACAGTATCTAATTAAATATAGGGGGTGGAGGATATCCCCCCCTATTATTTATTAATCTCACGAAAGGAATAGGTATACTTATATGAAGAGAAAAAGCATAAGCTATGCCAAGTGGGGATATATTTTCCTTATCCCATTCTTTGTAGTTTACATCATCTTCTCACTATATCCTCTGTTCCAGACTTTCTATTACAGCTTTACGGACTATGTTAAGGATCAGGGCTCTATCGGCGGTGGTTGGACAAGACAGGCTGTCGAAGTAACACCGACATTCTGCGGTTTCGATAACTATTCAACTATATTCACATCAGGAAGTGACCTTCTCCAGTCTTTCTGGAATACGATCATCATGTGGATCGTAGGATTTATCCCACAGATCGTTATCTCTCTTATCCTTGCAGTATGGTTCACTGACCTTCGTCTTAAGATAAAGGCTCAGGGATTCTTCAAGGCTGTTATCTATCTTCCAAACGTAATCATGGCATCTGCTTTTGCATTTCTGTTCTACAGCTTGTTCAGCAGAGGCGGTGCTATCTATGATCTTATCAAGGTACCGCTCCTTGAAAGTGTTTGGGGATCAAGAGGTGTAGTTGGACTCATCAACTTCATACTTTGGTATGGTAATACAACAATTCTTCTTATGGCTGCTATCATGGGTGTTGATACATCACTCTATGAGTCAGCACAGATCGACGGAGCAACTCAATTCCAGATTTTCGGAAAGATCGCCCTGCCGTTGTCGAAACCGCTGATGGCAACGATCGCCCTGTTCCTCACCTTCGGTTACTGGAACGACTGGTTCCAGTCTTCCCTGTACATCAGCGATACCAAGCTGTATTCCCTGCAGGCTCTGCTGGATCACGTACAGAGAAATATTGAGGTGATGGCAAACAACCCGTCTCTTGGCGTTACCACGGCACAGTACATGAACTCGATGCCAAAAGAGGGCGCCCGTATGGCGATGGCAATCATCATCATCATCCCGATCGCATGCTGCTATCCGTTCTTCCAGAAATACTTCATTTCCGGTCTGACGGTCGGTGCGGTAAAAGGCTGATCGACCATTTACCTTTATGGATCTCATACTGAAGCAAAAGGCTTCGGTTAAGGATAATTTCAACATTCTATATTTTATATCAGGAGGATGCTACAATGAAAAAGAAACAGTTTTTAGCTCTTGCACTTTCTGCTGTTATGGCCGGTGGCATGCTGGCAGGCTGCGGAAGCAGCAAGACAGAAGCGACAACAGCGGCACCGGCGGAGACGACTACAGCGGCACAGGCAGAGACGACGAAGGAAGAGACAAAAGCAGAGGAGACAACAGAGGCGCCTACGGAAGCCAAGGCAGAACCGATTACCATGAATGTGGCATATATGCCTAACTACGGAAGCTTATGGTCCGTGATGACGGCAAAGGAAAAAGGCTATTTTGATGAGGAAGGCATTACCGTAAACCTTGTGGAATTCGCAGACGGTCCAACCATCATCGCAGCCATGGAATCCGGCAGCATCGATGTGGGATACATCGGTCAGGGCGCTCATAAGCTCTGTGTCAACGGTCAGGCGAAGATTTTTGCTCTGTCTCATATTTCCAACGGCGACGCTTTAATTGCCGGCCCTGGAATTACGAAAGTAGAAGACTTAAAGGGAAAGAAGGTTGCATACTCTTCCGGTACCTCCAGCGAGGACATTCTGGTGAACAGCCTGACAAAGGCCGGTATGACCATGGATGATATTACTGCTGTGGATATGGATGCATCCGGTATTGTTACTGCCATGATTTCCGGCGGCGTAGACGCATGCGCCACATGGTCTCCAAACAGCTTAAAGATTTTAGAGGAAGTGAAAGACTCCACAAAGCTCTGTGATAATTTAACGTTCTCCGACACCACGGTATCCCTCGCAAGCTGGATTGCAACACCAAAGTATGCGGAAGCAAATCAGGATAAGATCCTGCGTTTCACAAAGGCATTATTTAAGGCCATGGACTACGCGGCAGACGATCATTATGATGAGGTTGCCAAGTATGTTTCGACACAGACGGCCACTGATTACGACAGCGTTTATGCACAGCGCGGTGATGCGGACTGGCTGACAGGAAAAGAAGTCTCCGAGGGAGCGGCAGACGGTACCGTAGAAAATTACTATAAGATTCAGCAGGATAACTTTATCAATTCAGGCGTGGTCGAGAAGGAAGTTCCGGTAGCCGATTACGTTATGATCGATAACATGATAGAAGCAGGCAAATAAGAAGTAAACAGTAACTGTTAAAAGTAATACACAGGTGAAGAGAGTGTCCCGGAGATGGTATCTCCAATTCAGAGACACTCTCTTTTCTAAGGAGGTTAAAGATGAATCACGCATATTACCAGTACAACAAAGAACAGCTTTTGAAAAATCCGCGGCTCCCGCTGATCTGCATGCCGGACAATGCCACGGTATTTCAGGCGATTGCAAAGGAAATGTTCCAGGCGATCGAAAAGGCCAGCGGCAATGTGCTCAGCGGCACGGAAATGCTGGAGATCGTATCCTGGATCAAGGAGAATAACCAGGCCGGAAAGAAGACGGTATTTATCTGCCCGGTCGGCCCGGTCGGCCAGTACCCCTATTTCGTGGACATGGTCAACGAAAAGAATTTAAGTCTTAAGGATACCTGGTTTATCAATATGGATGAGTATCTGGACGACGATAAAAAATGGATTCCAGTGGATCACCCGTTAAGTTTCCATGGGTTCATGGAACGGACTGTCTATACGAAGATCCGGCCGGAATTAATTATGCCGGAAGAGCAGCGGGTATTCCCGGATCCTGACAATGTCAGCTATATTCCGGAGCTGATCGAGAAGCTGGGTGGTGTCGATATCGCATTCGGAGGCATCGGCATCAATGGCCATGTGGCGTTTAATGAGGCGGATCCTTCTCTTACACCGGAGGAATTTCTGGCGCAGAAAACGAGGGTTCTGGCTATCACACCGGAGACGAGGACGGCCAACGCCATCGGTGATTTCGGCGGAGCGCTGGAGGATATGCCGCATTACTGCGTGACGATCGGAATCTACGAGATTGCCCATGCGAGAAAAATCCGCCTGGGTGTATTCCGCAACTGGCACAGAGCGGTGGTGCGCCGTACGGCTTACGGAGAGCCTTCCACCGATTTTCCGGTGAGCTTACTCCAGAACCATCCGGATATTACGCTGACGCTGACGGACTATGTGGCGGCCCTGGCAGACTGAAAAGGGAAGACGCGGTATAGGGAGCAGGAAGAAAAACAGAAGAGCAGAAAAACAGAAAAGCAGTGAAAGCAGAAACTGCACAGGAAAAGAGAGAGAGGATAAAGACAATGCCATTGATTCCATTAAGACCTCTGATGGAGGCGACGATAAAATACGGATTCGGCCAGGGCGCATTTAATGTAAATGCGGTAGCCCAGGCAAAAGCGGCTATTGAAGTGCACGAGATGTTTCGTTCCCCGGCCATTTTACAGGGAGCAGATTTAGCAAATGGCTTCATGGGCGGCCGCACGGATTTCATGAACGCAACGCTGGAAGACAAGAAGATCGGCGCAAAGAATATTGCGGATGCCGTAAAGAAATATGGAGCCGATTCTGAGATTCCAATTGTACTGCACTTAGATCACGGCCGCGATTTTGATTCCTGCGTGGCGGCGATTTCAGGAGGCTACACCTCTGTCATGATCGACGGATCCTCACTGCCGTTTGACGAGAATGTGGAGCTGACAAGAGAAGTGGTAAAATATGCTCACGCCAGGGGCGTCAGTGTGGAAGGGGAACTGGGGGTTCTGGCCGGTGTGGAAGACCACGTATTCTCCGCTTCCTCTACCTATACGAATCCGTTAAAGGCAGTGGAGTTTTTCCGCAAGACCGGCGTGGATGCGCTTGCCATCTCCTACGGAACCATGCACGGCGCGTCCAAGGGAAAAGACGTGAAGCTGAGAAAGGAGATCGCCACGGCGATCAGAGAGTGCTTAAGCCACGAGGGTATTTTCGGTGCGCTTGTATCCCACGGTTCCTCTACGGTTCCGAAATATATTGTAGATGAGATCAATGCCCTGGGCGGAGAACTGACGAATACCTATGGCATC
>OHXC01000925.1_pt1 | contig 11212 bp, 9 predicted proteins | sample 1579891 | NCBI WGS metagenome assembly OHXC01 (sample SAMEA3882531, study PRJEB24775) | human gut metagenome | biome: human-associated habitat; feature: intestine environment; material: feces | place: Netherlands | collected 2009/2010
TACCGCCGGAGTCCTCAGCCACTTCCGCCTCCGCCCAGGCGCCGTAGGAGCCGCCCGCGTCGTCCGCCTCCTCCGTGGCGGCGCTGTTGGAGGCGGTGTCCGGCGCAGTCGTATCACCACCACCGCCGCAGCCGGACAGCAGACCCAGCAGCGCCAGCAGCGTCAGCAGCCACGCAAAGCCTCTTTTCATTCCAATACCCTCCTTTTCACGCCCCGCTTCCAAACCGGGGCCTCTGCCTATTCAGACGGAAAGGCGGGCCGTATGCTGCAGGAAAACAAAAAATTTTTCCAGCCTCTTTTTGCGCCCGGGAACTTCTCTGCCAAAGGTTGCCTTTTTCTTTTAAAGGGAGTACAATCAAGGTAGCCTTCCGCGGCGTGCCGCGGTTTTCGGAAAACAATTCGGAGGGGAAAATCTATGACATATCAGGAAGTTCTGGAACAAGCGCGGGGCGCCATGGGTCCCTACTGCAAGGCCTGTCCCGTGTGCAACGGCCTGGCCTGCAGGAACACCGTCCCCGGCCCCGGCGCCAAGGGCACCGGCACCGTGGCCATCCGCAACTTTGACGCCTGGCGCAATGTACGGCTGAACATGGATACCATCCATGAAAATTTTGAGCCGGACACATCCCTGACGCTGTTTGGCCGTAGCTTCAAATATCCATTCTTTGCCGGGCCTGTCGGCGCCATGGCGCTGCACTACGGCGACAAGTACAACGATCTGGACTACAACAATATCCTTGTCCCCGCCTGCGCGGCGGCTGGCATTGCTGCCTTCACCGGCGACGGCACCAACCACAAGGTCATGGAGGGCGCGGCTGCTGCCATCACGGCCTGCGGCGGCGCGGGCATCCCCACCGTCAAGCCGTGGGACAACGCCACGGTGGCCCGGAAAATAGCGCTGGCGCGCAGCTCCGGCTGCTTTGCCATGGCCATGGACATCGACGCGGCGGGCCTGCCGTTTTTACAGCACCTTGACCCGCCCGCGGGCAGCAAGACCGTGGAGCAGTTAAAAGAAATCGCCCTGGCCGCGGGCGTGCCGTTTATCTTAAAGGGCATCATGACCGTCAAAGGCGCGGAAAAGGCCATCGAGGCCGGTGCGGCGGGTATTGTTGTCTCGAACCACGGCGGGCGCGTGCTGGACGATTGCCCCGCCACGCAGGAGGTGCTGGCCGACATCGTCGCCGCCGTGGATGGCCGCGCCAAAATTCTGGTGGACGGCGGCATCCGCACCGGCAGCGACGTGTTCAAGGCGCTGGCCCTCGGCGCAGACGCCGTGCTGATCGCGCGGCCTTTCGTCACCGCCGTCTACGGTGCCGGTGCCGACGGCGTCGCCGCCTACACAGCCCAGCTCGGCAATGAGCTGGCCGACACGATGCGCCTGTGCGGTGCGCCCACGCTGGACGCCATCACCCGCGATATGGTACGGGTCATCAAGTAAAAAACACAATAAAAAATACCATGTTTCCCGGTTGCAAAAACCGTCGAAACATGGTATTCTTTTTATGCCGCTTTACGCGGCGGGCACTGCACATACGGCAGGCGGTTGGTCTCTACCCTCCGAAAGGAGGTGAGATCATGCGTTTTACATTCACGTTTTATGTTGGTCGCAAGACTATTACATTGAGCATCGTTGTAAAAAGCAAGAACCGCCACTCGGCCAAGTGACGGTTCTTAGGTTCTTACCTATCAACCCAATTTGAAAGAGACCAACCGCTTGTCGCAGTGCCTTTTTCTATACCTATTATAACGCTGTGCAGTCCCTTTGTCAAGCCGCAGCCTGCCGCCTCTTCCCTGCATAAATATTCTTTTTTCTGCAAAAATCCCCCAAACCTCTTGCATAACCCGCGGTTTTGCATTACTATTAAAGCATACCGCCGCTTTAAACCGGCAGTGTGAGGGATCTGTGCGAAGTATAGGAGGAAGTATCATGAAAAAATTCATCAGCACCGTTCTGGCACTCGGCATGGCCGCGAGCCTGGCCGCCTGCGGCGGCAGCGCATCCACGGCAGCTTCTACGGAAAGCACCGCAGCTTCCGCCGCTGAAGCCACTGCCGACAGCGACCTTGCCTACATCAAAAACAAGGGCAAAATGACCATCGGCTACACCGTCTATGAGCCGATGAACTACACTGACGCCGACGGCAATTTCACCGGCTTTGACACCGAGCTTGCCACTGCCGTCTGCGAAAAGCTGGGCGTGGAGCCGGACTTTGTTGAGGTCAACTGGGACACCAAAATTGTCGAGCTGGACGCCAAGAGCATCGACTGCATCTGGAACGGCATGACCCTGACCGATGACATCATGGCCAACACCGCCTGCACGAAGGCCTATGCCAAGAACGCGCAGGTCGTCGTCATGAAGGCCGATGCTGATTACAGCTCCACCGCCGACCTTGTCGGCAAGACCATCGTGGCCGAGGCCGGTTCCGCCGGTGAGAGCGCCATCAGTGAGGACGAGAGCCTCTCCCAGGCCGACTACGTCAGCAAGTCCGTCCAGACTGACTGCCTGATGGAGGTCGCCGCCGGTACGGCTGACGCCGCCGTGCTGGATCTGACGCTGGCTACCGCCATGATCGGTGAGGGCACCGACTACGCAAACCTCGCCATCAAGGACGAGCTGAACGCCGAGGAGTACGGCGTCGCCTTCCGCAAGGGCAGCGATGCCGCCGACGCCGTGAACGCCGCCTTTGACGAGCTGAAGGCCGACGACACGATGCAGGCCCTGGCCGACAAGTACAGCCTGACGCTGGCCGACTGATGGGCGAGGCAGCAGTCATCTGGGGCCGCCTGACCGAGGCGTTCTGGCTCAACTGCCAGCTGTTCGGTCTGACTCTATTGTTCGCACTGCCGCTGGGGCTGGTGGTGTCGTTCGGCTCCATGAGCAGGCTTGCCCCGCTGCGCGGCGTCGTCAAAACGTTTGTCTGGGTCATCCGCGGCACGCCGCTGATGCTGCAGATCCTGGTCATCTACTTAGGGCCCGGCCTGCTGGGCTTCACCAGCCCATGGCCGTCTGGCGGCAGCGGGCGTCTGGTCGCCGCAGTCGTGGCGTTCGCCATCAACTACGCCTGCTATTTCTCGGAAATTTACCGCGGCGGCATCGAGGCTGTACCCAGGGGCCAGACCGAAGCCGGGCAGGTGCTGGGCATGACAAAGACCCAGATTTTCTTCCGCGTCACGCTTCTGCAGGTCATCAAGCGCATCCTGCCGCCCATGGGCAATGAGATCATCACGCTGGTCAAGGATACCTCGCTGGCGAACGTCATTGCCAACAAGGACATCATCATGATGGCGAAAGAGTACAGCGCCAAGGGCCTGATCTGGCCGCTGTTCTCCACAGCGGTGTTCTTCCTTGTGTTCGTCGGTGCGCTGACGCTGCTGTTCGGTTGGCTGGAAAAGCGGCTGGACTATTTCAAGTAAGGGGGCGCAGCTATGGCATTGTTGGAAGTAAACGGCATCGGCAAGAGCTTTGGTGCCACAAAGGTGCTGCGCGACATCTCGTTTGATCTGGCCGAAGGCGAGGCTCTCGCCATCATCGGCTCGTCCGGCTCCGGCAAAACAACGCTGCTGCGCTGTCTGAACTTTCTGGAGACCGCCGACACCGGCAGCATTACGGTAGCGGGTGAAACGCTGTGGAGCGCCGCCGACACCAAAACGCAGAGCGAAGAAGCCATCCGCAAAAAGCGGCTGCACTTCGGCCTTGTGTTCCAGAGCTTCAACCTGTTTCCCCAGTACACGGCGCTGCAGAACGTCATGCTGGCGGGCCAGCTCCTGGCGAAAGAGCGCCCCGACTACAAGCAGAACCGACGGCAGATTCTGGCCGACATTGAAACGCAGGCAAAGGCCCTGCTGGCGCAGATGGGGCTTTCTGACCGGGAGAACCACTACCCGCACCAGCTCTCCGGCGGGCAGCAGCAGCGCGTGGCGATTGCCCGCGCACTGGCGCTGCACCCGGACATCCTCTGCTTTGATGAGCCGACCTCGGCCCTTGACCCCGAGCTGACCGGCGAGGTGCTGCGCGTCCTACGCGAGCTGGCCGAGCACAAGACGACGATGATCATCGTCACGCACGAGATGAAGTTTGCCCGCGACGCTGCGGACCGCATCCTTTTCATGGACGGCGGTGTCGTCGTCGAGCAGGGCGACGCCAAGGAGCTCATCGACCACCCCAAAGAGGAACGCACCCGGCAGTTTTTGGCAAGCTACGGGAAATAACCGAAACCGGCAGACCGTTCGATTCAACGGCCTGCCGGTTATCTTTTTCTGTAGGGAGGGGTCTTGACCCCTCCGCGGCGCTTTGCGATCGGCACTCACGGCCCGGAACGGTCAAGACCGTTCCCTACAAATCCGCGTTTTCTATTTGCGATTTTCCCTCACGGAGCCTCCGTAGGGGCGCATTCTATATGCGCCCGCGCCGTCCACGGCGGCGGAAGCATCCCCGGACGGATAGGGAATCCGCCCCTGCAAAGCATTTTTTCGCGTCAACGCGCTATTACCGCACCGCAATGCACTCGATCTCGACGAGCGCTCCCTTCGGCAGCGCGGCGATCTGCACGCAGCTGCGCGCGGGGAAGCCGCCGTGGAAGTAGGTGCCGTAAATTTCATTCACGGTGCCGAAATCCCCCAGATCCTGCACAAATACTGTCGTCTTGACGACATTGTCCAGCGTCAGACCAGCCTCCTGCAGCACAGCCTGCAGATTTTTGAGCGCCTGGTGCGTCTGGGCCTGCACGCCCTCGGCCAATGCGCCGGTGGCGGGGTCCAGGCCGAGCTGGCCGCTGCAATAGACGGTGTCACCGGTGTCAACAGCCTGGGCATAGGGGCCCAAGGCGGCGGGTGCGTTCGTGGTAGCAATACGCTTCATAATACTAAACACTCCTCTATATCATTTTTCAGGCTCGTCGGTCTCGGGCGGCCATACAAAGCCGCGCCGGGCCAGACAGTCCTGCAAAAACTCCGTTGCCTGCTTCGTGTAGGCGTCGTTGTCGTGGTAGTAGCTCACGGCGTGCTCTGCGCCGTGTACCGTCAAAAATTTCTTGCCCTTCGCGCGGCAGGCTTCATAGTTGCGCTTCCCCATATCATAGGGTACAAAGCCGTCCGCGTCGCCGTGGACAAACAAAATCGGCACCTTGCTCTGCGCTGCGGCGGCCTCGCAGTCGGCGTCCTCGGGGTCAAAGTGGCCGAACAGGATCGCGCCCAGTCGTCCAACCGCATAGGTCAGCTCCAGCGGCATGCCGGGCAGATACTCCGGCAGGCACTTGCGGGTGATCTCCCGCGGGCTGGTGTAGCCGCAGTCCGCCACAATGCCGCAGACGTTGTCCGGCAGGTTCAGCCCGGCGGCCAGCAGCACGGTGGCCGCACCCATCGAGACGCCCATCAAAAAGATCGGCACCTCGGGGCCGAAGCGGCTCCGCGCCCAGACCGTCCAGTCGCGGGCGTCGTAGCGCTCCTTCACGCCCATCGTAATCGTATGGCCGCCGCTGTAGCCGTGGGCGCGCTGGTCGGGCAGCAGCACATTGTAGCCCAGCGCCGTACACAGCGTATAGCCGCCCAGGCCGTCCCGCTCCGCATAGCCGCGGTAGCCGTGGAAGATGATTGCCAGCGGCGCGCCGTCGGCGTGGTGGTAGTAGCGTGCGGCCAGCGGCGTACCGTCCTGCGCCGTGATGTGCACGGCCTTGAACATATCCCGCGCCAGCGCGTCGGCGTCGGGGCCCATGGCCTTGCGGTAGCACTCCCGCGTGGGCATATCCGCCGGGGAGGGCACCTTCGTCGTCGGCTTCTGGTAAAAGGCAACGCGGTAGACGGCATACGCCGCGCCCAGCACCGCCGTGCCCGCCGCGGCCCCTGCCGCCAAAAGAGGATGCTTTTTCATAACGGTCACCTCGTTTTCACTTTCCCAGATTATAACAAATTTCCTGGCATATCGCAACGATGTACCAAAAAAGTTTACACTTGCCAGCGCAGCACTTTCGCGGTATAGTAAAAGCATTCCATAAATGGAGGCCGCCCCCATGAGCGAACTGACCCAGACCCTGAAGATACTCGTCACCCGCTACCCCGGCACAATGGCCGAGCTGGCCCGCAAAGCGTCGATCGACCGCTCCACACTGTACAAAATTGTAAGCGGTCAGCGCACCCCGCGGGAGTTCCAGCTGGAGCACCTGGCCGACGCGCTGGAATTGAGCGAGGAACAGAAATCCGCCCTGCTGCTGCAATACAAGCAGCGTGGCCGCGGCCCCGATCCCAGGCTGCGCGCCGAGCTGCACCACCTGCTGGAGGTCTCTTTCCGGGTGGAGGATTTCACCCACCGCGAGGGCCTTATCTCCAACGAAGCCGCCAGCCAGCTGCACTGCAGCGAGCAGTACATAGAGGGCAGCCGCGCAGTCGCCGCCGCCGTGGCATCGCTGGTGGCCAACCACATTCTGTCCGGCGATACCCGCCCGCTGCTCCTCTCGCCGTTCACAAACCCCATGCTGGACCATGTGCTGATAGAACGCTTTTCGGCAGCGGACGGTGCACCCGTCGCACTGTCCCAGCTGCTGGTTTATGCCGAGAACCGCGACATTCCCCGGGAATGGGTGTCCGGCGTGTCCATCCTGACCCGCACACTGCCGTTCCTTTTCCTGCCCAAGCTGAATTACGAGGCCCGTGTCGTGCGCCACATCATGACCGAGCCCAGCCCCGGCACGCTGATGCCTGTCTATCTGCTGCTGCCCAAGGCTGCCGTGATGATGGACATCCAGGGCCAGAAGGCCTACATCATCATGGACCGCCAGGCCGTCGAAAATCTGCGCCTTGCGTTCAGCCGCAAATATCTCAACGCCGCATCGGTGCTGAAGCTGGCCACCGATGCCCACGACTTTTCGGAATCCATAGCGCTGTACAACGACCTCTTTTCGGAAAAGCGCCGCTGCTCCATGATCCGCTACCAGCCGCCGTTCGCCCTGTTTGCCGACGAGAAAATGGCCCTGCAGCTTGTCCGGCCCGGCGCCGCGCTGCAGTCCCTGCCCGCCCTGCTCGAACACCTGCAGATGTGGAGCGCCCAGGCCCCGGACCTCTATTTCTGTGAGGAAGGTCTTTTGCAGTTTGTACGCACCGGGAAAATGTTCGACATTCCGCCGGATCTGTGCGATGCGCCGGACATTCCCACCCGCCGGGAGCTGCTCCTGCGGCTGCGCCGCGCTGCGGAGTCTGACCGCCGCACCCTGCGCATCGTGGACTCTGCCCGGCTGGCGCCGACTCCGTCGATGAGCGTCAATGTTTTTCAGGGCCGCGGCGTTGTGTTCTGCCAGGCTATCCGGGAGCCGGACGGGCAGTACTGCCGCGAGTATCTGATGCAGGACCCCATCCTGACCGAAGCCCTGCTGACCTACCTCGATGACGGCCACGCCTCTGATTGGCTGCGCAGCCAAAAATATACGCTCGACTTTATTGATTATTGTCTGCGTCTGCTGTAAAATGGAAGCAGTATCGGTCCTGCCTGTACGGCGGGGCCCTATCTGCAAAGGAGAAAAACAATGGCACATACCGAGACCATGCTGGAAAGCAGGGAAATCTTCAATGGCCGCGTCATCCGCGTGACCGTGGACAAGGTACAGCTTGAGGACGGCACGACCTCGACGCGGGAGATCGTCCACCACCACGGCGGCGCCTGCATCCTGCCCGTGGACGCCGACGGCAGCGTGACGATGGTACGTCAGTTCCGCTACGCTTTCGGCGAGGAGATCTGGGAGCTGCCCGCCGGCAAGCTCGAAGCGGACGAGGACCCGTTTGAGGCCGCCAAGCGCGAGCTGAGCGAGGAGTGCGGCCTGACCGCCGACAATTTTATCGACCTCGGCGTCGTCTATGCCACCGTCGGCTACGACAGCGAGAAAATCTATCTGTGGGCCGCCACCGGCCTGCACAGCACAGCGCAGCACCTCGACGCGGGTGAGTTCCTTGATGTCGTCAAAATGCCGTTCGACGAGGCCCTCGGCCTTGTGATGGACGGCACGATCAAGGACAGCAAGACCCAGGTCGCACTGCTGAAATACGCGCAGCTGCGCGCAAATGTCTGAATGGGCGTTGAAATTCTGGACAACGGCACCCGCGTGCTGACCGCGCCGGGCGCGACGTTCGGCACCGACGCGCTGCTGCTGGCCCGCTTCGCGCAGCCCCGCAGAAACGAGCGTGCGCTCGACCTGTGCAGCGGGTGCGGCATCGTCTCACTCGTTTGGCACGACGCCGGGCACCGCGGCCCCTGCACCGCGCTGGAGATCGACCCCGCCGCGTCCGCCCTCTGCGCCGCGGCCCTGGCCGAAAACGCCGACGCCGCGCACATCGCGCCGGTCTGCGGCGACCTGCGGCAGCTCTGCACCGCCGGGCCGGAGCAGGGGCAGTACGATTTTGCCGCCTGCAACCCGCCGTACTTCACAGCCGGTCCCCGCAGCCCGGACCCGCGCCGGGCCGAGGCCCGCCACACCGGCAGCTGCACCACCGCCGACGCCGTGGACTGCGCGCGCCGCGCCCTGCGGGACGGCGGGCGGTTCCTGCTCTGCCAGCGCCCGGAGCAGTTGGCGGAAATTCTGGCCGCCTTACGCGCCGCGCGCCTTGAGCCGAAGCGTCTGGCTTTTGTCAAGAACCGCCCCGACGCCGCGCCCTGGCTTTTCCTCGTCGAAGCCCAGAAGGGCCGCAAAACCGGCCTGCGCGTCGAGCCGGACATTCTGATCCAATCCGGCGCCGCCCTCTATGGGCCAACTACTTTGTAGGGGCGGGCAATGCTCGACCGTGCTCGTTTGCGGCAGCGGCAAACGCCCCGGGCGGATATGGAATCCGCCCCTACATTTTGTTTTTGCCGCAGGCAAAAACGCCACCTTCTTTATTATTTCTTATTTATTATTTTTTATTTAAAAACGCCTTTTAAAAAGGAAACTACCATGCTGAATTTTATCCTCGGCCCCTCCGGGTCCGGTAAATCCTATCAAATGCTGGCAGAGCTGCGCACCCGCGCGGAGCGGGGAGAGCGCAACATCCTGATCGTGCCGGAGCAGTTCACCTCCTCCACGGAAGGCGTGCTCTACCGCACGCTCGGCGACAGCCTGTCCGCCTATGTGGATAGCTACTCCTTCACCTCACTGTCGGAGGCGCTGCTGCGCCGCTACGGCGGGGCGGCGGTGCCGACGCTGACCGAGGCGGGCCGCGCGCTGCTGCTGCGCCGCGCGGCGGACTCGCTGCTGGACAAGGTCGTCTACTACAGCCGCCAGCGCCGCAGCGCGGCCTTCTGTGAGAAGGCCGCCCAGACGATCAGCGAACTGAAAAGCGCCGGTGTCACGCCGGAAATGCTGGCGGAATACGCCAAAACGCCCGGCGCGGACCGCGAAAAGCTCGACGAGCTGGCACTCATTTACAACGCCTACGAGGGGCTGCTGGCCCAGAGCACCATGGACCCGGGGGACCGCCAGCAGCGCGCGGCGGAGCGGCTGGACGCGGAATTCTTCGCGGGCCGGGCCGTTTTCATCGACGAGTTCGACACCTTCAACGCGCCCAAGCGTGCCCTGCTGGCGGCCATGCTGTCGGTGGCCGACGTGACGGTCTGCCTGTGCTGCGACGGTGAGCAGGATTCAGACGGCGGCATGGGGCTGTTCAGCGGCGCGAAGCATGTCATCCACACGTTAAAGCGGATGGCGAACGATGCGAACATCCCCACCCACACCGAGGTCCTGACTGCGGACCGCCGCCACGCCGACGCCCCCGCGCTGGCCGAGCTGAACCTGCTGCTGGCCGACCCGGCCTACACACCGGAGCTTACCGTTGACCCTGCGCACCCGGCCATCACCTACCACGCCGCGGCGTCCCGTCAGGCCGAGGCCAAGGCCGTCGCCGCCGAGATAGCCGCCCGCGCACGGCAGGGCACGCCCTACAGCCGCATGGCGGTCATCTGCCGCAATGCCGACCAGTACTTAGCGCCGCTGCGGTATGAGTTCCGCCTGCAGAACATCCCACTTTTCTGCGACGAGGCAACCAGCCCCGAGAATACCGCCCCGGCCCGCGCCGTGCACGCCGCGCTGGATCTGCTGCGCGGTGTGTCGAGCCGCAGCGTGCTGCGTCTGCTGAAAACCGGCCTTGTTGACCTGCCTGACACCCAGCAGTGCGCACTGGAAAACTATGCCTACACCTGGCCGCTGACTGCCGCCGACTGGCGCGGGACCTTCACCCGCAGCGCGGCGGGCTATGCCGGGCGCGACACAGAGCAGGACGTGCAGACGCTTGCCGACGCCGAGGCCGCCCGTGCGTTTTTGATGGAGCGTGTCGCTGCCTTTGCGAAAAAAGCCGCCGGTGCGCCCGCCGCCGCGCTGACAAAGCAGCTTTACCTGTTCTTACAGTCCCTCGGGGCCGAGGATGCGCTGAACCGTCTGGCCGCGGCGCTGCGTGACCGGGGCCGTCTGCCCGACGCAGATGAAGTATTGCGAGAGTGGAACGTTGTCATGGGTCTGCTGGATCAGCTGGCGCGGCTGCTGGGGGATGAGGTCTTTGCCCCCGCGGACTACGCCGAGCTGTTCACGCTGCTGCTGCGCACGACGGATATGGGACACATACCGCAGAGCCTTGACAGCGTCATTGTGACGACGGCGGGCCGTATGCGCCTGCCCGAGACCGATGCCGTGTTTGTGGTGGGCCTTTTGGAGGGCGAGTTCCCCCAGACGCCCGGCGACCAGGGGCTTTTGACCCACGCGGACCGCGACCTGATGATGGCGCAGGGGGCCGAGCTGCCCGACTGCTTTGCCAATAAAGTCCTGCGCGAAGGCATCTGCTTTTATAAGGCGCTGACCGTCGCACGGAAGTATCTCTGGTTGAGCTGGCCCACCGCCGCCCATGCCGGGGACACGGCCCCCGCCAGCGCCGCGCTGGTCCGGCCCGGAGAGGCGCTCCTGCCCGACGCGGAGCGCTCCGCCGCCTACGAACCCTACTACCGGCTGTACGAAAGCCTGTATCCCGCGTTGAAACCCGCCTGCGGACGGCTGGCCGCCCTGTGAGCGGAGGAAAGGAGAGCGACATCCTATGGAAATTCGATCCGTGTTTGACCCTGCCTTCAAGCCCTATGGCCGCGTGGTGGAGGGCTACCCCGTGGACGGGCTGCTGGCGGCCCTGAAAACGACCCCCCTGCCCGACGCCGTGGCCTACACCCCGCGCGAGGAAGCGCTGCACGCCGCCGCGGACGCGCAGGCCGTCGGCGAGG
>OHXC01000931.1_pt1 | contig 11134 bp, 9 predicted proteins | sample 1579891 | NCBI WGS metagenome assembly OHXC01 (sample SAMEA3882531, study PRJEB24775) | human gut metagenome | biome: human-associated habitat; feature: intestine environment; material: feces | place: Netherlands | collected 2009/2010
TCCCGTCAGCTCCTCCAGGAGCTGGGCCACGACCCCACCCCCGAGGAGATCGCCGAGGAGATGTCCATGCCCGTGGAGCGGGTGCGGGAGATCCTGAAGATCGCCCAGGAGCCCGTCTCCCTGGAGACCCCCATCGGCGAGGAGGAGGACTCCCATCTGGGCGACTTCATCCCCGACGAGGGCGCGTCCGAGCCCAGTGAGGCTGCCAGCTATACCCTGCTGAAGGAGCAGCTGGTGTCCGTGCTCAGCACCCTGACTCCCCGGGAGGAGAAGGTGCTGAAGCTCCGCTTCGGCCTGGAGGACGGCCGCACCCGCACCCTGGAGGAGGTGGGCAAGGAGTTCAACGTCACCCGCGAGCGCATCCGCCAGATCGAGGCCAAGGCCCTGCGGAAGCTCCGCCACCCCTCCCGCAGCAAGAAGCTCAAGGACTTCCTGAACTGAGGGACCGGCCATGACGTTGGACTTTGACCGTATGCCCTCTCTGGTGCAGCCCCGGTTCAAGGGCGGCCAGGGAGAGGCCGAGACCCGCATCTTTCAGGACGGTATGGGCAAGATCCTGCGGCTGACGCTGGAGCCCGGCTCCTCCATCGGCCTTCATACCCACACCGACAGCTGCGAGGTCATGTATTTTCTGTCCGGTACCGGCGTGTGCCTGGACGACGGCGTGGAGGCGGCGGTTTATCCCGGCCTGTGCCACTACTGCCCCCAGGGCCACAGCCACAGCGTTGTAAACACCGGCACGGAGCCCCTGGTGATCCTGGGCATTGTGCCCAGCGCAAAATAAGAGAAAGAATCGACGAATCATGGATCTGCAACAGTTTTTCAAGGAAAATCCCCGGGTGGCCATTGCCTTTTCCGGCGGGGTGGACTCGTCTTACCTGCTGTATGCCGCTCTGCGTTACGGCGCCCGGGTCCGGGCGTATTATGTGAATTCCGCTTTCCAGCCCCGGTTTGAGCTGGAGGACGCCCGGCGTCTGGCCGGGGATCTCCATGCCGACCTGCGAGAGCTGCAAGTGGACGTGCTGTCGTCTCCCACCGTGACGGCCAATCCGCCGGACCGGTGCTACCACTGCAAGCGCGTGATCTTCCGCACCATTGCCGCCGCAGCGGCGGAGGACGGCTTTCCGGTGCTGCTGGACGGCACCAACGCCTCCGACGACGCCGGGGATCGCCCCGGCATGCGGGCTCTGCGGGAGCTGTCGGTGCGGTCGCCCCTGCGGGAGTGCGGCCTGACCAAGGACGAAATACGACGGCTGTCCCGGGAGGCAGGACTTTTCACCTGGGACAAGCCCGCATACGCCTGCCTGGCCACCCGCATCCCCACCGGACAGCCCATTACCGCCCGGGACCTGGCTGTCACCGAGGCGGCGGAAACGTATCTGTTTTCCCTGGGCTTTACGGACTTCCGGGTCCGCCTGGCGGGCCGCAGCGCGAAAATTCAGCTGCCCGCCGCCCAGATGCCCCACCTGCTGGAGCACCGGCAGGAGATCCTGGACCGCCTGGGGCAGGACTACGACGCCGTATGGCTGGACCTGGAGGCAAGAGCATGAACAGCGAGATCCGCAAAATGCTGGAGGGCGTGCGCCAGGGGACCGTATCCGTGGATGACGCGCTGCTGGCCCTGAAAAAGGAGCCCTTCACCGACATCGGCTATGCAAAAGTGGACCTGCACCGTGGCATCCGCCAGGGCGCGGCGGAGGTGATCTACGGCGCGGGAAAGACTCCGGCCCAGATGATCGGCATCATCGGCGTCATGCGCCGGCGGGGCCAGCGGACCATTCTCATCACCCGCCTGTCTCCGGAGGCGGCTCAGGAGATTGCCGCCGCATACCCTCTGGACTATCACGAGGATGCCCGCTGCGGCATCATCGGCACTGTGCCGGAGCCGGACGGCATCGGCCGCATCGTTATCGCTACCGGCGGCACCAGCGATATTCCCATAGCGGAGGAGGCCGCCCTGACGGCGGAGGTCCACGGCAACGAAGTGCTGCGGCTGTACGATGTGGGGGTGGCGGGCCTGCACCGCACCCTGCACCATATGGACGATATCATGAGCGCGTCGGTGATCGTGGCCATCGCGGGAATGGAGGGGGCTCTGGCCAGCGTGCTGGGCGGCCTGGCAGATTGTCCGGTGATCGCAGTACCCACCAGCGTGGGCTACGGCGCGTCCTTCGGCGGCCTGTCGGCCCTGCTGTCTATGCTGAATTCCTGCGCCAGCGGCGTATCGGTGGTGAACATTGACAACGGCTTCGGCGCTGGGTATTTGGCCAGTATGATCAATCACATGGAGGGAAAGAAATGAGGACCCTGTATCTGGACTGCGGCATGGGCGCCGCCGGAGATATGCTGACGGCGGCGCTGCTGGAGCTGCTGCCCCAGCCCGACGAATTTGTCAAGCGTCTCAACGGCCTGGGTATTCCCGGGGTAACATACCGCCTGGAACGGGCGGAAAAGTGCGGCATCACCGGCTCCCGAGTCACCGTGACGGTGAACGGGGAAACGGAGCATGACCACGACCATGAGCACGTCCACGACCATGAGCACGACCACGACCATGAGCACGCCCACCATCACCACAACGGTATGCACGAGATCGGCCACATTGTGGAGCGGCTCCCGGTGTCCGACCGGGTGCGGAGGGACATTCTGGCGGTATATGACGGCATTGCCCAGGCGGAGAGCCATGTCCATGGCGTGCCGGTGACGGACATCCATTTCCACGAGGTGGGCACCATGGACGCCGTGGCAGACGTGACGGCGGTGTGCCTGCTGATGGAGAAGCTTGCACCGGACCAGGTGATCGCCTCCCCGGTCCATGTGGGCAGCGGAACTGTCCGCTGCGCCCATGGTATCCTGCCGGTGCCTGCCCCGGCCACGGCATACATCCTCCGGGATGTGCCCATTTGCGGCGGCGGGATCGACGGGGAGCTGTGTACCCCCACCGGTGCGGCTTTGCTGCGGCACTTTGTCACCCGCTTCGGCGATATGCCGGTGATGACCCTGCGGGCCGTGGGCTACGGCATGGGCCACAAGGACTTTCCCCGGGCCAACTGCCTGCGGGCCATGCTGGGGGACACGGCGGCAGACATCGGCGACGTGTATGAGCTGGCCTGCAATCTGGACGACATGACCGGCGAGGACATTGCCTTCGCTATGGAGCGTCTGCTGGAGGCCGGGGCGCTGGATGTGTACACCGTGCCCATTGGCATGAAAAAATCCAGGCCTGGCGTGATGCTGTGCGTTCTGTGCCGGGAGGAGCAGCGGGAGGAAATGGCCCGGCTGCTGCTGCGGCACACCACCACCCTGGGCGTCCGGGAGAGCCGGCACCGGCGCTATACCCTGTCCCGCACGGAGGAAACGGTGGATACACCCTGGGGCCCTGTGGCCCGGAAGCTGTCTCAGGGCTGGGGCGCCCGGCGGCAGAAGCCGGAATATGAGGACCTGGCCCGTATTGCCCGGGAACAGGACCTGCCCCTGGACCAGGTCCGTCAGCAGATCAGGTAAACAAAAAGCCTCCCCCATGGCATCGCCATGAGGGAGGCTTTTCGCTATTTTCCCATCGCTTCCGCTTCCTGCCGCAAAAACGACACGAACTGCCGGGCTGCCAGGGAGACATATCCCTCCTTGGGCAGGAGGATGCCCATGCGCCGGGCCACCGGCGGCATCAGCCGTGCGGCATGGACCCGGTACGACGTGCGCTGCAGCAGCAGATGAGGCAGCACACTGACGCCCAGACCGCTTTCCACCATGGCCAGAATGGTGTAGTCATCCTTTACCCGATAGCCCACCCGGACCCCGGCCTGCCGCAGCTGCGGTTCCACCGGGGCATTGTCCTCCGGCTCCAGCAGGATGAAGCATTCCCCCCGCAGCTGCTCCAGGCTCAGCTCCTCCGCTCCGGCCAGGGGATGTTCCCGGGGCAGGATCACAGAATAGCAGTCCTCCAGCAGGGGCAGAAACGTCAGATCCTCGGTCTCCGGGTCGATCATCAGCCCCAGGTCCACGGTGCCCTCCCGGAGCCACTGATCGATATGGGCCACGTCACCCAGCTTCAGCTGAAACCGAATCTGGGGATACAGCTGCCCGAAGGCCTTCAGCCGCTGGGGCAGCCAGTGGCAGGACACGCTGGTAAAGGTGCCGATAGACACCGTGCCGCCCCGCAGGTCCCGAATCTGGTCCAGCTGGTCCAGAAGCACCAGCTCCTGGCGCACCAGCTCCTGCAAAGTCGGCAGCAGACACCGACACTCCGGCGTGGGCATCACGCCCCGCTTGCCCCGAACAAACAAGGTCAGTCCGAACTCCGTCTCGGCGGATTTCAGAATCTGACTGACCCGGGCCTGGGTATAGTTCAGCTGCTCCGCCGTGCGGGTCAGGCTGCCGGTCTCGGCGATTTTGGTCAGGATGCGATATGTGTTGTCAGCCATAAGCTTTTCTCATGCTCCCCACGAAATATATTTATTTTACAGGATGCGCTTTATGCGGTATGATAAATTGGTTCCGCGAAAAGCGGAGTATTTTGTGGAATAGGGACAAGGAAGAAAGGAAAATCGCTATGAGCCAGTCTGTCATCGAGGAAACCCAGGCCCCGCCTGTCGGGGCCGAAGAAACCCACAAGGGACCCACCTGCTATAAAAAGGAGATCGGACCCGAAAACTTCATTTTCATCGTGCTGTTTGTGGCCTTTTTTGCGCTGTTTGCCGCCAAAATGGGCCTGGGCAACACCATCAACACCATGATCAACACCGCCTTTGTCCTTCTGACGGATACGGTGCTGTATCTGACGGCCCTGTGCGTCATCATGGGGGCCATTTCGGCGCTGTTTTCCGAGTTTGGCCTGGTGTCGCTGATGAACCGGATGCTCAACCCCTTCATGCGGCCGGTATACGGCCTGCCGGGGGCGGCGTCCGTGGGCGTGGTGACCACATTCCTGTCGGACAACCCGGCCGTTCTCTCCCTGGCCCAGGACCGTTACTTCAAAAGCCTGTTCAAGGCGTATCAGTTTCCGGCCCTGACCAATCTGGGTACGTCCTTCGGCATGGGCTTCATCGTGTGTACCTATATGATCAGCCTGTCCCCCGGCAAGGGGGTGAACTACACCGGCGCGGCCCTGACTGGCCTTCTGGGAGCGGTGGTAGGCAGTATCGTATCCACCCGGATCATGCTGGCATTTACCGCCAAGGTATACGGCCGGGAGCAGCCCATGATTGACGGCGGCACCCTGTCCCTGGGGGGCAAGCGGGTGCGTCCCGTCCGGGCCGGCGGCACCGGTACCCGCTTCATGTCTGCCCTGCTGGACGGCGGCATGGACGGCGTGAAAATGGGCGTGAGCATCATACCGGGCGTGCTGGTTATCTGCACGGTGGTGATGATGCTCACCAACGGCCCGGCAGAGAGCGGCCTGTATACCGGCGCGGCCTACGAGGGCATCGGACTTCTGCCCAAGCTGGCGGATAAGCTCAGCTTTATCCTGACGCCGCTGTTCGGCTTCTCCTCGCCGGAGGGTCTGGCGGTGCCGGTGACGGCTCTGGGCGCAGCCGGTGCGGCCATCAGCCTGGTGCCCCAGCTGCTGGCCGAGGGGAAGGCTGCCGGCGGCGACATCGCGGTGTTTACCGCTATGTGCATGTGCTGGAGCGGCTATCTCAGCACCCATGTGTCCATGATGAACAGCCTGGGGTGCAACCATCTCATCGGCAAGGCCATCATCAGCCACACCGTAGGCGGCCTGTGCGCCGGCGTGGCGGCCCACTGGCTGTATGTGCTGTTCGCGCTGCTGTAAAGTCTACTGTATCTGTGGAAACGTGTCAAGAAAAATCGAGCCGGTCTTCGAACCGGCTCGATTTTTTCTTGCTTTATACAGATCAGACCCTGGGCCTGCGCCGCACGCACAGAAGGGGGCAGACTACCAGCAGAGCCAGGGGGATGAGATAGGCATACAGGGAGCAGGTAACGGGGGTCCACAGGCGGGCCAGGGACAGGATGCCTGCCGCCTGCACGCCCACCAGCTCCAGGGCCGCCGGGCCCACCAGTCCGGCGCAGCATACCACCACGGCAGCGTTCACCGTCCGGCACAGGCTCGACAGCAGGCACCCGGTCATGGCGGCAGCCAGCAGCACCAGCAGCCGCAGCAGCAGGCATCCGGCCAGCCACTGTCCCACGGTGCAGTCTGCGGCCAGGTCTGCAAAATGGGCCACACTGCGCAGCGGGGCGGACAGGGCCGTCAAGCCGCCGTAATACGATGAGACCTGGTACACCTGCCGCAGGGTCAGGGTCAGCCATATCGCTGCCGCCAACAGGGCAGACAGGGTCAGCTTGCAGCGGGGCGCCCGGCGGCGGCCCCGGGGCGTGGTCTGCAGCAGCGGCAGCATCCGCTGCTGCCGCTCTCCGGCGAAGGTGCCTGCCGTAAGCAGTGCCGCTGTCAGCAGTGCCGCCATGGCCGGAATGTGCTGGCTGCCGCCTACGTCGCCGCCGCACAGAGTGAACATGGGCGCAGGATTCAGCACCCACAGGCCGGTGTCCAGCTTTTTCAAGGCCTCGTCCTCCACGGCGGACAGGGCCGCCAGCTGGGCGGAGCGGATCTCGGACTCCGGCCAGCCTTCCACCTCCGCTATGCGGGCCCGGATGGCCCGGAGGGTGTCCTCCGTGGCAGGGCCCCGGAACTCATTCTGAAAGGCGGCGGTGTCCGTGTCGTACAGGGACACGTCCGCCGTGGGGGCTGCGGCTGCCCGGAAGCACCAAAGGGCAAAGACCAGCAGCACCAGCAGTCCCTTGTGATACCATAGGATTTTCCTGAACTCGAACCCCGTCAGGGTCAGCCGGCCGGAGGCCCGGGAAAACACGGGACGCAGCCGGGCCGCCAGACGCTGGAACACGTTGGCTCCGGCCATGGGCCGGTGATGCCCGGCATAGACCACGGCTCCTGCCGCTGCCAGCACCAAAAGCGCCGGCAGCAGGGCGGTACACAGCATGGCTCCGTTTACCGCCCGGCCCAGCAGGTTGATATTCAGATAGTGCAGAAACGTCTTTTCCATGCCGACGAAGGAAAACACGTTGATGTACCGAAGGGCCACGATGGCATAGCTGTCCGGCACAAAGGCGAACAGACTGTATTCCACCGCCAGAAATGCGGCGGCGGCCACCATAGCCGTCTGCAAATGGTGGATCAGCTGAAGAATCAGCCACAGCAGCAGTCCCATCAGCCACATGCCAAGAGCTTTTAGCAGGCAATACGCCCAAAGCACCTGGCGGAGCGTCAGCGGGTACGGGAAATTCTGAAAGATTTCGCTGGACTGGGCGGCGGCGGACAGGTCGCCCAGCCCGCCGTACAGCAGACTGTCGGTGACAAGGCCCGTCAGCATCAGAAGGGCTGTGCCCAATGCGGCGGAAAGGCCCAGAATCCCCACCCGGCGCAGGGCAAGCCATGTCCGGCCTCGGGGGCTGCCAAACACCAGGTAGCGCAGACTGCTGCGGCGCTCCTCCGTCAGCCGCAGCACCGTTACCAGCATCCACAGCAGGATGCACACGGACAACACACCGTCCTGCAAGAAATTTTCCAGTCCGGCAGTCTCCGTCAGGGTCAGGGACACATCCGTGCTGCGGGGAAAGTCCCGGTCCGTTTTCTTCACGTTTTCCGCATGGAATTTTCCGGCGTTGCTGTCCATGAAAATGGACAGGGTGGGCATGTTGGCGGCATTTTCGTGGATGGTATCCAGATATCCGGGGTACGCCGCCAGGTAGTCCAGCTGCTGCCGGAGGGTCTGCTGGGCCTGCTGCCGGGCGGTAAAGGCGGCTTGAGCCTGGTCGCTGAGATCATATGCCATGGCTGCCGCCTCATAATCGTCGCCCAGCACCTGCCGGGCCTGATCCCGGTATAGCTCCAGCAGGTCCGGGTCATCCGTGCTGCGCCAGAGCAGGGCCGTCATATAGCGGCGGCTCTCCGCCTCCATCTGAGACAGGGCGGCAGACGGGTCCGGGCTGGCTGCCAGCTGAGCCACGGTCTGCCGATAGGCGGCGGCAAAGCCGGGGGCGTTGTGATGGTCCACCCGGTGGAAAAACACCACCGCCGCCATCAGCACCAGCAGCCACAGCAGACTCCTGCGGGAGAAAACACGCCTGCACTCACGCATGGGGATGCAGCCGCCGGATATAGGCGTCCTCCAGGTTGGCCGCGCCGCAGCCGCGGATAAATTCCTCCACCGGGGCGTCCGCCAGCAGGACGCCATGGTGCAGCAGTAAAATTTCACTGGCGATGGATTCCACGTCGCCGGTGATGTGGGTGGTGATAAGGACGATTTTGTCCCGGCCCAGCTGCCGGATATACTCCCGCAGGCGCACCCGCTCCTCCGGGTCCAGTCCGGCGGTGGGTTCATCCAGCAGCAGGACCTTGGGTGTGCCCAGCAGGGCCTGGGCCAGCATCACCCGCTGGCGCATGCCGCCGGAAAAGCCGCCGACCCGGCGGTGGGCCGCGTCCCACAGGTTCACCACCTGCAGCAGCTCCCGAAGCTGTTCCCGGGCGGCCCGGGGCCTCAGCCCCTTCAGCTGGGCCATGTACAGCAGGAATTCCCAGGCGGTCATGTCGTCGTACATCCCCTGGCTCTGGGGCATGAAGCCCAGCACCTGCCGGAACGCCGGCCCCATGGACAGAATGTCTGTCCCGTCGAAGGCGATGGTCCCCACCTGGCGGGGCAGCAGGTCGCAGATCAGGTGGATGAGGGTGCTCTTCCCCGCGCCGTTGGGGCCCAGCAGGGCCGTAATGCCGGGGGTGAAGGTGTGGGTAAAGTCCGTCAGGGCTTTCTTGTCCCCGTAGGAATGGGACAGGGCGTGAATGGTCAGTTCCATATTATCCGTGGCTCCTTGCCGTGGGGTCCGCCAGCTGGATCAGCTCCAGACGGTCCAGGTGGTGGGGGTCGATGTAGTGGGTGATGGTCCCGCCGTCGGCGGAGAAGTAAATGGCATTGGCGGTGGTGTATTCCAGGAAGGGAAAGTATAGCCCTATCCGTTCTTGCTCAACCTTCCCCAGAAGCTGGTAATCCCGGTCCAGGGCCCAAAGGGTGCGCTGCGTGAATTCCTTGGAGTCCGAGGTGCGCATGAAGATATAGTCCTTGGTGTAGCTTACCTCTGCGCAGTAGACATCCATGGGGAATTTTACGGACTCCTGATTGGTGGCTTTGTCGTATTCACAGAGTCCTACACCGGCGCGAAAATAGTGCAGCACTCCATCCAGATTCACGATCTGACTGCTCATCTCATCCCAGTCCTCAAATACCCGCTCGATGCGCCCGGTTTCCAGGTTGCCTTCTGCATAGGCGCGCTTTTCGGTGTTTGCCTGGGGCAGGGGAAAGTAGAGGTACCCGTTGCTGACAGACACATCCTCCGATGGCCACTCTGTGTGAAGCGGGATGTCCTCCTGAAATAGCCGGGTGGTCGCTCCGGTTTCCAGCTGGATCTTGTAAACCAGCAGCGCATAGTCCGGGTCGGCCTGCGGCGGCATGGCCACGTAGATTAAGAAGCCGTTATCAAAGAAGTAACTGCCGCCTAAATGACTGGTCCCATTGGGCTCAAACTGCTTGGGCAGGTCAACAATCTCCCGGTGATTGGTGGCATCCATATCCATTTGAATCAGGGTGAACTCCTGATTATTATCCTGTACCCCGTACAAGTGACCGTTGTAGTACCCAAGAGCAATGTCCATGTATGCATTGCAATTGGTGTCCTCATGCTTGCATTCAGGCTTATTGCATAGGATGTGGAAATCATGACTGCCCGGCTCAGCAAAACGGATCAGGTAATCCCGCAGGGGATTCATACAGTAATTCCCTTTTTCAGTCTCTATGAAAAAGACGTCTATGTCCTGATACCGGTATGCTCCCGGCTGGACCTCAAAGTCTGCGGCAGTGGGGGCGGCGGGTTTGGCGGCGCAGGCGGTGAGGGCGAGGGCCAGGGCGAGAAGCAGCGAGGGGAGAAGGCGTCGTTTCATCAGAAGAACTCCTTTCTGCGGCGGGCGATATCGGATAAACCCATTATAGCAGATGGATTTATCCGGTGTCAACTGTGAGTTAGCCGTGGGCTCTGGCATTGCTGGTGTCCGGCATCGGAAGGAGCTCCAAGTTGGATAGATCGCTGGTGTCGATATAGTGGGTGATCTTTCCGTTGAGCCAGAAATAGATGCTGTCTGCCGTGATGGCATACGGCTGGGGGAACCATCTGCCGATCTTTTCCTGCGGGGCCTTTCCCAGCAGGTTATAGTCCCGGTCCAGCACCCAGAGCGTGCATTGCTCAAAGTCCTCGGTATCCGTAGACCGCACCAGAATATAGTTCCGGGTATAGCAGGGGTTCGCCGTGTATGCCTCCATAGAGAAGCGGACCGTTTCCACGCCTGTGGCCCTGTCGTATTCACACAGGCCGGCATCCGCCTTGAAGTAATACAGAACGCCGTCCTGCTCCATTGCCCGACCGTTGCGATCGCTCCAGTCGGGAAGGGTCGCTTCCACCCGGCCTGTTTTCAAGCTCCCCAGGGCATAGGTGCATTCACCGGTGACCCCGTTGGTCATCATAAAGAAGAAACCATCCCCGCAAATATTCGCATATGAGCTTCCGCAGAAATAAGTGAACGGCGGGATATCCTCCTGAAACAACCACCGGCCCTTTCCGGTTTCCAGGTCAAACTGGTAGATAGACATGGCCCATTCCGGGTCCGTTTCGATGGCGTCGTACATATAAAACAGAGAGCCGTTGTGGAACAGCAATTCGCCGCTGCCGTGCCGCGCACCATCCACAGCTGTCAAAACCGGCAGCTGCCCCACCTCCCGGCGGTTGGTGCCGTCCATATCCATGCGCTGTACTACCGGACCGTTGTCTTCGTAGGTGGTGGTGTAAAGATGCCCGTTCCAGTATCCCAATGCATAGTCGGTGTATGCATTGCAGTCCTCGCCGCCATGTCCGCAGTTGGGCTTATTGCACAGGGGGTAGAAGCTCCGGCTGCCCGGCTCGGCGAAGCGGATGATTTGATCCCAGCCCAGGTAATACTGCCCCTGCTCCGTCTCCACAAAAAAGTCGCCCATGTCCTGATACCGGTATTCCCCCGGTTGGACCTCAAAGTCTGCGGCAGTGGGTGCGGCGGGTTTGGCGGCGCAGGCGGTGA
>OHXC01000936.1_pt1 | contig 11080 bp, 10 predicted proteins | sample 1579891 | NCBI WGS metagenome assembly OHXC01 (sample SAMEA3882531, study PRJEB24775) | human gut metagenome | biome: human-associated habitat; feature: intestine environment; material: feces | place: Netherlands | collected 2009/2010
TCCCCCTCCCCTTTCAGGGGAGGCTATCATGAAAATTGATTGCCATGCTTTCAAACGGCGGACAGGTTGACATTTCATGTATTTTCTGGTAAGATAAAAACAACCGGACACCGTTTTTGTTTTTCATGAAAGAAGGCGTTTTATGCAGTCTGTCAGCTATCGCATTGCATTGGGCGGGATCATCGCCTCCCTCTGCATGCTCTCCATGTTTCTCACCGGCGTGTTCCCCATGTTCTACCTGCTGCTTCCCATGGCATCCAGCGTTCTCATCTTTATCATGGCCATTGAAACCAGCACCTACTGGGGATTCCTCACCTATCTCTCCGTCGGCATTCTCTCCATTTTTGTCACACCGAACAAGGATGCTGCACTGGCATTCCTGCTCTTTTTCGGATACTATCCCCTGATTCGTCCCAAGCTCCAGAAAATCCATTGCAAGCCACTCGCCTTTCTCCTCGGTCTGGCGATCTTCAACGCAGCCGTCTTTGCCTTTTTCGGACTGACGGTGTACGTGCTGGGCATGAAAGAGCTGCTGGAATCTCTGGGCGACTACGGCAAGTACGGCGCATGGATCATGCTGGGCATCGCCAATCTCATGTTCCTGTGCTACGACTACACCATGTGCACGTTCCGCATCCTATACCAGCGGCATCTGAAGCCGCGTATTTTCCCAAAACGATAAGGAGGTATTCCATGAAAAAAATCGCATTTTTTGACGCAAAGCCCTATGACCGCACCTGGTTCGACCAGCTGAACCAGCACTATCACATCAAATACTACGAGCACAAGCTCACACCGGACACGATCTCCCTCGCCCACGGATGCGAGGCAGTCATTCCCTTTGTCAACGACACACTAGACCGCACGGTAATTGACGGGCTGTGTCAGGAGGGCATCAAGATGATCGCCCTCCGCTGCGCCGGCTACAACAACGTGGATCGGGACGCTGCACGGGGACGCATCCCTGTGGTGCGTGTTCCCGGCTATTCGCCCTATGCGGTGGCGGAGTTCACCATGGGGCTGCTGCTGTCGCTGAACCGCAAGATTCACAAGGCGTACTTCCGCACACGGGACTTTAACTTCTCCCTCAACGGACTGGTGGGCTTCGACCTCCACGGCAGAACCGTCGGCGTCATCGGCACCGGCAAGATCGGACAGATCTTCATCCGCATCTGTCAGGGCTTCGGCATGCACGTTCTGGCATACGACCCTTATCCCGTACAGGATGCCGGCTTCCCCTATGTATCGCTGGAGGAGCTGCTGGCAAAGAGCGACATCATCTCCCTGCACTGTCCGCTAACGGAGCAGACACGCCACCTCATCAACAGGGACACCATCGCCCAGATGAAAGACGGCGTGTATCTGCTAAACACCTCCCGTGGCATGCTGGTGGAGAGCGAGTCCCTGCTGGATGCCCTCAAGAACGGCAAGATCGCCGGCGCCGGACTGGATGTCTACGAGGAGGAGACGGAGTTCTTCTTCGAGGATCGCTCCGACACGGTACAGCGGGATACGCTGCTCTCTCTGCTGGTATCCATGCCAAACGTGGTGCTGACCTCCCATCAGGCATTTCTCACCAACGAGGCGCTGCATAACATTGCACAGGTCACACTGGACAATCTGGATGCCTATTTCAAGGACGGCACGGTACTGAATGCGGTGCAATAAGGGCAAGGACACGGTTCATCGTGTTCTTACATATTTTTAGGAAACACTGGTTTCCTCTATCATCGGACACGGCACGTCGTATCCCTACAAGCAACATTTTGCATAAAATCAGAGCGATGCCGAAATCGACCCGCTGGCAATCAGTTTATTTCTATATTCTATATACAATAAGAGAAAGAAGGAACTTTTTATGCTGCCTGAAACCGTCAGAAATTACATTCACGACCACCAGAGCGAAGCCGTGGAAACCCTCTCCAAGCTTATCGGCTTCCCCAGTGTTGCCACGCCCCAGCCGCAGGACGGGTTTCCCTACGGAGAACCCGCTGCCGATGCGCTGGACTTCATGCTGGAACAGCTAAGTGCCCTCGGCATGACCTGCACCAACTATGATTACCACATGGGCGCAGCCGACTGGGACAGCACCCTGCCGCCCCATCTGGGTATTCTCTGCCACTTGGACGTGGTTCCGGCAGTTCCGGAGAACTGGACTTCTGATCCGTTCACTGCCGAAATCCGAAACGGCAGCATCTACGGCAGAGGGGCCATTGACGACAAAGGACCGGCTGTGGCGGTACTGTACGCCCTCCGTGCCATCAAAGCTGCCGGAATTCCCCTCCGGAAAAACGTCCGGTTCCTGCTGGGCTGCAACGAGGAAAACGGCTCCACCGACCTCGCCTATTATCTGGCGCACGCTGCCATGCCGCCGCAGGTATTTACACCGGACGGCAGCTATCCCATCATCCATCTGGAAAAGGGCATGCTCCGGCTGCGGTTCACCAAACAGACCGCAGACCCCATCGCCAGCTTCTCCGCCGGCACTGCGCCAAACGCCGTTCCGGCGGATGCCTCTGTCAGCCTCTCTGCGCCGTTCTGCGGCACAAAAGAACAGGGCAGTCAAATTACCCGGAGCGGGGACAAACTCGCCTACAAGGGCATTGCAGCCCATGCCTCCACACCGGAGAGCGGTGACAACGCCATCACCGGTCTGCTGACCTACCTGAGCAGCGACAGCGCTTTCGCAGACTGCAAGGCGCTGGCACAGCTGTTCCCCCACGGCTGCACCGACGGCAATGGATTGGGCATCGCCTGCGCTGACACGGAATCCGGCGCACTCACCTGTATTTGCAGCATGCTCCACGTAGAGCACGGCATGCTCACCGGCTGTGTGGACATCCGTTTCCCCATCAGCACCACCAAGGAGGCAGTTCTGGAACAGGTGCAGGCTGCCTTTGAGGCAAAGGGATTCCAGTGCGAGGCGCTGATTCAGAGCGATCCCCACCACACCCCCAAGGACACACCCTTTGTGCAGGATCTGCTAGCGGTCTATGAGGAGCAAACCGGCACCAGGGGCGAGTGTATTGCCATCGGCGGCGGCACCTATGTGCATGACATTGCCGGCGGTGTGGCGTTCGGCATGGAATACCCCGGCTGGGACTACCACATGCACGGGGACGACGAATTTCTGCCGCTGGAACAGCTGGAGGAAAACACCTGCATGATGGCAGCGGCGATTTTGCGAATCTGTGAGGCATAACATTATGGCAAAACGAAACAAACATCAACAAAAGGCGCAGAAACGGCATTACGGCACTGCCGGAACCATCCCCATTTTTGTTCCAATCCTAGGCGGTATCGTCTTTCTCCTGTTTTTGGTACTGTTCCTGATTGCAGTGTTTCAGTCCGCCGGACTCCCTGCGCTGATCGGGCTGGGGGTGTTCTGTCTGCTGGGACTGGTACTGATTCTCACGGTGAATCAAAAGATCACCTACACGCCGGAAAGCTTTACTTATCGGGATATGCTGCGCATCTCCCACACCTATTCTTACAGCCAGATCAAAAAGATCCGGTGCGGCAGAGATGTCACCATTCACGTGGGACACCGCATCATTCTCATTGACCAGATGGCGGACAATGGACAGAAGTTCGCCCATATCGCAAGAATGCATGCTCCGGACGCCGAGTTTCTCACACCGGAGCAGGCAAAACTGTTCGGCGGAAACGTCCACAACCCCGGCGAATTTGTCTTTCTCTTTATTCTGATCGGCTTGATACCGGTGGCAGCGGCGCTGTTTCTCCTGCACACAGACCGTGCCATTTCTCCGGAGGAACTGCGTCAGGAAACCTGCGCAGTTCCATCCTACCAATTCACGGAAAACGAGGACGGCGACCAGCGGCTGGAACTGGAACTGCCGGAGCACGCAGCCATTTTCTACACATGGAAAATCGAACCCGACTCCGCAGAAATGGCGCAGATGGAACAGGAAATTGCGGAAAAAGCGGTGTTTACCGTCTCCTATCCCAAAACAGATCAGGATAAAAAAGACCAGATTCCCATCATACAGCTGGAATCCGCCGATCATGTTTATCTTTCTCTGGCGGATTATAACCACGACACCTTAAAGGCACGAAACGAACTTATACTCCTTTCAGGCGGTTTCGAAGTACTCTGGCTGCTGTTTGTGCTGGCATTCAGCTATGTGGTGCGCCACGCAGACAAATACCCGAAACTGGTCAAGCTCTTTGTCAAATCAAGCTATCTCGTGGACAAACCAAACCGATATTAAGAAGGAGGAAAATCCAATGGCATCTCAAGCCAAACCCATTTTCTTGAAAGGCGATCCCATTCTGGTGCGGAACGCACGTCTTCAGAGCCGCGGCAAAAAGCTGTGGCCGGAGATCCTGTGCTTCGTGGCGGTTCTGCTGGTGGGCAATCTCATCCAGGGCATGGCTCTCGCCGCTCCGCAGATGATCGCTATGTTCAGCAGCGATGCATTCCACCAGATGGAACAGTACTTACAGCAGAGTATGGAAGCCGGCACGTTCCAAATGGACACCTATCTCCGTCTGGCAACAGAGGCAGCGTCCACCAGCATGCCACAATGGTTCACTGTTCTCACGCTCTTTTCCACGTTTCTTCCCGCTGCTGTGGTAATCCTCTACTGCCGAAAGCTGGAAAAGCGCAGCTTCTCCACCATGGGACTGACACGCCGCACTGCCCTGCCGGAATACCTCATCGGGCTTGGCGTTGGGCTTCTGCTGTTCGTGATCGTGCTGGGGCTAAATTTCCTGACCGGCAGCATCCGGTTCAGCGGTGTCGTATTTCGTGCCAGCGCTCTGCCCCTCCTGCTGCTCACATTCCTCGGCTACCTGATACAGGGCGCTTCGGAGGAAATTCTCTGCCGTGGATATTTCTGTGTTTCCGTATCCCGCTGGATGCCGCTCTGGGTGGGCGTTCTGGTGAACTCCATCGCCTTTTCCCTGATGCATTTGCTCAATTCCGGCATCACACCGCTGGCGCTACTGAACCTCTTCCTGTTCGGTGTTTTCATGTCTCTGTATATGATACGCTGCGGCAACCTCTGGGGCGCTTGCGCCATTCACTCCATGTGGAATTTTGCACAGGGCAACCTCTTCGGGCTGCAAGTCAGCGGTATCCCGTCCAAAAACAGCGTTTTCGCCATCACACAAACCGCAGACCATGCTCTCTGGAACGGCGGTTCGTTCGGACCGGAGGGCGGACTTTGCGTGACTGCCGTTCTGGCTGTGAGCATTCTGCTGCTCCTGCTCTGCCGGAATCGTGACCGTGGACAGAAAGCGCTGCCCGTTCCGGAAAAGCTGGTGTATCCGGCAAAGTGAGAGCCTGCTTTCCCTACATTTAACGCCATCTACCTGATGCCTTCATGCAGCCATGCTATACTGAAAGCGGAGGAATTTCACGCCTCTCATAGAAAGGAGTCAACATGAAATCCATTCGTTATCACCGTGCAGGCGGAAAGGCAGAGCAGCTGGAGCGCTCCCACCGCCTACGAGATCGAATCCGCCGGCAAGGAGATGCCCCTGAAGGACGCTGCATTTCTGGCAGCAGACACCGACGAGGACGGCGAGGTAACGCTGGACGATGCGTTCCGCATTCTGTCGTACTACTCCCTCTCCGCTGCCGGCCGTGAGGCGGACTGGGAAAAGGTATAACGCCATCTTTTTCGTATTCCAATAAAAACAGCTGCAACTCCCAGAGGAATTGCAGCTGTTTCTTTGTCTAAGGCAATACCGCACAAAGAGCGTCTGGCGACTTTGCACGCCATCTGCTTGCAAATTTCCCGTCATATTTCACAAAAATGCTCGTGAATACATCAAGTATTCACTCCGCTTTTTGTTTCATCTGACGAAAAATTTGACGACGCATCTGTCGCACAATCTTTGTGCGGTGTTGCCCTAAGAACCTTTCTTCCATGATTTTTATGGAATCTCGCTTACTTCTGCGCCATGCCCAGTTCGATCGCTTTCATGTTGGCAGCGATGAGGTGCGCACGCTTCGGCGGAATGCACTTTTCCATGGCTTTCTGTACGGTTTCCAGAGAGAACATCTTGGTCTCTGCCAGCATTCTGCCCAGCAGCACCATGTTGGCTGCGCCGTTCAGACCGGCATTTGTTGCCAGATCGGTCGCCGGAAGAGAAATCTCAGTGATATCCTTCCGCTCGCAAACCTCATCCACAATGGAGTTGTCCAGCAGCACCAGACCATTCGGCTTCACTGCCTGAATGAACTTCTTGTAGGACGGGCCGTTCATTGCGATCAGGCAGTCCGGATTGGTAACCACCGGAGAGCCAATCGGCTCGTCGGAGATGCAGACGGAGCAGTTCGCCGTACCGCCACGCATTTCCGGACCATAAGAGGGCAGCCAGGAGATCTCACGGTTGTCCATGAGCGCACAATATGCCAGAATCTTTCCGGCAAACAGGATGCCCTGTCCGCCAAATCCAGCCAGAATAATTTCGGTTGTCATGCCTCTGCCTCCTCTGCTGTAACGTCTTTATAAACTCCCAGCGGATAGTACGGGATCATCTTGTCCTTGACAAAGCCCATTGCCTCTACGGGAGAGAGTCCCCAGTTGGTGGGACATGTGGAGAGCACCTCAATGATGGACAGACCGCGCTTTTCCTTTTCGTTCTGGAATGCCTTGCGGATCGCTTTCTTTGCCTCACGGATGTGGGGAACGCTGTCGATTGCCACACGCTGTGCCAGCGCCGTACCGCTCAGGGTTGCCATCATCTCGCAGATGCGGATGGGATAGCCGGCAGTTTCCACGTTTCTGCCGAACGGTGTGGTCTGGGTCACCTGTCCCGGCAGGGTGGTCGGTGCCATCTGACCGCCAGTCATGCCGTAGGTGGTGTTGTTGATAAAGATGATGACGATGTTCTCGCCACGAGTTCCGACGTGTACAGTCTCTGCGGTACCAATGGCAGCCAGGTCGCCGTCGCCCTGATAGGAGAAGACCATCTTATCCGGATTGGTTCTCTTGACACCAGTGGCAACTGCCGGCGCTCTGCCGTGAGGTGCCTCGATGACATCGCAGCCAAAATAGTTATAGGACATAACGGAACATCCTACCGGAACAACGCCGATGGTCTCGCCCTCAATACCCATCTCGTCAATGACCTCGCAGACCAGACGGTGTACAATTCCGTGGCCGCATCCCGGACAAAAGTGCGTCGGCACATCCAGCAGCGACTTCGGATGATCAAATACAACAGCCATTATTCTGCACCTCCTGCCAGTTTTTCGATCTCCGCCAGTACCTCTGCCGGAGTCGGGATCACACCGCCGGTTCTGCCAAAGAATGCAACCGGAAGACGGCACTCTGTTGCCAGACGAACGTCATCGATCATCTGACCCATGGACATCTCCACATCCAGAATCTGTGTGGCGTGCCTGGTTGCCTCACACAGCTCCTTCTTCGGGAACGGCCACAGCGTCTTGGGACGGAATAGTCCTGCCTTGATGCCCTTGCGTCTTGCTGCGGTGACCGCAGACTTGGAAACACGTGCGGAAGCGCCGTATGCGGTGACAACGATCTCCGCATCCTCACAGCAGTACAGCTCTGCATCGGTCTCCTTTTCCTCGATGACAGCATAGCGCTGGAACCGCTCCCGTACCTTTGCCTCCAGCAGCGGGGCATCCAGATACAGGGAGTTGATGATGTGGTGTTCCCGCTTGTTGCCGTGGCCGTTGGCAGCCCAGTCGGACTTGTCCGGCAGTGTGGTGCGTGGCTCCGGAAATGTCACCGGCTCCATCATCTGTCCCAGCAGACCGTCTGCCAGAATCATTGCCGGAATCCGGTACTCGTCCGCCTTGTCAAATGCCAGCATGACGGTATCCACCATCTCCTGTACGGAACATGGTGCGTATACCAGAATGTGAAAATCACCGTGACCCATGGCGTGGGTTGCCTGGTAGTAATCCGACTGCGCCGGCTGGATCGAACCCAGACCGGGGCCGCCACGCTGTACGTTGATGATCAGCGCCGGCAGATCGGAACCTGCCATGTAGGAAATGCCCTCTGCCTTCAGAGAAACGCCGGGCGAGGAGGAGGATGTCATGGCACGAACACCGGTAGAAGCTGCGCCCAGTACCATGTTGACTGCTGCGATCTCCGATTCTGCCTGCAAAAAGACACCGCCGGATTTCTCCATGCGCTTTGCCATATACGCAGACAGCTCGGTCTGCGGTGTGATCGGGTAACCAAAGAAGCACTTGCAGCCTGCACGGATGGCAGCCTCTGCCAGTGCCTCATTGCCCTTCATCAGACTTCTTTCCACTGAAAAAACCTTCTTTCTATTTCTGAATGGTAATTGCGCAATCCGGACAAATCATTGCACACATTGCACAGCTGATGCATGCATCCTCATCGGTACATGCGGCAGTAAAGTAACCCTTTTCGTTCCGCTTTTCCTTTTGGAGTGCAACAATTTTCTTGGGACAGACTGTGACACACAGTCCGCATCCCTTGCAGCGTTCAAACTGCACTTGCATCTTTTCCATCTGACTCACCCCTTTCTGCGCTATTCTTCCCAAACGGGTTTTACAAAGACATCCACCGGCAAGCCGTTGGGCAGCGACAGTTCAAGATCGTTCCGGTAGGTGGTATACACCAGCGGAAGCTTCGCCTGTGCTGCTGTTTCCTCGGCGTAGGGCAGCGCCTGCCGAATGGTATCTGCGGTGGTCTCCCTGCCCAGATTGGAATTGTTCACAATACCGGTGTGGCGCATGCGGGAAACCGCCTCGATCTCGTACATCAGCTCCAGCGTTTCCTCCGGACGCTCCGTCAGATAGCGGTAGCGGTTGATGACGTACCACATATCCAGCTGCTCCGGCACATAGGCGGAAAAGCCCTCGGCGTACCGCCCCAGCCCAATGGCGCCGGCATCGTCACCGCCCACATCCACGATCAGATAACCCGGCTCGTATGCCATGCGCTCCATATCAAAGGAGATCGCCGGAATGTCCAGACTGGTGTTGGCATACATGGACGCTGCCAGCGTCACGCCGTGTTTCTGAAACAGCTCCGCAAAATCCGCCGTTCGGAAATAGGGGTTGACGATATCGAAATCGACAATGGTGACCTTTTCGCCGGCATCTGCCAGACGCAGCGCCAGATTCACCGCCAGATTCGTTTTTCCGGAGCCATAGTGTCCGGTAATGATGGTGATCTTCTTCATAAAAGCTCCTTTCCGAAAAGTCTATTTGGTTTTTATTATAACATACCTCACAAAAAAATGCAACTGAAAATATTGGATTCTCCGCAATTTCAGACAAATTTCGAGCCGAAAAAAGCACCGTTTTCCAACTGTGGAATGCGGTGCTTTGATCATGGATTGCAGGCAGGGCGTGTTCAAACACGAATCAGTCTGCCCTCCCGGCAGTCCAGCTCTGCCAGCTGCTTCATGATGCAGTGCATTTTCTTTCCCGTGACATTCCGGAGCAGCTCCGGAACAAAGCGATAGTAATGGGGACGCTTATAGTTGGCGAGCAGGGGACTCGCCTTGCAGTACTGCTCCAGCTCCTGCGCTGTCAGGGACTTGTCCGCCGGCACGACATATGCCGTCACAATCTCCCCACGCTTGCTGTCCGGCACAGCTGTGACCAGACAGTCCGCCACAGCCGGATGCAGATTCAACACTTCTTCCACTTCTACGGGATAGATATTTTCTCCGCCGGAGATGATCATATCATCCTTGCGTCCCACAATGCGAAAATAGCGGTTCTCGTCCCAGATGCCCAGATCATTGGTGTAGAAAAAGCCGTCGTGGAATCTCCGCCGGGTCTCCTCCGGATTGTTGAAATAAAAGCCAGCTGATTTGGCATCCGTGCGGATAATGATCTCGCCCACCTCGCTGCCGTCCTGCGCTGCAAGGTCATCGGGCTTTGCAGTGCGGTTCTCGTACAGCCGAACCACACGCACATCGTCATCGGCGCAGGCACGTCCGGCGCTGCCAGCCATCTGCGGCAGATCATCCGGCCGGAGGAACGTGTTCCAAAACGTTTCCGTGGTGCCGTATCCGTTGAAGATCTTCGGAGTCAGAATCTGCTGATAGCGGATGCAGTCCGCACGGTCCAGCGGACTCCCCATGGTGACGATGCCGTGCAGGCTGTGCAGATCTCTGGGGTGCTTCTGCTGTTCCTCCGCCAGCAGCTCCAGCACGTTGGGAACGCCGATGAGGAACGTCAGACCGTACTGCTCCACAGCATCCAGCGTCTGCGCCGCCTGAAACTTCCGCTGGATGACCACCGTTCCGCCGGCGTACAGCGTGGGGGTGATCCCGCCGGAGTGCAGACCGCCACGGTGAAACCACGGCGTGGTATTCATGGACACATCGGAAAAGGCAAAGGGGAAGTGCATCATCACATCGTGTGCCGACAGCACCTCGTTGATGCTGGTGAGGCAGACGCTCTTCTGTTTGCCTGTTGTGCCGGAGGTGAACAGACGCAGCGTTTCGTCATAGGCGGACAGTTCCCACGGCACTGCCGGTTCTTCTGCGGAATGCTCCGCAGCAAAGGCGGCATAGGTGGTACGGCTGCCTGCCGGCGCAGTCGTCAGCACCAGCTGCGGTGCGTGGGCAGTATGAGTCAGGGCAAGCTCCACCTCCGTCTGCTCCTCCGGTTCCATGAGATAGACCTTCGGCCGGCTGTTGTCCATGCAGTCGGCAATCTCCCTGGCGGACAGGCGGAAGTTCACCGGGCAGAAAACCAGCCCCGTCTTATGGCACGCCAGATAGGCGAACACAAATTCCGGACAGTTGTGCAGCTGCACCATGACTACATCACCCTTGCGGAGTCCGGCGCAGAGCAGCCCGTGAGCAAACCGGTTTGCCTCTGCGTTCAGCTGCGCATAGTTCCAGCTTCTACCGCTTTCCAGATCCGTCAGCGCCGTCCGGCTGCCAAACCGCTGGACGTTCCGGAAAAATCCGCTGTTCCATGTGTAGCCGTGTTCAAACTCCTGCTGAAACTTCTCCAGCGCACGCTGTCTCTCATCCATCAGGCAATTCCGGCGCACCTGCTGCAAAAACTGTTCCAGCTGTGTGACCGCCCGTTCCAGTCCATCGGTCGTGCCGCCGTTCTCCGCCGCCATCACCA
>OHXC01000939.1_pt1 | contig 11053 bp, 6 predicted proteins | sample 1579891 | NCBI WGS metagenome assembly OHXC01 (sample SAMEA3882531, study PRJEB24775) | human gut metagenome | biome: human-associated habitat; feature: intestine environment; material: feces | place: Netherlands | collected 2009/2010
TCCACCACCATTATTTTTCTGTGGTCACGGTTGTTGAGCTGTGATTTTATAAAAAGGAACGGATTGAAAGGCACACATTTTATACCTTTCTCACCAAGCTTTATAGCGTCTGCAAGAGAGTAAGTCGCAATGCTGCCGAGGTCGTCATATATTATCCTCACATCAACGCCCTGAGCCGCCTTTTTCGCCATGATATCCACCACAGTGTTAAGGAACTTGCCGTTTTGCAAAATAAAATACTCCGCAAAAATATATTTCTCAGCCTTTTCAAGCTCCTTGCACATATCAGCGAACATTTCCTCGCCCACGGAAAAATACTCTGCACTGTCAAGCTTCACCATGGGAAATCCCGTTGCGTCGCTTATTCTTTTCACCGATTGAGCAAGCCTTTTGTCCTCACGTTCAAGCTCCCCTATGCACTTTTCCCCGTCAGAAAGCTCATAGTCCATGTGAAGCCTTGCCTTTGTGATATTCTTTTCAAGCTTTTTCGCAGTATTGTTATTGCCGAAAATTATATACATAACTGCACCAAGCACGGGAAAAGTAAGTATCACAATAAGCCAAAGGGTCTTGTAGCTGCTCTCCTCACGCTTTGTGTTGATATAAAGCACAAACAGAAATGACAGCACAGTAAGCACGATGCTGAGAAGCCCTGCCGCCTTGCTGAGCCATTTAAGTATGAGAAGATACCACAAAAACTGCATCGCCACAGGAACTATCACCGCCACCACTCTGCCTGCTATTTTCTTTACATTGTTCCACGTCAACTCCGTTTCGCTCCTTTCATTTATCATCTTAGGGTAACACAACACTATCATTATGCGATGTTACCACTATTATAACAATTTTTTTAACATAAGTCAACGCCATTGATTTTAACTGCAAAAAGTGTTATATTAAATATAACGAGTCCTGCGGATAGCTTTGTCAGCGGGCGGGCAAACTGTTCGCCCCTACGATAATAATATAATTGGAGGTAACAAAATGTGTACTGCGGCAACTTATAAAACGAACGATTTTTATTTTGGAAGAACCCTTGACTATGAAAGCTCCTACGGCGAGGAAATAGTCATAATGCCAAGAAACTTTCCCCTTAACTTTGTTAATATGGGCAGGATAGCTACCCATTATGCGGTAATAGGCACAGCTCATGTTGCTCAGGATTATCCTCTTTTCTATGACGCCGCCAATGAAAAGGGTCTTGCCATGGCAGGTCTTAACTTTGTTGGCAATGCCTTTTACCGTGATGATATCGACGGCAGGGACAACGTTGCGCAGTTTGAGTTTATCCCATGGATACTCTGTCAGTGTGCAAACGTGACAGAAGCAAGGACGCTTATAGAAAAGATAAACATAACCAAAACTCAGTTCAGCCCGCAAATGCCGTCAGGTCAGCTCCATTGGATAATAGCAGACAAGAACGATTGTATCGTAGTGGAATCTGTAAAAGAAAGCATAAACGTCTATAACGATCCCGTGGGAGTGCTGACGAACAATCCAACCTTTGATATGCAGATGTTCAGGCTCAACGATTTCCGTGGACTTTCCCCTAAACAGCCTGAAAACACATTCTCTGATAAGCTGGACCTTACTTCCTACAGCCGTGGCATGGGTGCAATGGGACTACCCGGTGACCTGTCCTCACAGTCAAGATTTGTAAGAGCCGCATTTGTGAAAATGAACTCACGCTCCTCCCCTGACGAGCAAAGCAGTGTGAGCCAGTTCTTCCACATTTTAAACTCAGTTGACCAGCAAAGGGGCTGCTGTGAGGTGGCAGAGAGCAAGTATGAGATAACCATTTATACAAGCTGCTGCAATACTGACAAGGGCATTTACTATTATACCACCTACAACGGACATCAGATATCCGCTGTTGATATGCACAAAGAAGACCTTGACTCCGCCAAGCTTATTGCCTACCCTATGATAACCAACGAGATAATAAACTTTCAGAACTAGCAAACGCTCCGTACAAAATCTGTACGGAGCGTTTTTATTACTCAAATCTGAAGTATTCAAAATCGAAATTGCTGCCCGGCAGGAACGCAAATGAGACCTTCTGTTTGCCGCTGATACCTGAGATATCAAAGCTCTTCTGGACATAATTTTCGCTGTCATCTGTCCTGAACTCGCAGAGTATTCGATTTTCGCCCTCACTGCCGTTCAAAATAAGATGTATGCTGTTGAGGGCAAGCGGTGACTTTCCGCTTATAACGAGCCTGCTCGGCTGTTTTTCAGAGAAATCGAACTCGCCGAAATCAAGCATAACATTATTGCCTATCTCGGTCACACACTTTTCGCCCTTTGTGAACTTATCACCATAAATGTTGTCAGCATCAGCCGCATTATTCACCGCAAACTCACGGCTGACCTTTTCAAAGCTGAAACCGCCCACTTGGAAGCCGTCCTCAGTAAGGATACAAAGGGTCTCAATACCCTTGAGCTTTCTTGAAAGCTTGAAAGTTTCAGGCTTGAAGATCATCCACTCAGGATCTTTGTGATAACAAAACGTGCCAAGAAGCTTTCCGCTCTCGTCAGGTATTCCGTCATAGAAGCTTATTTTAACAGGGTCAAGGGTGTTCGCCCATATCTGCACCGTAACAGTGTCAGAGCCTGCACTGCCGAAGTCAAGATTATCATATGCCGCCCATGATGTTACCTTGCCCATTGCAAAGCCTACACCCTTCTTCATGCCGCTTGAAACGTTGTCGCTCGCCCTTGTGAATAGTCCGCCGATAACGAACTGATATGGGTCGGTAAGTGCGTTTCCAAGACCCTCAGCGGTGAATTTGAGCATAGAAATGATGTGATAACGCTCAGTGCCGTTTTTGCACATTGCACGAAGCCAAAAACTTCCGTCACCCTTTGCTTTCACCTTAATGCTGTCTGCTGTTACCTCGCACTCTGCAAGATTAGATGTTATGCCCTTTTCATTTGTCACCCTGAACTCTATATCCTCAGCATAATCCGAATTGGCAGGGAGCGCCTTATATTTCACTGTTATCTCAGGATTATCCTTGTCAAGAGTAAAAGTATCAGTATAAAGCTCTATCTTTCTCACCGGTATCTCGTCTGTCCTGCCGCACTCGGTAGGAGCAAAGCCCACGTTTTCAAGCGATGATGTGCCGCTGTCATATTCTGCCTTAACAGCATCAAGGGTAACAACACAGTCAGGCAGACCCTTTGATGTAAGCGTTACCTTTATCTCCCCCGTCTTATCAGCCACACCAATAACAGCAAGCATTTTTCCTGAGAAAAGTCTGCGTGAAGTACCCTTGTACTGGTCATAGTCTGTGCTGTCGCCGTTGTCAAGACCCATAAGCCTTGCCGCACCCTCAACGCTGACGTTCACACGATTGTTGGCATTTGCGCAGAAAGTGCCGTCCTTATCAAATGCTGATATCTCAATATAAACAAGGTCAGAGCCGTCTGCAAGTATCTCTGTCTTGTCAGGGACAGCTTCTATTCTAACAGCGTCCCCGAATGAACGCTGCATATCCTCTGCGATGATATTTCCATTCTCGTCATATGCAACAGCTTTAAGCTCGCCCTTTTCATATGGAATGATATAGTTTGCTGTCAGCTCCTTGCCATGCTTGTGGTCGATATCATATGCACCCATTGAAACGCCGTCCTTGAAAAGCTCAACTCTAGGAGCATTTGAGCAAACTCTCACGTCACAAGGAAGTCCGTCGCTGAAATCCCAGTATGGGAAAATATGCACGAATGGCTCAGCCTTATAGTCTGTCCACTCTGCACGGAAAACATATGCACTGTCCTTTGCAAAGCCTGCTGTGTCGAACTGACCGAAGTAGGAATTTTTCGTGCTGTATGGAGTAGGCTCGCCTATGTAGTCAAAGCCTGTCCAAATGAACTGACCTGCACAGTATTCAGCGTCACGGTCAGGGATAATGCAAGCCTCAGTATTTTTTGCTCCCCAGCCTGTGCAGCTATTGCCCAAAGATGAACACTGCTCGTCATCGTCAGTTAGCAAGGTTTCAGACAGCGGGAAATGATAAATTCCACGGCTTTGAACAACAGACGCCGTTTCGCTTCCGTAGATCATCCAGTCAGGGTGAGCGATGTGGTGTTCCTCATAAAGTCTTTCACCGTAGTTATAGCCTGCAAGCTTGAGAATATCAGCGCATTTCTGACCGTTCTCCCACTGCATATAGTTCGAGCCGAAAGTGACATAGCCGTTGCCCTCAGGGTCATGGAGCTTAACGAGCCTTTTGAGCCATGCCGTTACCTCCTGACCTCTCTCGTCAGCGTGAGTGTCAAAAATCTCATTTCCCACACTCCAGCCTATGATAGAAGGGCGGTTTCTGTCACGGCGCACCCATGACGCAACGTCCTTTTCTACCCACTCATCAAAAAATCTAGCATAGTCATAGTCGGTCTTTGACCTCTCCCACATATCAAAGCCCTCAGAGAGAATGAGCATACCTGTTTCGTCAGCGATATCCATAAACTCCTCCGCAGGCATATTGTGAGAGGTCCTGATAGCGTTGATGCCCATTTTGCGTAGCTTTTTAAATCTTCTCCTTATAGCCGCAGGATTGGAAACTGCCCCAAGACAGCCGTTGTCATGGTGTTCGCATGAGCCGTGGAGCTTAACGTGTCTGCCATTGAGATAAAAACCGCTGTCGCACTTGAATTTGATAGTCCTGAAGCCAAATTTCTGACTTACACGCTGTACACAGCCGCCGTCCACAAGAATTTCCGACACCATGGTGTAAAGCACAGGCGAGGTGATATCCCAAAGCTCAGGGTCTTTCACTGTCATGGTCTGAGCGGTGAGAGAATAGCTCACGCCTTTCACACGCACCGCCTCAGGTATGCAGGAAATATCCGCCCCACAAGCGTCAGACTCATAGCTTGCCACCTCTTTGCCGTTCTTGTCAAAAATAGTGTTCCTGATGCGGATTCCCCCAAGAGGCGTGCCCTTAGGTCGGAGCATCTCAGCCTGCACAGTCACCTGCCAGCCGTCCTCCTGCTTTGACGTGGTGATATAAATGCCGTCATTGCCGAAGCGTATCTCAGGGCTTTCGCAAAGCCAAACCTTTCTGAAAATGCCTGCTCCCGAATACCACCTGGAGTTTGGCGAGTGGTGATCCACACGGACAGTAATAATGTTCTCTCCGTCCTTAACAAGGTCGGTGATATCGAACATAAATGCCGAGTAGCCGTATTTCCACTCCCCTGCCAAAGCACCGTTCACATACACCTTGCTGTCCATGTAAACTCCGTCAAAGCGGATAAAAGTGCGTATGCCCTCTTTCTTTTGGTAAGAAAAAGCCTTTCTGTACCAGCCTGTAGAAGTTTCATATAGGTCATTTGTATTATAAATAAGCCAATCATGAGGAATGTCCACAGGCTTGAAAGCAAAGTCCTCTGAGTAGTCAGAGCCGAAAGCCGCCTTGTAAAATTCCCAATCGTTGCAAAAAAGCTTTCTGTCTGAGTATGTTTCACAGATATCCATAAAAACTCCTTTATATTTTACTTATCTGAATATGAAAATGTGCATTTATCAAAGGCTTTTCAAGCTGATATTTCTCCGCAAGCCTTGGTCCGCAGGAGTTAGAACCTACCCCTGCCATTGCATAGTCAACGCAGATAACATTGCTCTCGCACCTTTCAAGCTCATTGTTATGTGCCTTTGCCGCAAGCTCCTCCTGTGAAAACTGAGAAGCGTTGAATGAAAACTCCTTGTCAGCGGTAAACTTCACCTTAGTGTCCCCACCGCACACAGTGAGATATCGACAGCCATAGTGTGATGAATTTTCCTGCGGTCTTATATAATCCTCGTGCATATCCCCGATATCAGCCGCAAATTTGCCCACATAGCAAGCCTGACGCTTGTCAATGTAGCTTTCTGTAGGACCATATCCGAAATATTCCGCCCTTGAAAAATCTTTTGGCATGAAAAGCCTTATACCAAACCTTGGAAGCATATCTATCTTATTTGAAAACTCCGCTTCGCATTTTATGTCAAGCCCACTGCCGTCAATAACATAAACTGCTTTCAGCCTGCAAAACGGCTGTTGTATAGACCAGCCAAAAGACTGTGTGACGCTTATCTCCGCTCTGTTCTCGCTCGCTGAAAGCTCACAGCCGTAGCTTTTCACATCAAAGTCATTAAGATGCACCTTGTACCAATTGTACTTCATGACATCATTATCCGTAGGCGCACGGAAGAAGTTATACTGCAAAGGTCTGTCAAGAAGTTCTCTGCCGCCGAATTTCACAGAAACAAATGCCGACTTACGCTTGTCAAAGCGGTAAACAACATCTCCCACTGTCACAGTGATACAAAGTGGAGTTTCCTCTGCCTTTACCTTAGCTTTCGCCTTTTCCACAACCGCTTTCCTGCCATCAGCTATTTTCAGTTGGTCAAAGCATACCTCATAGCCTTTCTCACAGTATTCGGTATCCTCTTTAGCAGTGAAAATAAACCTTATGAATGTTTCATTTTCATACTCCGCTGTATCATCGGGAACATTCACCACAGTGCTTCCCATAGGCTCGATGTCAAAATCCACCCTGCCAATATGTATAATACCGTTTTTGTCCGTTATCTCATAGCGGCAATCGAGAATATCCCCAGCGTTCACAAACTCCAGCGTGCTTGAAAAAACAAAGCTTCCCTCGCTTTCCCCTTTTGTTACTCGCACAGGTCTGTATACCTGCTTTACCTCAAGCAGTCCCGTGTGTGGCGTTCTGTCAGGATAAACAAGACCGTCCATGCAGAAATTGCTGTCATTGTGTCTTTCCCCAAAATCTCCGCCGTAGCCGTATTTTATCTTACCCTCAGCCGTTTTACCAAGCGGTACAGAATGGTCGCACCACTCCCACACAAAGCCACCGCAGAAACGCTCGTTGGAATAGAACACATTGTGATAATCCTCCAGATCTCCCGGACCATTTCCCATGGCGTGGCAGTATTCACACTGCACAAGAGGTCTGTTTTCCTCAGGCTTTTCAAGATAGCCTTTCAGCCCGTTTAAATCCCAGTACATACCCGAAACTACGTCAAGCACGCTGTCGGAAGTTCCGTCAAGGCAGTGTGTGCTTTCATAATGCACAAGCCTTGTATCATCAAGCCTCTTTATAAGCTCAGCTTCATCGAGCATATTTTTGCCATATCCGCTCTCATTACCCAATGACCAGAACACCACACAAGGGCGGTTGATGTCACGCTTTACAAGACATTCCGCACGATCTTTTATGGCATTGCCAAACCTCTCGTCAGAGGCAAGCATCGCAATACCGTTGTAATCTGAATAGTCCCACTTGTAGTCATAATAGACCTCCACACAGCCATGTGACTCCAGATCCGCTTCATCAATAACATAAAGCCCCAGCCTGTCGCAAAGCTGATAAAACACAGGGGAGTTAGGATAATGTGACGTTCTCACAGCGTTTATGTTGTGCTTTTTCATAAGCACAAGGTCAGCTCTCATCTGCTCATAAGAAGCATAATATCCCGTGTCAGGATAGCTGTCATGACGATTTACACCCTTGAACTTCACCGCCCTGCCGTTTATCTTAACAACGCCCTTATCCACCTTTACATCTCTGAAGCCAACCTCCTCGCCGATAACCTCGTCGCCTGCATTGATAGTAAGCCTGTAAAGATAAGGTGTTTCAGCACTCCAAAGCTTGACGTTCTCTAACTTTATCTCAACGCTCTCACCGTCATAAGCCGAAAACTGAGCCATTGTAACACCATCATCATCGCAAAGCTTTGCCGAAACATCACAGCCGAATACCGTAAACTCCAGCCTTGCAGAGCCATTTTCACCGAGAATAGTTTTCACGATATAATTTTCAAGACGCATTTTCGGTCTTGACAGCACATAAACATCTCTGAAAATACCCGAAAGCCTTATCTTGTCCTGATCTTCAAGATAAGTTCCGTCGCACCATTTCAGCACAGCGGCAGTAATGATATTCCTGCCCTCAGCAAGATACGGCGTAATATCAAACTCAGCCGTAGCGTGAGAAACCTGTGAATATCCCACAAAGCTGTCGTTCACATACAAATAAACACAGCTATCCACGCCCTCGAACACAAGCACCCTGTCCATGCCGTCAGGGGAATAATCATATTCACGCTGATAAACTCCCACAGGTATATCGTCAGGCACAAAAGGCGGGTCAAATGGTATTGGATAGCACACGTTCGTATACTGCGGCTTGTCATAGCCGTAAAGCTGCCAGTTTGACGGCACCGGGATAGTGTTCTCAAACTTTTCGTGAATAAAATCGTCCTCTAGGTCTATTATGCTGTCATAATAACGAAAACCCCAGTTGCCGTTTAAAAGCTCCATTCGCTGAGAATTTTTACGGTCCTCAAAAGGATCCTGCCCCTTTGCAAACGGCACAAAATAGCAGTGCTTGTCAAGCGTGCCAATGTGCAGCGCCTGAGTATCCTCATGATATATCATTTTCGATCTTGGCGAATTTTCCGCCGCAAGCTTTAAAATATCCATAGATGTTCTCCTTTACAAGTTTATAAATTACTGTAATTATTTTATCAGCTATTGACAGGCAAGTCAATGAATGATATTATTAAGATATAACGATTTTAGCACAGGCGGTGAATTAATTTTGAAATTCTACGATTATCCGATAATCAGCAAAGAAAGCAGTCTTCCCGTCTTTTTGGTGAGCGTAGGGCTATCTGTACAGCTTTTTCATTGAATTGAGCCGTCTTGCGGCGAAAGGAAAAAGCAGTGTACAAATCGCCCCTGCGGTGACAAAGGCGATCGCATATATTGACGAAAACTATATGAAACAGCCCGGTCTTGAATCCATAAGTAAAGCCGCAGGCGTTTCTTCGCAGCATTTGTGCAGATTATTCAGGCAGACCTTGAACTGCCGACCGATGGAATATATCACAAAACGCAAGATACAGGCGGCTAAAATGCTTCTGGCAGAAACGCAGAAAACTGTCGATCAGATAGCTGAAGAAACAGGTTTCTGTGACAGCAGTTATTTTTGCAAGATTTTCAAAAGGTTCGAGAGTATTACTCCGTCGCAGTTCAGAAGTATAGAACAGGCTCTATGAAATTCGTAAATTGACCACTGACACCGTATGAAAAACAAAAAGGCATCATGTCCGGATACATGATGCCTTTTTCCTATTGTAGCTTTGCATAAACCTGCCGGATACGATCAGTTATTCCTGCGTCTGGCTCTGTTCAGCAGCAGGAGCGATATCATAAGTATCAAGGGAAATGCGCAGCCTGCGAGCATACCTTTCTGCATATCATCGCCTGCACGCTGGGTGATATTTCCTACAATAGCAGGACCGAGTGCTCCGCCAAGGTCACCAGCCATGGCGAGGAGTGCAAACATTGCAGTTCCGCCGGTGGGTATTTTTCCCGAACAGATGCTTATAGAACCGGGCCACATGATACCTACCGAGAATCCGCACATTATGCAGCCTAGAAGTCCGATTACAGGTATTCCCGACAGGGATGCAGTGATGTAACAGATCAGACACAGCAGCGCCGAGCCTATCATGAATTTCATAAGATCGAGCTTTTCGCCGTACTTCCCGTAAAGTGTACGGCTTATGCCCATCGTCACCGCAAACATACACGGTCCTGCAATATCTCCGACTGACTTAGTCAGTCCGAGAGCAGATTCTGCAAATGCCGACGCCCACTGTGCCATTGAAAGCTCCGAAGCTCCCGCACAAACCATAAGCAGTATCGCAAGCCAGAACAGCGGTACTCTGAGCAGGTCACGGATACGCATTCCCTCGCCGTCCTCGACGGGGTGTGCAATGGGACATACTGAAAAATTGTAAACATTCACCAGCGGAATTATCGCCCAGATACAAGAGAGCCACTTCCAGTTTTCTATGCCGAAAACAGTAAAAAACAGTGTTGAAATGAGTATGACTCCGACCGAACCCCAGCAGTAGAATGAATGCAGCAGGCTCATTGCAGCTTCTTTGTGCTCAAACGGGCAGGCTTCAACTATCGGACTTACAAGCACCTCGGTCAGACCGCTTCCCATTGCATATATGACCGTGCTTATAATTATTCCTGAAAACGGATCGGGAAGCAGTTCTGGCAGAAAAGCAAGCCCGATAAGTCCCAATGCAGAAAACACCTGCGAACCGATAACGCATTTCCGATAGCCGATCTTGTCAGCGAAACGAGCGCACAGCACATCTATGATAAGCTGAGTAACAAAAAATACCGACGAGATAAGGGCAATTTTCCCAAACGGGATACCATAGCCATTGTGAAATGTGAGAAATAGAAGCGGAGCGAAATTAGCCGCTATTGCCTGTGTGATGAATCCAAGATAGCAGGATATAAGTGTTTTTCTGTAATTCACAGCCATATTGACAAGCTCCTTTACAAATGATATAATCAGATTATATAGTAAATGTCGTAACATTTCAATACACAAAATCACATTTTTATTACACAATATCGTAAATCGGGTGAGAACATGGGAAATGAAATCAAAAAGGACAGGATCACAACGGACGAAACCTTACGTGAAACTGCAAGTCACGGCAGCGAAGAATATCCGTTCAGTTACTATTATGAGGACATCTGGGATTTCGATTTTCACTGTATCGACTGGCACTGGCACCCAGAGGTCGAATTTGTTTATGTACAGCATGGCAAGGCTGATTTTCTGGTGGGTGGAAACAGGTATGTTCTAGGCTCGGGCGATGGGATCTTTATAAATTCTCAGGTGATACACAGGTTTGAAGCAGAAGACAGCGCCATCATTCCGAACATTGTTTTTTCACCTGTTCTGCAAATATCATAGACGAAAAGTGGGAAAAACCAGCTTTTTTTCAAAAACTGGGAAACGCGGTTTAGCAAAAAACCTCCAATTATGGAAACATCAGCATTTCCAAAATTGGAGGTTTTCTCATTCATTTTCAGGCTCCCAGTGTCAGGAGCTCTCCAAAACTCTGAATCTTCACATCAGCAGCCGCATATCCAGCTGCAATCCCAATTCCCACAGCCTGCATTCCCGCGCTCTTCGCTGCGTCAATTCCAGCATAAGCATC
>OHXC01000942.1_pt1 | contig 11047 bp, 8 predicted proteins | sample 1579891 | NCBI WGS metagenome assembly OHXC01 (sample SAMEA3882531, study PRJEB24775) | human gut metagenome | biome: human-associated habitat; feature: intestine environment; material: feces | place: Netherlands | collected 2009/2010
CGGTTACCATCTCGTACATGGTGATACCAAGGGAATAGATATCACTCTTATAGTCCGAATATCCGCCGCGCACCTGCTCCGGAGAGCTGTAATGTACGCTTCCCATAACGTTCGAACTGATCGTATTGGAAGAAGTTGCCTTTGCAATACCAAAGTCGGAAAGTTTTACTTTTCCGTCTGTGGAAATGATGATGTTCTGCGGTTTGACATCGCGGTGTACAATATTGCGGTTGTGTGCTGCTTCAAGACCAAGGGAAACCTGAATGGCGATGCTGGTTGCCTCTTTTACGCTCAGTTTTCCTTTGCGGTCAATGTAATCCTTCAGAGTAATTCCCTCGACAAGCTCCATGACGATATAGTAAACGCCGCGGTCCTCCCCGACATCGTACACGTTTACAATATTCGGATGGGACAGTCCTGCTGCGGCCTGTGCCTCCGTGCGGAACTTGCGGATAAAGGTTTTATCCTCCCGGAATTCCGGTTTTAAAACCTTGACGGCCACCATGCGGTTCAGCTTGTGGTCTTTTGCTTTGTAGACATCAGCCATACCGCCGGAACCGATCCGGCTTATGATCTCATATCGTTCTCCTAAAATAACGCCCTCTTTTAACATTCTTTCACCTCGTTTGTAAATGGTTCAACGACAATGACTGCGATATTGTCTCTGCCGCCATTTGCATTTGCTTTATCAATTAAACGTTTCGCCTTGTCCTCACCGTCTTCTCGGCAGATGAGTTCGAAAATCTCCTCATCCGTTACCATGTTGGAAAGGCCGTCCGAGCACATCACCAATTGATTGCCCTCTTCAAGCTGAATGTCAAAGAAATCAATCTTTACGGTATCCTGTGTGCCTACTGCTCTGGTAATAATGTTTTTGTCCGGGTGATTCCGCGCCTGCTCGGGAGTGAGTTCTCCAAGGCGCACCATCTCTGCGATCAGGGAATGGTCCTGCGTCACCTGGTCAAACGTGCCATCTGCTGCCAGATACAGCCTGCTGTCTCCTACGTTTGCAACGTAGGCATAGTTGCCGACAACCGTAGCTACTACCATCGTCGTACCCATGCCTTCCATGGATATATCTCGTTTTGCCTGCTCAAAAATCTGGCTGTTTGCTGCTTCAATTCCATGCCGAATGATCCGCACCGGGTTGAAATTCGTATCCCTTTTTACAGATTCCACCAGTACAGAAACACCGTAACGCGAAGCAAAATCGCCCGCGTTATGGCCTCCCATGCCGTCTGCAACGACAAAGAGGTTCGGAAGGTTTCCGACCGGAGAGGCGGAGGCAAACACAAAATCCTGGTTCATCGTCCGTTTCTGTCCGATATCGGTTGCAGAAAATACCTTCATGCTTTTTTCTCCTGTATTGACAGCCGCTTTTTACGGCTGTTCGTTTGATTTATCGATAAAACTTTTTCTTAACTGTCCACAGGCTCCGTCAATATCGGCGCCTATTTCCCTTCTAATAGTAACATTAATTCCGTATTTTTCAAGTTTATTTTTGAAATTCTCTACGACTTTTTTCGTTGATTTCACGTAATCGCGCTCTTTGATCGGGTTGACCGGGATCAGATTTACATGACAGTTGATATCCGAAATCCGCGCGGAAAGCTCTTTTGCATCGGCTTCGCTGTCATTTTTCCCGCCAACGAGAGAGTACTCAAATGTAATCCGACGGCCTGTTTTTGCAAAGTAATTGCGGCATGCATCGAGAATTTCATCAATAGAATATTTATTGGCAATCGGCATCAGCTCGCGGCGCTTTTCATCATTCGGCGCATGAAGGGAAAGTGCCAGGGTGATCTGGAGTCCCTCATCTGCCAATTTGTACATATTCGGCACGATTCCGCAGGTGGAAACGGTGATGTTTCTCTGGCTGATGTTGAGTCCTTCCTGGCTCGAAAGCAGCCGCACGAAGCGCACCAGATTGTCGTAGTTGTCCATCGGCTCACCCGTTCCCATGACAACCAGATTGGAGACCCGCTCCCCGGTGTCCTCCTGAATCCGGTAAATCTGGTCGAGCATCTCCGACGGAGTCAGGCACCGCACGAGTCCGCCGATTGTGGACGCGCAGAAGCGGCAGCCCATCCGGCAGCCGACCTGGGATGAGATGCAGACGGAATTTCCGTGGTGGTACTTCATCCAGACGCTCTCGATCACGTTGCCGTCGCTAAGGCGGAACAGGTATTTTCTCGTTCCGTCGATTTTGGACTCCTGCACCTGCACTTTTTCGAGACAGGTAAGCGGATACTGTTCCTTTAATTTTTCCCGGAAGGCAAGCGAGAGATTCGTCATCTCATCGTAGCTGCCCGCCAGACGATGATGCATCCAGTCGTATAACTGTTTGGCACGGAACGGCTTTTCTCCCATCTGCTGGCAGGCGTCCTTTAATTCGTCTAAGGTCATTGATTTAATATCCATCTGTTACGCCCGTCCTTCCTCTGTTTTCCGGAATTTTGCAAGGAAAAATCCGTCTGTCTTGTGTACCCCCGGGATCAGCTGCAGCTGTCCTTTGGCCGTTTCTCCGCTTTTCAGCTCATCCGGCAGCAGTTCATCCAGACTGACTGCTTCAAACGGGAACTGTTCCAGAAACCATGCGGCATTCTCGCTGTTTTCTTTTCTGTTGACGGTACATGTGCTGTACAGCAGTGTGCCGCCCGGCTTTACGTACGATGCGGCATTTGCAAGGACTGCCCGCTGAATCCGTACCAGCTCCTCTTCTTTTTCTTTTGAAGCGTAATATTTGATATCCGGCTTTCTGCCGATGACGCCGTATCCGGTGCACGGCAGGTCCGCAATCACAACGTCCGCTTTTCCGATCCATTCCGCATCGAGCTGTTCCGCATCTTTTACCTTCGGCACGACGCAGGAAACACCTGCTCTCTGCACATTTTCCCGGATCAGATCGACCTTGTATTCGGTGAGATCACGCGCTTCCACGCATCCCTGATTTCTCATTTTATCTGCTGCATGGAGGCTCTTTCCACCCGGTGCCGCGCAGAGATCCAGCACCTGGTCACCCGGCTTTGGATCCGCCAGATGCGCCGCCATCATGGAGCTCACATCCTGAATCTGGAACCGGCCTTCCTGGAAGGCATTCAGTGATGCGATCGTCTCAAAGTTTTTCAGATAGAACGCCTCGCCAAGATACGGCGCTTTTTCCAGCTCTGCCCCCTGGCTTTCCAGGCTTTTCTTCGTCTCCTCGATCGTATTGTTCCAGCGGTTGATACGGATCGTCACCTGTTTTTCTTTTAGGAAATCCGCCATCATCGTTTCTGCCGTTTCTTTTCCGTACTGGGATACGAACTCCTCAACCAGAAATTCCGGCATGGAGTATTTCACGGAAAGATACTGCGTAGTATTGTTCTCCTTCGGCATCGGCAGATGATCTTTCTCCCGCACGATCGTGCGCAGAACGCCGTTGACAAAGCCCTTTAAGTTGTAAAAATGCTTCTTTTCCGCCAGTTTCACCGCCTCATTGACGACTGCCGAATCCGGTACTGCGTCAAGAAAACGGATCTGGTACACCGACATCCGTAAGATCGCACGAATCACCGGCTTGCATTTGTTGATCTTGATTTTGGAATACTGATTGATGATGTAGTCATTCTGGATGCCGTATTCCACGGTTCCCTCGCAGACCCGCTTGATAAACGCACGGTCCTGCCGCGGCAGGAACTGGTATTTATCGAGGGCGTCCCTTACAGCAAGATGGCAGGGCGTTTTCTCCCTGTCCATCTCAAGCAGAATGTTCATAATCAGCTCTCTTGTATTGATTGTATCAGTCATCATTTCTCCTAAATGCTCCGGATAAAATCAGCAGCCGGAGCAGCTGCAGCAGAGAACCGATCACCGCTGCCACGTATGTCATGGCTGCAGCCCAGAGTACTTTCTTGACTCCGTCGTGTTCCGTCTCTGTCACCATACCGCCCTCACTGAGCATTTTTAATGCTCTTCTCGACGCATCGAACTCGACCGGAAGTGTTACCACCTGGAATGCCAGTGCCAGCACAAACAGCCAGATCCCGGCTTTCACAAGCATCGGAAGGCTGAAAATCAGTCCGATCAGGAACAGCGGCCAGAAAAGCTGGGATCCAAGATTCGCTGCCGGAACAATGGCGCTTCTTACTTTCAGCGGCACGTAATCCGTATTGTGCTGTACGGCATGGCCGCACTCATGCGCTGCGACGCCGATCGCTGCGACCGAGGTTGAATCGTAAACCGCATCCGATAAATTCACGGTTTTTGTCCGCGGATCATAGTGGTCGGTCAGTTTACCGGATACGTGGCGGACGGTCACATCGTAGATGCCGGCCTGATGCAGAATGCGCATCGCCGCCTCGCGTCCCGTCATGCCGCTGTACGAGCGGACGGTCTGATATTTGCTGAAAATCGTGTTCATGCGGGCGGATACCGCCATGGAAATCAGTGCGGCAAGAATCACCAGCAGATACGTACTGTCATAAAAAAGTCCCATATCGTTTTTCTCCTTTTTTCTCAGGCACAGCAGCCATCACACCGCTGTGTAGTTCCCCGCCTCAACTTCAGGTTGCTTTTTCTCTTTTATTCGCCAAGTCTGGTACCCGGCTCGATCGCATAGCCGCGCAGGAAATCGGCGGTTTTCATCCGTTTCTTTCCTTCGAGCTGCAGCTCCTCGATCACCAGAATGCCGTCTCCCGTCTTTACATGGAGACCTGTCTCATCTGCCACCCAGACTTTTCCGGCACTCTTCGTCGGATTCTGTCCCGGAATTTTCGAGAACAGATCGCCGCCGAACATGGCAATGACTTTGGCATCCCAGATTTTCAGGTTCTTTCCGTTTACTTTTGTAAAAGCACTCGGCCACGGGCTCATCGCACGGATCTGACGTTCGATCTCAACGGCACTCTTCGTCCAGTCGATCTTTCCGTCTTCTTTTTTGATCATCCGCGCATACTCTGTAGTGCTTATCTCCGGCTGTTTTTCCGGTGTCACTTCGCCTTTTTCAAGTTTTGGAAGTGTCTCCACCAGAAGTTTTGCTCCGGCTGCGGCGAGCTTGTCAAAGAGACTGCCGCCGGTCTCATCTGCTGCAAGCGGAACTTCCACTTTCGTCAGCATATCGCCTGTGTCGAGGCCTTCATCCATCTTCATAATGGTTACGCCGCTCACTTCATCGCCGTTCATGACAGCCCACTGGATCGGCGCTGCTCCGCGGTAAGCCGGAAGCAGGGATGCATGAACGTTGATGCATCCGTATTTCGGCATGTCCAAAATCTCTTTTGGAATAATCTGGCCGAATGCAACGACAACGATCACATCCGGCTCCATTTTCCGGATCTCCTCGATCGCCTCTGCATCCCGCACGCGGCGCGGCTGATAGACCGGAAGGCCGTGTTTTTCGGCTGCCTCTTTCACCGGTGTCGGCATCATCTGTTTTCCGCGGCCCTTCGGTTTGTCCGGCTGGGTCACAACGCCTGTGATCTCATAACCGGCCTCCACGAGTGCCTCAAGTGTTCCCACGGAGAAATCCGGGGTTCCCATAAATACCACTTTCATCTGAAGTCATCTCCTTTATTTTAAGACTTACTCTTCGTCCTCGTACTCCTCATACTCATCGTACGTGTTGTCCCAGAGTTCGCCTTCTACTTTTTCTGTATACATATGTCCATCGAGGTGATCGCACTCGTGGCAGATGCAGCGGGCAAGAAGTTCGGTTCCCTCCAGTTCAAACGGCTGCATGTCGCGGTCCAGTGCTCTTACCTTTACGTAATTCGGACGGGTTACTGTACCGGATTTTCCCGGAAGGCTTAAGCATCCTTCTGCTCCTGTCTGGCTTCCGGAAGTCTCCAGGATTTCCGGATTGATCAGAAGATGTGGGGTTCCATCTACATCCATGACTACGATTCTCTTTAAGATGCCGACCTGCGGTGCGGCAAGGCCGACACCGTTTGCCTCATACATGGTGTCAAACATGTCGTCGATCAGCTCGCTGATTCTTGGTGTCATCTTCTCCACCGGTCTGCATTTTTTCGTTAATACGCGGTCGCCTACGACTCTGATTTCTCTGATTGCCATAATTCTTTTCCTTTCTTTTGCTCTTCTATTATAAATAATCTATGTGTAAATAGTATGAAAAAACTAATACTTTCTGCTGAAGTCAAACTGTAAATAAACGGTACGGAAGCCTTTGTTAATCTCGATATACCGCTCCAGTTTTTCCCGCAGTTCTGCCAGCACCTCTTCCTGCGGCGCGCGTACATACACGGCCATGCGGTACAGGTCATTGATTTTCGACACTGCCTCACTTGCCGGGCCGATGATCTGGACTTCGCGGTTTCCCCGGATGCGGATGAGATATCTGCGAATGTATTCCATCGCCTGCGTCAGATGCGCTTCATCCTCCCCGGCTCCGTGGATCGCCAGAAGCTCCGCCGCCGGGGGATATCCCATCAGACGGCGGTAGTCCATTTCTTTCTCGTAAAATGTCCCGTAATCCTGCTCTGCCGCCGTCTGAATGCTGTAATGTTCGGGATGGTACGTCTGAATGACTGCCATTCCCGGCTTTTCGCCTCTTCCGGCGCGGCCGACTGCCTGCGTCAGCAGCTGGAACGTACGCTCCCCGGCACGGTAATCGACTGCATTCAGGGAGAGATCCGCCGCCAGCGCTCCCACCAGCGTGACATTCGGGAAATCGTGGCCTTTTACGATCATCTGGGTTCCAATCAGGATATCGGCCTTCCCCGCCGCAAATGCGGACAGGATTTCTTCATAACTGTTTTTCGTTTTTGTCGTGTCGCCGTCCATCCTAAGAACGCGTGCCTTTGGAAACAGCTTTTTCACGTTCTGCTCGATCTGCTGTGTGCCGGCACGGAAGCCGCCGATGTACGGGGAACCGCACGACGGGCACGCATGTACCTGCGGTGTTTCATAACCGCAGTAATGGCAGACGAGCTTTCCGTTATTGTGTGCTGTCAGTGATACATCGCAGTGCGGGCATTTCATCACATGGCCGCATGCACGGCATGAGACGAAGCCCGCATAGCCTCTGCGGTTCAGAAACAGTACAACCTGTTCCTTTTTTTCAAGCCGTTTTTCGATCTCTTCCCGCAGTTTTCCGGACAGAATCGAACGGTTTCCCATCTGTAATTCTTCCCGCATATCCGCGATCCATACGGACGGAAGTGCTGCATTTCCGTACCGCGCATCCATCCGGAACAGCGCGTACGCTCCCGTCTCGCAGGCGTAAGAAGCATCCACCGACGGCGTTGCCGAACCCATCACCACATGGGCATGCTCCAGCCCGGCACGGCGCACAGCGGTCTCCCTTGCATGGTAGCGCGGCGTCACTTCACTTTTATAGGAGGTTTCATGCTCCTCATCGATTACGATCAGCCCCAGATCCGGAAACGGTGCAAAGAGTGCGGAACGCGGACCGATCATAATACTGACCTCCCCGCGCCGCGCGCGCTCCATCTGGTCGGCGCGCTCGGACGGTGTCATCCGCGAGTTGACCACCGTGACCCTTGTTCCAAACCGTGCGCAGAACCGCTCCACGTTCTGATACGTCAGCGCAATCTCCGGGATCAGCACGATCACCTGTTTTCCTTCCTTCAGCACTCGCTCCATCAGCTCCATATAGACGAGCGTTTTGCCGCTTCCCGTCACACCGCGGATCAGGCAGGGGCGGTTCTGCCCTTCCCATTCCTTTCGAATGCCGTCCACCACGGCCTGCTGCTGTTCGTTTGGTTTTCCCGCAGTTGTTCTTCCTGCCGCATCAGATACCGGATTTCTCCAGGTGCTCGTACGGCGGATTTCCAACACGCCCTGCTCTTCCATCACGTGCAGCGTATCTGCCGTGATTTTCAGTTCCTTGCTCACAACCTGCCCTGGAAGAACCGGATGGGCCAGCAGCGCGTTTAAGAGACGGATTCTCGCTTTATAATTTTTCTTTCTGTAGTTTTCCAGCAGCTCCTCACACTCTGCAGGATCTGCAAGAAGCGCAATTTCGCGGGTTTCTTTCCCGCGCGCCTTTACTTTGACCGGAAGCACCGTCTTTAACGCCTGGATCATCGTCGATCCGTACGTATGACGCATCCACGCGGCGAGCGCGATGAGCTTCGTCTCTACAGTCGCCGCATCCTTTTGTACCGCAAGGATGGCCTTCATCCGGTCCTGCGGATATTTCGGCTCGTTTCCGACGGAAAGCACATAGCCGGTGATCGTGCGGTTTCCGTTTCCAAACGGAATCTGTACCGCCGTTCCCGGACTGATCTCCCCTGTCAGTTCCGGCGGAACCTTGTACTGAAAGGTCCGGTCCAGTTTTTCATTTGTGATGTCTACGATTACATCAGCGTAAACGCTGCTCATACATTCCCCTTACTTTCTTCCAGTATTTCCCGGATCAGCACGCGCTCATCCATCTCGTACCGTTTCCCCTTCCGGATCTGATACGTTTCGTGGCCTTTTCCCGCGAGCACCACGAGATCGCCCGGCTGCCGGTTTTCGATCACATACCGGATCGCCTCCTTACGGTCTGCAATCTCAACGAAAGCGCCTTCTGTTTTCCCGATTCCCGTCCGGATATCGTCCAGAATCGCCTGTGGTTCCTCATCCCGCGGATTGTCCGAGGTGATGACGGTCAGATCCGCCAGACGCCCCGACACCTCTCCCATCTGGAATCTCCGGTCCCGCGCGCGGTTTCCGCCGCAGCCGAAGAGACAGATCAGGCGCTTCGGATGGTATTTCCGCAGTGTCTTTAACAGGCTTTCGAGGCTCATCGCATTGTGTGCGTAGTCAATGAGAAGCGTCATTTCCGGATACACCGGAACTGCCTCACACCGCCCACGGACGCGGACTGCGGAAAGTGCCTCCTGCATCGCCTTTTCCGGGATTCCCATCTGCGCGCAGACCGCAATGGCGGCAAGCGAGTTGGAAACGGAAAACAGACCCGGCAGATCTACCCGTACCGGAAAATCCGCTGCGCCCTGCACCCGGTATGAGACACCGAGCACGCCGGGCGCCTGATCGAGTGCTGCATCTGCTGCCATAAAATCAGCTTTTTCCCTGCATCCGAATGTCACCAGACGGCAGGTGCTCTGCCTTATGATCTCCGGAAACCTTTTGTCATCCCGGTTTACAATTCCGGTTCTGCAGGTGCGAAGCAGCTTCTTTTTGCAGGACAGATATTCTGCAAACGATGCATGCTCCCCGGCGCCGATGTGGTCGTTTCCAATGTTGGTGAACACACCGTAATCAAACGTAATTCCATCACACCGGTGCTGTTTTTCCGCCTGCGAGGAAACCTCCATCACAACATGGGTGCAGCCCTCCCGCATCATTTCAGAAAACAGCTTCTGCAGCACAACAGGCTCCGGCGTTGTATTTTCTGACGGAATGCTTTTTTCCCCGATCCTCGTCTCGATCGTTCCGATGAGTCCTGCGCGGATCCCTGCTTTTCGCAGGATTTCGTAAATCATATATGCAGTCGTCGTCTTTCCCTTCGTGCCGGTCACTCCGATTGTCACAAGGTGCTGCGCCGGATCGTCCTCCCAGGCACAGGAAAGCTGTGCGAGTGCTTCTCTGCTGTCCTTTACTACGAGTACGGTTACCTTTTCCGGAATCCCTTCCAGTTCCCTCTCCGCAACCAGGACAGCAGCGCCCCTCTCGACTGCTTCTTCTGCATATACGTGCCCGTCCATCCTGTTTCCGCGGATGCAGACAAACACGTTCTGCGGCTGTACTTTTCTGCTGTCGCATGTGATTCCTGTAACTTCCGCATCCAGACTGCCCTGCTGGAGCTGATATGCGATCCGTTTTCGTAACGTGCGCATGTTTTTCATGCCGGGACCTCCCTTTCACGTTTCAAATCCCTACGACTCAGATACTTTTATAGAATACCATAGTCCGAAAAACATTTCAATGTGCGCAATGTCGGTTTCTTCTTGATTTTTGCCTCCATAAACTTTATAATAGTTTTATATTGATGCCTGGTTTTTTCGTATCAAAATCTATGAACTGCAAAGAGAGGTATCTTCCAATGAAAAGAAAAAAAATAGTTGTTGCACTGGGACACAAAGCTCTTGGAACGACGCTGCCGGAACAGAAAGCAGCCGTAAAACGTTCCGCAAAAGTAATCGCAGATCTCGTTGCTGCCGGCGCTGATGTTGTCATCACCCACAGCAATGCGCCGCAGGTCGGCATGATCCACATGGCGATGAATGAATTCGGCAAAATGCACACCGACTACAGCGCAGCCCCGATGTCTGTCTGCTCCGCTATGAGCGAAGGCTACATCGGCTACGACCTGCAGAACGCCATCCGTGCTGAGCTTCTCCGCAGAGGAATCTTCAAAACCACATCCACGATTCTTACACAGGTTGAAGTAGATCCGTACGACGATGCCTTCAACAATCCGGTCAAACTGATCGGCCGTACGCTTACCAAAGAGGAGGCTGACGCAGAGGAAGAAAAAGGAAACTACGTAACGAAAACCGAGGACGGCTACCGCCGAATCGTTGCTGCTCCGAAGCCGCAGGATATCGTAGAGATCGACTCCATCCGTCTTCTTCTCGATGCCGGACAGGTTGTCATCGCAGCAGGCGGCGGCGGAATCCCGGTTCTCCCACAGAATGAAGAGTTAAAGGGTGCATCCGCAGTCATCGAAAAAGACCTCACCAGCGGCCTGATGGCAGAAATGCTGAACGCAGACATGCTGATGATCCTGACCAGCGTGGAAAACGTTTCCATCAACTACGGTACCCCGGACGAAAAACCGCTGGAGCACATCACCGTTGCTGACGCGAAGAAATACATCGCAGAAGGCCAGTTCGGAGAAAACTCCATGCTGCCGAAGATGGAAGCAGCTGTTTCTTTCCTCGAGAAAGGCATCGGCCGTACCGCAGTCATCACTTCCATTGATTCCGCACTCGCCGGATTCCAGGGAAAAACAGGTACGATTATCGAGTAATACAAAGTATACAAAAAAAGGATTCCCGCGAGTGGGAATCCTTTTTTTCTACTCTTTTTCCGGACTAAAAAACCAGATTAGAAAGTAAATTTATCTGCAAAG
>OHXC01000964.1_pt1 | contig 10808 bp, 8 predicted proteins | sample 1579891 | NCBI WGS metagenome assembly OHXC01 (sample SAMEA3882531, study PRJEB24775) | human gut metagenome | biome: human-associated habitat; feature: intestine environment; material: feces | place: Netherlands | collected 2009/2010
TTCGTCTTTGTTGTACCCGAGACATACCTCGTCAAAATTTGTGGCACGTACCTTCGGCTCCTGCTCACGTACCGGTACTCTGTTTAATCCCTTTGCCATTATTTGTCACCTCCGCACTGGCCGCATCCACCGTGATGGGTTGCGCCTTCCTGGTATCTTAAGAGAGCTCTTCCCTCTTCTGTCTTGTACATCTGCTGACGTTTCATAGCCAGGTCGAAGTCTACCAGATGACCGTCAAACTCCGGTCCGTCTACGCAGGCAAATTTTACTTCATTGCCTACCATTAGACGACAGGCACCGCACATACCGGTTCCGTCTACCATGATCGGGTTCATGCTGACAACGGTCGGGATGTTCAGTTCTTTTGTCAGAAGACATACGAATTTCATCATGATCATCGGTCCGATGGCAACACAGACATCATACTGTTTGCCCTGGTTCTGTACAAGGTCGCGGAGTACATCGGTACCCATACCTTTTCTTACGTAAGAACCATCGTCTGTGGTTATGTACAGATTGCTGACAGCAGACATTTCTTTCTCGAGAATAACGAGATCTTTTGTCTTTGCTCCGACAATGGCGTCAGCAGTGATTCCATGCTCATGCAGCCATTTTAACTGTGGGTAAACCGGTGCAGTTCCAACACCGCCGGCTACGAATACGATCCGTTTTTTCTTCAGTTCTTCGATATCTTCGCTGCAGAACTCAGACGGCTGTCCCAGAGGTCCTACGAAATCCATGAAAGCATCTCCCGCTTTGAGATCTTTCATTTTTTTGGTAGATTCTCCGATCGGCATGAATACGATGGTGATAGTTCCTGCTTCTCTATCGTAATCACAAATGGTCAGAGGAATTCTTTCTCCTTCTTCATCTGCCTTGACAATAACAAACTGTCCAGGGAGGCAGTGCTGTGCTACTCGCGGTGCTTCTACTACCATACGGTAGATGTTATTCGCGAGCATTTCCGCTTCTTGAATCTTGTACATAATATCCTCCTAATCTTGTTAGAAATATTTTAACAAAAGCACGACTTGGATTTTCGCGCATTTTATGTTAATACTTTATCACGTTTCCGGTTATTTGTAAACAACGGACAACATCTTTTCCCATCATCCGTGTTCCTCCAGATAATTTTCGAACTGTTCCATGGACATCAGAACTTTTCTCGGCTTGGTTCCTTCCTCCGGTCCTACGACACCGGCATCCGCGAGCTGGTCCATGATTCTGGCCGCGCGGTTGAAACCGATTTTCAGCACTCTCTGGAGCATGCCGATCGATGCCTTATCTTTTTCGATGATAAATTTTCCGGCTTCCACGAAGTAATTATCGCGGTTATCTCCGCCGCCTGCGGCAGAACCGCCATCCAGGCTTACGGTGTGAATCCGTTTTTCGATATCCGGATCATAAGCGTTCTCGCCGTAGTGATCTTTTAAGTAGGCAACGACATCGCTGACCTCTTTATCCGAAACAAAGGATCCCTGCAGACGGGCCGGTTTCTGGTAATCCTGCGGCTTGTAGAGCATATCGCCTTTTCCAAGCAGTTTTTCCGCACCTCCCATGTCGAGGATCGTACGGGAATCTACGCTGGAAGAAACCGAGAATGCAATACGGGACGGCATATTTGCCTTGATAAGACCAGTGATGACATTGACGGAAGGTCTCTGTGTTGCAATAATCAGATGGATGCCGGCCGCACGGGCAAGCTGTGCCAGACGGCAGATCGCATCCTCCACTTCTCCCGGCGCAACCATCATCAGGTCGGCAAGCTCGTCCACGATAATGACGATCTGCGGCAGTTTTTCCGGTTTTTTGCCGTTTTCATCCGGCGGCAGCTCGGCAACTTTCGCATTGTAGCCTTTCATATCGCGCACGTTGAATTCCGCAAATTTGTTATAACGGTCTGTCATCTCCGCAACCGCCCAGTTCAGAGCTCCGGAAGCCTTTTTCGGGTCTGTGACAACAGGAATAAAAAGGTGCGGAATGCCGTTATAAACAGAAAGCTCAACGACCTTCGGGTCGATCATGATCAGTTTGACGTCTTCCGGTTTTGCCTTATAAATAATACTCATAATCAGTGTGTTGATGCAGACCGATTTACCGGAACCGGTCGCACCGGCGATCAGAAGATGAGGCATTTTCGCGATATCTGCGATGACCGGCTGACCGGCGATGTCTTTTCCGACAGCAAAGGCCAGATTCGAAGAAAAGTTCTTAAACTCCGGTGTTTCAAGAAGATCACGCAGCATCACGGCCGTGTTCGTCTTATTTGGAACCTCGATTCCGACTGCGGATTTTCCCGGGATCGGTGCCTCAATGCGGACATCTGCTGCTGCAAGACTCAGCTTGATATCGTCGGTCAATCCGACAATCCGGCTTACTTTCACGCCCTGTTCCGGCATCAGCTCATACCGTGTGACGGTCGGTCCGCAGCTTACGTTATTGACTGTAACTTTGACACCGAAGCTGTCCAGCGTCTCCTCCAGTTTCCGCGCTACTTCCCGCAGATGCGCATCGGAATCGCCCATGGCACCGCGCGTCCCTTTTTTCAGAAGATTCATCGGCGGTGTTTTGTACTCCGGCCGCTTTTCCTCTGCTTTTTTCCCGATTTCCTGACGAATGCCGTCTACATCCGCCTCGATCTCTTCACAGGAAGACCGCGGATTTCTCGTATGATCCGCAGACGTTTTCTCTTTTTTCGCCTCTTCTGCAGCTTGCCGTGTCATCTCCGGTTCTGTCTTTTCCGGCTCTTCAGCCGGCACAGAACCACGGTGAATCGAAAGCTCCGGCATCTCCATCTGATGGGTATCGTCGTTTTCGTTTAAATCAGCCTTCGATTCCACATGAGAAAGAAGGCGGGATTTCTTTTTCTTCCCGGCTTTTTTCGGTTCCTCCACTGGCTCAAGAATCAGCTCTTTTCCTTCCTCTTCCTCCATCGCAGCTTGGCGCGCCAGACGCTCCTGGCGGCGCTCCTCCGCCATCCGGCGGTGGTCATTCGTCTTTTCATGGATCGGCACGAAAATCGGCTTCTGCGTCATCACGATCACGGAAATCACGATGGCGATCACAATAATCACCCACGCACCGATCTGGCCGAATCCCATGCCGAGAATTTTCACGACAGACCCTCCTAAGATTCCTCCGCCGAGATGATCGTAGGCGCTGTCAAAATAGTAATCCAGAAATGTCGTATCTCTCGTATAGCCGGACGCCAGAAGCTGCATAAAAGCGCAGAAAAAGACGAAGCAGCTGATCGCTCCCCCGGTTTTCCGCACAATTAAAAAGTTCTGTCTGTTTGCTATGTAAAATGCTGTTCCAAAGAAGATCAGAACCGGTGCTGCCCACTCTGTCACGCCGAAAAGGCCGAAAAAGAAGTCGCAGACAGCCTGTCCGATCACGCCGCCCATACCGAAATTACTGAGCATCAGCAGAATCGAAACAGCAAGCACGGAAAGCAGAATAATTTCTGCGCGCACTCCCTCGTCCATCGGCTCACGGACTGTGTTTTTCCTTGTGCCGGAGGTACGTTTTGCGGTACTGCTCTTTTTCGCCGTTGTTTTTCTGGCCGTTGTTTGGGTCTGTTTCTTTTTTGCTGTCCCGGAAGCAGAAGTTTTTTTCTTTGTCTTCCCGCTTCCCTTTGTTGTATTTGCCATGCAGAACTTCTCCCCTTTCTCGTATTACAGCAGAAAATATCCTGCAATGGAGAATGTCCCGACAAGAAGACAGTACAAAGCAAAATATTTCAGTTTCCGTTTTTTCACCACACGCATCAGAATACGGATCGTAAAGTAACCGGCAAGTGCCGCCATGAAAACGCCGACCAGATATACCGGATGAAAAACAATTTTATTTTTTCCCATGGTCGCAAGTTCAACGATCGTTGCCCCGATAATCGCCGGAACACTCACAATCAGAGAGTATTTCACAGCGTACGAACGGGTCATGCCGCCGATCACACACGCAGAAATAGTCGAACCAAGACGGGAAAGACCCGGAATCGTGGAAAAGCCTTGGAAGAATCCGGCAATCAGTGCATCTTTCGGCTTCAAATTTTTCTGCGTTTTTTCTCCCTCCGGAAGCATATCTGCCACCACAAGCAGAATCGCCGTCAGATACAGACCAACGCCAGGTGCCAGCAGATTCGAGGAGGTCAGTGTGACAAGGCTCTGAATCATGCCGCCGATTACAGCAGTCGGGATGGTGGTCAGAATCAGCAGGAAAGCAAGCATACGGTAGTTGCTGCCGAGTACCTTCCGGTACTGCTTTCTCTCCTGATGCTGACTGGAAAAGTGTTCCTTTAAATTATGAAACAGATCGATTATGATTCCGCACAGCGCGAGGAAGAGACGTTTCCATTCCTTCGAAAATGTGAGCAGAATTGCAATCATGGAGCCAAAGTGCAAAAGCACATTGAAAAACACCGTCTGCGTATCTTCGATCTTCATAAAGTGACGGAAGATAATCAGATGTGCGGAGCTGCTGATCGGCAGGAATTCCGTGATTCCCTGGATCAGGCCCAGAAATAAAGCTTCTATTACTGTCATTTTTTTATCCTGTTCCCTTATTTTTCTCTTTTGTGAAAGTCCGGACAAAACTTCCGTTCGAATTTTCACAGCGAACTCATTCTAACACAAAATCCCCTGAAACACAAGCCGCGCCGTGAAGTCAATTTTCTGTCCCTGCTGCCTTTTTCATCAGCTCATTCAGCTTTTCGAGCGCGCGGGCAATGCCGCCGACCTCGTCGATCAGGCCTTCTTCCACTGCCTGCGGGCCGTCCAGCATTGTTCCGACATCCTTGACCAGCATTTTCGTATCGAGCATCAGCTCCTCGAGCCGTTCCTTGGTGATTTTAGAATGGGCCGATACAAAACCTGTGATCCGATCCTGCGTCTTTTCCATATTACGGTACGTCTGTGCAACACCGATGAACATGCCGTTTGTACGCACCGGGTGAATGACCATGGTGGCACTCGGCACGATCAGCGAATAGTCTGCTGCAACGGCGAGCGGGACACCGATCGAATGACCGCCCCCTAAAACGAGCGATACCGCAGGCTTTCGCATGGACGCAATCATCTCTGCAATTGCAAGACCGGCCTCCACATCTCCGCCTACGGTATTCAGGAGAATCAGAAGACCATCAATACTTTTGTCCTCCTCGGCACGGGCAAGAGCAGGGAGAATGTGCTCATAGCGCGTCGCTTTCGTGCGCTCGCCGAGTGATTCATGCCCCTCCACCTCGCCGATGATGGACAGCAGATAAATGTTGGTCTTCAGTTCTACAATATTTTCTTTTTCTGTCTGGTTTTTCTGTGATTCTGCCATACGGATTTCCTCTTTTCTGCTATTCCAAAATAGCTTCATCAGTATGCGCAGATTCTTATGATTCTATGTAATTTCCAGTGAAATTACTCGTCCAGGTTGGTGTATACGTACTGTACGTCGTCGTCGTCATCCAGCAGATCCAGGGTACGGTTCAGGTCTTTTAATGCCTGCGGATCGGTCAGCTCTACGTAGGTCTGTGGGATCATGGTAACGTCTGCCTCTGCCATGGCGATACCGTCTTTCTCCAGAGCCTCACGTACTGCGGAGAAGTCATCCGGATCGGTGATGATTTCGTAGCTGTCCTCTTCGTCTGCGAAGTCTTCTGCGCCTGCATCCAGAGCAAGCATCATCAGATCGTCAGCATCCATTTCGCACTCTTCTTTGTCGATGATGATCTGGCCTTTTTTGTCGAACATGTAGGATACGCATCCCGGTGTTCCAACGCTTCCGTTTCCTTTGGTGAAAGCGCTTCTTACGTTTGCTGCGGTACGGTTCTTGTTGTCGGTCAGAGTCTCTACGATGATCGCGATACCATTCGGGCCATAACCTTCGTAGGTGATACGCTCGTAGTTGTCTGCGTTTGCATCTCCGGCAGCTTTTTTAATACCGCGGTCGATGGTATCGTTCGGCATGTTGTTTGCTTTTGCTTTTGCGATAACGTCACGCAGCTTGCTGTTGTTTGCCGGATCCGGTCCGCCCTCTTTGACAGCGATTACGATCTCACGGCCGATGATGGTAAAGATTTTACCTTTTTTTGCATCGTTTTTTTCTTTCTTATGCTTAATATTGGCAAATTTTGAATGTCCTGACATACCTCTTTTGTCTCCTTTATTTAAAGTATTGCTTTTCTGTAAAAAGGTTTCTCCGAAAAACGGCAGAAGCCCATATAATATAGAATATAGCACGATCTTTCTCATTCGTCAACCGTGAACCGCGCCAAAAATACCCCTTATGTAGGCAGATTTTCAGTGCTTCGTTCACAAGGGCCAGCTGTTCCGGCGTCAGATGACAGATTTTATCTTTCAGCCTTCTCTTATCGATCGTCCGAAGCTGTTCCAGTAAAATAACAGAATCCCGTACAATCCCATAGGCGGACGCTTCGATCTCAATGTGTGTCGGCAGCTTCGCCTTATTCATCCTCGATGTAATCGCCGCACAGATCACCGTCGGACTGTGCCGGTTGCCGATGTCATTCTGAATGATCAGCACCGGACGGACACCGCCCTGCTCACTTCCCACAACGGGCCGCAGGTCGGCATAATATACATCGCCACGCTTGATTACCACTTGTGCTCACTCTCCGATTCTTTCCGTTTTGCTTTCCCATACGATAACGATCCGGCGTTTTACGCCTTTTAAAATCGTTTCCATGTATTTAATATTGCCTGTTTTTCCGGAGGTATTCACAAATTTCATCCGGCACTTCAAAAAAGTCCGCCCGGAGTCCTTTTGGGAACCCGTGATTCTGATCTGCTTTGCTCAGATTGACTGCAATCCTCTGATAATCTCGGATGCTGTTACATAGGAAGCACTGCTTTTTTCTTCCGCAGCCTCTCCCGCCTTTCCATGCGCATATGCCGCCAGTGCCGCTGTTTTGGCAAGGCTGATTTTTTTCTCATTTTTTTCACACTGACGTTTTGCTGCAAAGGCGCCTGTGATTCCCGCGAGCACATCGCCGCTTCCCGCCGTCGCAAGCGCACTGCTTCCGCTTGTGTTTATGTAATACTGCTCACGCCCTTCCTCTGCTGTCACGGTTACGGAATCCTTTCGTACACAGCAGGCCTGGTATTTTTCGGCTGCCCTTCCGGCGCTTCCTGCCGGCTCACGCTGGCATTCTGCAATGGTCGTGTGCAGCAGCCGTGCAAGCTCTCCTACATGAGGCGTTAAAATTTTTTCTGCCCGGCAGCCCGAAAGAATCTCTGCATCTTCTGCAATCAGGTTCAGCGCATCTGCATCCAGAACAAGAGGAACTTCTGTGTGCTGCACCGTAAAAACGAGCAGTTCTTTTGCCGTCCGGCTTTTGGAAAGTCCCGGTCCCGCAACAACAGCGTCCGCCCAGGCGAGATCCTGCAGCAGGGCTTCTTCCGGAAGCGGCTCATCCTCCTTCCAGAAATCCGCCATTGCTTCCGGCAGGGCACAGAAAAGCGGCGTACGGTTTCTTTCCTCTGTCACAACCTTTACCATGCCGGCACCGGATGCAAGGACTGCCCTGGCACACAAAACAGCGGCTCCGCACATGGCACCGGAACCGGCAAGTACCAGCACCTTTCCGAAGGTTCCCTTATTTCCCATCGGCGTGCGGGTAAGAAACCGGTCCAGATCTTCTTTTTCCACTGAACCGTACCAGGGCGTCTCCTCTTCTCCTGCATCAAAGCCGATTCCGATATCACGGACCAGGACCTCTCCGGCATATCGTTTTCCGGGATCAAAAAGAAGCCCTGGCTTTGCACAGGCAAATGTCACCGTGGCTCTGGCTTTCACCGCCGCATCAAGGACCTCTCCGGTATCCGTGTGGATCCCCGAAGGGATGTCCACGGCAAGAACAGGAACACCGCTTGCGCAGATTGCTTCCACTGCCCTCCGGTACTCCCCTGCCAGCGGACGGGATACGCCAATTCCAAAGATGGCATCTATGATAACAGTATATTCCCGGAAATCCGGATTCTTAACCTCACGGACCCCATAATTTTCCGCAATTTTCTTCTGTGCTCTCATGCCTTCACTGTATTTTTCCGGATTTCCAAGACAGAACAGTTCCGCATCCACCCCTTTCGTCTTTAAAATCCGTGCAATTGCCGCACCGTCCCCTCCATTATTTCCGGGACCGCACACAGCAAGGACTTTTCCTGTATCCCATGTTCCATTTTGAAGCTCCTCCACGCAGGACAGCGCCGCGCGCTCCATCAGTACCAGGGACGGTACCCCCATGGTTTCGATCGTATTGCGGTCTGCCTGCTTCATCTGTGCTGCTGTAAGAATCCGTTTCATCGCTTTTCCTCCTTTTCCTGCCTTATCCGGAAAGTGAACAGAAAAAGTCTCCGGTTTCCCGAAGACTCTCCTGCTTTTGTTTTGGTTTCTTAATTGTTCTTTGGATGCTCCGCCTCATATCTGGTCAGATTGTAGGAGAGACGCATCAGACTTTCGGAAAGATGGACGTTCTCGACGATCACATCTTTCGGAAGTTTTAAGTTTAGATCGGTATGTGCAAAATTCCAGATTGCTTTTACACCGTTGTCCACGAGAATCTCTGCCATCTCTACCGCTTTTGCTTTTGGCAGTGTCAAAGCCGCAATCTCTACATGGTGTTCCTTGATAAATTCCGGAAGCTCGTCCGCCATGCGGATTTCAATTCCGCGCACGGAGATTCCTTTTAATACCGGGTTGACGTCAAAAATACCGACCGTTTTGAATCCGCTTCTTTCAAAGGCCGCATAATTAGCAAGCGCCTGTCCCAGATTTCCGGCTCCGACAAAAATCATATTGTGGACTCTGTCCAGACCTAAAATTTTTCCAATCTCGCTGTACAGATACCGCACGTTATAACCATACCCCTGCTGGCCGAAGCCGCCGAAATTATTTAAGTCCTGGCGAATCTGGGAAGCTGTCACTTTCATCCGCTCGCTCAGCTCACCGGAAGAGATCCGTTCTACTCCGTCCTCCAGCAATTCGCCCAGGTAACGATAATATCTAGGAAGTCTTTTGATAACTGCCCGCGAAATTCCTTTTTCTTCCAAGATAAATTCCTCCTTATTTACACCTGCATATATTCATATTATATATGGTTGATAGAAAATTGTCAAAGATTTCTTGAAATTTTGTGTATTACTCTCTATAATAAGGATGGTGTATTATGTCAAAATACAGAAATATGTTATCTGGAGGAACCACATGATTCTTGCATGTCAGAATATCTCGAAAGCATTCGGGACAACGGAAATTATCAAAAATGCATCTTTTCATATAGAAGAACGCGAAAAAGCCGCACTGGTCGGCATCAACGGTGCCGGAAAATCGACGCTGTTAAAAATCATCATCGGCGAAATGAGGGCCGATGATGGAGAGGTCATCCTCTCCAAAGGAAAGACGATGGGCTATCTCGCCCAGCATCAGGATCTGACCGGACACCTTTCCATTTACCAGGAAGTGCTGACCGCGAAACAGAATCTGATCGATATGGAGGAACGCCTCCGTCAGATGGAAAGTGATATGAATACAAAATCCGGTGCAGAGCTGGATGAACTTCTTTCCACCTACACCCGCCTCTCCCATACCTTTGAACTGGAAAACGGATACGCGTACCGCAGTGAAGTCGTCGGTGTTTTAAAAGGTCTTGGCTTTTCCGAGAGCGATTTTGAAAAACAGGTGGACTCCCTCTCCGGCGGTCAGAAGACCCGCGTGGCACTTGGTAAACTGCTGCTCACCAAACCGGACATCATTCTGCTCGACGAGCCGACCAACCACCTCGATATGGACTCGATCTCCTGGCTCGAAACGTATCTTTTAAATTACAGCGGAGCCGTCCTGATCGTCTCCCATGACCGTTACTTTCTCGACCGCGTTGTCACAAAAGTCGTTGAAGTGGACAATAAAAAAGTAACAACTTTTGAGGGAAACTATACCGCCTACAGTCAGAAAAAAGCAATGCTCCGTGAAGCCGCTTACCATGCCTGGGTCAACCAGCAGCAGGAAATCCACCATCAGGAGGAAGTCATCGCAAAGCTGAAATCCTTCAACCGGGAAAAATCCATCAAGCGCGCCGAGAGCCGTGAAAAGATGCTGGACAAAATGGATGTTCTCGAAAAACCGACGGAAGTACGCTCCGATATGCGGATCCGTCTGGAACCGCGCATCACAAGCGGAAACGATGTGCTGACCGTCGAGCACCTCTCCAAAGCCTTCCCGGGACAGACGCTTTTCCAGGATCTGAATTTCGAAATCAAGCGCGGGGAGCGCGTCGCAATCATCGGAAACAACGGAACGGGAAAAACGACGATCTTAAAGATCTTAAACGAAGTCATCCGACCGGATGCCGGCTCTTTTACACTTGGAAGCCGTGTACAGATCGGTTACTACGATCAGGAGCATCAGGTGCTCCACATGGAAAAGACCATTTTCCAGGAGATTTCCGACGCGTATCCGTATCTGACAAACACCGAAATCCGAAATGTGCTGGCCGCCTTCCTGTTTACAAACGACGATGTCTTCCAACCGATTCATACCTTGAGCGGCGGTGAGCGCGGACGAATTTCCCTTGCCAAGCTGATGCTCTCGAACGCCAACTTCCTGATCCTCGACGAGCCGACCAACCACCTCGATATCGTCTCTAAAGAGATTCTGGAAAATGCACTGAAGGACTACACCGGAACGGTGCTATATGTCTCCCACGATCGTTATTTTATTAACCAGACCGCAACCCGGATTCTGGAGCTGACGGGACAGACACTCGTCAACTATATCGGAAATTACGATTACTATCTGGAGAAAAA
>OHXC01000965.1_pt1 | contig 10807 bp, 10 predicted proteins | sample 1579891 | NCBI WGS metagenome assembly OHXC01 (sample SAMEA3882531, study PRJEB24775) | human gut metagenome | biome: human-associated habitat; feature: intestine environment; material: feces | place: Netherlands | collected 2009/2010
ATTTTCTGAAATTTTTCTGCTCTGCTCATATCCAAAGAAAACAGGTCATGCGTTTGCTATAAACGCATGGTAGAAAATCCACAGGATACGGCATCCGAGGCAGAACCGTCCGAGGATATTATGCAAAAGGAAATAGATACGTCCGATTGGATGCCCGCTGATCCTTTCGACATTGACTTGGCAGAGATTGAAGACTTTCTGAATGATAGTAAGTTGTTGGGTATTTTAAGTGGGCGTAATACAAAAGTTATTTTGTCTGAATCCGATGAGTCCAGGCAGTATTTAAGGTGGGCTGTATCCCTCTGCTTAACACAGGCTGCTTCCAGCAAGGAACTTCCTTTGCAAACTAACGAAGATGGTGTGCCTTATTTCCCTATTCCCGATTTTGAGGAAGCTGCGTATGAACTGTTTGGAATCCAATACGACTTTTCTTCTTTGGCCGACTCCGCATCCGACCACGCCCCGGACGGAATGCTTTGCGTAACATGGGGCTATGAAAATGCATTGGCTGGGACTTCTATCCAAGAGGATACCTTATTAAAGTTGGATGGAGAATATTCTGTCATCTCCGAAAATGAATTTTATAATCCAGGAGAAGATCCCACGATTCTTCTTGAGCAAATTGTATTCTCCCAAAATAATTCTTATCGGTTTTCACCTATTCGTATTTCGCAAGTTAAAAGTATACAGTAAAAAGCAGGTACAGCAAACACTTTTTGTAAGCCAATATCTGTGATGTCACCAATCTTTTTCAGGATGCTACGCTTTCACCTGCATACTTGCCTCTGAAGCTGCCCAAAGGATTTTCTACGTATCCTATGTGAGGAATAAGTAACTATGAAGAAATTAATTTTGTTATTTATTGGTAGTATTATACTTTTCAGTCTTTGGAAGTGTGTATTTTTTCCGTCCAAGGATTCCACAAGTAGTTCTGAAAATTTTCCTATCCCATCATCATCTTCAGATACCACTTCCAAAGAGCCAAATGAATCCGATGCCGTTTTGAAATCCTCCAATTCCATGCGGGAGTCATTATCGTCCTCTTCGAGTACATCTGACGAACCCTTTTCGACAGATGAGTCGAACGATTATAAATCCGAAGAACTTATTGATACAACAGCACAGAAATTCTTTTCAGTTCCGGAAAATCTTGCTTATTTCAAAATATATCTTGAAATTCTTGCATCTTATGTGTATGAGCCCTGTGAGATGTCAGGTCTTGCAAGTCATCAAATTATAGACCCAGCCATCTTTATGTGTAGCAGCAATTCGTTGATTATTGATAACTCGAATGGAATAATCACATTAAAAGAGTCGGATGTCGAAAATTGGGGAAAGAAACTTTTTGGCACTACAATCGACTTTAATCAGATTGATGAGCAAAGGCCGTATGCCTTTTTTATGCAGTATGATAATGCGAATCACATAATTTCCGCACATTCTTTCTCCGATATTATCGCCGTCCGAGGCTATGGAGTAGATAGTGACAATGTTCAAATCCAAATAAATGGAACGACCATATATGTAATTGCTCCTATTTTAAAAATTGAAGATCGCGGTATTTGGGAAAATTACCACGTTTTGCGTTACACCTTTGAATTCCGAGACGCTGAAACAGATGCCCCATATTGTCTGCTTCAGAGCGTGGAATTATGTTCCTAAGATTGTGCTACGGGATTGTTCATTTGGGTTACTATTTGAGTTTTTCGCTTATAGAAAAACTCCTTCTGGAATTCTAACGCATAGCCAAAATTCCAGAAGGAGAAAGTTGTGGAACATTCTCAACAGAATTGAAATTGTTTTTTATCAATCTCAATGGTGTGTTTTATATCTTTTTAGTGCGTAATATAATTGAGCGGGTTCACCCAAATACCAGAATGATACAGTTCTTGAACAGTCGAGTTGTTGAAATAAGTCCCCGTTTTAACCTCAAAATGAAGATGAGATCCATCGCCATTGATAGCAACAACTTTACCAGTATTGCCAACATAGCCAATCAGATCGCCTTCCGCCACATATTGGTCGGCGGAAATCAAGCTAGTAGGCGCCTCGCGCAGATGGTAGTAACAGGTCATTCCGCAAGTGTTACCCTTGCTATCAAAATGTTCCAGAAAAACAGCATTGCCGATAGAGTCAACGGCAGCTTCGTTTGTGGATCCCTGCCAGCTATAGACGCGAATTACGCGTCCACTTGTTGCTGCATAAACAGGAGTACCCTTACCTGCAATATAGTCTACCCCGCGATGCCCACCATCGCCAAAATACGTACTAATTGCAGAATAAGAAACAGGGCATCGCAGCGAAAGACCATTGCCAGTTGCGCTGCCGGGATTGGCACCAGGTTCTACGAAAGAGAAAATCTGATCATTATTGTTAGTAAAAGCCATCCACTTCAGAGAAGAGCCCACAACGGTAAGGTACAGATTACGCTGCGCCAGTTTCAGACGATATACACCGCCGAAACTTACAGCCGGTTCCAGCGTAATAACGGTATCCTTGTCCGCAGCAGAGTTCAGGTGCCAAACGATGCAATTGGTATTTTCGGTATTGTAATTCAGGGCATACCAACCGCCACCACGCTGAAGAACAATCCGCACCTGATAATCGCTGCCATAACGTTCGAGCGCCCAACGCTGATCGGGATTGTTCGTGCGGGCGTACATGGTGACTTTTTCACCGTTGTTGACCACATTATTTTCGTGGTCACCATTCAGGTTTACGTACTTGCCGCCATTATAGATTTCATAGTAGTGATTGTACTGAAAAGCCATTTTATATTCTCCTATTCTTTTTATTTGTTCCTCGTCAGGAACTTGTTTGAACGTTCATTAAGTAAAGAGAATAGAAAGTACTTTTTGTAAACCAATATTTCAGAAAATCAAAATCATTATTTAGAATTTAAGGAGGTATAGATTATGATGCTCCAAAATGTCAATATTGCTCTTTCTGTTGTCTTGTGTGGATGCCTATTGTCTGGATGCAACAATTCCACTACATCAGCATCTTCCTCGGTCTCGTCCCCCTCCACGTCTGATTACGAAAGCAGTTCAGCCGCAACGAGCAATCTCGATTCCTATGAAGACGAAGAACCTACGTCTGCGGTGCCTTCATCTACTCAGCCTCCAACCGAGGAACCAAACACACCCGATTCTTCAGAACCAAGCGCTTCTCCTGCGCAGCCGGAACAGGAATATACCGACCTTTCCTTTTTGAGCGAGGAACAAAGGCAACTGTATACAAATGCCTACGATGCCAGTTTCGGTTTATACGGTGAAGGTGCCAATCTCATGGATAAGTGGGGCTATAAAGTAGTTACCGATGGAAGCGATTCTGTACCGTTTATAGAAGACCATTACACACTGTACAATGTTTCTTTCGATGAATTTTCGGAGCGCATTCATAGTATATTTACCGATAACTGCTTGACCTCCACCGATTATGCCATAAAATTCAAGAACTACAATGGTAGGGTTGCCGTTCACTTTTCTCTTCATAACGAAATGGTCGCAGGAATGACTATTTATGTTCAAGAACAGTACCCAGACACTTACCGCTTAGTCAAAAATACCTCTGAGGAAGTCGAATTCACCTTGATTTCTCACTATGACCGCGATGGCTCGGTAGAAAACCCGTTAGAGGTATACATTATCGAATACCCTATCCGCATGGTGAAAACTGATTATGGTTGGCGGATTGACGATTTTCATACAAGCAGATACGGCTAACATCAAAACGGGGCGGCCGTTTTTCCAGCCGCCCCGTTATTGAATTATTGGTTATTAATGCGCAGAAGAAGCCTTTCTGATACGTGTGATGCCTGCGGACAACCCGCCGCTGCCACAGCTTAAGATAATGCCCTCCTTCAGCGTCTTGCGCGTACCATCTGCTGGATCAACGATCTTAATATCGTCAAACGTAGAGCCACTGGTGTAACCGTACGCCAGCATCCAGTGACCATCAAGGGTCGGGCAATGGCAGATGGGCGGAATATCCATGTCAATGATTGACTTGATGTATGCGACCGTTTCGGCGTCACTCGGATATTTAGTCACATTGCCATCCTCTACGAAGCACCAACCGCGCGGGGTCTCCCACCGAACGTAACCATCGCTTTCGGTCCAATAAGGCTGCTTGCTTGGTGCAGTACCATCAAAAGAGTGAATGTTATAGATCGTGTTGTCGTGGTATGCCGCAGCCATAATGCCAGCGGTTACAGCACATCCGGCACCACGGAACCACTGATTAGTATGGCTCTTCTGACTCAGGAGAACCGGAATATCAATTGTCTTTTGCAGCGTACCGCCGCCCGGATTGGAACCCGGTTCCACAAACAGGAAGTACTGATTGCCATCACCCGTGTACGGAAGCCATTTCAGTTCGGAACCCACGACGGTGAGATATGCATTGTGTGCAGGCAGCTTCAGCCGGTACAAACCACCAAAGCTTACGACCGGTTCCAGTGTGATGACCGTATCGCTGTCAGCAGCAGAATTCAGATGCCAAACGATACAGCCCGCAGTACTGGTGTTGTAGTTCAGCGCATACCAGCCGTCGCCACGCTGAAGAACGATGCGAACCCGGTAATCGCTCCCATAGCGTTCGAGAGCCCAGCGCTGGTCGGGGTTGTTGGTGCGGGCATACATAGTGACCTTTTCGCCATTGCTGACGATACCATCTTCATGGTCGCCAGAAAGGTTCACATACTTGCCGCTACCAGAGTTGTAAATTTCATAGTAATGGTTATACTCGAAATCCATTGTATTAACCTCCTTTATGTTTGCACCTCGTCAGGTGCTTTTTGATCGATCACTAAGTAAAGAGAAGATTCCGTGTGTTTTGTAAACAGGGATTTCAAAAAATCAGAAACCGTTGATTTCGTTAGCCTTGTCAACCAATTTCTGAAGCTTGCTGGAAAGGTAGGGGCCGGGGCAGGCAGTAGCGGCATACATGCTGTGCCACGTCAAGTTTTCCCCTTTAACTAATTTGCCCAGACTGTTGCGGCGGGCGATATCTGCAACCAGCGTTACAAGAGTATTGAACGTCGTATCCGATACGGGCCAATCTGGAGCACCCGCGCTGTTAGAGGTTTCAATCGTTACTGCGCGGCAGTTTGCCTCCCAGTTACCGTTCGTCCAGGCCACATCATTCTCGTGGACATACTGGCCGATACTGGTTTCAGAAACACCGTAGTGGGAAGACCCCTTTCGTCCTTCACGCTGCCACAGTGCGCCCAGCGCGTCAATGGTCAAAATGCTTGCGCAATGGTGAATTGTGATTTCAGAAATAGTCCCACCCTGTGCTTTGCGGTCTTTCGTGTAATTTTCTTCGTAAGCCGGAATAAATTTGGTTACCAGCTTCGAATCGGGAACATTAGAGACTTCTCCGCTATCACTGCCATCACTGCCGGTGCCAGGTTCCAAAATGGTGAACATCTGTTCTTCTTCGCCCGTATAGGCACTCCATTTTAGGGCAGTGCCAACAGCCGTCAGGTAAATGCTGCGGTCCCGCAGCATAAGATAATAAGTATTGGGGCGATTTTCTACCTCAACGGTAGTAATAACCGTGTCAGTATCATCCGCGGTATTCAGGTGCCAAACGATGCAATTGGTGTTTCGCGTATTATAGTTCAACGCGTACCAGCCTTCGCCCCGCTGCAAAACAATTCGGACATTGCCATTGCCTCCGAAATTTTCCAACGCCCAACGCTGATCAGGGTTGTTCGTGCGGTTGAAAAGGTTAACCGTTTCACCGTTTTTTACGGTACCATCCTCGTGATTGCCCAGGACGTTCACGTATTTACCCGTAGCTACGTTCTGAATCTCGTAGTAATGGTTGAATTCGTATGCCATTTTTAATTCTCCTTTTTTCATCTTTTTGAGTGGCCGCTCAAAAAGTAAAGAGAGCAAATACTGTAAAATGTAAATCGCGTTTACATTTTGCGGTATTTACTCTCTTTGAATAGTAAATGAACAAAAGGAGAACTTATTGAGATATGCAAACAGATTCTGTTGAAAAGGCTGCCGGTGTTGGTGCCATTGGCTTATGGGCCGCAATGCACGGCTGGCTTGGTTGGCTTGTTGTCTTGTATGCTGCCTGTATGATGCTGGATTGTCTAACCGGCACAGCACAAGCCATTAAAAATGGCGAATGGAGTTCCCATAAAGCCAGGCAAGGCTTGTGGCATAAAGGTGGGAGCATCATTATGGTTTTTGTCAGTGTCTTGACCGACATTTTGCTTGGATTAACGCTGAATCACATTTCAGGACTTACGCTTCCTTTTAATTATGATATGCTGCTTACACCCATCGTCCTGTTTTGGTACATTGTATCCGAATTGGGGAGTATTCTGGAAAACGCAGAAAAGATGGGAGCATCGATTCCTCCATTACTAAAAAACGCTATTGAGAAAATGCGTGACAGTGATAATGATAAACATAATACTTCCATATAAAATTCATATCATGAAGATATTGCAGGCGTTGATTTTAAATGGGCGTAAACAAAAACAGCCGCCCGCCAGTCAGTGAACCGGCGGGCGGCTATTTTGCTTATTAGTGGATTCACTATTTCATCGATGTTTTTCCTTACAATTTACGTTCCGAAATAACTCATTGCGTCTGCTCTGCTTCCGTTTACATGTACCTCCAAGTGCAGATGGCTGCCTGTGGCTCGCCCAGTGTGGCCGACATAACCGATGACCTGCCCAGCCTGCACCTGCTGGCTGGTGGTGACGCAGATGCTGGAACAGTGTGCGTATAGTGTTTCCAGCCCACCGCCATGGTCGATTTGGATGTAGTAGCCGTAGCTGCCGCCCCAACTGTCAAGGCCGTTGGCAACCGTAACCGTGCCATCTGCGGCAGCAAGGATTGGCGTACCCTCGGCGCAGGCAATGTCCGTACCAGTATGGGAGCTGACCTCACCGGTGATGGGGTCCACGCGGTGACCGAACTGCGAGGTGATTGTACCCACGACAGGCAGCGGCCATTGCAGGGTGCCTGTCGGGGTGCGGGTGCTGTCCGGGGTCATAAGTTCACCGCCGCCCTGCGCAAAGCCACCGAGCAGTTCTGCCCACAGTTCCTCGTACTGCGGGTCTTGCAGCAGTTGCAGGTAGTTGTTCTGGCGAGTGGTGAAATGGTAGTTTGCGGCCATTTCGTCCGGCGTTTTGTGGGTAAGGCTTATCACAAGAACGGTTTCGGTGATTTCTGTGGTGGTGGGGTTGCCGTTCTCGTCGGTAGTATCTATGGTGACAGTCTCCGGGTGGGTGGAGTAGTCCACTTCGTTCATCGCCCACATAGTTTCCTGCAGCTTGTCCACTTGATCTTCCGTCAGCGCCGCCACGGGTGCGCCCTGCTCATTACCTGATACATACGAAGAAAAGACCGCCAAGACATCCTGCCAACGAATGTAGTACACGTCATCGTTGGCTTTAATGTCTTGGCGGTCATGTTGTACGGTGTCGGAGATTTCTTCCAGCCTGCCGCGGTATTCTTCCGTCAGGGTTTCCACCGCTTGCTGCACGGTGATGGTATCTGCGCTTGGCGCGTTGGCGGCAAAGAATATGCCGTAGGCCGAGCCGGACACAAACGCCACAAGGCTGATGACAATTATAATGCTGAGTGCCACGCTGATGCCTGTGACAATGGCCGTGACAAGGCTGCGCAGACTGGCGAGAAAATGCCGGATGGCCGAGCGCACCGCCGTAGCGGTCTTACGGGTGTTGGCGGCGGCTTTCTGCATGGCAAGCTGCACTTGGCGGGTGCGGGTCTGCACTTGGGCTTGAGTTGTTATGTTCCGCACAGTTTCATTTGCGGCGGTGCGCAGCTGGCGCTGGCCTTGGGTCACGCCGCGAATGTCGCGCGGAGCGGTTTTGGCGGTGTCGACCTTTTCCTTTGCCCGCTGGCGGGGCAAATCCGCCCCACGGTGCGGGCGCGGCTCTGCGTCGGGCAGCGTGCCACGCCGTGCCTGTTTGGGGCCTACACCGCGCTCACCGGCGGTGTAGGCGCGGGAGGTTTCGACCTGCTCTGCGGTGTGCCGCTCCCGATATTTTTCGATTTGCTTGCGGGCAAACTTGCGACTCTGCTGCACGGTGAAATCGGTATTTTGCTGGATAGCGGAATGGGATGTATCGGTCACCATCCCGCCGGTGTCGTTGGCCGTGGTATAGTCGCCATCTCCTTGCGCAGAGGTACTTTCCCGCAGTTTTGCTCGACTTTTTTCCTTGGTCTCTGTCCACGCCTTTTTCAGCGCCGCTTTCGGAATTTTTTCCGCAGAATCACTTTTCGGCGCACGCTCGGTTGGCTTTTCTTTTATCTCTTTCATGGCATCCTCCCTGTCATAAATTATTCAAATAGAATTTCAAAATCGTTCAAACGGCTTTTAAATTCTGCACACAAGTGGCCGTTATAATAAGTCTCGTAATCAAGAAACAAACGCGGGAAACATCCCGCACCTACACACTGTGCCTTAGACCATGCCAGAGCAATCGCTCGGTCAAGGCCAGACAACAAATTAGGCTAAAAAGCCATTACATATAAATTGCCGCTGCATCTTATATTTTTCGAGATGCAGCGGTTTTCTTTGCAATTATGAAAAAATGTCGCTATAATAGGAATATATCTTTGAAACACGAGGTTTCTCCCATGAATCTGTATATCAGCGCCGCCGAGTATGATTACCACACTCTGCTGAAAGTGGCCGAGATGGCCGGGCTTGCCGGAATCATCGGCTTTCACGAAGCCGGTGACGGCTATCTGGTAACTTTCCCGGATGGCGAAAACACCGAAGCCCTCGTCAACGATTATAAAGGTCGGCTGCGGGATTTGGAAAATAATATTTGGATGCACTGAAAGCCACATAATATTATCAATTTAGGAGTGCTATTATGCTTGATGATTCAACCAATAAATTCGCTATAATTCTAAGAAACGAAGATTTACAAAATTATGCGGGCGATGCCTTTTATAATTTGGTAAAAGCTGTTACGATTCACGATACGGGAGCAGCTGTCGATGGAATCAAAGATGTCAAAGATTTCGTTTTCTATATTCCCAACGCTCTATTTTGGGATAAAATGCAGCGATACCTGTTTGGTACTTTCAAATGCTATAAGGAACAGGTTAAAATGTCCAGCAAATTCACGAAAGACAATTCAGATTATCTCAAATTTGTGAAAAGGCAAATTCATCTGATTGACAAAATGGATGCCGATGAAAAAATTGATTATTATGCTAATCTTACCCGTTGCTTTTTGTTAAGCGACATGGACCTTGCACTATACTATAAGCTCGCCAACTTTATTTCTATATGTATTCCAGAAGAACTTTCTTACATTCAAAATTTCGATTATGATAAAAAAGCCGATTTAAACACTATGATTTCTTCACTCTATCACTATGGTCTATTTGATCAAATTGAGTGTGAACAAGGCGGTGCCAATTATGTACTATCCGATTTTGCAAAAGCATTAAAGTCCTCATCATTAAACTTTGATGAAGGCTTTTACACCGAAAAGCGCATCCTAACATATAATGATATAAAGCCATTAAATATAGCAGAACCTCTATCATGGGAAAATCTTGATGGAGGCAGCTATTAAAGACTTTGTATTTTCACTTGAGCCCCAATTTCCATATCGATTCAATCTTTAAAATAGGGATTAACTGTCCGGCGGCCCTTTATTTTTATAATTCATGGGATTACTCCTTTCTTGCTTCATCCGGCTTGGTCGTCATCAAGCCATAGAGCTTCGTATTTTTCGGAAAACTGTTGGTAAAAGGCACGATATTGCCTGCGCACCGAATCAGCCCGCAGCCCGCGAGGACGTTGGTGACGTAGCTCAACTGGTTGTCGGAAATGTTCAGCAGCTTCGCCAGTTCTGCGCGGTCGGTGGCGCTCTGGTTCAGCATCACGAGAAATTCCGAGTTTGCCAGCATCAGGCGGGCGGTGTCGGAGCGCAGCAGTTCGTCCACGTTCTGCGTCAGCCCGGTCACAAGGCCGTTGTACTTGCGGATGCGCTTCCACAACTTGTAAAAGAAATTAGCGCTGTACTCATAGCGGAACAAAATGTAAAACTCATCGCAAAAAATCCACGTTCTGCGGCCTTTCTTCCAGTTCTGGATGACGCGGTTATAAATCGCATCCAGCGTCACCAGCATCCCCAGCGGCATAAGCTGCTCGCCCAGTTCACGGATGTCGTAGGCGATGATCCGCGCCTGCGTGTCCACATTGGTGTGCCGGGCAAAGGTGTTCAGCGTACCGGTAATGAACAACTCAGACGACAGCGCCAGTCCCTGCGCTTCGGGTTCCGGCTGCATTTGGAGCAGACGATAAAAGTCCTGCAGCGTGGGCGGTGTGCCCTTGTAGCCGTTGCGGATATAGGGCAGGTACACCTGCTCGGTGCAGCGACCGAGGATGGACTTTTCTTTCGCGGTCACCATGCCGTCACCGATGAGCTGCTCGAACAGCGACAGCACAAACTCGGATTTGGACACAATCGGGTTTCGCTCGTCACCGTAGGCGCGGTCCATGTCCAGCGCGTTGATGTGGGTGTCGGACGTGGCCGAGATGCGGATGACTTCACCGCCAAGGGCTTCGGTCAGATAGCCGAACTCCGACTCCGGGTCGAGGATGAGAATATCATCCTCGGTGGAAAGCGCGATCTGCACGATTTCTTCCTTGGCGCTCATGCTTTTGCCGGAACCGGACACGCCCAAACGAAAACTGTTGCCGTTCAGCAGCAAGCGGCGATCTGCCACGATCATGTTCTTGCTGACGGCGTTCTGCCCATAGTACAGACCGTTCGGCTCCA
>OHXC01000978.1_pt1 | contig 10715 bp, 7 predicted proteins | sample 1579891 | NCBI WGS metagenome assembly OHXC01 (sample SAMEA3882531, study PRJEB24775) | human gut metagenome | biome: human-associated habitat; feature: intestine environment; material: feces | place: Netherlands | collected 2009/2010
CCAACCTTTTGCGAATTTAGCTATAATTCCACAATCCAAACAGGTATACTCCTTTCATGTCGTGTAGGAAATACGTAGACAAAAAGGAGGTTATGTGATGGTAAGTATTGTTCTTGCTAGCCACGGGGACTTGGCAGCTGGAATCAAGCAGACGGGCTCGATGGTCTTTGGCGATCAGCCGTCTGTTGCCGTGGTCTCGCTCGAGCCGAGCATGGGCCCCGACGATTTCCGTGCCAAGGTCGAGGAAGCAGTCGCTTCCTTCGAGGACCAGGAGCAGGTGCTCTTCCTCGTTGATCTGTGGGGCGGCACGCCGTTCAACCAGATCAGCGGACTCATCGAGGGCCACGATTCCTGGGCTATCGTCACCGGTGTCAACCTGCCTATGCTCATCGAGGCATATTCGCAGCGCTTTGACGCAAAGAACACTGCACATGCGATCGCAAAACATCTCGTGACTGAGGCTAAGGCTGGCGTGCGCGTCAAGCCCGAGTCTCTGGAGCCCGAGGAGAAGAAGCCGGCTGCGGCCGCCGCTGCTCCTGCAGGCGCCATCCCTCCGGGAACGGTCATCGGCGATGGGCACATCAAGATCGCCCACGTCCGTATCGACACCCGTCTGCTTCATGGTCAGGTGGCCACCACGTGGACCAAGCAGATCAACCCCAACCGCATCATCGTGGTTTCCGACGGCGTTGCTCACGACGAGCTCCGCAAGACCATGATCGAGCAGGCTGCCCCTCCGGGAGTCCATGCCAACGTCGTGCCCATCAAGAAGATGGCCGAGGTCGTCAAGGACACGCGCTTTGGTGACACCAAGGCCATGCTGCTCTTTGAGAACCCGCAGGATCTGCTCAAGGCCATCGAGGCCGGCGTCGACATCAAGGAAGTCAACATCGGTTCCATGGCTCACTCCAAGGGCAAGGTCGTCGTCACCAACGCCGTCGCTATGGGCGATGATGACGTTAAGACTCTCGAGGCCCTCAAGGCCAAGGGCGTCAAGTTCGAGGTCCGCAAGGTTCCTTCGGATTCCTCCGAGGATCTCGACGCCATGTTGAAGAAAGCTAAGGCCGAACTGGCCGCTCAAGCATAGTAAAGGAGGGTCCGATACATGTCTGCAATCACTATTCTGCTTGTTGCGATTGTCGCGTTGCTTGCCGGTATGGAAGGCATTCTGGATGAGTTCCAGTTCCATCAGCCGCTCGTGGCATGCACGCTTATCGGTCTCGTAACCGGTCACCTTCAGGAGGGCATCCTCCTGGGCGGTTCGCTCCAGATGATGGCCCTTGGCTGGGCTAACGTCGGCGCCGCTGTCGCGCCTGACGCCGCTCTGGCCTCGGTCGCTTCTTCGATCATCATGGTGCTCGCCCTCAACGGTGGCGCCACCGATTCGGCCAAGGCCGTTACCACCGCTATCGCCGTCGCCGTCCCGCTGTCGGTCGCTGGTCTGTTCCTGACCATGATCTGCCGTACCATTGCTACCGCTATCGCTCACGCCATGGACGGTTGCGCCGAGAAGGGCGACTTCTCCGGCATCGAGCGCTGGCAGTATGCTGCCATCCTCATGCAGGGCCTTCGTATCGCCATCCCGGCAGTGCTTCTGTGCGTCATCCCGGCCGAGGCCGTTACCAACGCGCTTAACGCTATGCCCGACTGGCTGTCCGGCGGCATGGCTGTCGGCGGCGGCATGGTCGCTTCCGTCGGTTACGCCATGGTCATCAACATGATGGCCACCAAGGAGACCTGGCCGTTCTTCGTCCTCGGCTTTGTCCTTGCTGCCATCCCTCAGCTCACGCTGATCGCCCTTGGCCTCATCGGCATCTCCCTTGCCCTCATCTACCTTGGCCTTAAGGATCTGGCCAAGCAGGGTGGCGGCATGGGCGGTGGCTCCGGCGACCCGCTCGGCGACATTCTGAACGATTACGAGTAGGAGGGGAGTGATACATATGGCAGAGAACAAGATTCAGCTCACCAAGGCTGACCGCAAGAAGGTTTGCTTCCGTCATCAGTTCCTTCAGGGCTCGTGGAACTACGAGCGTATGCAGAACGGCGGCTGGTGCTTCGCAATGATCCCTGCGATCAAGAAGCTCTACACCAGCAAGGATGACCAGATTGCCGCTCTTAAGCGCCACCTGGAGTTCTATAACACCCACCCCTATGTTTCCGCCCCCGTCATTGGCGTTACCCTCGCTCTCGAGGAGGAGCGCGCCAACGGTGCCCCGATTGACGACGTCGCCATTCAGGGCGTCAAGGTCGGTATGATGGGCCCGCTCGCCGGCGTCGGCGACCCCGCCTTCTGGTTCACCCTTCGCCCGATTCTGGGCGCTCTGGGCGCTTCCCTGGCCCTGTCCGGCAGCATCGCCGGTCCGTTGCTGTTCTTCTTCGCGTGGAACATCATCCGTTACGCCTTCCTGTGGTACACGCAGGAGTTTGGCTACAAGGTCGGCTCCTCCATCGCCAAGGACCTCTCCGGTGGTCTGATGGGCAAGGTCACCGAGGGCGCTTCCATCCTGGGTATGTTCATCATCGGCGCCCTGGTCGAGCGCTGGGTGTCCATCTCCTTCACCCCGGTCGTCTCCAAGGTCACGCAGTCTGCTGGCGCCTTTATCGACTGGGCTAACCTGCCCTCCGGTTCTGAGGGTGTCAAGGAAGCACTGACGATGTATAACTCCATCGGTGCTAACGCCCTTGATCAGGTGAAGGTCACCACGCTTCAGGCCAACCTTGATCAGCTCATCCCCGGCCTTGCCGCCGTGTGCCTGACCCTGCTGGTCTGCAAGCTCCTCAAGAAGAAGGTCAGCCCGATCGTCATCATCCTGGCTCTCTTCGCCGTCGGCATCATCGGTCGCTTCTGCGGCTTCATGTAAGCACGCTTCGGCTTAAGACCGAGAATTGCTAGGCAAGGGCTTTTGAGCCATTGAAACGGACCGCACCCGGTGGGTACACTGGATGCGGTCCGATTGTTTTATTTGGAGGGCGAGGCGCGCATGGCGCAATCTCAGAACAGCACGGTCGATCTGGCAACGCCGGCAACCTGCCTGATGGGGCTTACCAGCCACGGTAACGTGATGGTGGGCAATAAGGCGTTTGAGTACTATAACGAGCGCAATCCCGAGGATTATATTCAAATCCCGTGGGACGAGGTTGACTATATTGCCGCCGAGGTTTTGCGCGGCACCAAGAAGATCACGCGTTTTGCCATCTTTACCAAGGATACCGGCCACTTTACGTTTTCGACGCGCGATGACAAAGAGACGTTGCGTGCGGTTCGCAAGTACGTCGACGAGGACAAGCTCGTGCGTTCGCCCGACTTTATCGATGTGACGGCCAAGGGCGCCAAGAGCATCCCCTCCGTTATCAAAAACCTCTTCCACAAAGGTAACTAGCTCCTCATAAGTTGCGGTGAAATAGTTCCTAAATACGGCTTTAGATGCTTCAGACAGGAACTATTCCACCGCAACTTCGAAGTCTAGTCATGCGACGTATTGCGATGCAGTAAATCTGCTACACTAGTACAACATGCCTCCGTAGCTCAGGGGATAGAGCACCGCTCTCCTAAAGCGGGTGTCGACGGTTCGAATCCGCCCGGGGGCACCAGAAGTAAATGCAGGTCAGACGGTATAAATCGTCTGACCTGCTTTCTTATATAAGGGCATCGTTAACGTCAGTTGGGTAGAATTTGGGTAGAAAGTTTTTTTGTGAAGGGCTATGCCCAAAGTCCGGTTTCCAACCCTTCCCACAGCCTACGGCCTTATAAGAAGCCCTTCGGCCATGGAAAGCGTTGAAAACCTAGGATGACGTTGCTGTGAGATGGGCGAGTTTCCAACAGCCCCCGGCGTCTTCGGGTTTCGCCTGGGACCCTGCGACACCGTGGACCGTCGAAAACTCGCCCTTCCGCTTGGAAGAGGGCTTTTACCCCTTAAAATTGTCCGAAAGTGACAACGACGCAGGAGGTCCGGTATGCCTGCCAGCAAGAAAGAGGCAAAAGAGTTCGTCAAGCGGTGGCAGAAGCGCCTTGCCGCCATCCCCGCGGGCTCCAACAACGAGCAGCAGGACACGCAAAAGTTCTGGGTCGACCTGCTCATCAACGTCCTGGGCATCCCGTCCAACACCATAGACAGCTTCGTTGACTTCGAGCGGAAGGTGAGAGGCCGTCGCATCGACGTGTTCGTCTCTGACCACAACTTTCTCTGCGAGCAGAAGTCGTGGGGCATCGACCTCGATAAGCCCGAACCCAGGAACGGCGGCATGGAGACTCCGCTCCAGCAGGCCATGTGGTACGCGCGGCACCTGCCGTACTCCGAGCGCCCCCGCTGGGTGATGACATGCAACTTCGAGACCTTCCGTCTCTACGACCTCGACAACGAGAGGCCCGAGGACACCGTGCAAGAGTTTTCCCTCGAAGAGCTCCAGGACAGTCTGTATCTCTTGTCCTTCCTGACCTCCAACGAGACGAGCCGCCTGCACAAGGAGCAGCAGCTCTCCATCGAGGCCGGGGCCTACGTCTCCAGGCTCTACGATGCCCTCGCCAAGCAGTACCACCACATCGAGGAGAAGGACGAGCGCGCGCAGGAGGAGCAGCGCTCGCTCAACGTGCTCATCACCCGAATCATCTTCTTGCTCTACGCCGAGGACGCCGACCTCCTACAATCGCACCAGGCGTTCGGTAGGTACTGCGAGGGTGACCCTGCCAAGCTCCGCCGCAAGCTGGTGGACCTGTTCGAGGCGATCGACACGCCCCTGGATAAGCGGGACGAGTACATGGACGAGGACCTCGCGGCCTTCCCGTACGTGAACGGCGGTCTGTTCGCCGACTCCTCCATCATCGTCCCGCAGATGACCCCGGAGATCCTCGAGGCCATCACCGACGCGTCCCAGGACTTCGACTGGCGCGAGATCTCGGGCGTAATCTTCGGCGGCGTGTTCGAGGGAACGCTGAACCCCGAGACCCGCCATGCCGGGGGCATGCACTACACGAGCGTGGAGAACATCGAGCGCTGCCTCAGGCCGCTCTTCCTCGACGAGCTGTGGGATGAGCTGCACGAGGCCGAGGGCGAGAGGACGGCGGCGAAACGCAAGCAGGCCCTGGCGAGGCTGCACGACAAGGTTGCCTCCATCACCATCGGCGACCCCGCGTGCGGCTCGGGCAACTTCCTTACCGAGGCGTACCGGCAACTGCGCACCATCGAGAACCGAATCATCGAGGACGAGCTCAGCGAGGAGACCGGCAACGCGGGGCAGACGTCCCTCGTCATTGCGCAGGACAGCCCTGTCCGCGTGTCCCTGGACCAGCTGTACGGCATCGAGATAAACGACTTCGCCGTCTCGGTCGCTAAGACCGCCCTTTGGATCACCGAGGAGCAGATGCTCCGAAAGACGCAGGAGATATACGTCGACTATGACTTCGACTTCCTGCCGCTCAGGAGCCTCAGCAACCTTCATGAGGGCAACGCCCTCAAGACCGATTGGTCCGAGGTGTTTCCCGATGACCTCACGTACCTCGTGGGCAATCCGCCCTTCCTTGGGGCCCGTAACCAGTCCAAGGAGCAGAAGGCAGAGCTCCTTGAGGTCTTCGATGGTGCGAAGAACGCAGGCAACATCGACTACTGCGGGGCCTGGTACATGAAGGCTGCGAGGTTCACGCAGGGAAAGCGCACGCGCTGCGCCCTGGTTTCTACCAACTCGATATGTCAGGGCGAGCAGGTCGCCAACCTCTGGAAACCCCTGCACGACCTGGGTATCCACATCGACTTCGCGCACAACACCTTCCGCTGGGACAACGAGGCAGCAGACAAGGCACACGTGTTCTGCGTCATCGTGGGCTTCTCGCGCGAGGTTGGGGCCAAGACGCTCTTCTATCACGCAACGCCCGATTCTGACGAAGAGCAGATTTCCGTGGCCCGAATCAATGCTTATCTTAAAGACGCTCCGGACGTTTTTGTCTACAGCAGAAGTAAGCCATTATCAGATGTTCCAGAAATGGGAATAGGCTCCCAGCCTATAGACGACGGCAATTACCTTTTCACTGATGAGCAGAAAATCGAATTCTTGCAAATTGAACCTGGTGCAGAGAAATTCTTTCACAAGTGGCTTGGATCACAAGAATTTATCCGTGGCAAAAGCCGTTGGTGTTTATGGCTTGGGAACGCAAATTGGGATGAGCTAAAGAATCTGCCTAAATGCAGGGAAAGGGTTGAAGCGGTGCGCCGGTATCGGCTCAAGAGCAAGAGAAGTCAGACCGTTAAGGCTGCAGAGTGCCCTGCCCATTTTGGAACTGAAATCCTGTCGGATACAGATTCAATCTTGATACCAGAGGTTTCATCAAGCCGAAGGCGATACATCCCAATGGGGTTCGTCGATGCTGAGGTCTTTTGTAGCAATAAAGTTCGTCTTATCCCAAATGCAACTCTCTATCAATATGGGGTGTTGCAGTCCCAATTTCATAATGCATGGGTTAGGGTCGTGACCGGAAGACTGAAAGATGATTATCAGTACTCGGCTGGTATTGACTACAACAACTTCGTCTGGCCCGAGCCCACGGAATCCCAACGCGAAGAAGTTGAGCGTTGCGCCCAAGCCGTGCTCGACGCCCGGGATGCCCAAGAAGGTGCGACGCTCGCGGACATGTACGATCCCAAGAACGAAACGTTCTTCCCCGAGCTGATGTCTGCGCATAAGGCGCTCGACGCTGCTGTCGAAGCTGCCTATGGCGTCGACTTCGGTGGGGATGAGGAGAAGATAGTCGCCCATCTTTTCAACCTGTACGCCAAGAAGATCGGTGAACTATAGTGCCAAATTCCATCTATAACCCCATATCGCTGGAGGTTGGTAACATCCTGAAGGACGTTCAGACGGGCAAGATCGGTCTGCCCGACCTGCAACGACCCTTCGTGTGGGGCAACGAAAAGGTCCGCGACCTGCTTGATTCCATGCTCCGCGGATACCCTATCGGCTATGTGATGCTGTGGGACTCTCCGAGCGACAACGCGGGCAAGAAGTCTGCCATAGGCTCGAACCAAAAGGTGTATGCCGTCCCCAAGTCCCTTGTCATCGACGGACAGCAGAGACTCACCGCTCTCCCGAGCTCGCTGTACGGCGTGTCCGTGCGAGACAAGAACTTCAGGGAGCGTACGGTGAAGGTCGCCTACGACCCCATCGCACGCTCATTCAAGAATGCCGACGCCTCGACCGAGAAGGATTCGCGCTATGTGCCGGACGTATCCGAGGCCTTCGCGGCGAACCACGACAACAAGCTGAGCGCCTATCGCAGGGCGTTCATCAAGCGCCTTAACGAGGCGAATGCCAAAAAGGGAGAACCCGAACTCGACGATGACGGCGAGGATGCCGTCGAGAGCGGGCTCAACGCATTACTCGGGCTTGAGCGTTATCTTCTGCCGACGCTGGAGATTTCCGAATCGGCTGACGAGGAGACCGTATCGGACATCTTCGTGCGTGTGAACTCGCAAGGGCAGGCGCTTAAGCAGGATGACTTCATCATGACCCTGCTTTCGGTCTACGAACCTGCCATGAGGGAGCGTATAGAGGAGTTCTGCGCCATGAGCCATGCGCCCGCAAAGGGCACCTCGTACAACCCGCTCATGACCGTCTCGCCGACGCATATCATTCGCGCCACGGTGGGCGTGGGGTTCAAGAGGGGTCGCCTGCGTTATGCCTACCAGATTCTTCGCGGGCGAGATCTCAAGACAAAGGAAACGACGCCCGAGACGCGGGCCGAGAACTTTGCCACGTTTGGTCGCGCCCTCGATCTCGTGCTCGACTTGAACAACTGGCATGCCTTCATCAACACGCTGGCGGAGGCGGGCTACGTCTGCTCTGACCAGGTGGGGTCGGGCAACGCGCTCATGTTCTGCTATGCGTTCTACCTTATCGGGCGCTATGAGTTCGACATGGAGCCACTGGCTGTGCGCGGGCTCGTGCGGCGCTGGTATTTCGCCGCAGCCATAACGGGGCTCTATGTGGGGTCCTTCGAATCCGAGTTCGAGCAGCAGCTTAACGACGTCTCGCGCCTTGAGACCGCCGATGAGTTCCGGGCGTACTTCGACCGTAGACTCGCTGCCATCATGACGGACGATTATTTCTCCATCACGCTGCCCAGCTCCCTCGACGCAAACGAGGCGACGGGCCCGACCTGGTGGGGCTTCGTCGCGGCTCAGGTCGTGCTCGGTGCCAAGGCGCTGTTCAGCACGGCCCCTCTTTCTCAACTGCTGCTTACCGGCTCATCAGGTTCCAAAAAGGCTCTGGACAAGCATCATCTGTTCCCAGATAACTACCTGAAGGCCAAGGGCTACCTTTCACAGCGCAGCAACCGAGGCAACTTCACCCTTGTTGACTACCAGAACAACATCTACATCTCGGATGATGCCCCGAATGAGTACGTCAGGAGGTACCGTGAAGCCCTGGGCGAGGACGAATACCGCCGCAACTGCGAGGAACACGCCCTGCCCCTCGGATTCGAAGAGCTTGATTACGAGGACTTCCTCGGTCAGCGCAGGAGGCTAATGGGTGAGCTCGTGAAGAGGGCATATGAGCGACTGTAGATTTCGGACTAGTCTTTGGGGGTCATGTTGACTAAGGTTTTCATATCCTACGCATGGGAAAGCGAAGAACACCGCGAATGGGTAAAGGCGCTGGCCGACCGCCTTCTGTCGGACGGGATCGATGCAGTCCTGGACCAATATGATCTCGAGCTGGGTGACAGGTTGCCGCAGTTCATGGAGCAGTCGGTCAGGTCGTCGGACTATGTTCTTATCGTCTGCACCCCAGCATATAAGCAGAAGGCCGATGCGAGAATCGGCGGGGTTGGATACGAGGGCCATATCATCAGCGGAGAACTGTTCTCTGGGCATAATGAGAGGAAGTTTATCCCGGTAATAAAGGAAGGGGGCGTTGAGGAAAGCCTCCCGACCTTCCTCAAGGGGAAATTGGCGGTCGACTTGGGCGATGGGGTCGAGTCTCGTGGCTATAACGATTTGCTTGCGACTCTTTATGGGGTCAAGAAGAAGCCGTCGGTTGCGCCCAAGCGCCGCATCGCTCAGACGTCTTCGAAAAAACGCGAAGAAGAGGGCGAGGGCTCTGAGCCCATCAGAATCGTCGGTATTGTGGTCGATGAGGTGGGAGAACCGAGGAACGACGGAACGAGGGGGAGTGCCCTGTACGAAGTGCCGTTCCGATTGTCGAGACGCCCCAGCTCTCTGTGGTGCGAGCTCTTCTTGAAGTCCTGGGACTTGCCGCCAAGATTTACCACCATGCATAGGCCACATATCGCATCGGTTGCCGGTGACGAAATAGTCCTCAACGGGACCACCATCGAAGAGGTGAGGGACTACCACCGCGACACCCTCATCCTGTGCGTGGAAGAAGCCAACAGGCTTGAGGCCGAATACCTTGAGAGGGAACAAAAGCGTCGAGCGCGTGAAGATGCCTCCCGGGCAGCCTATAGGAAGAACGTTGAGAACGTCGCCGGGACGATTGATTTCTAGCTCGGCCGCTTGCGCGAGGGCGTAGCCATCGGCCTCGCGGCCGATGGGTCCCGCTTATGGGCGGCCCCTGCGACGCGCGGAATCGCTCTCGTTGCGGCTCTCTGTAACGCTCCCATGGGTCGCATTTCGTCTAGCTCCGCTCGCGCCACCCTTCCCGTCGCCCGCATCATCAGGGCTGCATCGGTTAGAATCGTGTGTGCGACGCATTCCGTGCGCGGGCGGCCGAAGACTTGATCGGAGGTCCCCAATTGCTGAAATTCCTTAACGCGCTCGCCGCCCTTGCGACGGTCGGCACGTTCATCATTGCGTTTCTTGATTCGTATGAGGTTCGGTTTAAGGTCCGTAGGCGCACGCGCGGTGCGGACGGTTCTCGGCGTTTGCGCCGCAAGCGCAAATAAAAACGGCCGGGGTTGCAGCCCGGCCGTTTAACACGTTAGAAAACTAGGCCGCCCGCGCTCCTTAACACTTACGCGGGATGCGTCGTTTTCTAAAAACATTCTACCCGTCCGGCTGCGGGTCCGTCTACATTTTCCAAATCAAATCACCAGATGCCTACTGAGAAACGCAAAGCGCCCGCTTGCTGGGGGAGCAAGCGGGCGCCTGTGAGCGAATATGTTTGCGGCGAGAGCCGTAATGAGCGGTTGGGTGGCGACTAGTTGGTCGTACCGGAATCGTCGCCCGTGCTCGTGCCCGAACCCGAGCCCGAGCCAGAAAGTGCAACCGTCAGCGTAATCGTGCTGTCGGTGGACTGCTTGCCGGTGGGGGAGACGCCCGTAACGGTGGCATCCTCGTTACCGCTCACGGGATTGCCGTTCTGGTCACAGAAGCCGATGTTATAGAAACCGGCGTTGTTGAGTGCGGTGACGGCGGCGGAAATGCTCTTACCGTACAGGTTGCCCGGGACGGCGGCCTTGCCGGACTTCTTGGCAATGACGACGGTAATCGTGGCGCCGGGCTTCTGCTTGCCGCTGGGGTTCCAGCTGATCACGGTGCCCTCGGTAACCGAGTCGTTCTCCTGGTAGCTAACGTCGACGCCAAAGCCTGCCATATCGAGGGCGTTGCGCGCCTGGGCCTCGGTCATGTCGGTCAGATCGGGGACGGACGTGGTATCCGGGCCGCTCGAGACCTTGTACGAGATGGTCGTGCCCTTCGCGACTTCCTTACCGGCTTCGGTGCCCTGCTCAAAGACCTGGCCCTCATCGGCCTCGTTGGCCTCCTCGG
>OHXC01000981.1_pt1 | contig 10691 bp, 8 predicted proteins | sample 1579891 | NCBI WGS metagenome assembly OHXC01 (sample SAMEA3882531, study PRJEB24775) | human gut metagenome | biome: human-associated habitat; feature: intestine environment; material: feces | place: Netherlands | collected 2009/2010
TGGGCGGCGTGCGGGACGAAGCCGAGATCCGCGGCCACCGCCGCACCTACATCGGTGCTATGCCCGGCAAGATCATCAGCGCCATGATCACCGCTAAGTCCTCCAACCCCCTGATGCTGCTGGACGAGATCGACAAGCTGGCAGGGGACTTCCGGGGCGACCCGGCGGCAGCTCTGCTGGAAGCGCTGGACCCGGAGCAGAACAGCACCTTCAACGACCATTTCATTGATATCCCGTTTGACCTGAGCCATGTGCTCTTTATCACCACCGCCAACGACTTGGGCAGCATCCCCGGCCCGCTGCGGGACCGCATGGACGTCATCGAGCTGCCCAGCTATACCCGCGTGGAAAAATACAACATTGCCCGCAAACATTTGCTGCCCAAGCAGCTCAAGGCCTGCGGTCTGACCGGCAAGGTCACCATGAACCAGAGCGCACTCTACGGCATCATCGACGGGTACACCCGCGAGGCCGGTGTGCGTAATCTGGAGCGCACCATCACCAGTGTGCTGCGCAAGTGTGCCCGCAAGATCGCTTCCGGCGAGGTGGAGAGCGTAGCCGTGACTGCCGCCATGCTGGAGGAACTGCTGGGCCCCCGCATCGTCAAGCCGGACTTCCTCAACCGTACCAACGCTGTGGGCATCGCCAACGGTTTGGCATGGACGAGTGTAGGCGGCGAGACCCTGCCCATCGAGGTGCAGGTCATGGACAACGGCACCGGCAAGATCACCGTTACCGGCTCTCTGGGCGATGTGATGAAGGAGAGCGCACAGCTGGCAGTTACTTGGGTGCGCGTCCATGCCGAGGAATACGGCATCGACCCTGAGCGGCTGAAAAAGTGCGACCTGCACATCCACGCCCCGGAGGGTGCTGTGCCCAAGGACGGCCCCAGTGCAGGCGTCACCTTGACCACGGCACTGGTGTCCTGTCTGTCCGGCGTGCCGGTGCGCGGCGATGTGGCCATGACCGGCGAGATCACCCTGCACGGCAACGTGCTGCCCATTGGCGGCCTGCGGGAGAAGAGCATGGCTGCTTACCGCGAGGGCATGAAGACCGTGCTCATCCCCAAGGACAATGAGCCTGATCTGTATGACGTGGATGAGGAGGTCAAGAAGAACCTGACCTTCCTGCCTATGCAGAATCTCTCGCAGGTGCTGGCTGCCGCCCTGCTCAAGCCGAAAGCTGCCAAGAGCACCGCAGGCCGTCCCCGCACCAAAAAGTCCAAGGCAGGGGAGAGCCGCATCCCCGCCGCGCCTGAGAAGAACCAGCCGGGCGCTGTCTGCTGAAATAATAGAAAGGAACACGCCATGATCTTCAATAAAGCTGATTTTATTGCCAGCTATGGCATTTCCAGCCAGCTGCCCGAAAGCGACCGCCCGGAGCTGAGCTTTTCGGGGCGCTCCAACGTGGGCAAATCCAGCCTGATCAACAAGCTGTGCAACCGCAAAAATCTGGCGCGCGTGTCCAGTACGCCGGGCAAAACGGCTACCATCAACTTCTATTCCGTGGACGACTGCTATTTTGTAGATCTGCCGGGCTACGGCTATGCCAAGGTGAGCAACGCCGACCGCGAGCGCTGGGACGACCTGATCAACAGCTACTTCGAGGCGCCCCGCCACCACACCCTGCTGGTACAGCTGCTGGACTGCCGCCACGCCCCCAGCGCAGACGATCTGCAGATGCTGCGCTACCTGCACTACCACCGCATCCCTTATGTGGTGGCTCTGACAAAGGCGGATAAGCTGAAAAAAAGCCAGCTTGCCAAAACGCAGGAGGACTTTGAAAACATCTGCCGCCCCTATGGCTGTCAGAAGGTGGTGCTGACCAGCGGCGAAAACGGTTACGGCATCCCGGAACTGCAGGCAGTGCTCAACGCCGCAGTGGCTACGGAAAACGAGGAAGCGGAGTAACGCCATGGCTTACAACGAATTTGCCTATTTCTACGATGAATTCAACGGCGAAGCGGACTACGACGCCCTGTACAGCCAGATCCATGCAAAGCTGGAAGCCCACGGCATCCATGACGGCATTGTAGCCGACCTTGGCTGCGGCACCGGGGAACTGACCCTGATGCTGACGCAGGCAGGCTACGATATGATCGGCATCGATCAGTCGGAGGAGATGCTCTGCGTGGTGCGGGATAAGGCCGAGCAGCTGGGACTTTCCGGTCGTTTGCTGCTGCTCCGGCAGGACCTGCTCAAGCTGGATCTTTACGGCACCATCCGGGCGGCGGTATCTACCTTTGATACCTTCAACCACATTCCGGATCTGGATACCGCCATTGCCAACGCGGGCTTTTTTATGGAAAAGGGCGGCGTGTTTCTGTTTGATATGAACACCCCCTATAAGCACCGGAAGGTTCTGGGCGATAACGAATTCACCTTTGAGGAAGAGGATGCTGCCTGCGTGTGGCGCAACCACTATAACGCCGCCGACCGCAAGGTGGAGATCACGGTGGACATTGATTATCACGAGACCGGCGAGCATTTCCACGAGGAATTCTGCGAGTATACCTATGATCTGGCTACCATCCGTGCATCGCTGGAAAAGCACGGCTTTGCGCTGGAAAGTGTCTGCGATGGCGAGACTTTTGGCCCGCTGACCGAGGAAAGCCAGCGCTACTTCTTCTGCGCAACAAAACAGTATACACAACTGGAGGAATAACCTATGGCAAACCTGATCCGCGGCCTGTCCGAGAATGGCGGTGTCGTGTTCTGCGGTGTGGATTCCACCGATATTGTCCGTAAAGCAGAAAAGCTTCACACCACAAGCGCCACCTGCAGCGCGGCACTGGGCCGTCTGCTCACGGGTGCTACCCTGATGGGCTCCATGCTCAAGGATGACCGCGACCGCATCACCCTGCGTGTGGCGGGCGGCGGCCCTGCGGGCGTGCTCATTGCCTGCACCGACGGCACCGGCAACGTGAAGGGCTGCATTGACAATCCGCTGGTGGAGCTGCCCGCCAAAGCCAACGGCCACTTGGATGTGGGCACTGCCGTGGGCAAGGACGGCGTGCTGACCGTTATCCGGGACAACCGCCTGCAAAAGGAGCCTACGGTGGGGCAGGTGCCGCTGGTATCCGGCGAAATCGCTGAGGATCTGACCAGCTACTATGCCTACAGCGAGCAGGTGCCTACCGTGATGGCGCTGGGCGTGCTGGTGGACAAAGACCTGTCCATTCTCTGCGCCGGTGGCTTTATGGTGCAGCTGCTGCCCGGCGCTACCGATGCTGAAATCGACCAGCTGGAAAAGAACATCAGCGCCATGCCCTCTGTCACCGAGCTGCTCCATGCGGGCAAGACCCCCGAGGACATGATGCAGCTGGCACTGGCCGGCTTTACCCCCAACGTGCTGGACGAGCGCACGGTGCAGTACCAGTGCGATTGCAGCGCCGAGCGCACCAAGGAGATGCTGCTCAGTCTTGGCCGTGCCGAACTTGAGCGGATGCGGGACGAGGACCCCAACTGTGAGGTGGTGTGCCACTTCTGCCACAGCAAGTATCAGTACGACCTGAACGCCCTGCTTGCCGAGTACGATGCACAGGCTGCACAGGCCGCTGAAGCCGAACATACCGTACAATAAAAAAATCTGCTTTTCAAAAGGCGGCTGCGCAGTTATGTGCAGCCGCCTTTTTTGCTTCTGCGTTTCCGAAGCAAGTTGCTTTTATAGCTGAAGTTTTCCCTCTCGACCCCTCTCGTGAAAAGACAGGTCTGGAAAATCCGCAGATTTTCCAGACCTGTAAATAAACAATAATCTTTCCGCTGAACATGGTCAGAGCAAAGCGGAGACCATTCCAAATCGTCCGCCTTTTGTTATGTGCAGATATCTGCCGCCACGGTGTACATGGCATTATAATGCAGGGTATCCTCCTGCACCGTGCATTCCTCCCGGCGGGCGAGGATGTCGGCATCCGGGAAAGCATCGTGCAGTGCCCGCAGCCCTTGCAGCTGCGCCAGCGTAAGCGCCTGTGCCTCGGTGCGGTACATCGTTTTTTGCTGCTGCCCGTAATAGGTGGTCTCCTCCACCGCGCAGGGCAGGGGCAGACCAAAAACCTCTAATTGCAGATGCCGGGTGCGGCACAGCCCATCCCTATCGGGTGCAAAGGGGGAAAGCGCGGCAGAGTGCCCCGCGAAAAACAGCCGGTAATTTGTTTTGTTTTCGCCGGTCAGCTGCGACATCGTCTCTGCCAGCGGAACGCTCTGGTCTGTCTGCCACTCCAGCTGCGCCACCACTGTGCCTGCCGCCGGGGCAAAGATCAAGGTGCCGTCCCGCTCGCTGCGTGCCGTGCCGATCAACCCCTGCCCGGCTTCCACAGTCTGCCCGGGCACTACCAGCATAGTGCCGCTGGCAAGATTTGTACGCAGCACCGTCCCATTGCACTTTGCCCGCAGCCCATGCAGGGTGCCTGCGGCAATTTTAGGGCGTGCACGCGCAGGAGCAGCTTCCACCGCAAGTCGGCCTTTTTCAAAATTCAGGCTTGCCCACGAGAACTCGCCGCTTTCCAGCAGGGCGTACTCTCCGGTGCGCAGCAGCTCCTCGGTTACGGCAGTGCCGGGCTGCAAGCCGCAGCTGCGCAGCACCGCACCCGCCCGCGCCCGCTGCCCGGTGGTCAGGCTGCCGTAGTCCACTGCCCATACCAGCCCTTGCAGCCAGACCAGTACCAGCCCCCAAGCGACAAGCCCTACCCAAAGCCCCTTGCGCCGCAGCAACGGACGCAGCAAAAAATAAAGCCCATGCCGTTTTTCTACCCGCAGCCGCACCCGCCTGTGCCGGGCAAGTGCGGCCAGCCGTCGGTACTGCCATGCTGCGCAATGGCCGTAAAAGCCGCCGGGCAGGGAAAAAATACCGTATAAATGCAGCCCTTGTCCGGCGGCATCGGTCAAAAGTGCCTCGGGGCTGCCGTTCCGGGCGGTAAAGCGCACCCCCGCCCAAAGGCTTGCAGCTTCCATGATGGCCTCCTATTCATCGGAAAAATCGGTGCGCAAAAACTGCCCCTGCACCGTCAGCCGGGCGGCGGTCAGGGTGCAGATGCGCAGTCCGCTGCCGTATACCGTGAACCGCCCCTTCGCCAGCCGCAGACACAGCCTGTTTTCATCAAAGAACAACACCGTGCAAAAATGCTCGATCTCCATCCGGTCGCCGCTCAGGTATACGGCAGGGCGGCTGTAAAACCCGGGCGGCGGCTGTCGGAACAGCCCGCGCAGCCAGTCGCCCGGGGTGCGCCGGTCGTGGTGTGCTCTGGCCATCGTTGTCCCTCCCGTCCCGCGCTTTGTACATTGCACAGCCCATGCTTCCATATATATGGAGGGGGAGGGCGTGCTTATGAGTAAAAGCTGCAAACCGCTGCATCCGGGGCTTTTTTTGCTGGGTGCAGCTACGGCGGCACTAGTGTTTGCCGCGCCGCAGACCTGCGCGGAAGCCTTCCGGCAGGGTCTTGCGCTCTGCGGCGGGCCGCTGCTGGTGTCGCTGTTTCCGTTTCTGGTGGTGTCGGCGCTTATCATGCGCAGCGGCGCGGGCGAGGTGTTGGGTGTGCTGCTCTGGCCGGTGGTACGCTGTATCGGCCTGCGCAGCCGCAGCGCGGGCAGTGTGCTGCTCATCGGCCTTGTGGGCGGCTTTGCCCCTGCTGCCGCTGCCACTGCCGAGGCAGTCCGCAGCAGGGAACTGACCTCGCAGGAGGCTTCGGCTTTGCTGCCCGCCTGCATCTGTTCCGGGCCATCCTTTGTTATTCTGACGGTTGGGGAGCAGCTGCTGGGCAGCCGTACGGCGGGGGTGTGTCTGTTTGCCGCACAGGTACTGGCAGGCTGGCTGACAGCGGCGCTGCTCTGCCGTGTTCGCGGCATACCGGAGCCTTTGCCCGCGCCGCCCGCTGCCGCGCAAACTGAACCGCCGCCGGCGCTGGATGCTATCCTTGCGCAGGCGGCGGTGACCTACCTGAAATTGTGCGGCTTTGTGCTGTATTTTCGCCTGTTGGCGGCAGGCTGCGGGCTGCTGCTGCCCGCGGCGCTTGCACCCTTTCCCGCCATGCTGCTGGAAGTGTGCTCCGGCTGCGACTACGCCGCCCGCACCGGTTTGTGGGCAAGCGGGCTGTGCTGTGCCGCGCTCAGCGTGCAGGGCGCTTCGGTGCTGCTGCAAGTGCGCACCCTCTGCCCGCCGGAGGTCTCGTTCAAACCCTTATTATGGGGCAGAGTGCTGCACCTGCCGCTTTCGCTGGCGCTGTTTTATCTGGGCTTACCGCAGAGCGCTGTGGAAAGCTTCAATACTTTGTGCGCCCGTGTAGTGCCCATGCGTCGCGTGCCGACAGATTGTGCCCTGCTGGTGTTCGCGGTGTGCTGCATCACGGCCTGCGAGGCCTGCCGCCTGACCGAAAAAAGGCACAAAACGCAGCTCCGGCAAACAAAAACCGCTCTGCGGCTTGCAAACCGCCGCAAAATGTGGTAACATAACTCTTGGTTATCATAATACCAAACGCAGCGACGGAGAGAGTAGGCGCTGTCTGCACGGCAAAGAGAGAAGCTTCACCGGCTGAAAGGGCTTCCATGTGCGGCAGGGGCTGAAGTTCGCTCCCGAGCGGTCTGCGCGAACGATGCGGACGCATCTATTAGCACAGGACGGTTGCGCCCCGTTACGGCGTTTGAGCGCTGTCTGCCCTAGTGCAGACGGAAACCGGGTGGTACCGCGGAGCAGAAATGGTCAAAGCTTCGTCCCTTTTGCCTGAGCAGTCGGGCAGGGGACGGAGCTTTTTTGCTGTCCGCTGAACAACACGAATGAGAAGGAGAGAACATCCATGCAAGCAATGATCGATGAGCTGGCCAAGCAGGCCGCTGAAAGCCTTGGTCAGGTGTCCAGCAAGGAGACGCTGGCTTCCTTCTGGCAGGAATACCTCAGCAAAAACGGCAAGATCCCTGCCCTGATGAAGAATCTGCGCTCTGTCGCCCCCGAGGAGCGGCCGGCCATGGGCAAGATCATCAACGAACTCAAGCAGAAGGTGCAGGCAGACTACGATGCAGCCGCCGAGACCGTGAAGCAGGCAGAACTTGCTGCCCGCAACGCCGCCGAGACGGTGGATATCACCCTGCCTGCCAAGACCCGCCCCGTGGGCGGTCTGCACCCGCTGACGCTGGTCGCCAACCAGATCATCGACGTGTTCTCCGGCATGGGCTTTGCCGTGGCAGATGCCCCGGAGATCGAGGATGACGACCACAACTTCACCCGCCTGAACGTGCCCAAGGATCACCCCGCCCGCGATATGCAGGACACCTTCTACATCAACGACAACGTTGTTTTGAGAACACAGACCTCCCCAATCCAGATCCGCGTTATGGAAAACCAGAAGCCGCCAATCCGCATCCTGGCTCCGGGTCGCGTGTACCGTGCAGACGAGGTGGATGCGACCCACTCCCCTCTGTTCCATCAGGTAGAGGGTCTGGTGGTAGATAAAAACATCACTATGGCAGACCTGAAGGGTACCCTGGAGGTGTTTGTTAAAAAACTGTACGGCGAGGATACCGTTGTTCGCTTCAGACCGCACCACTTCCCATTCACCGAGCCTTCTGCCGAGCTGGACGTTCAGTGCTTCCACTGCCACGGCGAGGGATGCAGCCTGTGCAAGGGCGAGGGCTGGATTGAAATCCTCGGCTGCGGAATGGTACATCCAAAGGTACTGACCAACTGCGGCATCGACCCGGAGGAATACAGCGGCTTTGCGTTCGGTATGGGTCTGGAGCGTATGGTTATGATGCGCTACAACATCGACGACCTGCGCCTGTTCTATGATAACGACATCCGCTTCCTCAACCAGTTCTAATCAAACGGCTGGAAAAGCGTTTCTTTTAAAAATCATTCATACTGCAAGATAAGGGAGCTTTTGCCTGCGGCAGTCTGCGGGTAAAGCAAGAAAGGAAGGGTAAATCATGGATCTTTCGATCAGATGGCTGAAAGATTATGTAGATATTGGAGACATCTCCATGCGGGATTTTTCCGAAGCGATGAGTATGTCCGGCTCCAAGGTGGAGGGCTGGACCACCGAATTTGAAGATGTAAAAAATGTAGTGGTAGGAAAGATTCTGTCGGTGGAGCCACACCCGGATTCCGACCACCTGGTCATCTGCCAGCTGGATGTTGGGCAGCAGGAGCCGGTCCAGATTGTCACCGGAGCCTCCAATGTCCATGTAGGCGATATGGTTCCGGCAGCTCTGCACAAATCCCAGCTGCCAAACGGAGTCAAAATCACAAAGGGTAAGCTCAGAGGCGTGATGTCCAACGGCATGATGTGCTCGATTGCAGAGCTCAATCTGACCAAAGGGGATTTTCCGTACGCTGCCGAGGACGGCATCTTCCTGCTGCAGGAGGACTGCCAGGTAGGACAGGACATTGCTTCTGCCATCGGCTGCAACGACACCTGTGTGGAATTTGAAATCACCCCAAACCGCCCGGACTGCCTGTCGGTGCTGGGTCTGGCAAGGGAAGCTGCTGTTACCTTCGGCAAAGAGTTGAAGATGCACACTCCGCAAGTCAAAGGCTGCGGCGGCGACATCCACGACTATCTGTCGGTAGAGGTGCGCAACCCACAGCTGTGCCCACGCTATACCGCAAAGGTCGTGAAAAATGTTAAAATCGGTCCATCCCCGCGTTGGATGAGAGAGCGTCTGCGCGCCAGCGGTGTTCGTCCAATCGACAACATCGTTGACATCACAAACTATGTCATGCTCGAGTACGGACAGCCGATGCACGCCTTTGACATCGAGTATGTCAAAGACCACAAGATTATCGTCCGCAATGCCGTTTCCGGCGAAACCATCCAGACGCTCGACGGAGCGGACAGAACCCTCAGCGAGGATATGCTGGTGATTGCCGACAGCGAAAAGGCAAGCGCAGTAGCGGGCGTCATGGGCGGCGAGCACAGCGGCATCAATGAAAACACCCACACCGTTGTCTTTGAGTCCGCCTGCTTCAAGGGCAGCTCGGTGCGTATCACCGCCAAAAAGCTGGGCATGAGAACCGAATCCTCCGGTCGTTTTGAAAAAGGCTTGGATGCACAGAACTGTCTGCCGGCAGTGATGCGTGCCTGCGAGCTGGTCGAGCTGCTGGGAGCCGGCGAAGTAGTGGACGGCGTCATCGACGTGGACAACACCAACTACCAGCCGACCAGAATCCACCTGGATGCAGACTGGACCAACCGCTTCCTGGGCACCGACATCCCGAAGGAGCAGATGGTTAAAATCCTGACCGACCTGCAATTCCAGATGGAGGGCGATGAAATCATCGTTCCGTCCTTCCTCTCGGATGTAGAGCACAAGGCAGACATTGCAGAGGAGATTGCCCGCTTCTACGGATACAACAACATCCCGACCACCATCGCAAAGGGAAGCCCGGAGGGTGGCTACAACGAGTACCAGAAATTTGAAAGAGTGGTCAACCAGAATATGCTGGCACAGGGAATGTATGAAATCATGACCTACTCGTTTGTCAGCCCGAAGCAGTATGATAAAATCAGACTGCCAAAGGATGACCCGAAGCGCCAGTCGGTGGTCATCCGCAATCCGCTCGGCGAGGACACCAGCATCATGCGCACCAACGCCATCCCGTCGATGATGGATATTCTGTCTAAAAACTACAACAACCGCAACGGCGCGGTTTCTCTGTACGAAATCGGCAATGAGTACATTCCGGTCGAAGGAGAGCTGCTGCCGGACGAGGTGCCAAACCTGGTGCTGGGAATGTATGGGGACGACAAGGACTTCTTCACCCTTAAAGGAGTGGTGGAAAACCTGCTGGACACCCTGGCAATCCGCGAATATGATGTGGATGCCAAGTCCGACGACCCGACCTTCCACCCGGGACGCTGCGCAGTTCTCTCCAAGGATGGGGAAGAATTTGGCATCATCGGGGAAGTTCATCCGCTGGTTTGCGCAAACTATGGCATCAACACCCGCGTCTATGTGGGCAAGCTCAAGCTCAGAAAGCTGTTTGCCATGATGGATACCCAGCGTTCCTACGTTCCAATGCCAAAATTCCCGGCTTCCACCCGCGACCTTGCACTGCTGTGCGACGATGCGCTGCCGGTGATGACAATGGAAAAGGCAATCAAAGCCGCTGCCGGAAAGATTCTAGAGAAGATCGAGCTGTTCGACGTCTACAAAGGAAGCCAGATTGCCCAAGGGAAGAAGAGCGTTGCCTTCAATATCAGTATGCGTGCTTCCGACCGCACCCTCACCGACGAGGAGGTCAACGGTGCGATGAGCAAAATCCTCAAGGCACTCGAGGAGCTGGGCGCACAGATTCGTTCCTAATGTGACAGGGAGGATGAAAAACAGGCATCCAATCAGAAGTACCAATATCTATTTTACGAAAACAACAGGAAGGCTTCCCGCAGGGAAGCCTTCCTGTTTATCCAAGTCCGATCAAGAGGATGGGTGCAGCGTTGCCATAACATCCATAATCGAGCAGAAAAATTATTTTACATGAGATGATTTGTTCATAGCAGTATGGTAGAATGATGATGATGATGAGAAATCGGAATTGTGCTACGGTGATAACATGAAAAAATTAGAAATAGCTTTTACAGATACAAGCGAAAAAGTTGTGATTGATGAAACTGCATTGATTATAGCTATTCGTAACAAAACTACACCCGATGGCTTAACCGAGAGTTTTATATTAGATTTTGATGAGGACTTGCCAGATAAATTATT
>OHXC01000985.1_pt1 | contig 10643 bp, 9 predicted proteins | sample 1579891 | NCBI WGS metagenome assembly OHXC01 (sample SAMEA3882531, study PRJEB24775) | human gut metagenome | biome: human-associated habitat; feature: intestine environment; material: feces | place: Netherlands | collected 2009/2010
AGCCGGCGGATGTTTTCCGCGTAGTTGGCGATGAGCCGGTCCCGGCCGGCCATAGCCCCGCCGATCCAGGTCTGGAGCGCATCCAGCTGCTTCAAATTGCCCACAAAGATAAAAAAGAACACAAAGGTGAGGATCAGAGAGTAGTCGATGCGGACAAACAGCCCCCGGTTCCGCCACAGCAGCAGAATCCCCACCACCGCCAGCAGTGCCGGGTGGGGCAGGAAGCCCGCCACCGTGAGCACGCACAGCAGAAAGAGGACCAGATAAAAGGCGATATTTCCCCGGCGCAGAGGAGCGGTCTCCCCCATGCGGATGGACAGCTGGCGGTGGCGGTATCCAAAGAGCACGCACACCCCCAGCAGCAGCGCCGCCCCCAGCCAGTGCAGGCGCGTCATGTCAGATCCTCAACGGTATAGACGCGCTCGCCGTCGCTGCGCGTGATGCACACGGCGCGGCGGAAAATATGCTCGTCCAGCAGTGCGCGGTACAGCGCCCTGTGCCGCAGCGCCGCAACGCTCTGCGCGTGCGCCGTCGCCAGCAGTGCGACGCCGCAGCCGGCGGCGATGCGGATGGCCTCGATGTCCTCCGGCGCGCTGATCTCGTCAAATGCCAGCACATCCGGCCGCATGGCGCGCAGGAGCATCATGCAGCAGGCCGCCTTCTGCCCGCCGGTCATCACGTCCGTATTTGCCCCGACGTCAAACTGCGGCGCGCGGTTCTGCACGGCCGCGATCTCGCCGCGCTCGTCCATGAGCGAGATGCGCGTGCCCATATCGGACAGGCGGCGCACACACTCGCGCAGCAGCGTCGTTTTCCCGTTGCCGGGCGGCGAGAGGATGAGCGTACTGCAAAACCCATCGCGGAGCAGCTGCGGCAAAAGCGCATCGGCACAGCCGGGCACCGCGTGCGGGATGCGCACAGACACGGAGCTCAGCTGCCGGATGCCGTCGATCTGCCCGGCAGCCTGTCTGTAAGCGCAGCCGCAAAGCCCGACACGGCAGCCGCCGGCCGTCTGTAAGTACCCCTGCCGGATCTGTTCTCCGGCCGCGTAAACGGACGCTCCCGTCGCGCGCTCGAGCAGATAGTCCAGATCACCCGCCAGAATGGCGCGGCATTCCGCCGGATATACATGCGCCTGCGTCAGCAGCACGGGCACCTGGCCGATGCGGCAACAGATCTCTTCCACGAGTTCCTGCCGGTCGCGCTGCGTGTGCGCAATGGCCTGTCCCAGCGCCGGCGGGAACAGCGCCAGCGCCTGATTTGTGAAGATCATGGTGGTCCCTCCTCTTTTGTTCTGCCACATCCTATGCATGCGCAGCATAAGACAGAACAAAAAAGAGAGGCAGCCAATAAGCTGCCTCTCTCAAGCAAAGGATAGATCAAATTAGAGTTTGCGGCACTCGAGGTAATAGCGCTTGTCCGCGCCGAGGCCGATGGAAAAGCTCTTTTTCGGGAACGGGCCAGAGCGCAGCACCGACGTGAAGAGCTCTGTCTTGTCCATGCGCGGCATGAGGATGCCGCAGCAGCCATCACCGGCCGCAAGGGCGATCGCCTCATCGTCGCCGTGGATATAATCGACCGAGCCGCCGTTTTCCGCGAGATAGGCCGTGCAGAACACATCCATCGCGGCGATCGCTTCACCGAGCGACGCGCCCTTGGCGAGAATGTCGCGGCGCGCACGCCCGGCGATCAGGGAGATCGCATAGCCGCTGCCGTCTGTGGATGCCAGCGCCGTCTCCACCGCCTGCATCCATTTGGACGCATCGGTACCGAAGAGCACGCGGTGGATGGGTTCAAACGTCACGGCCGGGCTGTGCAGGTTCACAAGCTCAACGAGCGCGTAGCGCGCGGGATCGGCCGCCGCCTGCTCGGGCGTGAGCGTTTGCTTCTTCTCCAGCCAGCACAGACGGGCTGCCGCCAGACTGTGGTTGCCGTCCGCGATGGCAAAGCGCATGGGGTACGCGCCGTCCGTGCCGACACCGGTCGCGCACAGGCGCGCGGCAAGCGCATCCGCCTTCGCGCCCGTAATACGCAGACCGCGAACGTGACCGCCGCCGGACATGAGGTCAAAATCATACAGCGTTTCGCCGGCCGCCGCCTGCGCTTCCCGGCGGATCGTATCCTCCGGATCGCTGTAAAACACCATGATGTGCGGCATCTCCAGCGCTGCCGCCGCGCGGATGCGCACACGCGCAGGCAGGCGCGAGGCGACCGTGCCCTCCGTCGCGCGGATCGGCGTGACGGAGTCCGGCGCGTAATCATACGCCTCCAGATCGAGCGCGCCGACAATGCCGCAGCGCACGGCGCCGCCCGGAAGCGTGCGCTGCACGAGCACAAGGCTGTGCGGCATGGTGCGGAACACGCCGTCATCGAGGTAGCGGCGCATGGTCTGCTGGATCTCGCGCGTCGCCGCAGCCTCATCGCACTTGCCGAGGTAAAACTCCGGCAGCATCAGCCGCAGCGTGGACGGCGCGTCGCCGACGGTGTCCTGCACTGCCTGCCAATAGCCGGCATCCGCCGTAAACTGGTCACAGGCAATGACGCTCCAGCGCCGCATATCCGCATGCGCCGGCAATAGAATATCCGTTGGGGCAAAAAACAGGTTCGGGTTCATTCCTGGCTCCACTTTTCTGCTCTGCCGACGGCGCGCAGCCAGTTATCGTGATACTGCTTTGCCTGCTCGGCATCCATTTCGGGCTTGAAAATACGGTCAGACTGGCGCAGGAGCGCAATATCGTCCACGCTCTCCCAAACGCCGCTGGCAATACCGGCGAGGAACGCCGCGCCGAACGCCGTCGTCTCGACCAGCTTCGGCCGGTCGATCGGCACGCGCAGCATATCCGCCTGAAACTGCATCAAAAACGAACTGACGGACGCGCCGCCGTCCACACGCAGGACGGAGATTGGACTCTCGGCATCGACCTGCATGGCATCGAGCAGGTCCTTGACCTGATACGCGATGCCCTCAAGCGTGGCGCGGGCGATGTGTGCCTTGTTGCTGCCGCGCGTGAGGCCGACGATCGCGCCGCGGGCGTACATATCCCAGCGCGGCGCGCCGAGACCGGTGAACGCGGACACAAGATACACGCCGCCGTTGTCCGGCACGCTCTCGGCCAGGATATCGCACTCATGCGCCGTGCCGATCAGGCCGAGCTCGTCGCGCAGCCACTGGATGGAGCTGCCGGCATTGAACACGCTGCCCTCGAGCGCATAGGTCGTCTTACCGTTGACCGACCACGCAACGCTCGTGACCAGACCGCTGACGCTGCGCACGGATTTGCTGCCGGTGTTCATGAGCGTGAAGCAGCCGGTGCCGTATGTATTTTTCGCCTGGCCCGGCACGATGCATGCCTGTCCAAGCAGGGCGGCCGCCTGATCGCCGGCGCTGCCGCAGACCGGAATGCCCTCGAGCGTCTCCAGTCCTGGCAGACCTGCCGTCACCTGTCCGTACACCATGGACGACGGCACCGGCGTCGGCAGCATGCTCATCGGAACGCCGAGACGCGCGCAGAGCTCCTCGTCCCAGCAGAGATTGTCAATGTCAAACAGCATCGTGCGCGAGCAGTTGGAATAGTCCGACACATGGGCGCGGCCGCCGGTCAGATTCCAGATGAGCCACGAGTCCACATTGCCGAACAGCAGCTCGCCGCGCTCGGCGCGCTCGCGCGCACCCGGAACGTTATCGAGGATCCACTTGATCTTCGTGCCGGAAAAATAGGCGTCGATGAGCAGGCCGGTCTTCTCCTTCACATACGGGCCAAGACCGTCGGCCGTGAGCTGATCGCAAATGGGCGCCGTGCGGCGGCACTGCCAGACGATCGCGTTATAGATGGGCTTGCCCGTGTTCTTGTCCCAGACGATCGTCGTCTCGCGCTGGTTCGTGATGCCGATGCCGGCGATGTCCGTCGGCGACAGGCCGCTCTTTTCAAACGCCTCGCTCATGGCAAGCATCTGGCTCTCAAGGATGACCATCGGGTCATGCTCTACCCAGCCCGGCTTCGGGTAGATCTGCGTAAAAGGATACTGCGCCAGAGACACAATGTTGCCCTTACTGTCGAAGATAATGGAGCGGGAACTGGTTGTACCCTGGTCAAGTGCAATGATGTAGCCGTTCATAATTAACATTAACCTCCATAGACTTGACGGAATCCGTCAATTGGAATACAATTCAGGTAGCATTTAGTATATCACAACTGGAGGAGTATTGCTATGCCATCTTTTCATGATTTCAGGTTTTTATCCACTGACGGGAAACACAAGGTATTTGCAAGAGAATGCACCCCCGACGGCGAAGTCCGCGCCGTTTTGCAGATCGCGCACGGCGTCGCCGAGCATATCTATCGTTACGCCCCATTCATGGAGTTTCTGGCCAATCACGGCTTTGTCGTCGTCGCAAACGACCACCTCGGCCACGGCAAGACCGCCGAAAACGAGCAGGAGCTGTGCTTCTTCGCGGAAAAGGACGGCTGGAACGATGTCGTGAGCGACATGGATCAGCTCCATAAGCTGACCGCCGCCAAGTATCCCGACGTCCCCTACTTCCTGTTCGGCCACAGCATGGGCAGCTTCCTGACCCGCACCTATATTATTGACCATCCGGAGGGGCTCAAGGGCGTCATCATCAGCGGCACCGGGCAGAACCCGGCCGCCGTCGTCGCCGCCGGCAAGCTCATGGCCAAGCTCGAGATGATCGACAACGGCCCCATGTATCACAGCCCCATGCTCGACAAGCTTGCCTTCGGCAGCTATAACAAAAAGTATGACCACGTGCGCACAAAGCTCGACTGGCTCACCCGTGATGAGGCGGTCGTGGACGCCTACATTGCCGACCCGCTCTGCGGCGCTATGGCGACCGCCGGCATGTTCCATGATATGATGGGCGGCCTGCAGTACATCTGGAAGACGGAAAACCTCAACAAGATGAACAAGGCCACACCGGTCTATTTCATGGCCGGCGACAGCGACCCGGTCGGCAACTACGGTGAGGGCGTCAAGAAGGTCTATAACCGCTTCCTGAAGGTCGGCTGCAAGGACGTAAAGCTCAAGCTCTATAAGGACGGCCGCCACGAGATGCTCAATGAGCTCAACAAGGACGAGGTCTATGCCGATATCCTTGACTGGCTCAACAGCAAGATTTGATGTCTCATGGATAAAACGCGCGCAGAAGCAATTCTGCGCGCGTTTCATTTTTATATTGTGTCCAGCGAACAAACAACAAAAAGGCGAAGTGTTACCCACTTCGCCTTTTGTTTCACAGAATGTCCAGTTCCCGGAGCTGGGCGAGGAATGCGTCCACGTCCTTCCGGAGCACATCGCGTTCGGCGTCAAACGTCTCATAGAGCCGATCCACGATCGCTTCCTCGTTTTCGGCGTCCGGAAGTGCGTCCCAGATGGCAGCGCCGGTCTCGTTTACGGTCAGCAGACCCTTGAGTTTGGTCGTTGCCTCCCCGACCGGGACCAGGATCACATCACCGGCGATCTCTCTTTTTACAAGCTGCAATTTAAGCTTCATGGGTATTCATCCTTTCATACTCGGCCTGCGTCAGCTCGGCAGTCGCCTTCGTCATGCCGCACACATACTCCGGCTTCCCGTCAAACGCCCCCGTCTCGGTGACGCACATCGCGGCGCACGCATGGCACATGTGCTGATACCCGCACTGCGCGCACGCAGACGGCAGGCGTATCTGTGCCGTCGCCGCTTTGGTCTCTTCCCAGGCGCGCGCAAAGCCAAGCTCTCTGACCGAGACCACCGGCTGCAGCATCATGCCGCACGGCGTCATGTCTCCGCGCCAGTTGATCCAGAATGAGCTGCGGCCCGCGCGGCAGGCCATCTTTTCACCCGGCGTGCCCTCGCACACATCGCTGTCCGGCGCGCAGATACCGGCCTTCATGGCCTCCGCCCGCTGCCGGAACTCCTCGTCCGTAAAGCGCAGCCTGTCCCAATGGACACTGCAGGCGGCGGCTTCCCGGCAGGTGAAGCGGTCATTGCGGCCGGTCAGCGCTTCATCCCGCCGCACCGGTGGGAACATATACGACGCCATCTGCACCGGCGTGCCGAGCTCGGTCGCCGCAGCATAAATACCGTCCAGATCATCGACGTTATACGGCGTCATGGAGACGTTTAGTTTCACGTCCATGCCGAGCGTCTTCAGCGCACGGATATTCGCCATGACACGCTCAAACATCGGGCGGCCGCACAGGCGCTCATAAGTCTCGTTGCTGCTGCCGTAGAGCGTAATATTAAACCGCGCCGGCGGCTCATGGCGGAAAAAGTCCAGCCAATCCGCGTCCATGAGCGATGCATTGCTGTTGATTGACACCATGAGGCCCATTTTCTTCAGTTCCGTGAGCAGGTATCGAAAATCCGCGCGCACGAGCGGCTCTCCGCCCGTCAGCAGCAAAAACAGCATCCCCTGACTGCGTGCCTGCTCCGCAATGGCGAGCCACTCGTCGGCAGTAAGCTCCGTGCCGCGTCGCTGCTCCTCCTCGGGAGTGAGATGGACATAGCACATCCGGCAGTTGAAATTACAGCGCGGGGTCAGCTCAAAATTCCCGGCAAGCGGTATGCCCTTTGCGCAGGCACGCGCGTGGAGATAAGCTGACAGCCGTGGCTCTGTGCTCCTGTATTCCATGTCATTTCCCTCCCAATCGTTCCTGCAGTGCGCGAACCGCTGATGCATCCGCCCGGCAATCAAAATGCAGCACCGGCACGTCGGAGACGAGCCGCGCCACGCACTCCGTCATTTTCGTCGCCGAAAGCGCGTCCCAATCATAGTACGCGCACTGGCTGAGTACGCCCGCAAACGCCGCCTGCGGGCTCGGGACAAACACGCGGTTTTCGCTCCCCTGCCCGAGCAGGACGATCGCCCGGACCGGCGCCGTGACATTTTCGGATATGCCGGACGTGCCCGAATAGAAAATGCCGTTTGCGGTTTTCCTGCCAATGTCCAGAAGTGCGCGATCCCCGTTGATGATCTGCGCCCCTGCGAATCGTTCCCAGAGCGCGGCCTGCGTGCTCTTGCCGATGCCACTCGGGCCGGAAAACAGAATCGCTTCCCCCGCTGGCGTCACGATATACGCACTGTGCAGCACCAGCATTCCGGCGTCCGCGAAGATATCGAACAAACCGGCCGCCTCCAGCACGGCGCGCACCGACGCCCCTGTGCGATAGCGCTCGGCGAAGGTCACCTCCGTGTGCGCTCCGCGCGTCACGGCATAGGTGAACTGCGGCGGCGCGCCCGGCGCACTGTACAGCTCCAGCAGATGGCGCTCCGCGCCAACCTGCCACCGATAGACAGGGCCGCTCCGTGCGGCCTTCGCCGGCGGCTGCGGCATATCGTCGCTGAAAGTCAGCCGTATCATATGGTCAGCCGCGCCGCCGGAAACGCGAAACGGCTCGCACATCTTCGAGCGCTCAATGGGCGCGTCCGCCTCGATCGCAAACGTCACACCGCCGAAGCGGTAACACTCACGCTGCATAGGTCACGAAGAGCAGCTTGCTCGTGCCCTGCACAAAGTGGCTGGTGTAGCAGCTCTGGCTCTCGCCCGCCGCGAGATTTTTGACGCCCGCGCGGTACGTGATGCCGCCGAGCAGCATGTCGCCGCTGGCATTTTTGTAGTAGACATAGACCTGCGCGGCGTCGCTGCCGGAGTTGTTGGTCACAGTGATGCTGCTGTCGCTCGTGGTGACCGTAAAGAGGTCGTCATGCATGGACAGCGGCTCGGTGAACGGCGCGTAGGTCGTCACGGTTGCCGTCAGCTCCTGCGGCTTTTCGGGCATCGCCTGGGCGCTGAGTTCGAGCGCCTGCAGTGTCTGTCCGGCCGGGAGCGTGCTGATATCGAACTCGTAGCGCTCATCGCCGCGCGAGAGCGTGATGTGCGCATACTGCACGTCGCTGCTGCCGGTGTTTTTCACGCGGATGCAGAAGACGTCGGAGACGGTCTTGTCAGAGCCATCCTCGACAAACTGGCCAGCGTAGCGCCCGGTACTGACGATCTGGAGATCGTTGCCGATATCGGTGCCGTCGAGCTTGGATTTTTCCGCCGCGAGGCCGTATTCGTCGGGCTGGGCGGCTTTCTTGCCGCAGCCCGCACACGCGAACAGCAGCGCTGCGGCGAGTGTGAGCAGCAGCGCACGCGCGCCGCGCCTGATCGTTTGCTTCATAGTTGTCGCTCCTTTGTCACAGCCCGAGCGCGCCTGCGCATGGGCTGATTTCTTGAAAAGTGCCCTGCCCAACCGGGCAGGGCACTTCGTTGCGTGTGAAATTGCGTCAGGAGGTGAAAACGTTATTGTTCGCTTGCGGAACGCCGTAGCAAAGCCCGTCGTTTCCTCCGGGCGGAGTGTAATTGCCACCACAAGCGGCATCCGTAAAATACGTAATACCTAAATCATTATCCGTAACTGCGCAAGCATTTTCCGCAGCGTTGGAAATCAGTTTGCATCCCGTAGCAATATTAGCACTCAGCTCGAAGCTCTCGAAATACACTTCGGGTCTGACATAGGTTTTCTTCATGATTTCGATCACTCCTCTCTCAGAACCACTTGTGCCACCAGTTAATTGCGGGTTTCACCGTCAGGGTGGCTATCGTCGGTTCGCTTCTGACTCCGTCGCCATTCAATGCATAGACTGCGTAATCAGCGGTCGCTTCCGCGGTCGTCGTATAGGTAAACTCGTGATATGTCACGCGCTTCGCCCACCAGCCCCAGCCGGTGCGCTCCGTGCGAGTACGATAGGTGTCAATCGTCTCACCATTGACCTCGATCGCTTCTACATCGTCAGATGTCTTGACCGTCAGCGTTGCCTTGTGGCCTGCACGGACACTGCGATTCCAGGTCGCCTCAAAGCGGGTCGGCGCAAATGTCTCCGGCTCGCCGTACAGCATGCTCGTCAGCATCACGGGTGCCTGCGCAAGTACATCGCTGTCAACAATGGGTTTGGCACTGTTTGTCGCGGTCGGCGCATTCTTATAGGTCACTTTCAGCGTCGTCAGGGACAGTAGATTATCACCCGTGTTGGTGATGACAATCGTCTGGCCAGCCCGCACATTCTTCAGCTTATAGTACATATCCGACGCTGTATTCAGTTCCTGCGTCTGCACACCATTGCCATCGACCTGAATCTGCATCGTGGCATTGCCTTTGGGCGCCTTAGCGCCGATCTGGATGCTGTCGACATTGTCCATGTCGCTGATCTTGAAAGCAATGGCCTGTTTCGTCAACAGATAAACCTCGTTGTTCGGGCCGTATTTGGTGTAATCCGCGAGCTTACCATTACCAACACCATCCATAAAGACCAAGCCATCCTGAGACTCAATGTTCGCTTTAAGGTCGCTGGCGTTCAGCAGCATGTTGCGAATCTCGGTAAACTGGGCATAGCCCTCGCCGTCCTTGACATACTGACTGTTCAGCTTGTCGCCCGCGGGATTATAGATGCGGACACCATCAAGGTAGAAGTCATAGTTGTTGTTAGCTCCGTCGGCCTGATAGTAGGGATCACGGCTTCTGGAGTATTTCGGCGTAACGGTAACCGTATACGTGCCATAGGGTAGCTCTGTGTAGTGGATGACCGGAATCTGGTAAAGGGCATTATCGCCCATATCTACAGGCGTCCAAATGTAGTTCGGCTCGTAGGTCTTATCACCACTATTCGTCGGTGTGCCGCCGATGGTTACACCTTCAGGCAAATCAGGGATCACTATCGCCTTATTGTGCCACGTTCCGTCGCTACCCTTCGTCCAAGTATACTCGATAACACCTTGCTCCTGTCTCGTGTAACCGTAGAAGGTATCCACGATCCAGCGCTTCGTAACCGTTTCGTTGTCTTCAGTCGTGCCGTTCACGTCCACGAGAATCGTACCCGTGTCTTTGCTGGTCATGGAAACAAGGTCAAAACCGGTGCCCTTGAAGGTGAAGGTCGCAGTCGGAGGATTGCTGTTGGTGGTGCTGCTAACCGTCGTCTTCATTGCGCTGCCGAGAGAGAACTTACTGGATGCTCCATAATGACTGTCGTAACCATATGTTTTCTGAGCCGTCAACGCATCCAGATCCTGCACGGCGTTAGTTGTCGTATCACCCTCTGGCTTCCAAGTGCCGCTAAACTTTACGAAGTCGTCCTCATAGTAGACGGTCGAAGCAGGGATAATCGTAACGATATAAGCAACGGGCTTATCATATTTTGTATCTTTAACTTCAACTGTAAAGCTCTCCTGCTCGCTGAGCATGCCGTTCAGCGTGTAGGTAATCACCTTTCTGGTCCTATCGTATTCAGGAGTACCATACTTAGCGCTGCGGAACGTCACACCCGTAATTTCCGCAGTGCTAAGATTCGGGCTCAGGTCGCTCAACGGAATCTCCAGCGGCAAACCGAAGTCAACAACATAGTTTACTTTGTTATTGAATGTGTAATACAGGTAAACATTCTTATCGTCTCTGCGTTCTACTTTCGTGCAGTTATTAGGAACATACCTATATTGAGCGCCGATGGCAGGCATCGTCGTCAAATCCGAAGAAACATACTGCGGATTACCATATTTGTTAATAACCTTGCCATTGGTCAGAGATGTAACATCGTCAATCTTGGTTTCAGGCAAACGAATATTGTCAGGGAATACAGTGCGTCCCGCTACAGCAATGTTATAGGAAT